>WNFI01278219.1_pt1 | contig 13822 bp, 8 predicted proteins | sample 5400471 | NCBI WGS metagenome assembly WNFI01 (sample SAMN13153348, study PRJNA577476) | soil metagenome | isolation source: 100 cm saprolite on Douglas fir-dominated hillslope | place: USA:California | collected 2013-09-17 | reverse complement strand
GGGAAAGCACATCCCTCTTCCTCCCGAACCGCAAGTACAGGGAGGGGACGATGAACAGGTTGAGCACCGTCGAGGTGACCAGGCCACCCAGGATGACGATGGCCATCGGGTACTCGATCTCTTGACCGGGGATGTCGCCGGCGAGCATCAGGGGTACCAGGGCCAGCCCCGCCGCCAATGCGGTCATCAGAATCGGCCCGAGTCGCTCCCGCGCGCCCCGCAGGACAAGCTCGGGGCCGAACGACTCGCCTTCGTGCCGCTCAAGATGCTGGTAGTGGTTGATCAGCATGATGCCGTTGCGCGCCGCTATCCCGAACACCGTGAAGAATCCGACGAGCGAACCGAGCGAGATCACGCCGCCGGCCGCGAACGCTGCCAGCACCCCGCCCACCAGGGCCGACGGCAGGGTGAAGAAGGCCAGAGTCGCCAGGCGCCAGGTACCGAAGGCTGCCTGCAAGCGCACGTTGAGGCTCACGTCGATGCGACGCGAGTTCTGTTCACGCGCTATCAGGTTCGGGGTCGGCAGGATGCTCACGGTGGCCACATCCCCCAGGCGCACCTGACCGCCGCTGGACGTGTCGATGAGCAGATTGCGGATACTGGTCAGACTGGCGCGCGTCTCGGGCGTACCCCACACCATCACATCATACACCTTCCCGTCCCTGTGAATGTCGCTGACTTCGGTGCCCGCCACTAACGTGGCCGCCGCCCGGCGTACATCGCCCGGTTTGAGCCCATAGCGCTGGGCCTTGGCGAGGTCCACCTCGACTTGCACGTGTGGCACGTCAACCTGGAGCTCCGCGTGTACATCAACGGCACCGTTGATCTGCGCGAGGGCCTGCCTCACCTCCGCAGCCTTGCTGCGCAGAGCGCCCAGGTCGGGGCCGAAGATGCGGACGACGATATCGTCGCTCGATCCCACCAGCACCTCGTCGATCCTCTCGTTCAGATAGGTCCGCACGTCGTGAAAGAGCCCGGGGTAGCCGTTGATCACCTTCTGGATGGCGGCCACCGTCGCGTCATAGTCGGCATTAGGGTCGATGCTGACCCAATTCTCGGCGGCATTCATACCGACCACTTCCTCCCCCGCTACGGCGCGCCCTATATGGGACCCGAAGCTGCGGACCCCCGGGATGGTCCGCAGCTCGCGACTAACCTGGGTCGTGATCCGGACGGCTTCATCGTGGGACGTGCCCGGCACGGTCACCCAGTGCATGAGGAAATCCTTCTCCTTGAACGTAGGGAACAACGACTCCCCGAGAAATGGCAACACCGCGAGGCCGACCAGCACAATGGCACAGAGGGTGAAGAACGCCGGGCGTGGTGTGCGGATGATCCGCCCGAGGACCGCAGTGTAGCCGCGGTGGAGCCACCGCAGGAGGGGGGATTCGCGGCGATCGAGTGGCACATCGCGCAAGAGGAGCAGGCACAGCGCCGGCGTGACGGTCAGCGCCACCACCATGGACGCGAGCAACGCCAGCGCATAGGAGACGGCCAGGGGTTGGAAGAATGAGCCGGACACGCCCCCCAGGAAGAACACCGGCAACAAGACCACCACATCAATCAGGACCGCGTAGACGATGGCGCTGCGCACCTCGAGCGAGGCCTCAAGGATGATGCTGGCCGCCGACCTGTTACTCCCCTCCCTGCGATGCTGACGCAGACGCCGCACGATGTTCTCCACGTCGATGATCGCGTCGTCGACGACGCCGCCAATGGCTATCACGAGCCCCGCCAGGACCATAGTGTTAATCGTGGTCCCGAGCAGGTCGAGCACGAGCCCCGCCGTCACCAGGGACAACGGGATCGCCACCATGCTGATCAGCGCGGTACGCCACTCGAAGAGGAAGGCCCCAAGGACCAGCATCACGAGAAGACAAGAGATGAGCAGCGACCTGGTGAGGTCGTTGATCGCTAGATCGATGAAGTTCGCCGACCGGAAGATGGTGGAGTCGATCTGCACACCGGGAAGACCGGGCCGCATCTCCGCGAGCGCTTTGTCGATCCCCCGCGTCACGTCCAGCGTGTTGCCCCATGGGAATTTCTCAACGATGAGCAGAAGGCCGGGATCGTTGTTAATGACAGCGTCCCCAATGAGCGGTTGATGATCCCACACCACATTGCCCAGATCGCCAAGGGTCAGCGGCGAGCCATCGCTCTTTTTCTTGTCAAGGACGGGCACTTTGGCCATCTCCTCCGGCCCTATGACGGGCAAGATGTGCTGGACATCGAGCCTTTGACTGGGGGTGTCGATGAACCCGCCGACCCGGGTCTTCGCTGCGTTCGTATACTTCAATAACCCGTAGTCCAGGGCATCCGAGGTGACCTGCTGGACTTCATCCAGCGAGACATGATAGGCTTGCAACTTTTTCGGATCGACTTGCACCTGGAGCTGCTTAAATCGGTCGCCCCATAAGACTACATTCGCCACGCCGGGTACCCCCATCAAGCGCCACCTGATCGTCCAATAGGCGATCATCGCCAGATCCGTCTGGGAATATTTGTTCGAGGAAAGCCCGATCTGCATGACCCGGCTCGTCGCCGACAGGGGCGGGAGCATCCAGGGCAGGCCTGCCCAGGATGGCAAAGTACGTATCGCCACTGCAAGGCGCTCTTGTACCAATTGCCGTGCCTGCATGATGTCGGTCCCGTGCTTGAAGATGAGAGTGATCGACGACAGCCCTGGAACTGACTTGGAGCGCAAGGTGTCGAGCTGCGGGGTGCTGTCGAGCGAGTCCTCCAGCGGGACAGTGATCAGTGATTCTATCTCCTGGGAGGACATTCCTGGGCCTTCGGTCTGAATCTCCACATACGGCGGCGCAAACTCGGGAAAGACGTCCACCGGCATGCCGAAAAGTTGGCTGGTGCCAAAGAACATCATCGCCGTGGCGGCAGCCATCACCAGGAAGCGAAAGTAGAGGCTCGATCCAACAATCCAACGTATCATTGCTAAAGATCTCCCTTCGCAGTCATTGCCCGATCCCGTACTCGGTGCCGTACAGTTCGGACCCTCCGACCGTCACAACCGCGGTGCCGGAGGGTGGGCCCTCCGACAGAACCGCCAGGTCGCCATCTATGGAGTCGACAGTGATGTGAGCTCGAACGAAGGTGAGGGGTTCGGGGTTCGTATACACCCAGGTTTCGCCGTGCAGATCGTATATCACCGCAGAGTAGGGGACGGCCTCCCGCGGCGTTCCGCCAACCCGCGTGTTACTAACCAGGGCCGTCTCGATGCCGACCCGTTTGGCCGCCTCCGCGGTCAATATCACGCGACTGAGGCCCGTCTGCCCGAGACGCTCGACCCTGGCGGGTGGGCTGCTTGCCGAGCTTGTCTGCGTCTGTCCACACGCCACAAGTTGTAGACTGAGGATGATCAGTACCGCAACCATCATCCATCGATTACTGTGCCGCATCTGGCTTCCTCCTAATCGTGTAAGGTTCAGGGCTAGCCACTGTGGCGTACTAGCCTCGTGGAGATCCCGTTGGTGCTGGCGGTGGGACTCGTGCTCTCCCTGCGCGGGGCCACGATCAATAGGCCCGAACCACAAGTACAGGGCGGGTATAATGAACAGGTTGAGCACCGTCGAGGTGACCAGGCCACCCAGGATGACGATGGCCATCGGGTACATTATCTCTTGACCGGGGATATTGCCGGTGATCACCAGGGGCACCATGGCCAGCCCCACCGCCAACGCGGTCATCAGGATCGGCCCGAGCCGCTCCCGCGCGCCCCGCAGGACGAGCCCGGGACCGAACGACTCGCCTTCGTGCCGCTCGAGATGCTGGTAGTGGTTGATCAGCATGATGCCGTTGCGCGCCGCTATCCCGAACACCGTGAAGAAGCCCATGAGCGAAGCGAGCGAGATCACGCCGCCGGCCGCGAACGCTGCCAGCACCCCGCCAAGCAGGGCCGACGGCAGGGTGAAGAAGGCCAGAGCAGCCAGGCGCCAGGTGCCGAAGGCTGCCTGCAAGAGGAGGACGAGCCCGATCGCGGAGGCGATACCGAAGAGGAGTAGGTTCCTTTGGGCGGCCTGCAACTCCTGGTGCTGCCCGAGCACCTCCGCACGGTATTCGAGCGGGAACTTGATGGCCTGGAGACGCTGTTTGATGTCGCTCACCACGGCGTCGGCATCGCGTCCGCTCACGTTGAGGCTCACGTCGATGCGACGCGAGACGGTTTCATGGTATATGACATTCGGGGTCGGCAGGATGCTCACGGTGGCCACATCCCCCAGGCGCACCTGACCGCCGCTGGGCGTGTCGATGAGCAGATTACGGATACTGGTCAGGCTGTGGCGCATCTGGGGCGTACCCCACACCACCACCTGAAACACCTTCTGATCCTGGAAGAGGCTACCGGCATCAATGCCTGCCACCAAGGTGGATGCCGCCCGGCGTACATCGCCCGGTTTGAGCCCATAGCGCTGGGCCTTGGCAAGGTCCACCTCAATGTCCACCTGTGGCTGGTCGACCTGGAGCTCCGTATGCACATCAGCGGTACCGTCGATTTGCGCAAGGGCCTTCCTCACCTCCTCGGCCTTGCTGCGCAGGATGCCCAGATCGGGGCCGAAGATGCGGACGACAATATCGCTGCTCGATCCCGTCAGCACCTGCCTGCTCGACTCCTCCAGGTAGGTCTGCACATCGCTCCTGATCCCGGGGTAGCCGTTGGCCACCTTCTCGATGGTGGCTACCGTCGCGTCATAGTCGGCGGCAGGGTCGATACTGACCGCAAACTGGGCGGAATTGACATCGACTACTTGATCCCCCAGCACGGCGCGCCCTACACTGGCTGCGACGTTGCGGACCCCCGGGATGGACCGCAGCTCGCGACCGGCCCGAGTCGTGATCCGGGCCATTTCTGGGTAGGACGTGCCCGGCGGGCTCTGCCACTGGACTATAATGTCCGGCTCCTTGAACGAAGGGAGCAGTGGCCCCCCGAGAGACGGCAATACCGCGAGGCCGACTAACGCGATGACACCGGTGACGAGGACACCGGCGACGAGGAACGCCGGGCGCAGTATGCGGATGATCAGCCCGAGGACCACGTCGTAGCCGCGTTGAAGCCACCGCAGGAAGGGGGACTCGTGACGCTCGAGCGGCACCTTAGGCAGGAGGAGCAGGCACAGCACCGGCGTGACGGTCAGCGCCACCACCATGGACGCGAGCAACGCCAGCGCATAGGAGAGGGCCAGGGGATGGAACAAAGCGCCGGTCACGCCCGGCAGGAGGAAGATCGGCAACAGAGCCAATAGGATGATCAGCGTCGCGTAGAGCATGATACGGCGCACCTCGAGCGAGGCTTCAAAGATGATGCCGATAGGCGACCTGTTACTCCCCTCCCTGCGATGTTGGCGCAGACGCCGCACGATGTTCTCCACGTCGATGATCGCGTCATCGACGACGACACCGACGGCTATCACGAGTCCCGCCAGGACCATCATGTTGAGTGTGGCCCCGAGCAGGGAGAGCACGAACCCCGCCGCCACCAGGGACAACGGGATCGCCACCAGACTGATCAGCGCGACACGCCAGTGGAAAAAAAAGGCGAGGAGGACCATCACCAGGAGAAGAAAGCCGATGAGCAGCGACCTGGTGAGGTTGTCGGTCGCCATCTCGATGAAGCTCGCCGGCCGGAAGATGTTGGTATCGATCTGTATCCCGGAAAGACCGGGCCGCAACTCATCGAGCTTTGCCTGGACCCCCCGAGTCACATCCAGCGTGTTGGCCCCCGGGGCCTTCTCGATGACGAGCAGGAGGCCGGGGCCGTTTTTGAGGGCGCCATCCCCGATGAGCGGCTGATGATCTTCCACCACCGCTGCCACGTCACCCAGGCGCAGCGACGTACCCTCGACGGTCACTTGAGCGAGGTCGCCCGGCGATGAGATGGGCAAGACGTGCCGGACCTCGATCCGCTGCTGGGGATCATCGATCCACCCTCCGCTACCGGGCGACGATGCGTTCAAGAAAGTGAGTGGCGACACCCACAAGGCATTCCCGGTGGTTGAGACGATTTGATCGAGCGTGACATGCTTAGCCTGCAACTTTTTCGGATCGACTTGCACCTGCAACTGCTGGTCCCGCATGCCCCATACGGCCACATTCGCCACGCCGGGAACGGACAACAGGGCAGGCCGAATGTTCCAACGGGCGAGCACCGACATCTCAATTGGGGACACCTGCTTGGAGGAAAGCCCGACCATCATGACCCGACTCGTCGCCGACAGGGGCGGGAGGATAATAGGCGCTTGTGCCACGCTAGGCAACGCATACGCCAGACTCAGGCGCTCGCTCACCAACTGCCGTGCGCGGATGATGTCGGTCCCGGGCTGGAAGATAAGGGTGATCGACGAGAGCCCCGGAACCGACGTGGAGCGGATTGTTTGAAGCCACGGCGTCCCGTTAAGCAACTCCTCCAGGTTGAGGGTGACCAACTCTTCCACTTCGGAGGCCGAAAGTCCGAGGGCTTCGGTCTGAACCTCCACATACGGCGGCGCGAACTCGGGTAAGGCATCCTCCGGCATGGCGCGAAGTTGGGTGATGCCAACGAAGATCATCGCCACGGCGAGAGCAACCACTAAGAGTCGGAACTTCAAGCTCCACTCAACGATCCAACGCATCATGATTTGAGACCTCCCGTGTCGAGAGAAAGGACGATCAGTGCTTAACCTCGACCCATCGAACGTTTCAACCATCGCCTCAGCCGCCAGCGCATTCCAGGCTTCATGCCCATTGCCTCCAGGTAAGGTGCGATGAAGTCCGGGATCTCGTTCAGATTTTTCACATAGCGCCGATTGCCGCTGGACACATGGGTGATCTGACCACGCCACTTGCGCTGACCTGCTTCTTCAGCGCGATCTTCAACCCAGACTCTGACGATGAACGATTGAGTATCGGAATCGATCTCATCCATAGCCGCTCACGTCTTTCAGTTGACCCGGATCTCCTTTCGCCTTGAGCGAGTCTGATCCGTTCAATGTCAATGTCAATGTCAATGTTAACATGCGGGTGTCTCTCGTAGTGTCTTTTAGGTGTCCTCCTAGTGCCTCTTACCGTCTTCTCGGCGTCTCTGGGGCGTCTTTTACCGCAGCGGCTTTGGAGAAAGCGGTTGAGTATTATCGTTCAAGGCCTGCGCCACTTTCTGAATGCTCTGCTGTACCTGGTTTTGTAGATCGGCCAGTGCCGTCTGCAGTTGTGTCAGGTGACAGAGCATCTCGATCTGGGGAGAGGCTGATACCTCGAGCGCTCGGCGAGCCTCGTTGGGAGGTAACGTTGGCTGTGGCTCGACGAGTTGTTCTGTCAGAATCTCCTTGTAGAGTGCCACTGTGTGTTTTGACGGCTTCACTTCGAGTTCTTCGTATAGAGCAGCGACACACTGCTCGTACTGGCGTAATGCTGCCGCCCGGTCTCCATTCAGATAGTGCAGACGCATCAAGCGCCGGTGAGTGCGTTCGCGAACTCTATCGCAGCTGATAAGACGCATGCCGTACAGCAGGCCGGCGTCGTAATCATGATGCACCTCACAGTAATCCATCAGCTTGTCTAACAGAGCCAGGTACAAGTTCTGCAAGCGCTCGCGCTCGCACAGGCACCAGTCTGAATAGCAGTCTCTCAGGAATGGATCCTGGTAAAGATGGAGTGCGTTTTGCAAAACCTGCACTTTCTGGGCATCTAACTCTTGACCTGGTATCCCCTGAACCAGGCCAAAGGCCCCCTCAAACACTGTCACATCAAGCCAAAGATCGGCTTCTGCGTTAATTTGAACCCTGTCTGGTTCGACTAGCAATATACGGTCCTGAACAGACTCATTTTGCGAGCCCAGGGCGGACTGAAGATGCCAGAGGGCTTGCCGCAGCCTCTTCTTCGATTGGGCGGTAGTGGCATCAGGCCAGAGCAGGCTGGCTAGAGACTCACGAGAAAGCGAGTGCTGTCGGTGGAGCAGAAGGTAGCAGAACAATTCCTGCACCTTGTGAGCTTCGAAACCGCCTAATACCTGTTCGTCGCGTCGAACACAGAATTGCCCAAAGAGCTGAATACTCATCCCGGACATAGCAACTCCTTCAAGAGATAGGCTATCTTAACCGTAAGCTAGCAAATAGGTTTGAGTGTGGACGCAACCCAGTACCTCCTCGATCGCGTTTTTCCAGTAGTAGGTCCTCAGGTAGACAATCAGGATCTTTGGCAATGAACTGATGCGGCACAACAGACATGTGACATGAGACATGAGACATGCGCTGTTGCACCTGCTGCAGGGGAGGCTCCTGCTCTCAGTCGCTCTGCGCGTGTAATGAAGCGCTTGCCACTCCATACCTCTTTTCTCCCCCAGTCCTCTCGGTTTTCCCTGCTTCTATCACCTCACCCCTCCGAATTTATTATAATCGGACGTTAGAAGTCTATCTTGACCCTCTGAGTTGAATCTGATAAAAGCCTGAGATGCAGTTGAGAAAGTGAGCACGTATCTTAAATCACCAGGGAAATTACTGTTGTGACTCACTTCTATTTGAAGCTGCAGGCGCTGATGATGCCAATTTGTGGTTGCAAGATGAGGTAACGATCGTGGCACGCCGGGCGATTGCACGGGCAGAAGAATTAACCTTGGACTATGCCTTGACTACCGTCGAACCTCATTGGCAGCTTGATCAACTCTGTCATTGTGGCACAGTCGCCTACCGCCACATCGTCACAGGCAATGATTGGCAACTACCAGATGTCCAACAGCGATACCAGGGGCATTTTGCACCTTTCATCAACGAGCGCATCCGTAAGGGTACCAATGGATGAACTCAGGCAATACGTGTCTTCGCTTTCTGGTGCACTATTTTGTGGATGCACCCTGGTCAATATGTGGTGGTCCCTGCTGGATGCGCGTACGCATACTTGCAAGATCCAGGGCAGGCCACGGTCCGGCACTTTCCAGCCACCATGTCGCCCCTGCCTCAGCAAATGGTCCGATAAATGCGCGAGCCTCTTCAGGGTCATCGCCAGGAGTCATTCCCCCGTGAATGATATCAAATGGACCCCCTTCAGAACGGTGTCCGTTAATATATGTCTTCACAGCTTGCGCATCAGCCGATGTAAATTCACCAGGAGTGCCATCTGCATTGATCTTACCAGGAAGAACGCCATCCCAGCGTGCTGCACGGCACATGGGCTTTTTATTGGGCCAGTAACCACCCACCCAGATAGGAATACGAGGAGACTGTATAGGTGACGGCAAGAAGGTTACATCCTGCAGCTGGTAGTGCTCTCCACTGTAGCTGAATGGCTGCCCGCTCCACAGGCCCACCAGCACATCCAGACCCTCATCAAGCATCCCGGCACGCTGCCTGGCATCGATCACCTCTCCGAAACGTGTAAAAACTCCATCGTTCAGATCACCCAGGCCAACGCCTACTACCAGGCGTCCACGCGAAAGGTGATCGAGCGTTACCGTTTCCCGGGCAACTTTCCAGATACGGCGTCGCGACAAGGGGGTGATTAAAGCTCCCAGGCGAATACGCTCTGTCCGCACGGCAATAGCAGCTAAGGCAACCCATGGATCACATACGGCTTCACGCGCGCCCTCCCAATAGACAGTATCCCAGAGGAAGACACCATCCCAGCCGATCTCTTCGGCCAGGCAAACAAGCTCGACAAGCGCGTGAACATCTGCATATGCACCCATATTCGGCAGTTCAAGGCCATAACGCATAACGTAGTCCCCCTTTGCATCTGTTTGTTTGCAAGTTCAGTCATCCCAAGTATATGCGCTACTTCCTGCCATCTCCTGTCATATTTCTTGGAAGAACAGAGAATGTCACGTAGTTTGTAGTGGTACGGGTGTGCAACCCGTACCACTACAAACTACGTGACATAGATCATTATCCCTATTTATTCTTCAAATGCCTGTTTAGACGATCACATGTGTTGCGCGGATGACACCGCATTTATTCTTTTTCCCTTTGACTACGATTTCTGCACCCTCTTGAAGCTGCTCAAGCTCATGAGAAGATAGATGTTCTCCTGTGCGCTTAACAGTAACAGCATTGCCATTGACACGTACTGCCACCGGCACAGTCTCATCATTGCTCTGTTTATGTATATTACCCGCGATAATATACGTTTGTGACCTGGCGGGGTCGGGCACACTGCCAACCACGGTTACGGTATAGCCATCTTTCACAAGTGCTTCGATCTGCTCGGAAGATGGCGGCTGCGGGTGTGCAGGTTCGGCTTGCACGCCATGCGCCTGGGTTCCATTATGTTTATGTTTTGCCTCATCTGCAACAATGCATATCCATGCTCCTCATAAAAGAAATCGCTTGTTCTGCTACAGAAACGTGAAATGCGGTTACACAGTTTCATTTTATGACAGTTCACCGCTACACTCCTGAATATATTAATGATTTCTTGATAGACAACACGTTTAAATCTCTACTAAAAAAATTTTGCAACTTTTTGCTAAACTGTTCCGTGTAATATATACGGACGTATAAAGACGTATCGGCAAAATTTATGGTCGAGGTAATCATGAGCGTGAAACACGAAGATACACCTGACAGCAACGCCACAGAACATAAAGAATCTCCCGCCCCTATACTCCTACCCCGTATCACAAGAGAGGCAATAGCGGCTAATAGCTCGGCAGACGCGAGGTCCAGACAGTCGCCCTGGCGCTGGTTCCTGGATCATTCATCTTCTCCTTCCTGGTTACCTCAGCGTTTACGCCATCCATCCATTGGCTACATAGTCGCAATTCTCTTACAGTTTATAGCAGTTTTCTTGACCATGCTACTCGTACAGGTCTATCCTTCATTTGCCTTCTCTGGTCTACTCGATATCCTTGCTGTTGCCCTGGTCGCGCTCAATTGGGGAGCAGGTCCAAGCCTGGCTGCAACCTTTTTTGGAGCCATCTTGCTAGACTACATCGTCCTGGAACAGCCATTTGCCTGGTCATTCGATGGCAGGAGCCTCGCTGGGGTGCTCTTATTCCTGCTCGTTGGCTTTACACTTAGTATCGCAGCTAGTAGTTTTGAGAAAACCAGGCGTAATGCAGAGTCATTGGCTACCTCGCTTATCACTGAGCGCATGCGCCTCGAAGCTGTGATCGAAACAGTACCTGATGCTGTAAGCATTCATGATGCCCAGGGCACAATTGTACGCCTCAATAGGATGGGTCTACAGAACATAGGATCTGAACGGAGCCAGCATAAACTGGCGGATGCGCAACGTCAGTTTGCTACCAAAACTCTCTCAGGTAAACTGTTACCCTTAGAAGAATATCCGGTATCGCGCGCCTTACGTGGTGAAACCGTCTCCGGCCAGGAGTTGAGCTTTCTCGATCCCGCCGGCCAGGAACGTTTTGCATCGCTTAGCGCCGCGCCTTTGCACGATGCAGAAGGCGCTATCGATGGAGCTATTGTTATCACCCACGATATTACCAGACTCTACCGCTCTGAGAGAGAGGCGGCGACGCGTGCAAACGAGCTTGAAGCTATTTTTGAAAGCATGACCGATAGCATCTTTGTCTTTAATAGCAGGACAGAAATCCTCCATATGAATGCGGCGGCGCGCACACAGTTTCATCTCGACCAAACACCCGAATATTATTCACGCAAACTCCACGAACACAGGTACAACTTTATCCCGCTCGACGAGTGGGGACGTCCCCTGGCCGAAGAACGATGGCCTATCTATCGCCTTCTCCAGGGCGAAACACTAACGATTGCCAGCGGAGTAGATATCAGGTTGCGCTCGCGCGAAGGCGAAGAATTTCTCTTGAATATTAGCGGAGCACCCATGCACGACAAAGCAGGAAATATTATAGGTGGCCGACACTGATCAACTCCCCCCTCTCACATCGGATGAACACACATCGGTAGGATTGCGCAAAGTAGCGCGAAGAATGGCCGAATTGACCAGTAAAGTCCTGGGTTGCCAACGCGTCAGTATTTCCGCAGTGGAGCCTGAAACAGAGCTCATCCATCCCATTGCTGTCGTCGGATTAAACCCCGAACAAGAAGAACAATGGTGGATCGAAGGAATGGAAACAAAAGCACGCCTGGGTGAAGGGCTTAATCCTGACCAACGGGCTCGTCTACGCGCCAACGAGATTCTGCTACTCGATATGCGCCAGCCTCCTTTCAATGAACTGCCCAACTCCTATAATATTGGTCTCTTCCTTATTGCACCGATGTGTGTAGGAAACCAGGTAGTAGGCATTCTCTCATTAGACTATGGCGGCTTGGAGCATGAATACACCCAGGAGGAGGTTGCCCTGACCAAGGCTGTCGCAAGACTCTCGGCCCTGGTCATCGAGCGTGAACGCCTGCTGCGCGAAAGAGCGGATGCACGTGCTACCGAGCTTGCCCTGCGTGAAGCTAACCGGAGAATGGACGAGTTCCTGGGCATGACCAGTCATGAACTCAAAACTCCTCTCACCAGTATCAAAGGTAACACGCAGTTGACTGCTCGCCAGCTAAAAAATAGCTTGCAGGGGTTCCAGAAGATGCATGATATGTTGGAGAACTCAGAGCGTCAAATCAGGTTGCTGGATCGCTTAGTGGATGATCTCCTCGATATTTCGCGTTCACAAACCAACCATTTGGAACTTAACCTGGCTCCCTGTGATATGAAAGACATTATTCGCACCTCTGTTGAAGTGCAGCGCCTGGCATGGCCCAACAGGACAATTACCCTTGAAATGCCTGCTGAGCAAGTAGGCCCTGTGTACGCAGATTGCGACCGTATCAGCCAGGTTATCGCTAATTACCTGACCAATGCCCTTAAATACTCTGCTGAGGACCGGCCCGTACTTGTGGAACTGCGGGAAGAAGCAGAACAGGTACGCTTTGCTGTAATAGATGAGGGAGGGGATTAGGTCTTTACATCTGCAAAACGATTATCGAGCTGCACCATGGCAGTGTTGGAGTTGAAAGTTCTCCCGGCTCAGGCTCAACCTTCTGGTTTACCCTGCCGCGAACCGAGCAAATTCCAGCTTCCCTCTAAAAAAGGGCGTGTTTGTACGAGCTTTGTTACTCTCCTTGCCCTATCCCGTTCCTACTCATGAGAGCACCTATGTCAGCACATTGAGTTCTAACACGCTACAACCTATAGATCATCTTATTTTCAAAGCAGATTGCATATTTTAGCCAGGAATAACTGTATGAGCAGTCAACAACTGATACCACAACGGCTTGATCCAGAGCAAGAAGAACTGCGCCAGGAACGCAGAGCCGCACGGCAATATAGACGTAAAGAGCGCAAAAAGGCCAGGATCATTTTATGGAGTACAATAGGCACCAGTATTATCCTGCTGGGAGTGATGGGGGGTATATACCTGCAAATTCAAAAAATAGTTGGCTACAATTCTTTGTATCCACCTATTAATGGTGTCTCTTGTGACAGCATGGAACAGGGCAATTACCATATTCACATCCACCTCAAGATCTACCTGAATGGTAAGCAGGTCACGATCCCCACAGGCATAGGCATAGCCCCTGATGGCAGTTGTTTCTATTGGATGCATACTCATACTGATGACGGCATTATTCATATCGAGGCTCCAGCCAGGTTGCACAACTTAGCCCTCGACGATTTCCTGGCGATCTGGGAGGTAGGTTACACCAAACTCAACTTCCCGGCAGAAATGAAGCTGGCTACAGGCTGGCAAATCTTTGTTAACAGCAAGGCGTTTTCAGGTGTAGTCACTTCCCCGCTGACTACAGAGGTACCTCTATCTTCACATGATGTCGTTACCATGGAGTATGGCAAGCACAATCCACCTCCAGATACCATCTACGCCTTCCCACCAAATTTGCCCAAATAGCTGTTTTAGTCTGCA
>WNFI01145473.1_pt1 | contig 13822 bp, 11 predicted proteins | sample 5400471 | NCBI WGS metagenome assembly WNFI01 (sample SAMN13153348, study PRJNA577476) | soil metagenome | isolation source: 100 cm saprolite on Douglas fir-dominated hillslope | place: USA:California | collected 2013-09-17 | reverse complement strand
GGGGGCGGCGGGTGAGGCGTGCCAGATCGCGCGAGCACAGGATGCCCCTGATGTTAGGAAACGGCTCATTTACCCACGGCGAGATCGTGACCGCTACTGCGCGTGCATTCTGTCCGGCGATCACTCCGGCGGTTGCTTCGAGAGTCATTGAGAGAATCCTCAGTGGGTTTAACCGATGAGTAGAATCTCTCGACATGCGGCAAGAAACAGCCCGGAAATTCAGGGGATATATGCAGCTAACGCTGAAGCGTGTTTAAACGCCGTCGTAGTATCCGGGCCAACAGGGTCGATACTCTTGTGTCGAACTAAATGGTGGGTCTACAGTCGGCATACTATGAACACCACGCGCATCACGGAGACCGGATTCAAGTACAGGCGCCCCTTGCTCGCGGGAACCGTCAGGGTACTGTGGAATGCGGTGCGGCTGCCTGTCGCGGCAATCCTGCTCCTGCTCGAACCCGTCGTCGCGTTCGTGTGCGGCGCAGGGCTAGTGCTCGGCGTCCTCGCATCTATACTGTTCGAGATGTCCGCTGTTGGTCCACGATTTCCCCTTGCTAAAGTCCTGTTGATTTCGTTGAGCTTCGGCGTGATTCTTTTTCTGTATTACGGCGCACTCTCGCTGCTCGTAGAGGACTGACCAATCCACAGAACTCGTGTATGATTCCGTTACGCGCCGAGTTGACTTTTCCAGCTTGCAGGGCGCGATAAAAAAATACTGGCTAAAGCGGACGCGGTCAGACCCGCCCAGGCTTGCCAGCGGGCCTTTTCATTTCTGAAGCACCCGCTAAGGCATCCCGATTGCGGTCTTCCTCGTCTTCATACGAAACGAGGAAGTAGTTGTGCCCGACAAAATTGTTGTTCTTAAATTTGGCAGCTCAGTGCTGCGCTCCCACGCTGATTTGCCCAGTGTCGTTCATGAGATCTACCGCTGGTATCGGGACGGTGCCCGAGTTATCGCGGTGGTCTCCGCAATCGGAGATGCTACTGACCAGTTGATCAGACAATCGCGAGAGCTGTGTTCTCAGCCTGAGCCGTGGGCGACCGCGGAACTCCTTGCGACGGGCGAGCGAACGTCTGCCGCCCTCTTGGGTATCGCGCTCGATCGGGCCGGCATTCCGGCCAGGGTTCTCAATCCCCGAGAGATCGGACTTGAAGTGAGAGGACAACCGCTCGACGGCGAGCCGTTCGCGATTAACGTCAAGCATGTGCGAGAGCTTCTTGGGGAACTTCCTATATTGGTCGTTCCCGGATTCTTTGGCACGGACGCGTCCGGGCGAACCCAACTCTTAGGGCGAGGTGGGTCAGACCTTACGGCGGTATTTCTTGCAGTCTCTCTGGGTGCGGAGCGCTGCCGACTGCTTAAGGACATTGACGGAGTCTATGAATCCGATCCGGCGGTGGAGAATTCGCAGCCGCGGCGATTCGCCGCGCTTCACTATCCCGACGCACTGAGGGTAGCCGGAAAGCTGATCCAGCCAAAGGCCATCGCCTTTCTCCAGACTCATCAGGCGTGCGCCGATGTCGCCGCGCTTGCGCTCCCGTACCAATCCGTTGTCCATGGCGGTGACACGGAGCTGGCGCAGGGCCTGGCAAGCCAGCAATGTGACATCGTAATTCTTGGGTTAGGTACGGTCGGATTCGGCGTCTATCAGCGGCTGCTGGCCTTTCCCGATCAGTTTCGCGTGCTCGGTGCCCTGGTGCGAGATCGACGGAAGTACGAAGAAGCAGGCGTTCCGACCAAGCTCTTGCATACGACCGACGAGACGCTTCGCGATTTGCGGCCGACACTCGTAGTCGATGCGCTGCCCGGATTTGAGCCGTCCGGATCGCTCTTGAAATCGTATCTCGATCGAGGGATCGATGTGGTGTCCGCGAACAAGGCGATTATTGCCAATCGCGGCGCCTTACTTGCCGGTGCGGCCGAGGCTTCACGCGCTCAGCTTCGCTACTCGGCGGCCGTCGGCGGCAGTACGCCTATGCTTGAGCGGGCGAACCCGGCCGGCCCCGAAGGCGAGATCGAGTCGATCGCTGCCGTTTTGAACGGCACATGCAACTTAGTATTGGATCGCTGCGCTAAGGGTGACGCAGTTGAAGATGCGGTCGCTGAAGCGCAGCGGCGCGGGTTTGCCGAAGCGGACCCAGGAGACGATCTATCCGGTCGAGATGCGGCGCGAAAGCTTCAAATCCTCGCTCGTCACGCGTTTCGCACCGAAGTAAATGTAGTTGCGAGCCAATCCCTTGACGAGTCTGTCGCAAAAAGAGCGCTCGTTGCTGCCCGGACGGGAATGAAGCTGCGACAGATCGCGCGCATTGCCAGAAGGGGCAGCGACATCTTGGCAACTGTTGAATTCGAGCCCGTTGAATCCTTATCCTTGTTCGGCGGGCTTGCCGGCGAATGGAACGGGATGGAAGTCAAGTTCAGAAGCGGCAAGGCGGTGGCTGTACGCGGGCGCGGCGCCGGTCGCTGGCCGACGACTGAAGCAGTAATTGCCGATGTCCTCGACGTTGTCCGCTCCCGCGCGTGAATAGCGACGGTCGTAGCAGGCCACTGCGGCACAAATGCGCGTATCAGCGCGGATCGCGAGAGATCAAAAGTGACATCAATGGGTTGATACTCGACTTCCGTGCGGGCCCGCTTTCTTCTTAGTTCGGCATCGAGCGCACCTCAATTGAGGAGCCTTCTTCAATCTGTCCAGAAGCAGGGCGCCAGCGCAGCCCTCGCAAGTGGAGAGATCAATCTCCTCTCGGGTGATCGCGCCCATTGCCAGCAGCACGGCGTAATCGAATTCAAGATGATCTTCAGGCTCCCATTCCAAATAAATCTCATACGCCTCGCACAGCCTCTCCCCACCTTCGAGGCTAGGTTTGCATGTGTTAAGCCCTATCATGCGAAAAATACCGACGAACATCGCCGCATGATTCGCCTTGTGCGTCGAACGGAAGAATGGCAGAAATGAGGTGGGAGACTGCCCTCGATATCCAGCTTCCGAATCAGGCATCCAGCGCTGACGTAGCGTGACAAGGCGATCCAGAGTCAATCCGCTCCAGTCGCTTGCCAACTGCGCGCGCGCGCCATGTGACATGAGACGCAGCGCTAGCCGAATCTCTCGATAGTAGCGATCGAACCTCTTATCGCCGACAGTCACATCCACAGGACCTCCAACGTATAAGACCCATTCAATTCATCGTCATCCATTCTGCATGGCGACGTTTCTACCAAAAGTCCCCGGAAACGTGGAGACCCTTTGGGAAGACACTCACTGACAATGCCGCTCCCACATTTCTCAAGGCGGAGCGCATGGACGAGTTCAAGACCGATGACGAAACCTCTCAAGCATCGCCCCGCTGGGCAGGTGCGCCCTCCATCCCCCTTGCGCATCAGTTGAACGGGCAGTGCGTCGAACTGATGTGCGAACTCGCCAACTATCTTTCAGCCCAAGAACTGCCGTCATTCATTGTTGAGAACCGAGACCTCTGGCGCCTGCTTGAACCCGAAGCTCGCAAGCGGCTCGCGGCGTTCCCTTTCGTCATCATCGACTTTCGCTTCAAAGACGCTGAACCGTGGCAGCAGGCGAGCCGCGCACACGTGATGACTCCCGCCGATATTGCCGATACAGCGCACTACAGCGGTGTCCTGCCGAAGCTCTTTGAAGATCTTGCTCTCGAAACCCTCCTGTTCGCGCGTCAGGCCGCCCGCGAGGACGTCAACGTCGCCAAAGCCTTGTTCGCCATGACTGCGCCAGTTGCGCGCTTTATCGCGTCGCTAACCGTGTCCCAGGTCAGGGTAATTGCACTTGGCAATGTCAGCCAACTTCGGGTTCGCTGGGACAACCACCCGGACTTCTGGCGTGGTCTGCTCACCGCCTGTAGGGCGGGCGACGAGCGGGCTCTTGCCGCCGTCCGCCGCCAAGCGAAGCTACTCTTTTGTGGCGAACTTATTCCGCCACGGAGATAACGGGCGAGGACGCTCATCCTATTGAAAACGTAACGTTCCCAAAAACCCGCATAGTGACGCGAAATAAAGTTGGCTCCAGTTGCCTGTAACGCGCCGCGGGCGTACGTTCCGGTACGTGAAACCGCCTCACCGCAGCAGCCCCGCAGTAAACCCCGAGCAGGACGCCCTGAAGGCCCTCGCCATCCAATTTGGCCCTGTCTTGCGCCAGTTCTTCCAGCGCCGAGTCAGGGACCGATCGGAAGTGGAGGACTTAACTCAAGAGGTGTTTGTCCGCCTGCTAAGGCGAGGTGATATTGCCGCGCTCGAGGACATTCGCGGTTATCTCTTTGAAACCGCATCCAGTGTATTGACTGACCGTGCCCGCAAGAGACGCTCGCACCACAGCGACGTCCACGAGTCCTTCGACTCCACGGTCCACGGAAATGAGGGTTTTCCGTCTGATCACGTTTTAATTGGAGAGGAGACACTCACTCGTGCGACCCGTGCCTTGATGGAGTTGCCGGAGCGTGCCCGCACAATTTTCGTCCTTCGTCGATTGGAAGGACTGCGTTATCAGGATATCGCTCAGCGATTAGGAATCTCCTTGAGTCTGGTCGAAAAGCAAATGGCACGTGCGGCGGCGTATCTCACGAAACGGATGAATGACGAGTGAAAACCAAGCGGATTTCGGACAAGGATCTGGCGGCAATGACGCCTCACGAGGCGGCGTCCTATTGGTTCGTGCGGCATGACGCGGGTAGCATGACTGCCGAAGACCAACTTGCGTTTGACGCTTGGCTCGTTGTGTCCGAGGTGCACCGCCGCGCTTATGACCAAACGGGCTCCATGTGGACGGATTTTGAGAAGTCGGCGGACGAAGGCGAGCTACGCGCTTTGCGTGTCGCGGCCCTGGCAACGACACCCGCCCTAAATGTTTGGCCCCGCGCCGCCGCTGTGGCTGCAGGCGTCTTGATTGCCGTGACAGGCATCGTTGTATTGACTTTGAACCGCCTGCATTCACTGGAAGCCAGCGCGCAGCTGCGGGGTACTTCTGGCCAGTATGTCACGGAACACAACCAGCGCTCGACGGTCAGGCTGCCCGATGGGACCTTGGTAACGATGAATCTCGATACGGCCTTCGATACTGACTTCGCCGCGGGACAGCGTCTGGTTCGTTTGATCAAAGGCCAGGCGTTTTTCGACGTAGCAAAAGATCAGCACCGTCCTTTTATTGTTGCGGCAGCGGACCGGAACATCCAGGCGTTAGGCACCCAATTCGACGTCCGACTGGATGCAAACCGGGTTGAAGTGGTGTTGCTGGAAGGCCGTGTGAGCGTAGATCGAAGTGATCGATCGCTGCTGGATAAGAACAAACGCGAGCGTGCGCATGAGGAGCTTGAGCCCAATCAGCGATTGGTCGCCACTGTTGGCAAGCCGGCTTCTATCTCAGGGATCAACGCGGCGCAAGCGACGAGCTGGCGCGAAGGTTGGATCGTATTTCAGGATGAAACCGTGGAGCAGGCCATCGCCGAGCTCAATCGGTATTCCGACCGGCCCATCGTCACGACCGATGAAGCGGTGAAGCGACTGCGTTTAAGCGGCGTCTTCCGCATTGGCGAACCCGATCGCTTCGGCGCGGTCATTCAGGAATTGCTGCCGATCGCGGCCGAGCGCGGAGCGCACGGGGAAACAATGCTGGTGCTTAAACCTGTTGCGGGAGCGCATCGACTCTAAAAAAATCGGCCCTCAACTATGAGGTTTTGTCGAGGGCTTACGTTTCCTTATTGTAACGGGTGCAAAAACCCGAAACAGCAGGGGAAATGGGTCATGTCAAGTCGCCTCCGGTTTCATCGCTTGCCTAATGTGGTTTTCGCCTTAATAGCTAGCACCAGCCTGTTTGCAATGGCTTTTCCCGAAAGTGGAATGGCTCAGTCCGCGGCGCAAAAGGTGCGTCTGGACATCCCCGCACAGGACCTGTCGGCATCGCTGACGCAGTTTGGGCGGGAGACAGGGACTGAAATCGAGTTCGCGCCAGATGTGGTGCGGGAGAAGAAAGGGGCTGCGGTTAAGGGTGAGTTCGAGCGAGATCAGGCGCTTAAGTTGATCTTAAAGGGCACAGGGCTGACCTATCGTACGACACCGCAAGGGGCAATTGTTGTGGAGGCCTCGAAACCTACCGCGAATCGGGCGATTGTGAATCATTCACTAGCCAATACTTCAGGGAGCTCCGACAGCACGAACCTTGAAGAAATCATTGTTACGGCCCAAAAGCGTTCAGAACGACTTCAAGACGTCCCAGTTCCGGTGACGACGCTTAAGGCGCAGGAACTCGTAGCTAGCAATCAGATTCGAATGCAAGACTACTTCACGCGTGTCCCCGGCCTAACTGTCACTCCTGATGATGAGAATGGCGCGCCGATTGTGACGATTCGCGGAATTACAACGGGTGGATATACAAATCCAACAGTCGGCATTGTCGTTGATGATGTGCCTTTCGGGTCGTCAACAAGCACGGCAGTAGGAAATATCGCTCCGGATATTGATCCTTTCGATTTAGCGGACATCGAGGTGCTACGTGGTCCGCAAGGTACGCTCTATGGTGCCGGGAGCATGGGTGGCCTGATCAAGTACACCACTGTCGATCCATCCTTCGATGGCATTTCGGGGCGAGTCCAGGCCGGCACTGAAACGATCTACAACGCCGCGCAGCTTGGATACAACGTTCGAGGTGCCGTGAATCTACCTCTGAATGACACGTTCGCTATACGAGCAAGCGCCTTTACCCGTGAGGATCCCGGTTACATTGATAATGCTGTCCATAATATCAATGGCATAAATAAGTCACAGTCAGATGGTGCGCACCTTTTAGCGCTCTGGAAGCCCTCCGACACATTTTCTATAAAGCTTAGCGCGCTCTACCAAGATGACAAACGATTTGGCTCAAACGATGTCTTCGCCGCATTGGGTGATCTGAAGCAGGATTTCCTGCTGAATACAGGGCGATACTCCAAGCGAGTTCAAGCGTACAACGCCACTATTCGGGCGAAAGTTGGAGGCGTAGATTTCGTATCAATTAGCGGCTACAGCAAGAATAACTATCAGAACACTCTAGACTTTTCGTCGGCCTTCTCATTTTATGTGCCGCCGGTATTTGGCGTGTCTGGCGTACCCTCTTTTGCACACGTCACTACAAATAAGGCATCGCAGGAATTTAGGTTCTCGGGATCATTCGGTGGGAGCGTCGATTGGCTGGCAGGCGCCTTTTACACCTATGAGGACTCGCCGGCCCACACCGACGTCTTTGCCGAAAATCCACAAACTGGATTGATTGTTGGAAAAGCCATAACGTTCAACTTTCCGACAACGTTCCAGGAATACGCGGCGTTTGGAGATCTGACCTACCACGTAACGCGCCATTTCGACATCCAGCTCGGCTTTCGAGAGAGCCAGAATACTCAGAGCTACAACGAGACCGACACCGGACAGATAGTCTTGGCGTATGACGGGTCCCCATCTCCATTCGTGTACCCGGAACAGAAATCTAAGGATAGAGCGTTTACCTATCTTGTAACTCCGCAGTACAAGCTGTCTTCAGATCTTATGCTCTACGCGCGCTTGGCCTCTGGTTATCGGCCCGGTGGTCCGAATCCCGGCGCGCAGCTCTACGGATTCCCGAGCGAATTTGGTGCGGATAAAACTCAGGATTATGAAATCGGAGTCAAAGGGAATGTGCTGCATCATTCACTAACTTTTGACGCGTCGGCCTATTACATTCCGTGGAAGGACATTCAGGTCCTGGCAATTGACCCCGTAACGTTCATTGGCTTTTACGCCAACGGAACGCGAGCGAAGAGTGAAGGAGTCGAGCTCTCGCTGCAGGCCCAACCAATCCAAAATCTGCTCCTGTCTGCGTGGATTGCGTGGAACAAGTCCGTGCTTACGGAACCGTTCTCGCCCACAACGTATCTTGTCGGGGCCGCCGGCGATCGGTTGCCGTATGGCAGTCGCTTCTCAGGTAACATCTCTTTGGATCAAGGCTTTTCACTGGGGAGCCAACTTCGTGCCTCAATCGGCGGCACAGTGAGCTATGTCGGTGAACGAGAGGGCGAGTTCGCAACGCTCTTCAGCGCGAACGCTGACCGGCAGGTACTACCTAGCTATAGTCAGTTGGATGTGCGCGCGGGACTCACCTACCAATCGTGGGATTTGAGATTGTCTGTCAATAATGTGGCGGACAAGCGAGGCCTTTTGCGGGGAGGTCTAAATTCCATTTATCCGTATGCCTTCAACTATACCCAGCCGAGGACTGTAGGGCTGTCAATCGCGAAAAGCTTTTGAGAAATGCCGACCTTGCAAACGGGTTCGCCGGTAGATAGCCGGCGGGCCGATGATCGCCTAGGGCGAGGCAGCTGGCACTTTCGGCTCGCTGAACCGTCGGGTCCATACGCCGTCGGACTTCGCGTAGTTGAGAATTGCGACTACTCTCGGTCGTATCCGAAGTTTAGCAGCTGCTTAAAAAAAGACGGCGGGGGGCCGCGAGCTCGGCCGCTCCAGACTTTAATCTGGTATCCGGCCGAGCCGACCACAGCAGCCCCTGTTAGGGTCAGGGATTACGCTCGGCTGTTGGCGACCGAGATGACATTCGGGCGCCCGCGCACTTCCAAGCTGACCAGCGATTGGCTTCGAGGTATCACAGCGAGTCTTGACGATCAGCTATTGGCCGTACTCGAGGCGCCGAAAGCGACTGGCCGATTTCCGGTTGTTGTTTATGCGCCTGGCTTTTCAAATCCGTCTTGGGACAACGCAGATCTGTGTGAGCACTTGGCTACATACGGATATGTAGTGATCGCGACGGGGAGTTGTGGAGTGTCCACGCGGAGGATGACCTACGATCTGCCAGGTATCGAGGCGCAGGCGCGTGATATCTCATTTCTTGCCGGTTATGCGGCCGAACTCCCCAATACCGACGCCTCGAAGGTCTGCGCGGTCGGATTCAGCTGGGGCGGGATTGCCAATGTATTCGCAGCGGCGCGGGATGAGCGGATTCGAGCGTTGGTTACGCTTGACGGCAGTCATCGCTTTTCTCCGGGATTCATACGGCGGACGCCAGACGTCGACCCGAGCCAAATGAGCGTTCCCTTGCTTTCAATCGCCCAGGGACGATGGTCTCCCGAGACACACGCAAACGAGATATCGGAGGACGAACGTAGTGGTCCAGATGTCGTGGGTACGTGGCGAGGTGACACGGTAAGCGTCCTTCTGTTCGGAATGGCGCACGGCGACTTCAGTGCTATGTTTCAGCGGAATGAGGAACTGCAGCGTGCGATCCTGGAGCCATGGCATCAGCAACATGGTGATGCATCTCGTGAAACTGCAGTCGAGGGATACGCCTGCATGGCGCGCTATTGTCGCCACTTCCTTGATGCCTACTGCAAGGGAGTTGCGGAGGAATGTTCGTTCATCCAGGCGCGACCCGATTGCCGGGAAGTAGCGTCTGCCGATTTGCGGGTGACTCATCGGTCGGCGCTCGGACCTCCCTCATCACGGGAGTCATTTCGAGACTGTGTGATTGGCAACGGCTATCAGAACATCTACACGCTCTACACTGAGTTCTCAAAGAATGCCACGGAGTTTCAACTCACGGAGGATGGTCTAGAGGAGTGGTGCGACGAGTTGTTAAACGAGAGCTGTTGTGAGGAGGCCGTTCGAGTGGCGCGGTTCATCAGACAAATCTACCCTCGATCCAGTCGAGCACACCTCATTCTCGGGTATGTGTACGAGAGCCTTGGAGAGCGCCATTTAGCGTGTATGAGCTACGAGCATGCCTTGGAGCAAGATCCGACAAGCATTGAAGCTGCCGCTAAGCGCCGAGAGCTCAGCCCTTAACTCATCGCAAATGAAGCGACCGTACACTAAGTTCTCGCTGGTCTTACTTCTACTGATTTACGCATGTAACAACGTCGATAGCTTCGCCTTGGGTCTCGTGATCCAAAGCATCAAAACCGACCTTCATTTGAGCGATACCCAGTTAGGCTTTTTGAGCGGCCTGGCGTTCGCGTTCTTTTACGCGATTGTTGGAATCCCTATCGCGCGGTGGGCAGATTACGGGAATCGAGCACGAATTATTGCCTTGACGACGCTCCTTTGGAGCGCAGCAGTGATGCTAAGCGGCATCGCGAAGACGTATTCTCAGCTACTCGTCATTCGAATTGGTGTTGCGGTTGGCGAGTCCGGATGTGTACCGGCATCTAACTCGCTGCTTGCCGACTATTTTGCTCGCCCAGAGCGTCCACGCGCGATGGCCATTTTCATGCTAGGACCGCCGCTGGGTCTTGCAATAGGTTATCTGCTAGGCGGATGGGTCAACGAGGTCTACGGTTGGCGAGTGATGTTCGTAGTGTTGGGGTTGCCTGGCGCGGTGCTGGCGCTAGTTGCCCACGCCACACTCAAGGAGCCACGACATAGCGCTAGAGCCACCTCGGCACCAGTCTCTGCCTTGGGCAACGGTAGAGACTCTGGACACGGAACATCAGAGGTCCGAAAGCTGAGCACCTTCGCCGTGTTTGAATACCTGTGGCGAAACTCGAGCTTTCGGAATGTGCTTGCTGCCTTTTCCATCGTCTACTTCTTTGGAACCGGAATCGGGCAATGGCAGCCCGCTTTTCTAATACGGCGCTTTGGCTTTGGGACCGGCGAGTTAGGGACTTGGCTTGCCGTGATCTACGGGGTGGGTGGCACTATCGGAACGTACTGGGGTGGGGAATGGGCAAGTCGAAGAGCGGCCGGTAATGAATCAAAGCAACTCAAAGGGATCGCGTTCGCATACTGTGCATTCGGTGTTCTCTCTGCACTTGTCTACCTTTCGTTCTCAAAATACCTGACATTCGCGCTACTGACACTTTCAGCCCTTGGACTGGCCACTGCAAGCGGGCCGTTATTCTCCACCATTCAGACCCTAGTCCCAGAACGCATGCGCGCTACGGCGATCGCGATTATTTACCTATTCGCAAATCTAGTGGGGCTCGGGCTTGGACCTTTAGCCGTAGGTGCACTGAGCGACGCCCTTCGACCTGCGGTCGGGGAGGAATCTCTTCGCTATGCATTGTTGGCCATGTGTCCCGGCTATTTGTGGAGCGCCTATCACTTGTTGAGCGCAAGCGGAACGATCGCGAAGGATTTGTCCAGCGATTCGCAGGATGACGCGCAGCAGAAGCCCACGCAGTCGGGCGCACAGCGAGCATGAAGTATCTCGGATCTCGATACGTTTATCGGCGCATCGCCGTGGTAGTCAGTCGTTCGGTATGAGCGAGTCTATGCCCAAGGCGCCCGGTATGCATATTGAATGGAACGCAAGAATTCCTTTGCGTGATGGCGTCGAACTTCATGCGCGCGTCTATAGCATGACCGATCAACGGCCGGGGCCGTGTATCGTCGCGCTTACGCCCTATACCTGCGATTTACTTCACGAGCGCGCCGCGTATTTTGCATCGCATGGGCTTCGCTTTGTAGTGGTCGACGTACGTGGTCGCGGGGACTCCCAAGGGGAGTTTCGACCGAATATCCAAGAGGCGGCTGACGGTTGCGACGTCGTCGAGTGGGCCGCGCGCCAGCCGTACTGCAACGGCAAAGTGGCCATGTGGGGTAGCTCGTATTTGGGGTACGCACAGTGGGCAGTCGCCAAGGAACTTCCGCCACATCTTACGACCATCGTGCCAACAGCGTCGCCCTTTATCGGGCTCGACTTTCCGATGCGCAACAATATTTTCTATCCGTACGTGTTGCAATGGTTGACTTTGGTCTCAGGGCGGTCGGCGCAGTTAAAGGCATTCTCCGATGATAAATTTTGGCGCGCCAAGTTCCGCACGTGGTATCAATCCGGACAAGCATTTTGTGATTTGGACGAGTTGGTCGGGTTGCCCTCGGCGACTTTCCGCGAATGGCTCGCGCATCCCTTCTTGGATGCGTATTGGGATGCCTACAATCCGACCTCTGTGCAATGCGCGAAGATTGCGATTCCCATCCTGACGATTACGGGTATATACGACGATGACCAGCCTGGGGCGCTTGAGCACTATAAGCAGCACATCGCTAACGCCTCAGAGGAGGCGCGGGCCCACCACTACCTCATCATCGGACCGTGGGATCACTACGGTACGGTCATTCCCCGTACGGAGTTTGGAGGCATAAGGTGCGGACCGGAGAGTCTCATCGACCTCCATGAGCTCCAACTTCAGTGGTACGCCTGGACGATGTCCGATGGGGCCAAACCGCCGTTCCTCAAGAACCGGGTGGCCTACTACGTCACGGGCGCAGAGCGATGGTGCTATTCCGACTCGTTAACCGACATCACCTCAGCCTATCGAACCGCTTATCTCGATTCCTCCGGCGAGGGTGGGCGTGCATTCGGGGCGTTGCAGGCGCATCCTGGATGCGGTCTCCCGGACACCTACGTATTTGATCCGCGAGAAGTACACGGACCCGAAGTGGACGCCGAGGCCTCGGCCGATGCCACTTCGCTGACGGATGAAAGCTCGCTTCAGGCCCTTGGCGCAAGAGTCCTATTCTATCAGACAGAACCCTTTGAGAAAGATACAGAAATCGGCGGCTTCTTTAGGCTGCTGATTTGGATAGCGATCGATTGCCCGGATACAGATCTCTTCGTGTCTATATATGAGGTAGGGAGTGAAGGCGAAAGCCTGCTCCTCAGCCGCGATGCAGTACGCGCTCGCTATCGACTGGGCCTCCGAAGACCCTTGCTCATCACCACAACGCAGCCTCTCAAGTATAAGTTTCAGCGGTTCACCTTTGTCGCACGTGAGATCAAGCGAGGTCGTCGGCTGCGGCTCGCGATCTCATCGATGGGCCGTGTATTGGGAACCAATTTCACGGAGAAGAACTATAACGGCGGAGGCGTGGTGTCCGCGGAGACAGCCGCGATGGCCAAGCCAGTTACAGTAACGCTGTTTCACAACGAGCAATGCCAAAGCGTGCTGCACATACCATTAGGACGTTCAGAAGCATGAACAGTTCACCAGTCCAAACTTCGCGCCTCCACGCGACAATCGAAGAGTGGCGCTTGCGCGAGCCCTTTCGCATCACTGGACACGTTTGGCATGTACTCAGGGTGCTCCGCGTCTTTGCAGAGATGGATGGATACGTTGGAGAAGGCGAGGCGGCCGGCGTCTACTTCCGAGGGGAGACCGCGTCAAGCATGTTCAAATCTTTCGAAACATTGCGGGCGGCGACCTCTGAGAGAATTGATCGTACCTTAGTGCAAACGTTGCTGCCACCTGGTGGGGTGCGCAATGCACTGGATTGCGCGCTATGGGATCTAGAAGCAAAGGTGACGGGGCATCCCGTTTGGGAGCTGTTGGGGTTGCAGACACCAAGAGCGCTACTGACCACATTCGGCTGTGGTGCAGACACTCCGGAGAAGATGGCCTCGGTAGCGAGATCTTATTCACAGGCGCGCGCCATCAAGCTCAAGCTAACCGGAGATCCGGTGGATGCAGACCGTGTACTGGCCGTTCGCGAAGTCCAAGCGGACGCATGGTTGGGTGTTGACGCAAATCAGGGATTTACTCGACCCAAGTTGGAGCAGTTGTTGCCGACACTCCTTAAGTCAAACGTTTCCCTTATCGAGCAGCCTTTCATGGTCGGTGAAGAAGCTTTGCTGGACGGATTCGACTCACCCATACCAATTGCAGCAGACGAAAGCGCTCAGACGCTAAGCGACATACCGCGGTTAGCAGGCCGATTTGATGTCGTGAACATTAAGCTCGATAAGAGCGGCGGTCTGTCCGAAGCCTTCGCTGCCGCGCGCTTGGCGCACGCATCGGGCCTCGAAACCATGATCGGCAATATGATCGGGACATCGCTCGCGATGGC
>WNFI01671596.1_pt1 | contig 13823 bp, 12 predicted proteins | sample 5400471 | NCBI WGS metagenome assembly WNFI01 (sample SAMN13153348, study PRJNA577476) | soil metagenome | isolation source: 100 cm saprolite on Douglas fir-dominated hillslope | place: USA:California | collected 2013-09-17 | reverse complement strand
CTCGTGTTCATGACCGTGAGTGGGGAGGAGCGGGGCCTTTGGGGAAGCGCCTATTTTGCCGACCACCCCACCGTGCCGCTCGCGAACGTGATCGCCGACCTGAACATCGACATGGTCGGGCGCAATGCGAAGGACACCGTCGCCGTGATCGGGCGCGAGCACTCCAACCTCGGCACGACGGTCGACAGCGTCGCCGCGGTGCACCGCGAGCTGAACATCAAGCCGGTCGGCGACCTCTGGCCGCAGGAAGGGCTGTTCTACCGCTCCGATCACTACAACTTCGCGAAAAAGGGCGTGCCCATCCTCTTTTTCACGACCGGGTTGCATCCGGATTACCACCAGGTGAGCGATTCCCCGGACAAAATCGACGCCGAGAAAGAAGCGCGGTTCGCGCGGCTCATGTTCCATCTGGGGCTGGCCGTCGCGAACACCTCCCAGCGACCGCGCTGGAACGCGGACAGCTACAAACGCATCGTGGGCGGCGGAAACTGACGGCTAGCTGACGCCGGCGAGCAGCTCGGCGTTGGTCTTGGCGCGCCGCAGCTGCGCCAGCAGGGTGTCGATCGCCTTCTCCGGTGGCGAAGATCACGTCGTCCATCCGGCTCTCCGTCTCGATGAGCGCCGTGGCGATCACCGTGAGGGATCCGCCTTCGGGCACGGCGCGCGCGGACCCGAACAGACCCTTGGGCTTGGCCAGCGCGTTCGCGTCCAGACCACCCGACATGGTGCGCCCGCTCCCCCGCCCCGTCGTGTTGTGAGAGCGCGCGAGACGCGTGAGGGAATCCAACACGATCACGACGTCTTTGCCCAGCTCAACCTGGCGGCGCGCGTGCTCGAACACCATGTCCGCCACGGCCACGTGACGCTCGTGTGGCAGGTCGAAGCTCGACGCGACGACCTCGCCCCGACCCCAATCGATCATTTCGCTCACTTCTTCCGGCCGCTCGTCCACGAGCAGGATGAGAAGGATCGCCGCGGCGTGGTTGAGCGCGACGGCTTCCGCCACCGCCTGGAGCATGATCGTTTTCCCGGCCTTGGGCGGCGATACGATGAGCGCGCGCTGGCCGAAGCCCAGGGGGCAGATCAGATCCACGACGCGCTGAATCTCCGCCGTACGCGGGCTCGACGCCTGGGGCGTCTCGAGGCGCAGGGGGCGCGATGGGTGCACAGCACCGAGCTTGGCGAAGTCGGGACGCTCAGCGAGGCCCGCGGCCGGTCCGCCGTTGACGCTCAGGACGCGTCCGTTGTCCAGCGTGACGAGGTCGCCGCGCCGCAGTCCCGGGAGGCGCACGCCGGGATCGCCCTTGGCGGGCAAATAGCTGTTGGCGGCGCGCCGTACGGCGCCGCCGTTGGAGGTGGGGTCGAACCAGCCGGTGATGGGAGCCAGGGGAAGTCCTCTCGGAGTATACCGTGTTCTCTCGCATCCGTCATCCGCAAGCGTCGGGCCACGACGGATGATGGAGGGCGGATGGCTATATTTTAGCCCCACATGCGCCAAGATCACATCCGCAACTTCTGTATCGTGGCCCACATCGACCACGGCAAGTCGACCCTGGCCGACCGCCTCATCGAGCTCACGGGCACGCTCGACAAGCGTCTGATGCGAGAACAGGTCCTCGACACGATGGACCTGGAGCGCGAGCGCGGCATCACGATCAAGCTCAACGCGGTGCGCATGAACTACCATGCCCGCGACGGCGGCCTGTACGAGCTCAACCTGATCGACACACCGGGGCACGTGGATTTCACCTACGAAGTGTCGCGCTCGCTACAGGCGTGCGAGGGCGCGATCCTCGTCGTGGACGCGTCGCAGGGGATCCAGGCGCAGACGCTCTCCAACCTGTTCCTCGCGATGGATGCCGGGCTCGAGATCATCCCCGTCCTCAATAAGATCGACCTCCCCGGTGCGGAGCCGGACCGCCGCGCGCAGGAGCTGCACGAGCTCATCGGAGCAAAGGCCGAGGAGATCCTCCGCATCTCCGCCAAGGAAGGCACCAACGTGCCCGAGCTGCTCGAGGCCGTGGTGCAGCGCATCCCGCCGCCGCGCGGCGTGGCGGACGCGCCGCTGCGCGCCCTCATCTTCGACTCCTACTACGATCGCTACCGCGGCGCCATCCCCAGCATCCGCGTCGTGGACGGCACCATCCGACCCGGCTTGAAGATCGCCTTCGGCGCGCACAAGGACGACCTCTACGAGGTGGACGAGGTCGGGTACCTCCAGCTCGGGCACAAGCCGACCGAGCAGCTCGAGGCCGGTGAAGTCGGCTACTTCGTCGCCAACGTGCGCGGGGTGCGCGACACCCGCCCCGGGGACACGGTGCTGGACGGCGCGCATCGCGACGCGCCGCTCTTGCCGGGCTACCGCGATATCATGTCGATGGTGTTCGCCGGTCTGTACCCGACCAACGCGGAGCAGTTCGAAGAGTTGCGCGATGCGCTGGCCAAGCTGCAGCTGAACGACGGATCGCTGCACTACGAGCCCGAGTCGTCGGTGGCGCTCGGCTTCGGGTTCCGCTGCGGGTTTTTGGGCCTGCTCCACATGGAGATCGTGCGCGAACGGCTGGAGCGGGAGTTCAACCTCGATTTGATCAGCACGGTCCCAAACGTGGAGTATCACATCCACAAGACGGACGCCACCATGGAGCTGGTCGAGAATCCGAGCCTAATGCCGCACGGCTCGGCGGTCGATCACATCGAGGAGCCCTACGTCAAGGCGCGGATCGTGGCACCCGCCGAGTACATCGGCGCCATCATGAAGCTGGGTCAGGAGCGGCGCGGCGTGTACCAGGGCATGCATTACGTAGATCCGACGCGCGTCGAGTTCACCTGGGAATTCCCGCTGGCGGAGATCATCCTCGACTTCTACGACAAGCTCAAGACCATCTCCCGCGGCTACGCATCGCTCGACTACGAATTCCTCGAGTACCGCCCGGCCGACCTGGTCAAGCTCGACATGCTCTTGAACGGCGAAGCGGTGGACGCGTTCTCGGTCATCATCCACCGCGACAAGGCGTATGAGTGGGGCAAGAAAATCGCCGAGAAGCTGCGGGAGCTGATCCCGCGCCAGCTGTTCGAGGTCGTGATCCAAGCCGCCATTGGGACCAAGGTGATCGCCCGCGAGACGGTCCGCCCGTTGCGCAAGAACGTGACCGCGAAGTGCTACGGCGGCGACGTCACGCGCAAACGGAAGCTGCTCGAGAAGCAGAAAGAAGGAAAGAAGCGCATGAAGCAGGTGGGGACCGTCGAGATCCCGCAGGAGGCCTTCTTGGCGGTCTTGCAGGTTGACTAGCCTCGTCGTCCAGACCGCCTTTCTGGGAGACGTGGTGCTGACGACGCCGCTGCTCGAGGTGCTCGCCGCCAGGCACGGGCCGGTGGACGTGGTGACCACCCCCGCGGCGACGCCGCTGCTCGAGACCCATCCCGCGGTCCGGCGGGTGATTCCGTACGACAAGAAGGGCCGCGACCGCGGCGTGGCGGGACTGTTCCGGCTGGCCCGGGCGCTGCGCGCGGAGCAGTATGAATGCGCGTATCTTCCGCATCGGTCTCTGCGAACGGCGCTGGCAGCATGGCTCGCCCGCATTCCGCAGCGGGTGGGTTTCCACGACGGCTGGCGGTCGCTCTATACCGACGTCCGGCCGCGGGCCACGCAGGGGCACGAGATCGACCGCGTGCTGGCGCTCGCGGGCGTCGCGCTGCCCCATGCGCGCCCGGCACTGCACGTCACGCTGGCCGATCGCGCGGCGACGGAGGGGTTCCTGCGCGAGCACGGCATCCGCGACCGATTCGTCGCGCTCGCGCCGGGATCGATCTGGGGCTCGAAGCGCTGGCCGTACTACCGCGAGCTGGCGGAGCGATTAGCGGAGAAGGCGGGGATCCTGGTCGTCGGCGGGCCGGACGATGCGGGCCTGGCCTCGGAGATCACCGCTGTGGTGGCGCGGCGGGGTGGTCAGGCGGCCAGTGGGTGCGGCCGATTGACGCTGCGGCAATCGGTGGAGGCGATCCGGCGGGCGGCCGTGCTGGTGACGAACGACAGCGCCCCGCTCCACTTCGCGCAGGCGGTCGACACACCGACGGTAGCGATCTTCGGGTCGACCACGCCGAGCTTCGGGTTCGGGCCGCGAGGGCCGCGGGACCGCGTGGTCCAGCTGGACGGCCTGCTGTGCCGCCCGTGCTCGGCGCACGGGCCGCCCAGTTGCCCGTTGGGGCACCACTTGTGCATGAAATCACTTTCGGTGCAGCACGTCCTTCAGGCAATCGAGGAGACCGGTGCGCTACGTCGTCGGGATTGACCTCGGCGGAACGAATATCGTCGCGGGGACGCTGGCGGAGGACGGCTCGGAGCTGCTGGGACTGGTGTCCGAGCCGACCATCTCCGAACAGGGCGCGGACGCCGTGCTCGCGCGGATCGTGAAAGGGTGGACGAACTACCCGCTGCGCGATCGGGTGGCGGCCGCACTGAATCTGCCCGCCACGCTCGACAACGACGCCAACTGCGCGATTTTCGGTGAATGGTGGCGCGGCGCCGCGCGCGGCTCGGACTACGTGGTCGGGCTGACGATCGGCACGGGCATCGGGGGCGGGATCGTGCTCGGGGGAAAGATCTATCGCGGAGTCTCGGACGTCGCCGGCGAGATCGGGCATATGTCGATCGATTCCAACGGCCGGCGCTGCAAGTGCGGCAACGATGGCTGCCTCGAGGCCTACGCGTCGGGCCCCGCGATCGCCGCGCGGGCGGTGGAGGGAATCGAAGCAGGCGCGGACACTTCCCTGCCGCGTTACGTGCAGGGCGATCTGACCAAGATCACCGCGCAGATCGTGTACGAAGCGGCGCACGATGGCGACGAATACGCGCTGGACGTGGTGCACGAAACGGCGAAGTTCCTCGGAACCGGCGTCGCCAACATCGTCAACATCTTCAATCCCGAGGTGGTGGTGATCTGCGGCGGCGTCACGCTGGCGGGGGAAAAGCTGTTCGCGCCGCTGCGCGGCGAAGTGAAGCGCCGGGCCTTCAAGCCCGCCGTCGACGCCTGCCGCATCGTCCCCGGGGAGCTGACCGGAACCGCGGGCGTGTACGGCGCGGCCGCCGTGTTCGTCCAGCGCACGTGGGGAACGGTGTGAAGCGGCTCGGCGTCGTCGGCTCGATGGTGTGGGACACAATTTACGGGCGCGACGCCGCCCAGCCGGCGGTGCACGAGTGGGGTGGGATCGGATACTCCCTCGCGGCCCTCGATGCGACGCTGGGGGACTCGTGGCAGATCGTTCCCCTCATCAAGGTGGGCCGTGACCTGGCCCCCCGCGCCGCGGAGTTCCTCCGCACGCTGCGCCACGTGCCCCCCGGCGCGCGGTTCGTCGAGGTGCCGGCGGCGAACAACCGCGTCACGCTCCGCTACTACCAGCGCGAGCGCCGCTGCGAGCAGATGTCCGGCGGCGTGCCGCCCTGGACCTGGCCCGAGCTCGGCGCCCAGGTGAGAGACCTCGATGCGGTGTACGTCAATTTCATTTCGGGCTACGAGATGGACCTGGAGACGGCCCAGCTGCTGCGGCACGGCTTCCCGCGCTTCCTCTATGCCGATCTCCACAGTCTGTTCCTGGGGAAAGACCCGCACCCTGGTCGTCACGCTCGGCGCGCGAGGCGCCGCCTATTTCACGGGCGACCCGGTCCGGACCGCGCTGATCCCCGCGGAGGCCGCGCCCCTGCCCGACGGCGACCCGACCGGCTCGGGCGACGTGCTCGGCGCCACGGTGGTGGCGTCGCTGGTCGGCGGCGCGAGCATCGAGGATGCGCTGCGGCTCGGGACCCGCATGGGCACCCGCAACGTGAGCCACCGCGGCGCCACCGGTCTGCGCGACCACCTGCTCGGCAAGCTCTCGGCGGTGTGACCCGGCTCGTCGAAGTCCCGTCGCAGTTCGACGATCGCTCGTTCGACCAGTTCGCGAGCGCCTTTGCCGAAGCCGCGAAAGACGGCGAGCGACTCCTGTTCGATGCGCATGCGGCCGAGTGGGCATCCCCGTACGGCTTGGTGGGCCTGCTCGCGGCAGGGCAGGCGGCGCGGGCGGCGGGCGGTGGCAGCGCGGAGCGACCGCTGCTCACCGCGCCGACACACGCCGACGTGCTCACGTACTGGACGCGCGCGGGCTTCTTCCGCGAGGCCGCCGACCTGTTCGAGATCCACGGCAAGGTGCCGCGGGTCAAAGCCGCGGACGAGAGCGACGTGCTGCTCCCGGTGACGCCGGTGCGCGCGGCGGAGGACGTGCATACCGTGGTCTCGAACATCCAGCAGCGCGCCTCTGCCATCCTGGCGTCCGAGCTGGGGCTCGATCCCAAGGCGACGATGGGCTTCGCTATGGCGCTTTCAGAGGCGTGTCAGAATATTGTAGAACACGCGGGCACGGGCGGCTGGGTGGCGGTGCAGGCGTACCACTGGCGCCGCAAGCTCGCGAAGCGGGTGGTCGTGATCGCGGTGGCGGATGCAGGGGTAGGGTTCCGTCACTCCCTCGAGCCGACGCAGAGCAAGCGTTTCGGGGCGCGCTGGGGGGACGCGGCTGCACTCGAAGCCGCGCTGATCCAGGGCGTCAGCCGATTCCGCGATCCGGGCCGCGGCCAGGGGCTCGCCGGCATCCGCCGTTATCTGGCCCGTTGGGACGGTAAGATCGCGATCCGCAGCGGGACGGCCCGCATCGCGATCGTGCCCAAGTGGGACGACGACGTGCCCTTGAAGGACGGGCTCCCGGCGTTCCCGGGCGCCCAGGTGCTCATCATCATACCGGAGCAGGGGTCCACCAAGCCGTGATACAGCACATCGACGTGCACGCAGTGCTCCAGGAATCGGTGTCGGGCATCTATACGGACCTGGTGACGCGTCCGACGGGGCGCGTGGTGCGCGAATGCATCGAGCGGGCGATGGCCACCGCCGCAGGGGACGGCGCCGTCGCCCGCATCGATTTCACGCGCGTGGGGTGCATCGACTATTCCTGCGCCGACGAGATCGTGGCGAAGCTGTTGCGGAGCCGGCCGGGCGTGCTGGTCCTCACCGGCATCTCGGACGGACACCGCGAAGCGATCGAGCCGGTGCTGGCCGGCCATCGGCTCGCGGTGCTGATGGAGCGGCCCGACGGCACGCTGGAAGCGGTGGGGGCCCCCGACGCGGCGGCGGCGCTGCTCGAGGAGCTGGTGGTTCGGCGCCTGGCGGTGCGCGCGCCCGGAGGGACCTTCACGCTGACGTGAAGCGTCGCCTCGGCTTTTCGACCCGCGCGGTGCACGGCGACCCTGAGGCGCGCCCCGACTGGGCGCCCGTGGTGGTCCCGCTGTATCAGAGCGCCACCTTCACCAATCCCGTCGGGTCGTCCCAGGAAGTCATCTACGCCCGCTACGGCAACAACCCCAACCACGTGGCGATCGCCAAACGTCTCGCGCTGCTCGAGGGCGGCGAGGCGGCGCTGTTCGTGGGCAGCGGGATGGGCGCGATCGCCCTGTCGCACCTCGCGGTGCTGCGGCCCGGCGACCACCTGCTCTCGAGCGAGTGGATCTACGGCGGGGTGCACCGGCTGTTCGCGCAGGAATTCGGCCGCTTCGGCATCGATGTGTCGTTCGTCAATCCGCTGGAGCAGCGCACCTGGAAGCGCGGGCTCAAGAAGAACACCCGCGCGATCTTTGTCGAGACGCCGACCAATCCCCTGATCCGCGTGCTCGACGTCGAGCCGATCGCCGCGCTGTGCAAGACCGAGGGTCTGGCCCTGGTGGTCGACTCGACCTTCGCCACACCGTTGAACTACCGGCCGCTCGAGCACGGCGCGGATGTGGTGATTCACAGCGCCACGAAATACCTGAACGGCCACTCCGACGTGCTCGCGGGCGCGGTGGTAGGCAGCGAGTCGGTGATCGAGGAGGTCCGCAAGCTGCTGCACGTATGGGGTCAAGCGCTGGACCCGATGGCGGCGTGGCTGATCGATCGCGGGATGAAGACCCTCGCCGTGCGCGTGGCACGGCAGAACCAGACCGCGCTCGCGCTGGCCCAGTGGTGCGCCGAGCAGCCGCAGTTCATCGCGGTGCACTACCCCGGGCTCCCGTCGCACGCCGATCACGACGTGGCGAAGCGGATCCTCAACGGCTTCGGGGGTATGCTGGGGGTCGAGCTCAAGGGGGGCGCGCGGGCGGCGGAGCGGTTCCTGCGTGCGCTCACGATCGCGACGCACGCGCCGAGCCTCGGAGGCGTCGAAACGCTCGTGTCCGAGCCGCGGCTCACGTCGCACGCGGGGCTCACGCCCGACGCCCGCGCCCGGGCTGGCATTGCGGACGGCTTCCTGAGATTTTCGATCGGACTGGAGGACTCGGACGACATCATCGCGGACTTCGCGCAAGCGCTGGCGCAGCTGTAAGTGATCAAGTTCACGAATGTCTTCAAGGCCTTCCCCAAGGGTGGGCTCGCCCTGAAGGACGTGTCGTTCCACATCGCGAAGGGCGAGTTCGTGTTTCTCACCGGCCATTCCGGCGCCGGCAAATCCACCGTCCTCAAGCTGGTGTACGCGGAAGAGCCCGTGACGAGCGGCGAGGTGCGCGTCTCCGGCTTCAACGTGGCGGAGCTGCGGCCTCGCGACGTCCCCATGCTGCGGCGCCGGCTGGGCATCGTGTTCCAGGATTTCCGCCTGCTCGAGGACCGGCCCGCGGAGGAGAACGTCGCCTTCGCGCTCGAAGTGACCGGCGCGCGGCGCTCGTCGATCTCGGCGCGCGTGATGCGCGTCCTCACGCAGGTCGGGCTGGCCGCCAAGGCGCAGGCCTATCCCCGCGAGCTGTCGGGCGGCGAGCAGCAGCGGGTCGCCATCGCGCGGGCGCTCGTGAACGAGCCGAGCGTGCTGCTGGCCGACGAGCCGACCGGCAACCTGGACGAGCGCGCCACGCGCGGCGTGTTCCAGCTGCTGCGTGACATCAATGCCAGCGGCACCGCCGTGGTGATGGCCACACACGATCTCGACCTCGTGCGCCAGGCCCCGTACCGGGTGATCGAGTTGCAGGAGGGAGCGCTGGTGTACGACTCCGCCGTGGACGAGCCGCGCGACCAGACGGCGACGCCGTGAACCTCACGATTCGCGAAGCCCTGCTCGCCTTCCGGCGCGCGCCGCTGCTCTCAGCGCTCTCAGTGACGACCATCGCGTTCTCGCTGTTCGTGGTCGGCCTGTTCGGGCTCGTGGCCGTGAACCTGCAGAATGCGCTGCGCAGCGTCGCCGAGCGCGTGGAGATCGTGGCGTACCTGCTGCCCGGCACGCCGATCGAATCCATCACCCTCGCTGAAAAGGACATCGAGGCGTTCCCCGAAGTCCACTCGGCCGTCTACGTGAGCGAGGACTCGGCGCTGGCGCGGGCGCGGGCCGAGCTGGTCGAGTTCCGCGATGTGCTGCAGGAGCTCGAGCGCAACCCGCTGCCCGCGTCTATCGAAGTAAAGCTCAAGCCCCAGTACCGCGACGCCGAGCACGTGAGAGACGTCGCCGAACGGCTCGGGGGATTCGGGTTCGTGGACGACGTGCGCTTCGGGCGCGACTGGGTGGAGAAGCTGGACCGGCTGCGGCAGATCGCGGCGGCGGTGGGGCTCGTGGTCGGGGCGGCGTTCGCGGTGGTGGCCATCATCATCATCGGCACCACGATCCGCATGGCCGTGCTGCAGCGCGGGCGCGAGATCGCCATCATGCGGCTGGTGGGTGCCACCAACGGCTTCATCCGCCGCCCGTTCCTGCTGCAAGGGGCGATCAAGGGGATGCTGGGCGGGCTGGTCGCGGTCGGGTTGTCCTACGGTGCGTACACCCTCATCAACCGCTGGCTCATCCAGGCGGCGTTCTTCTCGAACCTGCAGGCCCTCGCCATCGTGGGATTCGGTACGCTGATTGGGCTGTTCGGCAGTGCCGCATCCGTCGGCAGACACTTGCGAAGAGTATGAGGCGTAGCACAAAGACGTCACGCAGAGACGTCACGCAGAAACGTAGATACGCCCACGTCTTCGCGGGACGGTTTTGCGTGACGATTTTGTGCTACGCCTTTTGTGCTACATCTCTCGCCTCTCAGCGTCCCCAGCCCTTCGACCAGCAACTGCGTGACAACCAACAGCGCCTGGAGAGCATCCGCCGCGAGCGCTCGGACGTCGAGCAGGAGCTCGAGCGGCTGCGCACGCAGGTGCACTCGCTCTCCGACGAGCTCGCGAACATCGAGCGGCAGAAAGAGACGACCAACCGGATCGTGAACGAGCTGGACCGGCAGATTTACGCGTTGTCGGATCAGATCGACCGGACGACGGTCGACTTGCTGCTCGCCCAGAACGCCCTCGCCGAGAAACGCGCGGTGCTCGAGCGGCGGCTGGTGGACATCTCGAAGCGTGGGGCCCTGTATGGGTACCAGGTGCTGCTCGCGGCGGAGACCTTCGGCGACCTGCTGTCGCGCTACAAGTACCTGTATCTCGTGAGCCAGCAGGATCGCTTGCTGGACAATGACATGGCCAAACTGCAGCGCCGCATCGCCGGCGAGCGAAAGACGCTGGTGAATGCCCGCGACGCGCTGGGACGCCGCAAAGACGAGCGTACGGAGGAGCTCGACCGCTATGTGTCACTCGAGCGCGAGCGGCAAGCCTCACTGCGCGAGACGCGGCGCAGTGCGCGCGAGGCACAGCAACGCCTGTCAGAGCTCGAGCGCGACGAGAAGAGCCTGAACGACCGTGTCGTCGCCCTCGAGCGTGCCCGCCGCGAGGCGGAAGCCCGCGGCGCCGCCACCGCGGCCGCCGCGATCACCACGGCAGACCTGGGCCAGCTCGACTGGCCCGTGCAGGGTCGCATCGTCTACCAGTTCGGCACCGCCACCGGCCCCAACAACACGCGCATCCCGTGGCACGGCATCGGCATCGCGGCGCCGGCCGGGACGCCCGTCCGCGCCATCGCCGGCGGCACGGTGAGTCTCGCGGGACCGCTCGGCACCTACCTCACCTCGGTGCTGGTCGATCACGGCGGCGGCTACTACAGCTTCTATGGCTCCCTGAACGACGCGACGGTGATCCACGGAGAGCGGGTCACCAAAGGGCAGATCCTCGGTCACGTGGGAGGAGGGTCGAGCGATCAGGGACCCCACCTGCACTTCGAGATCCGCGGCCAGGGCGGGATCGCCCTGGACCCCGTCAACTGGCTGAAGACGCGCCGCTGACGCCGATCCGGTCCGGCTCGCCCTTTTTCCCCCGCTCCAGGGCCGCCTCGACCTGTGCGAACAGATCTTCGGGCCGCAACACCTCCGCATGCGGAAACGCGACGACCCCCGCCGTGAGGCTCGGCCCCTGACCGCGCGGGAGGTCGGGGAAGGTATGGCGGGCCAGCACCTGACGCAGCCGCTCCACGAAGTGCCGGCCACCCTGCGTGTCGGTCTCCGGGAGCACCAAGGCGAACTCGTCGCCTCCGTAGCGCGCTACGAAGTCCGGCGCGCGGATCTCGCGCTGCAGCATGGCGCCGATCTCGGCGAGCACGCGGTCGCCCGCCTGCTGGCCCAGCCGCTCGTTGATTTCCCGCAGCCGATCCACGTCGATCACCACCAGGGCGAACCGCAGGGAATAGCGCCGCGCGCGCTCGAACTCGTCGCGCAGGCGGCGGTCCAGCGCGTCCAGGCTGGCGCAGCCGGTGAGCACGTCGGTCACGCCGGCGCTGATCTGCCGTCGATAAATCGCCGCCCGGCGCTCCTCGTTCTCGAGCACGCGGGCCGCGGCCTGGGCGATGGTATTGGCGAACGCGACGTCCTGGGGGCGGAGCTGAGGGTCGCCCTGCACGGTGCGCAGGAAGAACACCCCGGCGGCACGGCCCTGGACGAACACGGGCAGCGCCACCGCCGACTGCACGTTCACCGCGATGCGCTGCTGGGACCAGCGGCGGCGGATCACTTCGAAGAGCGGGTGCTCGTGCACGTCCGGAATGAGCACCGGCCGCTCGGTGCGGATCGCTTCCTGAATCTCCGGGTAGCGTTCGAGCTCGACCCGGAGGTCGCGGATCGCGGGGTTCTCGTACACCGCGACTACCCGTCCCTTGTCTTCTCCCGGAGCCGTCAGCACGAACGAGCAGTGGGTGAGTCCGAAGGCATGCCCCACCCGACGGACCAGAGTCTGGAAGATCTCCTCGGCGCGCAGGGTCGCGGAGACTTCCTGGAAGATGTCGAACAGCAGATCGCGGGTCCGCAGCGCGTCCTGGGCCTCGCTCAGATCGCCACGCAGACGCAGATCGCCGTCGATGCGGGCCCGCAGCTCGCCGAAGTGCACCGGGCTCGCCATGGCATCCTGCGCTCCCGCCTGGAGCGCCTCAGCCACAGCCTCGGCCCCGCCGTCCGCCAGCAGGACGATGACCGGGGCACCCGCGAAACGCGGGGTCGTCGCCAGATCGTGCACCACTTCCGCGAGCCCTGCCTGCTTGGCGGCGATGCTGAGGATGAGAAGGTCGGCCGGTTGCGGCTCGGGCCGATCGGGCGCGGGCGGTGGGTAGGCGGCCTCGGTGACCTGGAAGCCGCCGCGCACGAGAAACCGCTCGAGCCCGTCCGGGCGCGCCGCGGCGTCGCCGACGAGGAGGATTCGGTGTTTCGGTTGCTCCGGCAACGATCCTTACCGCAGGATGGAGCGTGTCAAGGTATAGTTCACGCTATGGGACGGCAACCGCGGAGCGCGGTGAGTGCGTCCGGCGCCTGAGACGCGCCGCCAGCGGCGCCGCATGGTCGCGCGACAGCTCGCCGGACGCGGCATTCGCGACTGTCGCGTGCTCGCCGCCATGGCGTGGGTACCGCGTGAGTGGTTCCTCCCCCCGCACCTCGCTGGCTCCGCCTACGAAGACGCCCCCTTGCCGATCGGGAGCGGGCAGACGATCTCCCAGCCCCTGATCGTGGCGTTGATGACCGAAGCGCTCGCGCCGCGGCGCCGGGACACCGTGCTCGAGATCGGTACCGGATCCGGTTACCAGACCGCCATCTTGGCGCGCCGCGCGCGCCGGGTGTACACCGTCGAGCGCCTGCCCGACCTGCTCGTCGAGGCAGAGGAGCGCTTCCGGCGCCTCGGCCTGACGAACATCGAGACGCGGCTGGGCGACGGCGCGTCCGGCTGGCCCGAACGCGCGCCGTTCCAAGGCATCATGGTAACCGCCGCCGCGCCCAGCGTCCCGGCGCCGCTCACCGAGCAGCTCGCCCCCGGAGGCCGTCTCGTGATCCCGATCGGTGACCTCGCGTCTCAAGAGCTGGTCATTCTAGAGCGCGGCCCCGCTGGCCTCGTGGAGCGCCGCGCCGGCGGCGTTCGCTTCGTGCCTCTCATTTCCCGGCTGGCGTTTACGGAGGAGCCCTGGAGATGAAAATGAAGCGCGCGCTCCAGGACCTGCTCGGGGCTCACGTGTCGACCCAGGGCGGGGCCGCGGAGGCGCCCGCGCGGGGTGTCGCGATCGGAGCCACGGCGATCCAGGTCTTCACCAAGACGCCCAACCAATGGCGCGAGCCAACGGTCCGGGAGGCGGACGCCGCAGCCTTCCGCTCGGCCCTCGCCGCGAGCGGGATCCGTGCAGTGGTCTCGCACGACAGCTACTTGATCAATCTCGCGACGCCGGACGAGGCGTTGCGCGCGAAGAGCGTTCGGGCGTTCACGGGCGAGCTGGAGCGTTGCCGGGCCCTCGGGATCCCGTGGGTCGTGTCGCATCCCGGCAACTACATCGACGATCGGGCCGACGGCCTGACACGCAACGCGCGCGCCTACGCCGAGTGCCTGGCGGCAGTCCCGGAGGTCGGCCTGCTGATCGAAGGGACGGCGGGCGCGGGCACCGCGCTCGGGAGCACGTTCGAGGAGCTG
>WNFI01081116.1_pt1 | contig 13823 bp, 11 predicted proteins | sample 5400471 | NCBI WGS metagenome assembly WNFI01 (sample SAMN13153348, study PRJNA577476) | soil metagenome | isolation source: 100 cm saprolite on Douglas fir-dominated hillslope | place: USA:California | collected 2013-09-17 | reverse complement strand
GAGCTGCACGTCGAAGGGCAGGCTGGTCGAGATTCCGTTCGGGTAGAGCTCGCGCGTCGAGAGGCTCTCCGGCTCGAGGAAGATCTGGTGGCTCGACTTCCCCGCGAACCGATGGATCTTGTCCTCGATCGAGGGGCAATAGCGCGGCCCGATCCCCTGGATCACGCCGGTGAACATCGGCGAGCGATCGAGCGCCCCGCGGATGATCTCGTGGGTACGCTCGTTCGTATGCGTGATCCAGCACGGCAACTGCTGCGGGTGCATCCCACGGTTACCGAGAAACGAGAACACCGGCTCCGGCGAATCACCGGGTTGGATCTCCATTACACCTAGATCCACGGAGCGCCCATCGATGCGCGGCGGGGTGCCGGTCTTGAGGCGCCCGACCGGGAGCTTGAGCTCGCGCAGGCGCGCGGCAAGTGTGGTCGCCGCCGGCTCGCCGGCCCGACCGGCGGTATGGTGCAGCAATCCGACGTGGATCAATCCGGCGAGGAAAGTCCCCGTGGTGAGCACCACAGCGGTCGCCCGAAAATCCAGGCCCAGTTGCGTGCGCACGCCGACCACGCGTCCGCCTTCGACGAGAACGTCGTCGACCGCCTGCTGGAAAAGACGAAGATTCGCCTGCCCCTCGAGGCGGCGCCGAATCGCTTGGCGATACAGCACGCGGTCGGCCTGGGCGCGCGTGGCTCGAACCGCCGCGCCCTTGGAAGCATTCAGCGTGCGGAACTGAATCCCCGCTTCGTCGGTGGCCATCGCCATGGCGCCGCCGAGCGCATCGATTTCCTTGACCAGATGTCCCTTGCCAATGCCGCCGATCGACGGGTTGCACGACATCTGTCCCAGCGTCTCGATGCTGTGAGTGAGGAGGAGCGTGCGCACCCCCAAACGCGCCGCCGCCAGCGCGGCCTCCGTGCCAGCATGACCGCCGCCGACGACAATGACGTCGAAAACCTCGGGAAAATTCATGGGATGGCGGATCTTACGCGAGCGTATTTCCCCAGGCCACGACTCGGAATAATGTTCCACGTGGAACACCCATAAGGCTGCGGTGCAGCATCAGACCATGGTCTCGCTCGCCCCCTACAAAGCCCTTCTTGCCGACCGAGAGTTGCGAGTTCTATTCGCGGCTTCCATCATCGGTCGCCTGCCCATCGGCATGAGCGGGCTGGCCATCCTGCTGCTCGTCCAGGGAGCCAATGACTCGTTCGCCACCGGCGGTGCGGCCACTGGCTGCTACGTCGCCGGCCTCGCCTGCGTCGCGCCGATGATCGGACGAATCATCGATCGCAGCGGCCCGCGCGCGGTGCTCGCGACTTGCGGACTTTTGTTTCCGACCACCCTTGCGGCTCTCCTCGCAACAGTGGCGGCAAAGGCCGGGGTGCTTGCGATCTTCGCAGCGGCGGCCCTAGCAGGAGCGAGTTTTCCGCCGATCACGGTTTGCATGCGCACCTATTTGCGACAGCGCATAGTCGACGAAGCTTCGCTCGCCACGGCTTATTCGCTCGACTCCGTCCTGATCGAGACGATGTTCATCGTTGGCCCGCTGCTGGTTGCGGTCTTCGTCGGTTTCGCCTCACCGAGAATCGCAGTGTGGTTCGCCGCAGCTTGCGCGCTCGTCGGCGTGTTTCTCTTCCTGGCCTCGGCCGCGTTGCGCCAGTGGCGCATCGAAGCGCGCAGCCGTGCCACCTTGCTGGGACCGCTCGCCCAGCCCAGGTTCGTCGCGCTGATCCTGATTGTGCTGTGCTATGCGCTCGCTTTTGGGCTTACCGAACTCGGCGCTGCCGCGCATGCGGCTGAAGCCGAGCGCCCCGCGCTCGCCGGTGTATTTTTGGGCCTGATGAGCATCGGTAGCGCGGCGGGCGGCCTTGCTTACGGCAGTGGTCGATGGCATGCGCCGCTGCTTCGGCAATTCGCGACCACGCTCGGCATCATGGGTGTCGGGCTGGCGCTGCTGGCCGCGCCGTGGTCGTTGGTCGCCTTCGCGGCACTGTGCATTGTCGCGGGCATCGTGATGGCGCCGGCGCTCATCATTCAATCGATGCTCGTGGCGAAAACGGCAAAGCCGGAGCACACCACGGAGGCATTCACCTGGGCGACCAGCGCACTGCTCGCGGGAGTTGGACTGGGAATGGCGCTCGGCGGAATGGCTGCCGAAACGTGGCGCTCGCCGGCGGCATTCGCCTTAGCGGGTGCCGCGGCGCTCAGCGCTGCGGCGGGCGCTTTCTGGCTCGCGCGCCGCTAGGCGGCTAGCTTCTGATGCATCTGGCCGCGGCGTGCCTCAAGCGCTGCAGGAAGATGCTCGCCGAGCTTCGCGAAGAGTTCGTCGTGCGACTTGAGCTCATCGCGCCACGCTGGACGATCGATGCTCGTCAGCTCAGCGTATTGCGCGGGCGAGACCTTCTCGAGGCCCTGCCAGTTCAGGTCTTCGAAGCGCGGCATGGTGCCGAGCGGCGTATCGACGCCATGCCCGTGTCCCTGGCAACGCTCGAGCACCCACTGCAGCACGCGCATGTTCTCGCCGAAGCCCGGCCAGATGAACTTGCCTTGAGCGTCGCGACGGAACCAGTTCACGCGGAAAATGCGCGGCGGATGCTTGACCGCGCGTCCCATCTTCAGCCAATGATCGAAATAGTCGCCCATGTGGTAGCCACAGAAGGCGAGCATCGCCATCGGGTCGCGCCGCACTACGCCCACCTTGCCGGTGATCGCAGCGGTGGTTTCCGAACCGAGCGTGGCCGCCATGTAGACGCCTTCTTCCCAGCTCGGCGCCTCGACGACGAGCGGCACCGTCGAGGAGCGGCGTCCGCCGAAAAGGAAAGCTGCGATCGGCACGCCTTTCGGATCCTGCCACTTCGGATCCATCGAAGGGCATTGGCTCGCGAAGACCGTGAACCGCGCGTTCGGATGCGCGGCCAAGCGGCCTTTCTTGCCGTCTTGCGGCGTCCACGGTTTGCCCTGTCAATCGGTCAGTTGTGCCGGCGGCTCGTCGGTCATGCCTTCCCAACAGACATCGCGTTCAGGCGTCAGCGCAACATTGGTGAATACGACGTTCTCGCGCAGCATGCGCATCGCATTCGGGTTCGTCTGCTGGGACGTGCCGGGCGCGACGCCAAAGAGGCCGAATTCCGGGTTGATGGCGTAGAAGCGTCCGTCGGCACCCGGCTTGATCCAGGCGATGTCCTCGCCGATCGTCGTCACCTTCCAGCCGCGTAGCGGCGCCGGCGGGATCAGCATGTGCTCGGCGAGCCAGCCTTCGTCGCGCGCCATAACGGAGGCAATCCGCAGGGCAAGGCACTTCTTGCCGAGAAGTGCGTTACCGCCGTACCCCGAGCCCAACGACCAGATCTCCCGCGTCTCGGGGAAATGGACGATCCACTTTTCCTTCTCGTTGCACGGCCAAGCCACGTCCTTGTCGCCGGGCGCAAGCGGCGCACCCACCGAGTGAACGCAGGGCACGAATTTGCCGTTGTCGCCGAGCCAGTCGACCACCGCGCGGCCCATGCGGGTCATGATGCGCATGCTCGCCGCCACATAGGGGGAATCGGTGATCTCGACGCCGATCTGCGCGATGTGCGAGCCGATCGGACCCATGGAGAACGGCACCACGTACAGGGTGCGCCCCCGCATGCAACCGTTGAACAGGCGATCCAGCGTGCCGCGCATCTCGCGCGGGTCGATCCAGTTGTTGGTTGGACCCGCGTCTTCCTTTGAGCGGCTGCAGATGAACGTCCGCTCCTCCATGCGCGCCACGTCGCTCGGATGCGAACGGGCCAGGAAAGAATTCGGCCGCAGTTTCGGATTCAGCCGGATGAACGTTCCCTTCTCGACCAGTTCATCGCACAGGCGCTGGTACTCGGCATCGGAACCGTCACACCAGACGATCCGCTCGGGCTGGGTCAGCCCTGCAATCTCCGATACCCACTGCCGCAATCCCGGGTGTCGCACCCAGGCGGGTGCGTTGGATTGGTCGGTCGGGCCTGTGGCGGGAGCGTTCATCTGCCGTGACTCCAGAAACTCAAAAGCCCAGCGAAGCTGGGCCGTCGGAATGGGGGAGCGATCAGGGGTGCAGATTCTAGCACCCGGGGGGCTCTCGCCGCTCCGTCATGCCACTCGGCCGTTCGGATAAATTACTTAAAATCAAAAACTTATATTATGAGAAACGCTCACTTGCCGATACAGAACCGACCGAAAATCTCGCCCAGCAAATCGTCGGCGGTGAACGCGCCGGTGATGGAAGACAGCGCTTCGTGCGCAAGCCGCAGCTCCTCGGCGAAAAGCTCCCAGCGTCCATGCTCGGTGCCTGCCCGCGCGAGATGCGCCTTCGCCGAAGCCAGTGCGCGCAGGTGCCGCTCACGGGCGAGAAAGGTCGATTCGCCCGTGCTGGACCACCCGGCCGCCTCGACTATCGCGTCCCGCAATTCGACCATCCCCTGCCCGGTCTTCGCGGATACGGCGACCGCGCCCTGCGGCGGCGTGAATCCCGGCTTCAAATCCACTTTGTTGTAGACGTCGATGCGCGGGTTGCCCTGTGGAAATGCCTGCAGAGGGCCTTCGCTGGATGTTGCATCGTGCACGGCGAGTACGACGTCCGCCCGCACGAGCTCCGACTGTGTGCGCGCGATCCCCATTCGTTCCAGCTCGTCAGTTGACTCGCGCAGCCCGGCCGTGTCGACCAGGACTACGGCAACCCCCTCGATGTGAATCGTCTCGCGCAATGCATCGCGCGTCGTCCCCGGGATCGGCGTCACGATGGCGCGTTCTTCGCCGGCAAGACGATTGAGCAGGCTCGACTTGCCGACGTTCGGCGCTCCGGCAAGCACGACGTGTACGCCGCTGCGGAGCAAGCTCCCCTGGCGGCTGCGGCTCAATACATCTTCCAGCGCGGCTTGAACTCGAGCGAGCCGCTCGGCGGTGGCATCGCGATGCACGCCGTCGAGCTCCTCCTCCGGAAAGTCGAGCTGGGCCTCCGTAAGCGCGCGCAGCTCGACAAGAGCGCCGCGCAGCGCGTCAATGGCGGCGGAGAATTCCCCGCTGAGCGAGCGCACCGCACTCCGGGCGGCCTCCTGGCTCGCGGCATCGATCAGGTCTGCAACCGCTTCGGCCTGCGCAAGGTCGAGGCGGCCTTCGAGAAAGGCGCGTCGCGTGAATTCGCCGGGTTCCGCCAACCGCGCGCCTGCGTCCAAGCAGGCGGCAAGCAGCATGCGCATCACCACCGGTCCGCCGTGCCCATGCAACTCGAGCACCTCCTCGCCGGTGTAGGAATGCGGCGCTGGGAAGTAAAGAGCGATGCCTTCGTCGATTGCCTCGCCGCGCGCATCGCGAAAACGCGCGAACGTGGCAGCTCTTGGCGGCGGAAGACTGCCGATGATTTGTTCTGCAATGCGCGTCACCCGCGGACCCGAGATGCGCACGATGCCAATGCCGCCGCGGCCAGGCGGTGTTGCTACCGCAGCGATCGTGTCGCGCGCTGGCTCACCGCTTGGCATGGGCAGGCTTGTCGCGATCGAACAAGCGCTGAATCTGCCATTGCTGCAGGATGGAAAGGATGTTGTTCACCAGCCAGTAGAGCACCAAGCCGGCCGGGAAGAAGAAGAAAAAGATGCTGAAGACGAAAGGCATGAACTGCATCACCTTCGCCTGCACCGGGTCCGGCGGCGTCGGGTTCATGCGCGTCTGGAGCACCATCGTCACCGTCATCAGGATCGGTAGAATGAAATACGGGTCGAGCGCCGCGAGATCCTTGATCCACAGCACGAAGGGCGCATGGCGCAGCTCGATGGCCGCCAGCAGCACCCAGTAGAGGGCAATGAAGACCGGGATCTGCACGAGGATCGGGAAGCAGCCGCCGAGCGGATTGATCTTCTCGGTCTTGATCTTGGCCATCGATTTGTAGCTCGCGGCCGAGAGCGGGAAGAAGATGAGCTTGATGAGCACGGTGAGCAGGATGATCGCCACGCCCCAGTTGCCAGTCAGGGCGTGCAAATGCTCGAGCAGCCAGAAGAGCGGCCAGGCAATGATGGCCAGCCAGCCGTAGTCGACCACCAAATCCAGCCCGGGGGCGGCGGCTTCCAGGCGCCGCTTTTCCTGCGGTCCGGCGTAGAGCTCCACCTTGACGTTGGTGCTCGCGCCGGGCGCGAGGTTGACCGGCACGAGGATCCGGCCTGCGTAGGTACCGTCCTGCCGCTTTTCGGTCACGTAGTCGCGCACCACGCCTTGCGGCTCGATCAACGCCGAGACGAAGTAATGCTGCACCAAGGCGAGCCAACCGTCTTTCGCTTCCTTGACGTGGTCCGGCTTGCCCTTATCGAGGTCCGCGGGATGCACCTTCTGGAACTTGTGCTCGTCCGTGTACACCGCAAAACCGGTGAAGCTCTGCGCGCCGAAGGTCTCGGCCACTGTGTTCCGATTGCCCTCCGGCTTGCCGTCGTGGGTGAGCTGGAAATAGGCGTACGTGTTCATTGCCACACCGCCGCCATTGCGTAGTTGCAGAGTCACGTCGACCAGTTAGCTGCTGCGGTGGAACGTAAAGACCTTCTGCACCTGGAGGCCATCTTTGCCTTGCGCGGCGAGCCGCAGCTCGATGCTGTCCGAGCCCGAGGCGAGCGTTCGCGGGCCCGGCTCAACTCTCCACAACGAGCGGTGATTCGGCCCTCCTTCGCCTGCAAGGCCGCTCTGCGCCTCGTACTGATGCGCCGGGCTGATCAGCACGAAGTTCTTTTCGGGGTCGTTCGAGTCCTTGTGCCGCAGCAACTCGAGGCGCTTCAGCGTCCCGCCCCGCGTGTCGATCTCCGCGATGACCAGATCGGTCGTGATGCGGATCGTTTCACCGGGCTCGGCCGCACCCGTAGCGGCGATCTGTCCGGAGGGGGAGCCCGAAGGCCCTTTCGCCTGCGGCGCGGCCGGCGCCGCTGGCTGAGTGAGGGGTGCGGCGGGCGCCTTCGGGCGATTCTCGCGCTCCCACGCTTCCCACAGCATGAGGACGGAGAAGCCGAAGATGAAGAGAAGGATGAGCCGCTGCGTATCCATGTTCAAGGCACCGGATCGTAGCCGCCCGCGTGCCACGGGCCGCAGCGGCATACGCGCCGCGCCGCAAGCCATCCGCCGCGGCAAGCGCCATGGCGCCGCAGCGCCTCTTCCGCATAGCTCGAGCAGCTGGGATGGAACCGGCACGCCTGCGGCAGCAGGGGGCTGATCAGCCAGCGATAAGCACGCACGACCAAGAGCAGCAGGCGCGCGATCATGCCTTCAGGCGTGCGAGCAGGTTCCGGACACGGGACACCATGTCCGACGACGCCGGTCCGTAAGGCGGCCGCACCAGCAGGTCCAGTGGGCCGAGATTTTCCTGTTCCAGCCGAAACGCTTCACGGATGCATCGCTTGATGCGGTTGCGCTCGACGGCAGCAGGGGCATGTTTTCGTGAGATGAGTATCCCTAGCCGCGGCTTCCCTGCGGCACGGCGCTCGACAAAGAAGGTATATCCCTCGAGAACTCGCCGCTCGCCTTGACGCAATAGCCGTTCGAACTGCGCCTTTTGCCGCAGCCTGCGTGCGGCGGTCAGAGCAAAGCGCTTCTGCGCTGCAGCTACAACGGTTACAGCCCGAGGCGACGGCGGCCGCGCGCGCGCCGGTTGCGCAAAACCGCGCGTCCACCCCGCGTCCTGCTGCGCACGAGAAACCCGTGACGCCGCGCGCGACGCGTCTTGGACGGTTGGTAAGTGCGCTTCATGTATGCCCCGAGTGCGAAAAAGGGCGGTATTAGAGCGTGCGCCGGAACGCATTGTCAAATCAAAAAATCCTCGGCGCTTCGCTGTGGATAACCCATCGCGAAGCGGGTAAAATTTCGACTCGTTTTAGGCCAACTAAAAGATGCAAAACCTCTGGGACGCCTGCCTGCGTCGGCTCGAGCAGGAGCTCCCCGCGCAGCAGTTCAATACCTGGATTCGGCCTCTTGCGCCTGAGAGCGGCGCGCCCGACGACACGCTGATTCTGACCGCGCCAAACCGGTTCGTGCTGGAGCTCGTGCGCGAGCGCTTCGCCGCGCGCATCGAACGACTGGCCGCCGAAGCGTGCGGGCGGGAACTGGGCCTGCGGCTGGTGCTCGCGCGCGGCGCAGAAGCGCCGGTGCGCAGCGCCCCCACCCCGGCGCGCCCGCCTAGCGAACCGCTGGTGCAGGAACGCTCGCGTCTTAATCGGGGCTTTTCGTTCGACAGCTTCGTCACCGGAAAGGCGAACCAGCTCGCCCGGGCAGCGGCCATCCAAGTGGCCGAGAACCCTGGCATTTCGTACAACCCGCTCTTCGTCTACGGCGGGGTCGGCCTCGGCAAAACGCACCTCGTGCAGGCGATCGGCAACCAGGTGGCGGACCGCAGGCCGCAAGCGCGTATCCGCTACATCCATGCCGAGCAATACGTGACCGACGTGGTGCGCGCCTATCAGCAGAAGTCTTTCGACGAGTTCAAGCGCTATTACCACTCGCTCGATCTGCTGCTGATCGACGACATCCAGTTCTTCTCCAACAAGGGTCGCACGCAGGAGGAGTTTTTCTACGCGTTCAACGCGCTGGTCGAGGCCCACAAGCAAATCGTCATTACCTGCGACACCTACCCCAAGGAAATCGCCGGCATGGAAGAGCGCCTCATCTCGCGCTTCGGCTGGGGGCTCACCGTCGCGATCGAGCCACCCGAGCTTGAAATGCGTGTCGCCATCGTCCTTAAGAAGGCCGAAGCCGACGCGGTTCAAGTCTCGGAGGAGATCGCGTTTTTCATCGCGAAGCACATCCGCTCCAACGTCCGTGAGTTGGAAGGGGCGTTGAAGAAAGTCCTGGCCTTTTCGCGCTTCACCGGCCGCGAGCTTTCGCTCGACCTCGCCAAGGAGGCCCTGCGCGACATCTTGAACCTGAACAGCCGCCAGGTGAGCGTCGAAGGCATCCAGAAGACCGTGGCGGAGTACTTCAAGATCAAGATTTCCGACATGCACTCGAAGAAGCGCAGCCGCAACGTCGCACGGCCGCGCCAGGTCGCCATGGCGCTCGCCAAGGACCTCACGCAAATGAGCCTTCCCGAGATCGGCGAGGCATTCGGTAATCGGGATCACACGACGGTGCTGCACGCCTGCCGCACCATCGCGAGCTTGAGGGCGCGTGATACGTCAATGAACCGCGATTACCTCGTGCTCGAGCAAGTACTCAAGGGATAAGGGCTATGGAACAAGCTGTGTGCCCCTGGCGCACAATCTGTGGATAAATCGGCCCGGTGAAAATCGTCCGCAAGCTGTCCCCACGGTCTCACATTTCCTCCACAGCTTCCCCCGGTGCCATTGGAGCTGCCAAGACGCTGGAGGCCAAGGAATTTTGGGGGTTGTCCCACGAAAACGTGCGCTCTATTAGCTATTACTAAATAGGTAAATAACAATGATCAAAGCAAAGCGCGACGAACTGCTCGCACCACTCGCGGCGGTGAGCGGGATCATTGAGCGGCGCCATACACTGCCGATCCTGTCGAACGTACTGATCGATAGCGCGGGTGAAGCGATCAGTTTCCTTGCCACGGATATCGAGATCCAGATCAGCGCCCGCAGCGGGCTGAGTGTCGGCAAAGACGCCCGCTCGCTCACGGTGGGTGCACGCAAGCTTCTCGACATCCTGCGCGCTCTGCCCGAAGACACCGACGTGAGCCTGCAGCTGCAGGACAAGCGGCTGCTGCTGAAAGCCGGTCGCAGCCGCTTCAGCTTGCAGACGCTTCCGGCCGAGGATTTCCCGAGGCTCGCGAAACCGGCGGGCGAAGCCACGCGATTTACGCTCTCGCAGAAAGTGCTGCGCCGGCTGCTTGGCCTCGTGCAGTACGCGATGGCGCAACAGGATATTCGTTACTACCTGAATGGCCTTCTCATGGTGGTGGATGGTGGGGAGCTCAAGCTCGTAGCGACGGATGGCCATCGGCTCGCCTTTGCCTCGATGCCGCTGCCGGCGAGCGTGCAGCGCCAGGAAGCCATCGTTCCTCGCAAAACCGTGGTCGAACTCACCAAGCTGCTTGCCGACAGCGATGAAGACGTGGCCATCGAATTGTCCGCGACCCAGGCCAGCTTCTCATTCGGAACGATCCAGCTCGTTTCGAAGCTGATCGATGGCAAATTTCCCGATTACACGCGCGTCATACCGACGCAGCACAAGAACAAGCTACAGGCACAGCGCGAGCCGCTACGCCAGGCTTTGCAGCGCGCGGCGATTCTGTCCAATGAAAAATTCCGCGGCGTGCGCTGGGTGCTGACCGACGGCAGCCTGAAGATCGTGTCCTCCAACGCCGACCAGGAGGAAGCGCAGGAAGAAGTCGAGGTGAAATACAACGGCGACGCATTGGACATTGGATTCAACGTCAATTACCTGCTCGACGTATTGAACAACGTTGCCGGCAGTGAGCTCGAGTGCGCCTTCGGCGACTCGTCGTCCAGCGCGCTCATCAGCTATGCGAGCGAGAAAGGCTTCAAGTACGTCGTCATGCCGATGAGGATCTGATCTTGGCAGCGAATCCCAACGAATACGGCTCGGATGCCATCAAGGTCCTGAAGGGCCTGGAGGCGGTGCGCAAACGCCCCGGCATGTACATCGGCGACACGTCCGACGGCACCGGGCTGCACCACATGGTATTCGAGGTGGTGGATAACTCGGTCGACGAGGCGCTCGCCGGGTTCTGCGACGAGATTGTCGTCACCGTGCACACCGACAACTCAATCTCGGTGCTCGACAACGGCCGGGGCATTCCGACCGGGATCAAGGCAGACGACGATCTCCGCCGCTCGGCGGCGGAGATCGTCATGACGGAGCTTCACGCCGGCGGCAAGTTCGACTCGAACAGCTACAAGGTCTCAGGCGGACTGCATGGCGTCGGCGTGTCGGTGGTGAATGGCCTTTCGGAGTGGGTGCGGCTCACGATCTGGCGCGACGGGCAGGTGCACCAGATGGAATTCCGCAACGGGGTGGCGGGCGCGCCGCTCAAGGCCACCGGCACGAGCGAGCGCCGGGGAACGGAAGTGCATTTCCTCGCCTCGCGCGAGATTTTCGGCGTGGTGGACTATCACTACGACATCCTCGCGCGGCGGCTGCGCGAGCTTTCCTTCCTCAACAACGGCGTGAAGATCGTGCTCATCGACCAGCGCGCCGTGCTCTGCTTCACCAATAATATTCCGCAGAAGGATGGCGGCACGCATCTTACCGGCCTGCGCGCCGCGATGACGCGCGCGCTCAACAAGTACATCGAGCAAAACGAGATCGCCAAGAAGGCGAAGGTCGAGACCACCGGCGACGACATGCGCGAAGGCCTGGCCTGTGTGCTTTCGGTCAAGGTGCCGGAGCCGAAATTCTCGTCGCAGACCAAGGAGAAGCTCGTTTCCTCTGAGGTGCGCCCGGTGGTGGAGGAAGTGGTCGCGGAGAAGCTGCGCGAGTTTCTGGATGAGCATCCGGCCGATGCCCGTACGATCACCGTTAAGATCGTCGAAGCGGCGGCGGCTCGCGAAGCCGCGCGCAAAGCGCGCGAGATGACGCGTCGCAAAGGCGTGCTGGACTCCATGGGATTACCGGGCAAGCTGGCCGATTGCCAGGAACGCGACCCGTCCAAGTGCGAGCTGTATCTCGTCGAGGGTGATTCGGCAGGCGGCTCGGCGAAGCAGGGCCGCGACCGGAAGTTCCAGGCCATCCTGCCGCTCAAGGGAAAGATCCTGAACGTCGAGCGCGCGCGCTTCGAGAAGCTCCTTTCCTCAGCCGAGATCGCCACGCTGATCACCGCGCTTGGCTGCGGCATCGGCACGGAGGAGTACGACCCCGACAAGCTGCGCTATCACCGCATCATCGTGATGACCGATGCCGACGTCGATGGGTCCCATATCCGCACCCTGCTCCTCACCTTCTTCTACCGGCAGATGCGCGAGCTCGTCGAGCGCGGCCATATCTACATCGCGCAGCCGCCGCTTTACAAGGCGAAGCTCGGCAAGGAAGAGCGCTATCTGAAGGACGAGCACGAGCTGAATGAATTCATGCTGAAGCAGGCGCTCGTCGACGCCGCCCTGCACCCTGCCGCCGGCGCGGAGCCGATCATGGGCGAGGCGCTCGCCGAGCTGGCGAAGTCCTATCTCCTCGCGGAAGCGGTGATCGAGCGCGTGTCGCGCATCATCGACCGGGAGGCGCTCCAGGCCATGCTGCGGGGTGTGGCCATCGACCTTACGCGGCGCGAGACAGCCGAGGCCTCGGCCGAAGCGCTCGAGCGGGCCATCGGCGGTGATGCGATCGCCGTGGCGCCGCACTTCGACCAGAAGACCGATCGGTACCAGGTGCGGATCGAGCGCACGCGCCATGGCAACGTCCGCATGAGCACGATCGACACGGAATTCGTGCACTCGGGCGACTATGCGCAGATCCAGCAGACGGCGGCGATGCTGCGCGGCCTGATCCGCGAGGGCGCCTACGTGCGGCGTGGCGAGAAGCGGCAGCCGATGCGCGACTTCTCGGAGGCCATGAGCTGGCTGCTGGGCGAGGTCGAGAAATCGATGAGCCTGCAGCGTTACAAGGGACTCGGCGAGATGAATCCAGAGCAGCTCTGGGAAACGACGATGGACGTCCGAGCGCGCCGCCTGCTCAGAGTGCAGATCGAGGACGGCATTGCCGCCGATGAGATCTTCACCAAGCTGATGGGCGACGAAGTCGAGCCGCGCCGCGCCTTCATCGAGATGAACGCGCTCGGCGTGCGCAATCTGGACGTCTAGGCAGCGCGGCGCTTTTTCTTCGGCTCTTCGGGCTTTTCTTTGGGCGCGCGCGCCTGGAACTCGAAGCCGACCTTGCCGTCGGGCGTCTTGACCAGGAACGCCTTGAAGCGGCGCCCTTTCTTCGAGACGAAGCCGGTCAGGAGATCCGTGCGCCCGGTGGCGAGCAGCTTCTTCATCTGCTCGCGCTCGATCGGCTGCTGCAGGATCATGCGCCCGGAGCGGAAATCGCAACTGCGCTTCGGTCCGACGGCGTTCTCGCAGACGTAGGCCATACCGTGCTCGAAGACGCGGCCGCTGTCCTTTGGGCAGGCGCCCAAGGGTTCCTGGCTGCCGAAGTCCGGGGCCTCCTCGCCGTCGGAGGATTGGCCGAAGTCGAACTCCGGACGTAGGTCGTCGGTAAGGCGCACCACCGCCGCGAAGGGCTTGCCCATGCGGCTGCGAAAGCCCGTCAGCGGCCCCACCACGCGTTTCGTGATGAGCTCGGCGACCTCGTCGGGCGACCATTCGCGTCCCGAAGTGACCTTCCAGATCGAGAAGTCGCATTTCTGGCACTGGAACTTGCGGTAGTTCTCCTGCACCACGCCGCCGCACTTTGGGCAGGCAGCCGGCACCGTCGCGTAAACCACGTCCGGAATCTCGCCGGTCTTGATGACTCCCACGACCTTGCGCACCAGCTCCGAGATCTCCTTCATAAACGCGTCGCGCTTGAGCTTGCCGGCTTCAATCAGCTTGAGCTTGTGCTCCCATTCGCCGGTGAGCTCGGGCGAAGCAAGCTCGACGATGTGCAGCATGTGCAGCGCGAACATGAGTGAAAACGCCTTCGGCGTCGGGACGAGCTCGCGGCCCTCGCGGTTCACGTATTCTTCGCGGATCAGGCCCTCGATGGTGGCGGCGCGCGTAGCGGGCGTGCCGAGGCCCTTCGCTTCCATGGCGGCGCGCATCTCGTCGTCTTCCACCAGCTTGCCCGCGCCTTCCATTGCCGAGAGCAGTGTCGCCTCGGTGTAGCGTGGCGACGGCTTGGTCTGGTTCGCCTGTTCGCTTACTTCGAGCACTGCAACCTTCTCGTTCGCCTCG
>WNFI01145143.1_pt1 | contig 13824 bp, 11 predicted proteins | sample 5400471 | NCBI WGS metagenome assembly WNFI01 (sample SAMN13153348, study PRJNA577476) | soil metagenome | isolation source: 100 cm saprolite on Douglas fir-dominated hillslope | place: USA:California | collected 2013-09-17 | reverse complement strand
CCCCAGCGGATGACCAGGTCGGCCGCGCGCACGATCGAGCGGATGGCCGTCGCGACGGCCCGGATCGACTCGTCCCCGGCCGCGTGCCCGTAGGCGTCGTTGATCGGCTTGAGCGAATCGATGTCCACGATGGCCACCGTCCCCTCGGGCGGCGTCGCCCCCTGCCGGCGGGCGTCTTCCACCAGCGAGTAGAACGCGTGCCGGTTCAGCGTCTCGGTCAGCGGATCCACGCGGGCCAGGCTCTGCATCGCGTCGTGCGCCACCCGCAGCTCCTCGTTCGCGGCCTGCAGCTCGCGGTTGACGTCCTCCATCACCACCGTGACCATCCCGAAGGCCAGCAGCACCTCGAGGATGAGGTCGTACAGCGACGCGTAGCCGGTGTACGCGGAGGGCAGCGAGACGCGGTAGAGCTCGGCGAAGCTGATGACGGGGACGTAATGGAAGAAGTCGATGGTGAGGAGCAGGAGCGCGATGGCCATGATGCGCACGCCGGGCAGCGTCCGCGGACGCCCCCGCCGGCCGCGTTCGAGCTGCCAGAACGCGATCGCGAAGAGCAGCGCCATGACGGCGGCCTGGAGGATGAACCGCTGCGAAAAGCTCCTCCCGAAGTGAGGGAGGGTCATGGCGAGCAGCAACGCGGGCGCGGCCCAGCCCGCGTCCCCACGCACCAGCCGCGTCCCGGAGGCATACTCGCGACAGCCCGCGATGACCAGGAACGCGAACGCGTACTCGCCGAAGAAGTAGACGGGCTGGAGGATGGGCGTGAGCTCCCGGACGTGGAACATGATCAGGAGGGCGAAGAGGGCGGCGGCCAGGCAAAGCCATCCCAAGGACCACGAGCGCAGGCAGCGGCGGTCGATGGACCGCTGGAGGAATGCGCAGAGCGCGGCAATGAGCGCGATGCCCGTCGCCTGCATGGCCAGCCCGAGGTGGCTGGTGACGGCGCCCTGCACGAGGCCTCTCTCCGAGCAGGCCGGAGGGATCTGCTCGGACTCCGATTCTAGGGGCGGGCCGCCGTGGTCACCAAATTGAGTCGAGCATCAACACTAATCGCCGCCCAGGATATTCCCGATGTCCCGCAAGGTCCCGCCCACGCCGGCCACGCCGCCCGATCCCTCCTTGGTGAGACCCAGGATGCGGCCGGCCAACCGGGAGAACGGCAGCGTCTGCAGGATCGTCTTGCCGGGGCCGGTCAGGGTGGCCAGGAACAGGCCCTCGCCGCCGAAGAGCGCGTTCTTGAATCCGCCCACGAACTGGATGTCGTACTGCACCGACTCCTCGAAGGCGACGATGCAGCCGGTATCCACGCGCAGCATCTGGCCGGGCACGAGGTCGAACTCGATGAAGTTGCCGCCGCCGTGGATGAAGGCGGTGCCGCGGCCGGTCAGTCGCTCGAGGATGAAGCCCTCGCCGCCGAAGAGCCCCGCTCCGAAGCGCTTGGTGAAGGCGACGCCCACGTCGATCTCGGCCGTGGCGCAGAGGAACGAGTCCCGCTGGCACAGCCAACCCGGCCCGCCGGCGAAGGCGAGCTCCTTGATCTTTCCGGGGTAGGGAGCGGAGAACGCCACCTGGCCGTTCACGCGGCTCCGGAAGCGCGTCATGAAGAGGCTCTCGCCCGCGACCATGCGCCGCAGGCCGCCCCACAGGCCGCCCTTCATCGCGCTTTGCATCTCCACGTCGCCCGCCATGTAGAGGAGCGCGCCCGGCTCCGCCTGGACTTCCTGCCCGCCGCGCAGGGGGATCACCACCGCCTGCATCACGTCACCGACGATGTGGAACTCGGTCGGGTCGTCGGCGCTCGGCGCGGAGGCCGCGGCCCCGCACGAGGGGCAGAAGCGCGCGCCTTCCGCCAACGGCTTTCCACAGGTCTGGCAGTTCATCGATCGCTCCTCGTGTTACATTTCCTGCCCATGCCCGACTCCGAGATCGCGAAAGTCTTCCAGGGCCTCCCGAAGCGATTCCAGAAAGGTACGGTCCAGAAGCCGCGAACGTTCTATTTCTCGCTCGACGACGACGAGAAATGGACGGTCGCGCTCTCATCGGACAAGTGCCAGGTGACGGCTGGCAAGCCGGCCGCGGACGCCGACTGCTTCTTCAAGGCCTCGAAGCAGATGTTCCTCGACGTCTGGAACGGCAAGCACGTTCCGTCCGCCAAGGACTTCCTCACCGGCACCATCAAGAGCAACAATCCGCTCCTCCTCAAGGACTTCGTCGCCGCCTTCAAGAAGGGCTGAGGCCGGCTAGGGCCGCTTCATGGTCAGCGGATCGCGCAGGGGCAGCACCACCACCTTGCGCCCCTCGGCCAGCGCCTCCAGGCTCGTCTGGTGCTTGCCGTCTCCGAGGTCGATCTCCTTCTGGTCGCCCACGACGAGCACGACCATCTTTTCGGGCGTGAGGTACTTCTGGGCCACGCGCTGGACGTCGGCGGCGGTGACGGCGCGGATGCGGTCCCGGTAGGTCTGCCAGTAGCTAGGATCGCGGCGGGTGTACTCGTCGGCGGCGAAGATCCCGACCGTCTGCGCCTTCGAGCCGAACGTGCTGGGGAAGGTCTCGATGAGGTTGCGCTTGATGGTGTCGAGCTCCTCGTCCGTGACGGGCTTCTCGCGCATCCCCTTGATCTCCTGCAGCACGAGCTGCGCGGCGTAGGCGACGGTGCGGCTCTTGGACTGGAACTCCGCGCGGAAGGATCCCGGGTAGTAGACCCCGAAGCGCAGGCCGGAGCCCGCGGAGTAGGCCAGGCCTTCGTCCGAGCGCACGGTCTTCATGATGCGGGACGTGAAGCCGCTCCCGCCCAGGATCTCGTTCATCACCTCGAGCGCGTAGGCGTCCGGATCGCCCCGGCGCACCGACGGCAGGCCGATCGACACCCGCCCCTGGTTGACGTCCTTCTGGATCCGATAGATGCCCGGGGCCGCGGTATGGATCTCGGACGGCACCGGCGGCACCGTGGCCGCCGCTCCCGGCCAGTTCGCAAAGGCCGCCTCCAGCTTCCGGATCATCTCCGGCCGTGAGAACGACCCCGACACCGCCGCGATCATGTTGGCCGGGTGCACGTACTTCTTGTGGAAGTCCACCAGGTCCGGCCGCGAGATGGACTGGACCGACGCCGCGGTCGTGAAGCGGTTGCTGAAGTGGTCCTCGCCGTAGAGAAGGACGTTCCACTCGCGCGCCTCCACGTCCTCGGAGTCGTCGTTGCGCTTCTTCATCTCCTGGAGCGCCTGCTCCTTGGCCAGGGCCAGCCGGTCCTCCTGGAACCGCGGCTCCTTCAGCATCTCCACGAACACCCTGAGCGACTCGTCCAGGTTGTCGCGCAGGGTGTTGAGGCTCGCGCGGCCGGAGGTCTCGCCGATGCTGGTGCTGACGTTGGCGGCCAGGAAGTCCAGCTTCTCGTCGAGCTGTTCCGCGGTGAGGCTGCGCGTCCCGCCGCGGCGGATCTGCGATCCGGTGAAGGCGGCCAGGCCTTCCTTGCCCGCGGGCTCGAGGTAGGAGCCGGTGCGCAGCGTGAGCTCGATGTTCACGAGGGGCAGGGTCGGGTCCTCGGCGATGTACACGACCATCCCGTTCTTCAGGACCACGCGATAGTCCTTCGCGGACGGCGGCGTGTACACGATGGGCGCGAAGACGAGCTTGTCCGGATGGTCGGGGATGGCGGCCGGCTGGGCCACGGCAGGCGCGGCCGCGGAGGCCACGGTCGTGAGGACGGCGAGAGCGAAGGGGACGCGAGTGGTCTTCACTTCTTTTGTCCTTCCAGGGCGGCCAGACGCTCCTGCGCCCGCTTGAGGATGAGATCGAACACTGGCTTCATCTCCGGGGGCACCTGGCCCTTCGCCTGCTCCATCTGGGCCAGCTCCTCGCGGAGCTTGGCCGGATCCGTCTCCGCCTGGATGCGCGCGATCTGCTGGCGGGCCATGCCTTGCGCGGGCGCGGGCAGGGCCGCCACCTCCGGGTCATCCGCGGCCGCGGCCGCGTCGCCCGCCTTGCGCAGGAAGACGCCGACGGTGCGGTTCTCCTTCGTGAAGTACTGCTTGGCAGCGCGCTGGAGGTCGGCGGCGGTCACGCGGTCGACTTCCTCCGCGTAGGTGTTGATGTAGCGCCAGTCGCCGAAGCCGTCGTAGATCATGAGCTGGATGGCGATCGAGAAGGGCGAGGAGAGGCGCCGGAAGGCGTTGGCCTTGGCCTGGTTCTTGACCTTCTGGAGCTCCTCCGCGGGCAGGGGCTCGTCCTTGAGCTTCTCGAGCTCCTCGTAGAGGGCCTCCTCGACCGCGGCCGGATCCTTGCCTTCCTTGACCGTGGACTCCACCTGGATGAGGCCGTCGTACTTCTTGAGGTCCACGGACGCCGAGGCCTCGTTGGCCACCTGTCGGCCCGTCACCAGTCCCTTGTAGAGACGGCCGGTGCGCCCGGAGAGGACGTCGGTGATGAGGTCGACGACGGTGCGGTCCTTGTGCATGAACGGCACCGCGTGGTACCAGACGCGCACGGTGGGCGAGGTCTCCGCCTCCGCGCGGAAGCGCTTCTCCCCGATCTGCTCCGGCTCCGTCGTGACCACCTCCGGCGGCTCCGTCTTCCCGCGCGGGATGCGCCCGAAGTACCTCTCCAGCAGCGGGCGGACGGCGGCCGTGTTGAAGTCGCCGACGAGCACGCCGGTCAGGTTGTTCGGCGCGTAATAGGTGCCGAAGTAGGCGTCGGCCTCCGCCTTGGTGATGCTGGAGACGTCGGAGGGCCAGCCCACCACCGGCCACTTGTACGGGCTGGCCTCCCAGAAGAGCGCGTTGAAGGCCTCGTCGTACTTGCCGAGCGGCGTCGACTCCGTCCGCATCCGGCGCTCCTCGTAGACGACGTCACGCTCGGAGTAGAACTCGCGGAAGACGGGGCTGATGAGGCGGTCCGATTCCAGCCAAGACCACAGCTCGATGCGGTTGGCGGGCAGGCGCACCATGTAGATGGTCCAGTCCTCGCTGGTCCCCGCGTTGAGCCCTTCCGCCCCGTTCTTCGTGTAGATCTGCGAGAGGTGGTCCTTGATCTGGATCGCGCGCTGCTTCTGCACGAGCTGGTCGAACTGCTTGTCCAGCTCGCGGTAGCGCGGCGTCTGGTTCTCCGGCTTGGTGAGTTCGTCGATCTCGCCCCTCCGCTGCCGCTCGCGCATCGCCTTCATCTCTTCCCGCATCTGCGCGCGGATCTTCTCCTGCTCGTCGATGATGCGGAGGTCGGCGTCGATGTCCTTGGTGCCGATGGTCCGCGTGCCCTTGAACATCATGTGCTCGAAGAGATGGCTGATGCCGGTGATGCCCTCGCGCTCGTTCACCGAGCCCACGTGGGCCACCCAGCCCCCCACCACGGTGGGCGAGTCGTGGCGCTCGAAGAGCAGCCAGCGCATCCCGTTGGGGAGCGCGAACTCCTGGACGTTGATCTGGGGCTTCTCCGCCGCCCGCGCCGGCCAGGGCAGGACGGAAAGGAGGAGCACGAGGGCGATGCGGCGGGGTGCGGCCAGGTTCATGTGATTGGACTCCAGAAGCGGACGGGTGCGAGACAGGCCCGCGAAGCAGCAGGATAGCAGACTGTAATCCGGCCGTAATCAGGACGTGAAGGCGTCGAGCAGGTGCTCGGTCACGTAGAACAGCGCGACCCCGAGGAACACCACCACCGGCATGCGCAGGCCCCGCTCCTCGTTCACTTCCGGGATGAGGTCGCTGGCCGCGACGTACAGGGTGACCCCGGTGGAGAGCGGCAGCGCATAGCCGACGGCGCCGCTGAAACGGTTCATGCTGAGCACTCCTGCCATGGTGGCTCCCGCCAGCACGAAGGCCGAGGTCAGCGCGCCGCGTTGCCCCTGTCCCGAGGCGAGGGCGATGGAGGCCACGGTCACGCCCTCGGGGATCTTGTGCAGCACCACCGCGAAGAAGATGAGGAGGCCCAGCGGCGCCGAGATCAGGAACCCGGACGCGATGGACACGCCGTCGAAGAACGTGTGGATCGAAAGGCCGACGAGCGCGGAGAAGCCGACGGCCGGGTTCATCATCACCTCGTCGTGCCGCTCCTCGCCGAAGTGGAAGTGCGGCGCGAGCGTGTGCTCGAAGAACTGCACGAGGAAGTAGCCGGCCAGGATCAGCGCGGGCGCGGAGCGGGAGAGGGCGAACGACGCCGGCATCATGCGCAGGAACGTCGCGGCCAGCATGAAACCCGCGCCCAGGCCGACGAAGTACTTCAGGAACATCTCGTTCCAGTGGCGGCGCGCCACCACCACCAGCCCGCCCACGACGTTGGCGGCGGCAGCGGCGGAGCCGAAGGCGAGGCTCAGCGCCAGCGGGGAGGACAGGTCCATCGGGAGCGCGCGACGATAGCACCCGGCCGGACCTTGGTTCAATCCATTACAAACAGGGTGGATACGGCCGGATACGGATTCGGGTGGCGGAGGTCCCTGTGTCGCCCGACGGAACTTCGCGGCGTCGGGCCGCGTCTGGATCTTCGGGAAGAAATGAAGACCCTGGCCATGAGCCTGCCGACCATCGTCCAAGGCGTACGTCAGAACCTCGTGCCGTGGCTGGCGGTCAAGGCCGTCCTGACCGCCCTCGTCTTCGGTGGCCAGGTCGGGGTGTGGACCGCGTTCGTGCTCGATACCGCCGTGTCGATCCTCGTCCTCGCCTACGGCTGGTGGCTGGCCCGCCGCTAGCGCGCCGCGATCTCCGCGAGGCCGCTCTTCACCGCGAACAGCCGCGGCGCCATCACGGCGCCGGTGCCGGTAAATCGGCAGGCAAGGACGTGCTGGCCGGGCTCCGGCTCGAGGTGACGGTGCACGACCGCGCCGATGCGGAACTCCAGGGAGGCGTCGTATCCGTAGGGCGTGATCGACACTTCCGTGCTCGGGGCCACGCGCTCCGGGGCCTCGATCCGGCAGCCCGTCCCACTGACGTCACGCAACAGACCGACGAGGACGCGCTTGTCGGGCAGGTGGACATCCACCCGCAGCAGGAGCGGCCGGCGGCCGCGGCGCCGGCGGTCGAGGGGCCCCTTGCCATCCCGCCAACGGGCCAGGCGCGTCACCGTCGCCCGCAGATGGACGGGATCCAGCGGCGGGCACACGCAGGCCGCCGCGCCCCGGCCCACGGCGGCGATGAACCGCTCGATGTCGCGCTCGTGGTCCACGACGACCAGTGGCGAGTCCCCCAGCGCCGGGTCCGCGCGGAGGCGGTCCAGGGACTCCAGCAGGTCCTCGCGCCGACGGCGCTCGTGAAGGACGACGACCTCCGGTCGGGGCCGGTTTTCGGCCGCGGGAGCGGCGAGCGCATCTTCCAGCGGGCGTACGGTTACGGCCAGCCCGCTGGGCCGGAGCGCGTCCTCGAGCCACCGCCCGTCCTCGGCGGACCCACCGACCACCAGGATCACCGCAGCCCCCTCCTACAGTGTGGACCGTCACCCGGCCTCTGGGAGCCCCCTCCGTACGTTTGGACCCCCCGGGCGGGGGATGGATAATCGACCCCTTGCGGGATACGGGCAGATGCTGACAGGGGTCCTGGCGTTGTTGCTGGCAGGTGGGGTGATGGCGGAGGCGTCTCCGTCTGCCTCTCCCTCTCCGTCTCCGGATTCCCCCGCCGCCGAAGAGTCCGCGCCGCTCACGTCCTCCGGAGTGCCCGAAGAGGCGCTTCCGCCGGGCACGCCCACCATACCTCTCTCGCGGGCGGTCGCGACGGCCCTCGAGCGCAACTTCACCGTGCTCAACGGCGCGGACGCCGTGGCCACCTCACGCTTGCGCGAAGGCGTGACGCGTGCCCAGTTCTATCCCAAGCTCACGCCACGCTACCAGCGCTCCGCGGACGACTCGCTCTTCGGAGTGGATGCGACGCAGAAGCTCCCCTGGACTGGCGGCAGCGTCACCGCCACCGCCCTGATGCGCTCGACGTTCGACGGAGCGACGGGTCCCGATGTGAGCCCGTTCCCCCGCACCTCGGACCTGCGCCTGGTCCTGACCCAGCCCCTGCTGCGCGGCTTCGGACCCAATGCCGCCTTCTATGACCTGCGGGTGAGCCGCCGGAGCCGCGAAGGGCAGGAGCGCCAGTACGAGATGGAGCGCCAGCGGCTCGCCGTCGACGTCACGCGCTCCTACTACCAGGTCATCCAGCAGCGGCAGCTCCTCGCCGTGGCCCGTCAGAGCCTGGATCGCAGCGAGAGCCTGCGGCGCGCGTCCACCGCCCGCCTCGAGGTCGGCCTGGTCAGCAAGCTCGACGTGTATCGCGCGGAACTGCAGGCCTCGCAGGCGCAGGAATCGATGGTGCGCGCGGAGACGTCGCTGGAAGCGGAGCTGGAGCATTTCCGCACGCTCCTCGGCCTGTCGCCCAGCGATGCGCTCCAGCCGGAGGCGCTGACCCTGCCCGAGGACGTGGTCGACGACATCGAGCCGGTGGAGGTCCTGACCCAGCGCGCGCTGGAGAACCGCCTCGACCTGCTGGAGACGCGCGACCAGGTCGGCGACGCGCGGCGCACCGCGTCCCTGGCCCGCCAGAACCTCCTGCCCCAGCTCGACGTCAACCTCGGGGTGACGCAGTTCGGCACGGGTACGACCTACGGCAACGCCTTCCACTCCGCGGAGCGCCAGGTCAACCTCTTCTTCAGCACCTCCTATCCCCTGGAGCGCTCGAACGAGGCGGCCAACCGGGCGGTGGCCCAGCTCGACGTCTCGTCGCACGAGCGCACCCTGCGCCAGAGGCAGCTCGACCTGGAGGCGGAGGTGCGGGGAGCGGTGCGCGAGCTGCAGCGCATCCGGAAGAGCATCGAGCTGCAGAGGAAGGGCGTGGAGGTGGCGGAGCAGCAGCGGAGGCTGGCCACGCTGCGCTACCAGCGCGGTCTGGCCTCCAACTTCGACGTCGTGGACGCCGAGGGCAGCCTGGTGGTGGCGCGCAGCGCGCTGGTGGGCCTCCTCACCAGCTACCAGGTGGCGCGCGTGGACCTCCTGCGCGTCACGGGCACGCTGGCCGTGGACAAGGACCTCGCGCCATGAGCACGCCCGAACCCGCCGGAGGCGAGCGCATGGCGCGCGCGCTGGGCGCGGCGCGGGCCCGCTTCACCCTCGTGGCCCGTTCCGCCGCGCGGGAAGCGCGCCCCTGGCTGCGCCGTGAGAACTGGAAGCGCGAGAACCTCCGCGCCCTGGTGGCCGCGGCCCGCGCGCGGCCCCGGCAGGCCGCCGCCGCCGTCGCCGCCGTCGTGCTCCTCGTCCTCGCCGCGGCCTGGCTCCTGCGCGACCCGATCCCGCCGGGCGTCGCCACGTTCGTGGTCGAAGAGGCGCCGTTCGACATCTCGGTCGTCGAATCGGGCACGCTGCAGGCCTTGCGCTCCGTCACCTACGCCTCCACCATCCAGAGCAACCAGGCCAAGATCATCGCCATGGTGCCGGAAGGCAAGCTCGTGCAGAAGGGCGACATGCTGCTGCTCTTCGACGGGGCGCCGTTCGAAGAGGAGATCCGGCGCAGCCAGGGCCAGCTCTCCCTGGCCGAAGCGGACGTGCAGAAGGCGCAGCAGGACCTGAAGCTGCAGAGCATCCAGAACCAGGAAGAGCTGGCGGCCGCCAGGCAGAAGGTGGAGCGCAGCCGGCTCGAGCTGGCCGACGTCTCCGAGGGCAAGGGGCGCCTGCACGAAGAGGAGGCCGCGGCCGCCGTGGGCAACGCGGAGCGCGACCTCGAGAAGGCGGTGGGCGCCCACGAGGACCTCAAGCCGCTGCTCGCGGAGGGGTTCATCACCAAGCAGGAGCTGGACCGCGCGGCCCAGGCCGTCTCCCGCGCGCGGGAGGAGCTGGAGCTGGCCAAGCGCCGCCGCGACGCGCTGGTGCGGTTCGGCCGTCCCCTCGAGCTGTCCCAGGCGGAGGCGGAAGCGGCCATGACCCGCGAGAGCGCGCGCCAGCTCGAGGCCTCCGGGGCCTATCGGATGGAGCAGAAGCGCTCGGCCATCGCCGCCGCCGAGAGCCGCATCACCGAAGCCACCGCCAAGCTGGCCCTGGCCAAGCAGCAGCTCGCGCGCACCGAGGTGCGCGCGGACGTGCCCGGCATCGTCGTCTACAAGGACGTCTTCTTCGGATCGGAGCAGAGGAAGCCCCAGGTGGGGGACCAGGTCTGGGCCAACCAGCCCCTGCTGATCCTCCCCGACATCTCGAAGATGGTGGTGGAGACGCGCGTGCGCGAGACGGACATCCACAAGGTGGAGAAGAACCAGCATGTGGCCGTGCGCGTCCAGGCCTATCCGGACCTCAAGCTGACGGGCAAGGTCACGCTCGTGGGCACGCTGGCCCAGGAGGAGAAGGAGCGCCGCGGGGTCAAGTTCTTCGGCGTCACCATCCAGATCAATGAGTCCGAGCCGCGGCTGCGGCCGGGCATGACCTCGGCCATCGAGATCCAGGTCGACCGGCGCGACCACGCTCTGCGCGTGCCCCTGGAAGCGGTGTTCGAGCGCGACGGCCGGCACCTCTGCTACGTGGCCACGCGCCGCGGCCTCGTACCGCGCGAGGTCGTGCTCGGCCCCTCCAACCGCGACTTCGTGGTCATCGAGAAGGGCCTGCGCCGGGGCGATCGCGTGGCCCTGCGGGATCCCTCCGCCGCTCCCTCGGACTTCGGCTCTCTCACCTCGTCCTGACGGACGTGGCGCGCCTTTTCGCTTCGCCTTCCCCATGACGGTCCTGGTGGATCTGCGCGACGTCGGCAAGGCCTACGTGCGCGGCACGCGTGAGGTCGTCGCCCTGCGCGACGTCACCATGCAGATCGAGGAAGGGGAGTCGGTGGCGATCACGGGCCCCTCCGGCTCCGGCAAGTCGACCCTCCTGAGCATCCTCGGCTGTCTCGACCGTCCCACCACCGGCGAGTACCGGCTGGGGGGAACGCCCGTGGCCGGCCTGGGCGACGAGCAGCTCTCGCGGGTGCGCAATCGCAGCATCGGCTTCGTGTTCCAGTCCTTCCACCTCATCCCGCAGCTCACCGTCGCCGAGAACGTCGAGACGCCACTGCTCTACGCGGGGGTTTCTCCCGCGCGCTGGCGCGAGCGCGCGCTGAGCTGCCTCGAGCGCGTGGGCCTGCTGCCGCGCGCCGACCACCGTCCCTCCGAGCTCTCGGGCGGGGAGGCGCAGCGCGCGGCCATCGCGCGCGCGCTGGTCACGGAGCCGCGCCTCATCCTGGCCGACGAGCCGACGGGCAACCTCGACAGCGCGACGGGCGAGGAGATCGCGCGCCTCCTGGAGGGCCTGCACCGCGACGGGCGCACGGTCGTGCTGGTGACGCACAACGAGGCCCTGGCCGCCCGCGCGCAGCGCGTGGTGAAGCTGCGCGACGGCCGGGTGGAGGCGGCGGCATGAACGCGTCCCCCCGAGTACTGCTGCGCCTGGGCGTGCGCAGCCTCCTCGTGCACAAGCTGCGCTCCGTGCTCTCCATCCTGGGCGTCGTGTTCGGCGTGGCCGCGGTCACCGCCGTCTCCGCGGTCGGGGAGGGCGCGCGCCGCGAGGCGGTGGCGCAGATCGGCAGCCTCGGTATCGACACCCTGACCGTGCGCGCACGCCCGGCGGCGGGAGCGGCCTCCACTCCGGGGGCGGCCGCCCCGATCGGGCTGCGCATGCGCGAGGCGGAAGCGGTGCAGGCCGTCGTCCCGAACCTGGTCGCCACCGCTCCCGTGCGCGAGGCGGCGCTGTCCGCGGAGGCCGGCGGCCGCGCGACCGACGCGGCCGTGGTGGGCACCACCGCCGCCTATCGCGACGCCGCGCGCCTGCGCCTGTCCGCCGGCCGTTTCCTCACCGACCTCGATGTCGAGGACCGCAAGCGCGTGGCCGTCCTCGGGGCGGCCATCGCCAACACGCTGTTCCCCTTCGAGGCGCCGGTGGGGCAGCGGCTGGCCCTGGGCGGCGACTGGTACGACGTCGTTGGTGTCGTGGAGGGACGCGCGGTTTCGCGCTCACGTACGGGCCCCATCCGCTCCCGCGACGTCAACCGCGCCGTCTTCGTCCCCCTGGCCGCGCTGGACCGTGGCAGCGGACGCGCGGACGGCATCGACGAGATCGTGCTGCGCATCGACGACAGCGAGCGGGTGGGCGCCTCGGCGGAGGTCGCGCGGCGCGTCATCCAGCGCACGACCGGGGGCGCCCCCATCGACGTGATCGTGCCCCGCGAGATCCTGCGCCAGAAGGAGCGGACACAGCGCATCTTCAACGTCGTGACCGGCGCCATCGCCGCCATCAGCCTGCTCGTGGGCGGCATCGGGATCATGAACATCATGCTGGCCAGCGTGGCCGAGCGCACGCGCGAGGTCGGCATCCGCCGCGCGGTGGGCGCGGCCCGGCGCGACATCGCGGCCCAGTTCCTCGTGGAGAGCTCGCTCCTGACGTCGGCCGGCGGCGTGATCGGCGCCGTGCTGGGCGTGGCGGGCTCGATGGCGATCCAGGCCCTGGCCGGCTGGCCGACCGCGCTCTCCCCGGGGATGCTGCTCGCGGGTCTGGTGGTCGCGCTGGCCGTCGGGATCGGGTTCGGGTTCTACCCCGCCTGGCATGCGGCACACCTGGAACCGATGGAGGCCCTGCGCTCGGAGTAGGCTGGATCGGCTGAACGGACGGGAACGGGCACGGAGACGGAGACGGGACAGGGCTGTGGGCGCGCGTAGCGAGCGACGCGCGACCCGAGCGGCGGCCCCAGGGTTGATTCCGCGAATTGTGCGATCATCCGCACTCTTTCAAACGAGGCTGCCCGTGAAACGACTACTGCGGCTGCCCTGCCTGCTCGCCGCCGTGACCGCGGACGCGAAGCCCAAGCCGCCGAAGACGCCACCGCCGCCCTTCACCGTCGTGGAGGCCACGATCCCGGAGATGCAGAAGGCATTGGCCGAGGGACGCGTCACCTCGCGCGAGCTCGTCCGGCAGTACCTCGTGCGCATCGGGACCTACGAGGACAAGCTCAACGCCGCCATCACCGTGAACCCGAAAGCGCTGGAGGAGGCGGACGCGCTCGACCGCGAGCGCGCGCAGAAGAAGCTCCGCGGGCCGCTCCACGGCATCCCGATCGCGCTCAAGGACAACATCCACACCACGAACATGCCGACCACCGGGGGCGCCCTCGCCTTCGACGGCTACGTCCCGCCTTACGAGGCGACGGTCACGAGGAACCTGCGCGACGCGGGCGCGATCATCATCGCCAAGACGGGCATGACCGAGCTCGCGAACTGGGTGGCGGGCGCGCCCTACCCGATGCCGACGAACTACAACGGGCTGCATGGATACGGCTTCAATCCCTACGACCCGCGCCGCGATCCACGTGAGGGGACGTTCGACGGACGGCCGGCCCTGGCCACGGGCGGATCCAGCTCCGGCGTCGGCACCGCCGCGAGCTTGTGGACCGCGAACGTCGGCACGGAGACGAGCGGCTCCATCCTCAGTCCCGCGAACCAGAACATGCTGGCGGCGGTCAAGCCGACGGTCGGCCGCGTCAGCCGCTACGGGATCATCCCCATCACCGCGGACCAGGACACGGCGGGCCCGCTGGCGAGGACGGTCACGGACGCCGCGATCCTCCTGGGCGCGCTCGAAGGGGCGGCCCCGGACCCCAACGACGCGGCCACCAAGGCCTGCACCCCCCCGCCCGGCCGTGATTACACGAGGCTGCTGAAGGCGGATGCGTTGAAGGGCGCGCGCATCGGCATCCCGCGCGCGTTCTACTACGACAAGATCACCGCGCCCGGCACCACGGAGCCGCGCGGCGGCTTGACGCCGGAGGCGGCCAAGGTGATGGCGGAGGCGATCGACGTGCTCAAGCAGCAGGGGGCGGTGATCGTCGATCCCGCCGACGTCCCGAGCGTCGTCGACAAGGACGAGAA
>WNFI01663569.1_pt1 | contig 13825 bp, 14 predicted proteins | sample 5400471 | NCBI WGS metagenome assembly WNFI01 (sample SAMN13153348, study PRJNA577476) | soil metagenome | isolation source: 100 cm saprolite on Douglas fir-dominated hillslope | place: USA:California | collected 2013-09-17 | reverse complement strand
AGATCCATATTGTTCTTGAGCGCCATTCGAACGGCGCCGACATGTTCCGCCACATTGCCGATCAAGGGCACGAGGATGATGCCGAGGAAAAATTCTGAAACGCCCAGGCCCCGGATGACCGCCTCCGCGACATGCACCAGGCTTTGACTCAACCAGACGACGCCCCCTGTTGCGAGCGCCACAATGATCAGCGACTGGGCGAGCGTCCAACGCGGAACATCCGTCTGGTTGGGCAGATGCGAGAGCGGCATGCTATTCGATCGAGAGGCGTCGAATAGACCGAGCCCGTATAAGACCAGCATGATGAGCGCCACCCCGATACTTAATGCCTCGACATGGAAAGGACTGACCTGAGAAAGGGACTGACTGAAGACGGATGGGATGACCAGGGTGGTGACTGCCAGCACCAGCAGGATGGCGTTGCGGCCGGCATTGCGTTGGTTGAATGTTTGCGGCCCATGCCGGAGTCCGCCGGCAACCATCGCGAAGCCGAGCACCAACAGAAGATTTCCAATGATCGAGCCCGTGATGGAGGCTTTTACCAATTCGAGCAGACCCGCCTGTACCGCGGTGATCGTGATGATCAATTCGGCCGCATTGCCCAATGTTGCATTCAGAAGCGCCCCGACCCGCGCATTGGTGTGGACCGCCAGGTTTTCTGTGGCCTCGCCGATGTAGGAAGCCAGCGGGATGATCCCGATCGCAGCCAGGATAAACACCGCGATCGGCGACCAGCCGAAGAGCGAGGCGACCAGCGTCAGCGGCAGCGCAAGGAGCAAAAAGACGAACGGATTTCCCGCCAGAATGCTTTTGAGGATTTTCATGCCCCTCTCCGTCAATATGAACGGAGAAGACCGTATCGGATTCTATGCGCGCCTGGTGGAATGGCAAACAGCGGGCCTGGTCGCTCGTCAAATGCCGGCCCGCGACGAGGTCGGTGTAGTACCGCAGGGCATCGGCGATATTCGTGCCGCTCATCAGCCACATATCCATCATGCCGTCATCCAAATGGGCGTTGGGAGAGAGCAGAGCCAGACCGCCCAGGTAGCGGCGGATGTTGGTTGCGACCGCGAGCAGGAAATGACCGTCCACCTGCTGCTCGTCGGCCCAGACGCGCAGGTCCATCCCATGCCAGACGGCGGCATTCCAGAACGTCGTGGCAACATACTGAGGGACCGAAACGTACTTAAAGAATCGGGAGCGGGGTTCGAGCTGACCGACCGCGATGGCGTCCAGACCGATCCCGGTCCACAACAAAAAGGGACGCCCATTGCACACTCCCACATCCACAGAGTGGAAGGAGGCTGTGGAGAGCAGCCGGGCATTTTGCCGCAGCGCGCCCACATGCAGCCAGTCGAACGTTGGCTGACCAAGTTCCATCGCCCACACGTTCATGGTGCCGGCCGGGAGGACAGCCAATGCGGTATCGGTATGGATCAGGCCGCTGGCTACCTGACCGATCGTACCATCTCCACCAATGACGAAGACCGCGTCATACTTCTCTCGCGCAGCCTGCTTTGCGACCTATGTTCTCCTCCGGCAGTCCAAAAGCTTCTGCCGTAAAGTAACATTCTTTTTGAGGCAACGACCCTAGCCATAGTAAGATTTAGCCTGAGGCAATTCGGATGGCAGGGGAGTGAGGGACGCTCTGATATAATCCCCGGAATGGCAGCCGCCGGCGAAGGACGTTTGCTGAATAATCGTTACCAGCTGCTCGAGCGCTTTGGTTCGGGCGGTATGGCAAATGTTTTTCGCGCAAGGGATGCGATGCTCGACCGCTACGTCGCCATCAAGGTCCTGCGCGACGATCAGACTCGAAGTCCAGATTTCGATGAACAATTCCGGCACGAAGCCCAGGCTGCGGCAAACCTTTCTCACCCGAATATTGTCACTGTGTATGACTTTGGGTTCGATCATGGACAGCCATTCATTGTTATGGAACTGGTGCCAGGGACGGATCTCAAGTCGCTGCTGCGCAAGCGCGGCCGCTTCACGATCGAGGAAGGCATTCCCCTCATGGTGCAGGCTTGTGCGGGCATCGGCTATGCCCATCGCGCCGGCCTCGTGCACTGCGATGTGAAGCCGCATAACATGCTGGTCACCCCGGACAACCGGCTCAAAGTGACAGACTTTGGGATTGCGCGGGCCCTCGCAACGATCGTCCCTGGTGAGCACAATGAGGTGGTCTGGGGCTCCCCTCAATATTTTTCACCCGAACAGGCCGCCGGCCAGGCGCCCAGCCCGGCCTCCGATGTCTATTCCCTAGGGGTGGTCCTGTACGAGATGTTGACCGGAACGCTGCCTTTTACCGGCTCAACGGCTGAAGAACTCGCCCAGCAGCACCTGATCGGTGAGCCGATGCCGCCCAGCGAGTATCTCCCAGATATACCCCGTCTGCTCGAACAGATCATCATGAAGGTTTTGTCCAAGGAACCGTCTGCGCGCTACCGGACCGCAGACCAGTTGGGCAGGGTACTCATGAAGTTTGGGACGCAGCGCGATATTCCGCTGCCTGCTGCCCCAGCGAGGCCTGAACTTGCTCCCGCCGCGGTCTGGGAGGAACCGACCTCGTCTGGTTATTCCAGACCCACCACGGAAAACCTGCTGCCGAGCTCCGAACCCGTCGAGCCGCTGAACATCGACTGGACCGCTGTGGGGCTTGGACTGCTGGCCCTGATTGCGGTCGGCGGTTTGATCCCATTTGGTTTATGGATCTATTTCATTTATCATCCTGCGATTAAATAGCAGGAACCCTCGAAGCAGGTTTTGCAGCACTGCTCGTAGCGTTCCGCCTCCCACCGATGACTCAATATCGCATCGCCCCCTCGATCATCTCTGCTGATTTCCTGCATTTGCAGGATGCGGTCGCGGAGTGCGAAGCGGCCGGGGCGGATTGGCTGCATGTCGATGTGATGGATGGGCGTTTCGTCCCCAATATCACGGTTGGACCGTTCCTGGTCGAGACCCTCAAGCGCACCACGAAATTGCCGCTGGATGTGCACTTGATGATCGAAGGACCCGAGCGTTATTTTGAGGATTTTGCCAGGGCAGGAGCCGATCACCTAACGGTGCATGTGGAAACCTGTCCCCATCTGCATCAAACCCTGCAGCAGATCAGATCTCTCGGCTGTGCGGCCGGCGTGACGCTTAATCCGGCTACACCAGTGGAGGCCATCGAGCCGGTCCTGCAGCTGGCAGATGTGGTCTTGGTGATGAGTGTCAATCCTGGATTTTCAGGTCAGAGCTTCCTTCCTGAGACGATCGGGAAAGTGATGCGCCTGCGCCGGATGCTGGATGCAATCCAATCACAAGCTTACCTCGAAGTGGATGGCGGCATCTCCCCTCAAACGTTGCCGCAGATGAAGGATGCGGGTGCGAACGTCTTTGTGGCGGCCCACTCGATCTTCAATGACCCGGATGGTATCGCAGCGGGAATCAAGGCCCTGCGTGCCGCGACAACACAATTGCCAGGCGCCAGGCTTCGTACGGGTTAACCACTAACCTCCAACAGAACAACACGCCCAGGACGAGCCGAGAGAGACGGGTCTAAGATCCGCCGGATTCATTCCCCCTTGGGACCGCATCGTGTAGACGAGAGGGTGATATCAATTTTGACAGGATTGTGATCTATCGCTTCCAGATCTGACGGCAAAAAGGGTCTCCCTGCCGCTCATCTTCGCTGCATCCACAGGGTATAATTTTCAGGGATTAAAACAAAAATCACGACTTGCGCCGTGATTTTGCAGGAGGGCAGTTGACCTCAAGCAGCCGATTTGCTGTACGCTTTGATACATTTGGTGCACAGAATTTGTTTGACCTTGCGGCCGTTCCGCATCAGGGTTACGCGCTGCAGGTTGGGTTTGAAATCCCGGTTGGTGGCGCGCAGGGAGAACGAGCGGTTATGCCCGAAAGTGGTCGTCTTGCCGCAATTTGCACATCTAGCCATTCTTGATGATCCTTTCCATAAATCCAGGAGCCTTGTACTTCAGGAAGCTGGAGATTGTACCACAGAACACAACCATTCTTATGATCCGCTGTTTAATAGGATAGATCGATAGGACAAGCATGGGCCAGGAAACTACCTCACTGGGCGGGATCCATATCTCGCCCGGCGCCGTCGCAACCGTCGCATATCACGCCACGCTTCAATCATACGGGGTGGTGGGTCTCGCACCCAAGAATCTGGCGGAAGGGCTGGCCCTGACGATCACCCATGAACCGGCGCGCGGTGTCTCTGTACGTTATGATGGCGAGAATATTGACATTGACATCTACATCATTGTTGAATACGGCACGCATGTATCCTCCGTGGCGGATAGCGTTGCCAACACGGTAAAGTTTCACGTCGAGAAAGCTTTGGGAATGCCGGTGCATGCGATCAATGTGCATGTGGCCGGCCTCCGTGTCAGCGACTCTCAGGGCGGGCAAAGCTAAATGAACATGGATCCCGCCCGCCTCGAAAAATTGCGCAGCCGGCCGATCAATGGTCAGGCGGTCAAGCGCCTGGTGGAGGCCGGCTTGACCTGGCTCAAGACGAACCAGCAGACGGTCAATTCATTAAACGTCTTCCCGGTCCCGGATGGCGACACGGGCACCAATATGATGCTCACGATGACCTCCGCCTACAACGAGATCAAAAATTCCGGGGAACGGCATGCGGGCAGAATGACTGCCATGGTCGCGAATGGTGCGCTGATGGGGGCGCGCGGCAATTCGGGGGTGATCCTTTCGCAGTTGTGGCGCGGTGCGGCGCGCGGATTGCAGGACTCGGCTGTGATCGATGCCGCCTCCCTTGTCCAGGCTTTTGTGGAAGCGCGCGAGACGGCGTACAAGGGCGTGGTCAAGCCGATCGAAGGAACGATTCTGACCGTGGCAAAGGATACGGCCGTCGCGGCGCAGGCAGCACTCAGCGACACCAAGGATCCGATCGAGATCCTGACCCGTTGTGTTCCGGCTGCCAATGAATCCGTGAATCGCACGCCCGAATTGCTGCCGGTTCTCAAACAGGCGGGTGTGGTGGACTCCGGCGGGAAGGGTTTGTTCTTCATTCTGGAGGGGATGCTGCGGCATATGAACGGCGAACCGCTCGATACACCTCTCATCACGGTTCAGCCGCTTTCCTCTCTCAACTTTGACAACGCCATGCAGGAGGTCGAAGAAGGGCAGGACTTCGAGGTGGTCGTGGATTTTTTTCCGAACGATCAGTTTGAACTGCAAAAGTTCTATAGTGCGCTCGAAGGCATGGGCACCTCAATCCAGGTCGGGGAGGGCGAAGGCATGTACCGTATGCATATTCATGTGCCGCTCGACAAGCGCTATGCGCCGATCGACTATATCCTGGGCGTTGGCACCATTACCAAAGTAGCCATGGAAAACCTGATCGCCCAGATGGACGAAATGAATTTGAGGTCGCGCGGCTCGCGACGTAGGGGATTCTGACGGCATTTGAGGATTTGCCCACGGACAAAATTATCATCCTCCCGAATAACAAAAATATTGTCATGGCGGCCAACCAGGCGAAAAGCGTGACGGTAAAACAAGTGGTCGTGGTTCCGAGTAGGACGATCCCCCAGGGTCTGGCCGCCATGCTCGTACTCCATCCGGATGGGCAGCTCTTGGCGGTGGCTGAGAAGATGACCCGTTCGCTGGACACCGTCCAGAGCGGGGAGATCACGATTGCGACACGTTCGGTCGAGATCGATGGTGTGAATGTAAAGGAAGGCCAGGTGATCGGCCTGCTGGACGGCAAACTGGTTACCTCGGTGCAATCCATCGAGGACGGAGTGATGGATCTCCTGCAGAAGGCCAAAGCCGGGGAGCATGAACTGGTCACTCTGTTCTACGGCGAAGATGTCGATCAGAGTGAAGCAAACCGGATCATCGATGTGGTACGCAAAGCCTACCCCAGGCTGGGGGTTGAATTACAAAACGGCGGCCAGCCGCATTATCAGTTCATTATTTCCGTCGAGTGATCCGAGGCCTGCAGGCTCCTTTTTTCCTGCCGGGGTCGGGCGCGCCTAATTTATCGATATGAAGCTTGGCATTCTCACCGACTCCACTTGTGATATCCCCCAATCTCTGGTTGAACAACACAATATAGAAGTGGTGCCATCCATACTGATCCTGGATGGAAAGGAATACGCGGATGGAACGGGAATCTCACGGGCGGATTTCTATGCGCGATTGCCCGGTCTGAATTCCCGCGTGAGCACGTCGGCACCTTCCATTGGAGAGTTTGCCGCCAGGTATCGCAAACTAATGGACCAAAACTATGAGCACATCCTGTCGATCCATGCTGCCGGCAGCTTAACCTCCATCCTCAGCTCCGCCCAACAGGCGGCCGCCGAATTTCCCGGCCGGATCACCCTGGTGGACAGTCGTTCAGCATCTCTTGGACTTGGTTTCCAGGTACTGGCTGCATCCGAAGCAGCAGACGAAGGGTTGGAGGCCGCCCTGGCCGCGGTCGAAGCGACGAGGGCGCGCCTCTCGGTCGTTGCAGCTTTGGATACGCTCGAATATGCCCGGCGAAGCGGCCGGCTGAGCGGCGTGATCACCGGAGTAGGAAACCTGTTGAGCGTGAAACCGCTGATCGAACTGAGAGGGGGTGAGGTGGAAATACTCGCCGCGCTCCGAACTGCAAAACAGGCTGAAGAGCGGATGCTAACCATCCTGAAACACATGGGCAAACTGCAGCGTCTTGCGCTGCTGCACACCGGTGTCGAGCCGCGTGCCCGCGCATTTTTGAGCGAATTGATGAAGGCCTTCTCTCTGGCCCTGCCGCGCGAGATCCTGATGGTCAATGTGACAACCGTGATCGGGGTCCATGTTGGCCCAAATGGTCTGGGATTCGCAGCGGTCGGCATGGAATAAGACAGTTCGCGTTCCACCGATCCATTTTGGTTTGGAGAGGGAAATCTGGATCGATCCGGCACTCCTCGCCGTCCGCGTGAGAGGGAATCCTCCGCATGATAAAATAATCCTATGCAGCCTTCATTGGAGAAACTTCGTAAATTCTTCCGCCTCGAGCACGAAAACGGATACAGTAACACTGCGATAATCGGCGGGCTGGCCAAAATGCTTGATTATTGGGAAGCGGAAGCGCGCGCCGATGAGGTCTCCGAAGAGATCATCCAGGCCGTTGCCCAGAGACTCCGTTCGTATGACGGACTTACGCCGCAATCGCGGGCGGATGCGTTGAAAGGCCTGTGGAAACGGATCGGGGATGCCTATCCGGAAGCCGCTCAAAAACCGGAGCAGATGCCGCAGCCAGTTGCGGTGCAACCACAATCTCAGCCGCGCGAAAGAGATCCAAGATCGGGACCGAGACCACGATTCACGCCTCCACCCCGCTCTACAACGGTGGCCGGAGCAAAGACGAGTCAAACCCCGGCCGCGCTCAGTGCACCGCTGACAGTGCTGCAGGGGGTCGGCCCCAAACATGCTTCCACCCTCGAAGGCTTGGGGCTGCGCACCCTGGGCGACATGCTCTATTATTTTCCCCGCCGATACGAGGATTACAGTCAGCTCAAACCGATCAAGAGCCTGTGGTACGGCGAGCAGGTGACGGTCATCGGATCGATCCAATCGGTCCATACGCGGCCGATTCGGGGCGGCGCGGCCACCATCATCGAAGCCATCCTGGGCGATGGGACCGGCTCTCTGCGTCTTTCATGGTTCAACCAGCCGTGGCTGGCGAATCGTTTGAAGGAAGGACAGCAGATCTCCGTTTCCGGCAAGATCGACCAGTACCTGGGCCGGCTTGTGATGAACCAGCCGGATTGGGAGGCCCTGGAGGCTGACTCTCTGCATACCAACCGGATCGTCCCGATCTATCCGCTGATCGCCAAGATCACACAAAAATGGTTGCGTAATCTAATGAACCAGGTCGTCACGTTCTGGGCTCCTGCGGTTTCGGACTCTCTTCCCGAGAGTATCCGGAGTTCTGCGGGGCTGATGCCCCTGGGGAGGGCATTGCTGCAGGCTCATTTCCCGGACAATCAATCAAGCTTGAAATCCGCCCGGGAACGTCTGGCATTCGACGAAATCTTCTTTTTGCAGATGGGAGTACTGCGCCAGCGGCGGGATTGGAAGAAGGTCGAAGGCCGCCGTTTCGCAGTCCCCGACGAATGGCTGAGCGCGCGCCTGGCCGCGCTGCCTTTCACGTTGACGAATGCTCAAAGCCGGGCGCTGAACGATATTCGTGTGGACCTGGACTCCGGCAAGCCCATGAATCGATTACTGCAGGGCGATGTGGGCTCAGGCAAGACCGTGGTGGCAGCCCTGGCAGCCGGAATGATCACATCCAGCGGGGCGCAAGTTGCGGTCCTGGCCCCAACCGGCATTCTTGCCGAACAGCATTATCGAAGTTTCACCCAGATGCTTGCCTCTGCGGACACTGTCTTGAAGGAAAGTGAGATACGCCTGTTGGTCGGGGATACCCCGGAGGCCGAAAAGGAAGCGATCCGTTCAGGACTCGCAGACGGCAGCATCAAGGTCATCATCGGAACTCACGCCGTGATCGAGGCCCCCGTTCACTTCCATGACCTCCAATTCGCGGTGATCGATGAGCAGCATCGATTTGGGGTCGAACAGCGGGCCGAATTGCGTTCCAAGGGTACCAATCCTCACCTGCTGGTTATGACGGCCACACCCATTCCGCGCTCGCTGGCTCTCACGATCTACGGCGACCTGGATCTCTCGATGATGGATGAATTACCCACCGGCCGGCAGCCGATCAATACCCATGTTCTGCGGCCGCAGGAGCGCGAGCGGGCCTACACATTGATCCGCGGACAGATCAAAGAGGGGCGGCAGGTCTTCATTATCTATCCACTGATCGATGAGAGCGAAAAGATGGAAGAGCTAAAGGCCGCCGTGGATGATTACGAAGTGTTGTCGAAGGATATCTTTCCGGATCTGAAGCTTGGCCTTCTGCATGGCCGTTTGAAGCCCGATGATAAGGACCAGGTCATGCTCAGTTTCCGTGACCGCGCCTACGATATTCTGGTCTCCACCACCGTGGTGGAGGTGGGCCTGGATGTGCCCAACGCGACGGTCATGCTGATCGAAGGTGCGGACCGATTTGGTCTGGCACAGCTGCACCAGCTGCGCGGCCGCGTCGGACGAAGTTCGGCTCAATCCTACTGCCTGCTGATCCCCACCCACGAAGATGCCACGGAGAATGAACGCCTGCAGGCTCTGGTCGAGTCCAATGACGGTTTTGTGCTGGCCGAGCGCGACCTGCAGCAACGCGGCCCGGGTGAATTTCTGGGAACGCGGCAATCCGGTGCTTCCAGCCTGCGCATGACAAGCCTGATGGATCTGCCGCTGATCGAGAAGGCACGCATGCATGCCCAGAAGTTGTTTGAAGAGGACCCGGACCTCCAAAAATCTGAAGATATTCTGCTCGCGGATGCCCTCCACCGGTTTTGGGGGGAAGGCAAAGGTGATGTCAGCTAGTACGCTTCAACTTCAACAGGGAGGTTGCAATGGTTCGAGCACTTTTTCCGGGCACATTTGATCCGATTCACTACGGCCATATCGATATTGCCGTCCGTGCCGCCCGTCTCTTTGATGAGGTCATCATGGCCGTCTATGACCGTCCTCTCAAGTCGTTGATGTTTGAGCCGGACGAACGGATCTCGCTCGTCCGCGAAGCGTTCCGGGGCGAACCCAAGATCAAGGTCACCGGTTACAGCGGCCTGACCGTGGATTTTGCCCGCAAGGTGGATGCGCAGGTGATCGTGCGCGGGCTGCGCGTTTTTTCAGACTTTGAGTTTGAATTCCGGATGGCGCTGGCAAACCACCGGCTGGCTAAGGACATTGAGATCGTAGCCCTGATCACCGCCGAGGAGCACACCTTCCTCTCGTCCAGCACCGTGCGTGAAATTGCGATGTTGAACGGGGATGTATCCAGCATGGTGCCGCCTGCGGTCGAGAAAGCACTCAGGTCAAAAATGACCAGCCTGGGGGACCAACATTCCCCTCCCAACGCCTTGCGGGATTGATTTATAATGAGGTAGGACCGCTGCCAGGGGGGCGGAGGAATCTATGGATATACTGCAACTGATCGACCGCTTAGAGGAACTTTTCAATGACGGCAGGGCGGTGCCCTTCACGCACAATGTTCTTGTGGATGAAGATCGCATGCTGGAAATCATCGATCAGATGCGGATCGTGATCCCGGATGAGGTCAAGAAGGCACAGCAGATCCTGTCCCAGCGGGATCGTTTCCTGGCACAAGCCCAGGAAGAGGCAGACCGGACGATCGCATTAGCCCGGGAAAAGGCGGATCAGATCGCAGGCAAGGACAACATCGTTCTGGAGGCCCAGCGCCGTGCGGAACAGATCATTGCCCAGGCACGGGCGGATGCCGAAGCTACCCGGCAGGATGCGGATGATTACGTAGTAGATACGCTTACCGGATTGCAGGACAGTTTGGAGAAGCTTCTCAATCAAGTTCATAATGGGGTCCGCACTGTCCAGGAAGAACAAATGCGGAAATCCATTTCCACTTCCCCGCCGATCGTCTCTGAAAAAGTTGTGAAATAACAACATGACACACCCCTAATTTAATAAAGTAGGGTCTAAGTAGTCCGTCATAAGTTTTTAGAGACGTGGAAGCGTAAAGTGGAGCTGGGTTTGTTCTGTTGTTTCATAATCTTCTGAACCGCCTTCACTACGTCCTGAATATTATTCTCCAACTTGTTGGCAGACGCGAGGTCTTTCAGATGACGCCAGAAACGTTCGATCGCGTTCAGGTCCGAACAATACGGTGGCAACCAGATCACCATCACGCGATGTTCGAAGAGACTCAGAGCCGCCAAGGAGGCAGCGCTCTTGTGGTACGCGGCATTGTCCATGACCAACACGACTCGCCCGGTCGGATACTTATCGACCAACAAATGCTCGAGGAAACGGATAAATTGTTCAGTATTCTTCGTCTTGGCCGTCGTCCAGCTGATCCGATCCTGGCGCCAGTTGTACCCTCCAAAGATATGTTGATGCTGCTTGTTGCCCACTCGGTTGGCCGGAATGCGCTTTTGCTCACCGATCTTCATCCAGCAGGCTCGCAGAGGCGGATCCAAGTTCAAGGTTGTTTCGTCCACAAAGATGAGCTCGAAATCGTCTCGGAGGACCTTTTTTCCCTGGCACCGCCCGCCAGGGCAGGCGTCAACTCCTCCAGCAGTTTGAAGGCCTTGGACTTGGCTTTCTTATCCTGCAAATGGCCCAGATCCTGCTTGGGCCGCCGGTATCGATATCCGTTCCGCCTCAACAAAGCCCGGAACGGGCTCTCGCTCAGACGGATCCCGGTCTTCTTCTCCAAATGGGCACGCAAACGATCCACAGTCCAGATGCGAAAGTCGTATCCCAGCTCGCCGGGTTCTTTTGCAAGCGCCTCTTCCAAAGCCAACGTATACGCCTCATCCGCCTTGGACGGGCGACCGCTTCTCGACTTGGTTGCCAAACCTTCGATCCCACCGCTGCGCCACCGGTTGATCCAGAGATAAACACTGGGCACACTGATGTTTTCCATTTCGGCGACTTGTTCGGGTTTGTGTCCCAGATGCAACAAACGAATAGCGGTACATCGTTGTCGTATTTCAGGACGCTTGTCATATCGAATGGCTGCTTCCAGGGCCTGCAGATCGCGTTTCTTTAGATGGTAATCTCTCGGTTTTGGCATTCCAAAAGTGTATCACTCTTGGTTTGTTTATATAAAGACTTTCAACGGACTACTTAGTTCAAGGTCATTATACTTATTCGTTGACTTAGGATTGTTCCAGCCTGATCTGTTACCTGATCTAAAATAACCATCTTATTGCCATCGGGTGACCAATCAAATTCTCCTGATACGGACCAAATCCGAGTGATCACGGATGTCTTAGGATTTACCAACCAGACACCAGGTTCACCTGCATAATTCCCGGAAAATGCGATATTACCTACTTTAGGAGACCACTTGATAAATCGAGCGTCTTTTACAGATGTCAGCACTTTTTCTAAATCTGTTCCTTCAGGAGTTGATATATATAAATCCCATGGATATGAACTCAGCGCCAGAATCTCAGACAAAGTCTTAAAATCAGTCGGATTACCCCCCGAGTAAGCTTCGGTGCCCCAAAAGGCAATTTCCCGCTCAACGAGTGACCAATTAGGGTACATTGCCCTAGTAAAGTTTGGAATAATTTGAGCTGAAGAGGGTTTGGCTTGTCTATAAAATAGCTTATTGGAAAGAAACCGGCCAGTCATATCTTCCTGAACCAATTCAGACATATCAGGAGAATAAGAAAATTGACCCGCAACTCCTAGGGGCCCTGAATCCATTAGTGTTGTAATTTTGCCCGTACTAATATCAACTTCTCGAATTGTTCTTACTTCCTGACCGTTATCAGTACATCTGTTCAAATACCCGATATTTTGGTCAGGTAGCCTCTGCAAAAAGTCAAAGACTAAGTAGGGGCAGGAATTGTCTGATGGTAGTTGGACTTTGCCCCATTTATTCCCTTCAACATTGTAAAAACGAAGGTCAGGCTTCAAAGGATCTAGATAGTTTGTATCAGCCTTGGTTTGGTAAACAAAAACGATAATATTGTTTGAAACCCAAGTAGGGAACGAATAATTTCCATTTTCCTCGGGGGTAATAGACATATATTTATCTTGTTTACTCTTATCTAAAAAGCTAGATTGACAACCTGACAAGAAGGCGAAGGCAAGAATAATATAGATAGTTTGTGAGCATCTCATAGGTTGTCATCCTTAATTTAAGCGCGATCCGGTTGTAAATGCCTTTGTCAAAAATGAGGTAAGAAAGTAAGGCTTTTCGAGTAATGGTGGTTTTTTGAGGGCTAGTTTTATACAGGAAAAGTCCGTGACCGATTAATTTCAGACCCCGCCGAGTAAATTGCCTCTCTTGGCATAATCCATCTGGGTTTCATCCTCCATCTATTTCAAGATTGGATGCATTGATTGGATATCTTTACCGATTTGTTGTGCGGCGTAATCGATACCCGCTCCTATGGGCAATAGATGACTCATATATGCTAACGGCGTTCCCCAGGCACGAGGATCTATTTGACCGGCTAAAACACCTCCTTCCATACCGGCTTTTCGATAGTTATCGGCAGAGGTTTTAAATACATCGAAATAATCTTTCTCGTATTCGCTGGAATTTGAATATGCTGATTGTACATCCTTCAAACTCCACGAATAGTCAATGCCTTTTTGTTCTGCCGTTAATCGTGCCATATTTAGCTCGGGCTGTGTTGTATTACCAGATTTAATCTCGCTGAAGAATTTAGCCCAACCTTCACCGCCTCCACCTAACGGCGCTAGATGATTAGACAGGAGGTATCCGTCATTGATCGCCTGCAATACACTGGCATCCATTACTTCAGTCGCACTTAGAAAAGAGATAGACCTCTGGTGTAAGCTTAGTTTGCGAAAACTGGCTGTAACCGGAGGTCTATCATGTTAAACGATAAACGAAAGGAAGGGGAAAAGCAAGAGAGATCGGGAGAACTAGAGAGACGATTGGTGAAGCTCCTGAGACCGCTGTTGGTGAGTATGAACAAGGAATTGGACCGGCGGCTGGTGAGCACGTTTCTGGGGATGGTGATGGCGATCGTGATGCACCGGCACCGCAACAATGGCTTGTTGTTGAGCGAACTGGGAGGCTATTTATTAGGGGCGGAGCACGGCCGGGCGGGGACGAAACGGATTAGTCACTTGATCCACAGCCCGAAATGGAAGGCGGGCATGATGGAGGCGTTCCTGTGGCAGCATGCCACGGACAGGGTCGAGCAGTTGTGGGAGCAGCACGAAC
>WNFI01256017.1_pt1 | contig 13826 bp, 17 predicted proteins | sample 5400471 | NCBI WGS metagenome assembly WNFI01 (sample SAMN13153348, study PRJNA577476) | soil metagenome | isolation source: 100 cm saprolite on Douglas fir-dominated hillslope | place: USA:California | collected 2013-09-17 | reverse complement strand
AGATGGCAAAGTCGCGAGAGTGGATTAACCGTTGTGCATGTTGATTATGATGGTAACTTGTTCTCATAAATTCTTGCGCCGTCTGGTTGAATTGATGTGGCAATTGTATTGCTAGCTCCAATAGTGAAAGGCTACTTCATCGTCCCCACCGAGAGTGCGCATTGATTTCCCAAATATCTATGCTTTCGAACTAACGCCCTGTCAGTCTTTAATGACAGCGGCTGCCCACATACATTGGAGCACCTCGTTTTCCTAGGATCGGAGAAATATCCGTACAAGGGTGTCCTAGACAACCTGGCCAATCGCGCATTCTCAACTGGCACAAATGCATGGACAGATACCGACCACACCGCCTATACTGTTGAAACGGCGGGCGAACAAGGGTTCCTTCAGCTGCTTCCTGTATATGTGGATCACATATTGTACCCAACTCTTACAGATAGCGGCTTTGTGACTGAAGTTCATCATATCAACCACAAGGGAGAAGATGCCGGTGTTGTCTACAGTGAGATGCAAGGCCGAGAGAATACGCCTGGGGATTTAGCAGCGCTACAGCAGCGACGTCTGTTTTATCCTCCTACGAGCGCATACCGGAGCGAGACAGGTGGTCTCATGAAGGCCCTTAGAAATCTGACAATAGATGAGAGTGGGTCAATTTGTCGTACGATTCGTCAATCTCTAAATCTCAAGCCTTTAGTTCGGAAGTACCATGCTTCATATTACGTCCCGCATAACTTATGCCTGATCGTTTCCGGAAAGCTCTCTATTGAGGCGCTTTTGAACACTATTCAACAAGAAATAGAACCAAGAATCAAGGTCCATAACCAGGCACACGGACCCCGTCCTGCAGGATGGAGGCGACCGTTTATGGAAACCCCCAGTATTGAAGTCGCCAAAATTCTGGAGCCTGTACAAGACATCGTAGAATTTCCAGAGCACGAGGAAACCATCGGCGAAGTTCAGATTAGTTTCGTAGGTCCTACGGTAACTGAATACGGAGATCAGAAGGTGATATCCTCAATCCACATTTGCATGATGGACTGACTTTTGGCTTTTCAGTATTTAATTGATAAAGCCATCGATGTATTGGGCGTCTACCTCACAGAGTCAGCCGTGGCCCCGTTGACGAAGCAGTTTGTTGAAATCGAGTCCCCTTTATGCACCTACGTCTCCTTTGTGGAGAATGTCAGATCATCATTCACCACGCTTGACGTCTATTTCGGATCCGTTCCTACCGGAGAACTCGATTTGTTGGCTGAAAAGTTCAAGACTGCCATTCAATGCATTGTCGAGGATGGTTTTGATATGGATCGTATGCGTATTGTACTGAAGAAGGAGCGACTGAAGGTGAGCGTTTCCTACTCCGCTGTAGCCGTTGTGGTCCTTTGCCCATGTTTTGCAGTTGTCAAGCATGTTGGAATCAAACGGTGGTGACTACTTTACGGGCTCTGTGATCAACGGTGAGGACTGAAGTTGACCGCTACAGTACGAGCTTTCATTCTGTTTCTTTATTCAGACTTCTTGTACGGGAAGGCTAACGGACAAGACATGAACTCATTAGTTGCAGAGTTTGAACGTCTGAAGCAATTGTTGAAATGGTCAAGTCAGGATTGGGCAAGTCTACTAGAAAAGTAAGTTTGTATAATCGCACTACAGCACTGATATTATTACTTTTGCTCAACCAAAACAGATTTTATATCAGGAATAATCCCGTTGTAATTCTGTCGAAGCCCTCGGTTCGACTTCAACAGACTCTTGAAACGACAGAGAAAGATAGGGTAAAAGATCAGCGAGAAAGGCTCGGTTCAGCTGGCCTGGAGGTGCTGAAGAAAGTCCTGGAAGATGCAAAAGCCGAGCATGATCGGCCAATTCCCCCTCAAGTACTCACCACTTTCCCTGTTCCGAACGTGAACAGCATCTCGTGGATCCCTGTTGATAGCGCACGTAATGAGTCCGGAGAGCGAGTGTTGAGGAGCACCTGAACAAGGATAATGCATCCATACCCTATTTCATCCAGTTTGACCATGTTAACGTATGTCATATGCCTTACCTATCCTGCCCTATGACACTCACCATGGCAAGCATTACCCAGTCCGAATTCATTACCATCTCGGCTTATATGTCTACCGCCAAGATTCCTGCTCCGCTTAAACCGTAAGCCTGGATTGTCTATAGGGGTTTTAAATGAGTCACATCGCCTCGCAACCAGGTACATATCCACTTACCTTTCGTCGTTCTTTACACTTCCCATTTCACGCGCGGATGGCACACGAGCCTCGCACGAGGACGTCATTAAGCAGTTAGATGATGACGTGGTCGCTTACGATATCACCCTTGGGCATAGCGAGTATTTTCAAGAGATGGTTCGATGTTCGTTGAAGCTTGAAACGTCCCAGTACGCGACTGGGATTACATGGTTACGCGATCTTCTATACTTCTCCGAGTATGATGTCGAGAGGTATGTGTGCATGTTCCATGGTTGGTCCATGAGGACGCTGACTCCGATCATCCTCCAGATTGGCCGTCACCGCGGCGAAGATACAGCAGGGTCTTCCTGAACTGAAACGGGATGGAAATACTGTAGTTGGCTCTGTGCTAGGGAAACTCCTTTTCGATGAGACGTCTACGCTCCAAGCAAGCGCTCTGATGACCCAGATGGACTTCGCACCCACTCTTTCACAACTGATCAGAACGGATCCCCAGGAGGTGGTCAAAAATCTGCAGGAGTTACGATGCCACCGTAAAATCTATGCTTCTGCATCATCTTCTTTGGCTAATCGGTCTATCTTGTAGTGACTGACCCGTCGGTCTTACGGTTCTCAGTTGCCGGCAACGTTTTAGGTTTGAGAAATCCACGTTCCGCCTGGACGCAACATTTCAAAGAGCTACCCGTTCGTAACGACATCCCCTTGTTCGATCATCTTAGTTGAATCGCCTGCTAGGGCGCCACCTTAGAACCCGTGCCCTGGTCATCACAAAACCTCAGCACCATGGGGAAACAGCCGGTTAAGAAGGTACGGTACAGAAGCCACACCTGGATTAGGGGTCGGATGACTTCTATTCATATTGTTTAGGGTATCGTTGTCTCATTACCGACCATCGAATCAAGTTTCGCGCTGCACTCGACGAAGTCGATATCAGGGTTTGATCATCCCGAGAGTGCTGCTCTACGTCTAGCTTGTGAGGTACTAGATGGAGCCGAGAGTTACCTTTGGGTAAGCAGCACTAGGTCATGACATTGTGATATACTAAGGTGTCTTTCCTCAGAAATTCATTCGCGGTGCTGGCTTGGCATATGGTGCTAACATGTCTCTAGATCTGGAGGCTGGGTTGATATCACTTCAACTATACAGGGTAAGTCAAGCGTAACTCCAGATGAGCATGCTTATCTGAGTATGCACATTTAGTGTCCCAACAGCTTCCAAGCCTTCGAAGAGGCTGCTAAGGTCGTCAAGGGCATCGTGGATGGCTCCGTGCGTTATCCTGGTACTTTTATTCATTTCATCTACTGACTCAGGTCGATGAAGGTTGCGATTGAAGACACGACGATCGACGCCGCCAAAAGCAGCCTTGTGTACAATATCACTCAATCTGTAGGCTCACCGGGGAAGGCCGCATCTTCCTCATTCCTTAACCAAGTCCTACGCGGTGTGCCCAAAGATTTCGGCCGACAGCTCCTGCAACAAATACAGGTGTGTAGTATTGTAGAATGTCGAATTCAATACATTCATCTGCAATATCTCAGAGTGTAACAAAAGAACAGGTGCAGGAGTCAATTCGAAAGTACATCTCACCGTTATTCGATGCTTCCTCATCCGTGGCTGTGGTTGTCAGCGCACCAAGCAAAACTGTGGAGATCAAGGACAGTCTTACGACTTTCGGATTTGAGGTCGAAACAAGAACCTTGGATGCATCGCAGGAGGAGTTAGATATGATGGAAATGGACGAGAGTGAGAGCGAGAGTGAGAGTGGAAGCGATAGTGGTAACAGCATGTTATCGTACCGGTAGTAACGAATGATCACAATCCAAAAGTGACGTTATGAGAGCTCTCTGTCTGCCTTCCAATTCTCCACCCATTGGACTAACCGAGCAACATTGTTCTCAACATCCTCCGGCTCCTCACTCCGTAATACCACTATAATCTCTTGTGTGTACGCTTCACGCGCTTCTTCCACCACGGTCCCCATGATTTCACACTCGTTGTTCTCTTGAATCTTTTTCAGCGGATAATTGCTGAATTCCGCCATTAGTAGATGATGTAATGCGGCAGGACAAGGCTTACCGCTTCTGGAGGCGTTCCCATAGCTGAGTATGGTGACACTGTAGTACCACAACAAGGTCAATCCACCGTTCTGGGTATGCATCGCAGGTATGCCAATCAAGGATAAGACCGCCTTCATTAGCCAACGGCTCAAGCTCGTCAATGACCTACGATTGATCACTAAGTGGCAGTTTGGAAGGACTAAAAATACATACACAGGACTCACTTTATCGTCATCGACAACGTATGTTTGCCACTCCTCGTCATATCCTTCATGTAGCCCCTTCAGCTTTACGAGCTCGACAATGTTGATGTGTTGCAAAGTGGGGCATGCTTCGACCAGAGCCTGTGCATGAGTTGATTTTCCTGTTCCTGGGGTCCCAGTGATGATAATATTGGGTCTTTGACGGTCCTCAGCCATAAAAGGTAGAGATACAATAGATACAATAGAATCGGGCAACTCCGCCGGTGGCGGGTTGGTCGGTGACCACATGATCACACTCCATGGACGTCTTTGACCGTTGGAATGCGACGACGGATGACGAGTTGACTACTGAGCTTGTCGAGGACTACTTTTCCCAGCATCTTGATGAACTATACATTGCTTCCTCTGCAGTTGACCGGCTAGTTAATGACGCCAAGCTTCAAAGACTAATCCTCCACAATGGCCTGAAGAGCACCGAGTCAGCAGTAGATACAGGGAAAAACTTGCTCGACACAACCTCACTACCCTGTGATGTCGACAGTGAGGCAGGGTATGATGGCGAAGAAGTCACCTCTTTCCCCCAACCCCCCCACGCATCAATAGGTGTCCGAGATGAACGTCTAATTAGACTCCTCTCTCTTCGATACATAATACTTCGGCGGCTCCATCTTGTTGACACATTTGAATACCTAACATCTGACCCATCATGGTCTACTCATGTCGAGGGTACAGGTGCCGGAGGGCATGACTTCGATCCATGGGATAATGAAGGTCCACACGCCAAGGCCATGATACCGTCTATCGTACCTCCGTTTTCACTCCCCGATCTCTTAACCCATGATGTTTTGGGGACGGCTCTTCAACTTGCTGATGATTGCCAATTTGAAATTCTACGATTACTCATGGACAAACATTCCGCTGACCTGTTCCCATATCGCCTTGCAATTCTGGAAGCCATACCGTTACATGCACATCCAATGGAATACATGGCTCTCCTTCCGTCCTTAGACATTGGGACCGGACAAGAGCAACAGCCGAGACAAAGATCCCTTTCGCAGGAACTCGACTGGGTGGAATCCGAGGAAGGAAGAAGCTTATGTTTTCCATCGCCTCCGGAAGATCTCTCTGATTATCTCCATACACCTACCTTTGGACTACGGTCTGAAAATCGCCTGCTAACGCAGTCCCAGCTTCAAGATTGGTATAAATCACGCATAACCCGGATTGATTCAGAGGCTGGCCTCTTAGACATCGCACTTGAGCTCACGCAAGTTGGCGCCTCGCGCGGAATCCCCGGATTAGATGGGCTAGGGGAGGACCTGAGCCTTCTGTCACGGTTGATCTACGACGCGCCAGGCGCAAAGGCTCGGAATCTCTTGGATCCTTCGGACTGGTCCATAAGTCGGTGGAAATCATCAGACGAACAGATCATTATCCGTGGGTATTTGGAGTACTCCACTCCGATGATAATTGCAGATGATATACGGCATCTGGTTATGCCATATCTATACGTGCTTGAAGCTCGTCATGAGCGAGCAGGTCGGCCGGAGAGTGACCTTTATAATCGCCTTCTATATGAGTATATATTGTCAGCCCCCCTTGAGCTGTGCGCACCTATCTTTGATGCGTCCAAGCCCACCAATCCATCATCTACAAGGATCATACGGAACGACGAAGATTTGGCCCGCCTCGCACTAGCTCGATTGTACAGCAGTGAAGAACTCGACAAATGGCCAGTTATGTCAAATATCTTTGAATGTCTCCCAGATTGGCCTGTCTCTACTGCTGAGGATCAACATAACGGCGATGCCGAGGCAGAAACTACACTTGCGTTGTTGACGGCTTTCGTTCAACCATCCACAACGAAAGCAAAGGTCGCCCCACCATGCGATCTCTTCGAGTTCTTCAAGCCATTACCTCCTACCGCCTTATCCCATGCTCTCGATATACTCGACGTTCACCTCGAATGCGGTGAGATTTTCGCGCGTTGGGGTGTGCCTGCCACGCTTGCCTGGTTCCTGCAAAGTGCTCAAGATGGGAGACAGCAGCGCGCCTGGGCAACGCGAATGGCAAGAAGGTCGTCTTTTGGAAACTATGGCGATGGAAAAGGGAAAAAGCTGGAGGGTGAGAAGGCTTACGCGAGTCTGGTCCATGACATGGTCAAGTTGGTCGGGTCTACTGCTTCATTGGCGAGAGGCGCATTCCGTCTACTTGGGCGCCAGGAAGTGACAAAAATTTTCCTCTCGGGAGTTCTGAGTACAGGAAGTAAGTGGAGATATCGCAAAGTAGTACGGATTTTCGCCTTACGATGTGTTCCATAAAGAGTTCGACATTGCCAAAGCACTCCTGAATAATCCTCAGGTAAAGAAGTTGGGACTACAAACCATCGAGGAAATATGTCTAATCGCCTCCCGCGAGTTTTACGACAATTCTGAGAGTGGGAATATGCATACTGGTGACATGAAACTAGCCTACGATTGGTGAGTAATAACTAAACTTTGTATATATCCTTATAAACTCATGCTCTGCCTCAAAATGAAGTTTGTCGGTGCCGCATCTTTCCGATACCATACAAGCGGAAAGGAACTTTATCGAGGCGACAAGTAAAATGTCTTCTTTCCGCATTATGTCTCGCCCGGGAATTCCTATCACTCCGATCGAGATCAGACTTGTCAAGGACCGTCTTACTCTCATAGCCCGCATTCTCTCCGAGAATGAAGACGCGTACAAATATCCCGATGTCATCCTCGAACTCGTTCATAAATTAGGTTATGCTAAGAATGATGTTGTGAGCGAAGTCAAGGTTCTTGCGATGCTTGGGGACTCTGCACTGCAATCGGAGGACTTTGAAAATGCCATTGCTACAGCAGAGTGCATGGTTTCCCTTCTGAATTCGCGACAGTCATTTTCTTCTACGGCTTCCTCTCCCTCACTCTCGAACCATGACTCGAATGCGCCGTCACCTTCACCCTTTGACCAAGCTAAGGAAGTGTGCTGGCATTCATGCTATCAACTTGGCCGGCAGTCCGAATACCAGAATACGCAGAAGAAGATGCGACTACTTGGTCACGCTCTCCATTTATGCCCTCCTGAAAATACGCTGGATATTCTAGCAGTATGGCGCAAGCTAGAAGATGAAACGACAATGCCGCCCAAGGACGGTCAGGATGCAGACCGTACATCTCAAGGACGGAAGAGCAATTGGGGTAGCGTCAAAGATGGCTTGGACCGGCGCAATCGTTCAGGTGCTGGATCCTTACGAGCTCAGCTATCCTCGTACGCGGCATCTGCATCTGCTGCTGCGTCACCACTCTTGCGTAATCAAGGAGCTGATGCAGCTGCTGCCCTTGCTGCTAAGACGTTTGCTAATTATTTCCCACTTTCGTTGAGCCGTATGGGAGGGAAGAGCGTGAGTTTGGATGGTGATGGTGATGGTGGTATGGCTAGAGCACGGCCGACGAGTCCTGATGTTGGAAGTCAAGCGAGGCAGGCGATTTCGAGGGGGATGGGTTGGTTGATTGGAGATACGGATTGAAGTACTTAGATGTTATCGTTATCTCGTCCCTTTAGGTTTTTAATGTTCTCGGGTAATTTTATTCTCATGTTTACGGAAGGCCAACACAGCAATCAAGATGGTACTAATTCCGCTTGCGTTGACAATGGCGACGAAGACAAGACCTGTTTGATGGCCTCTAAAAGTAGAATGTGTTCCGTTCTGTGAATCCGTTCTTCCAATGCTGTAAGATCGTCCTCGGGGAGTATTTCCACTTCTTGCACTAGAATGGGAGTACCGTGATCCACCTCCTTGACAACTTTATGAACCATGACGCCTGTTTTGGTTATTTCTCCACGACCGTAGGCCTCGAATGCTCGTTCGATTGCGTGAGCACCGTCGAAGGTGCCTGGAAGAGCGGGGTGGAGGTTAATAATGGGAATGGGGGATTCGACGTGTCGTTTAATGCCTTCTTGTTCATAATCCCGCAAGCCGTTAAGCACGTCGAGGAACTCGGCACTGAGGATGTGCATGAACCCTGCAAGTACGATGAGATCTATCTTCTTGTTCGTTTCCGAGTTTGTCTTCGAGTTTGAGTTAGAATCTGAGTCGTTTGGTTTTGAGTCCGATTCCTCCTCGGATTGGAATCTGGAGAGGATTCGTCTGGCTATTTCGAGGTCATAGTCGATTCGGGTGAGGTGGCGGTGGGCGGCCAGAAACGGTCGGAGGGCGAGGACATCAGTTGGGATAGGTGGAGAGACGAACTGGGCTCGTATGAGGCCGTAGGCTGATTTCCGATTTGAGAATACAAGATTTACTTTGGCATCGGAAATTTTTCCTGATGCGCAGCCGTCGATGACTGCCTGCAGGTTGGAGCCTAATTAAGAAAAAATTAGACAAAATTCTCTCCTTTGGGGAATAATTGCTTTGGTTGGACTTGCCTGATCCTGAAATGAGTACAACAATTGATTTCATTGGTTAAGGATCGCAGCTTTGGCTCGAGGGGGTATGGATCGGAGTTCCCACGCATCTCCCCTATCACGTTCCCTTTAGCTGATCGAGTTGAATTAGCCTTTGGTTATCTATTTCTGTGCACAAGGCCACAATCAGTCTCTGGATCTTATTTCATTATATATAGTGTGCGTGGCTTGCCGCATGCGATCGCCTCCGAATATTAAATGCATAGCACATGCCGAAGATCATGATTCCTAAATATAGCCTATGTGAACGGATCGCGGAAGTCTGATTCTCCGTCAACATCTTGATGTTTTTCTTTGCACTGGAAAAACCGCAATTTTATCAATTCGGGAATATATGATCAGGACTTGTCTTACACAGGACTTTAATCAATCCACAGTGAAGGGGTGCTACTTTTGGAAGTCCGAGACACCACGTCCATTTTTAGGTTTTGGCCGGGTGCCGAAGACCCCCGGTATTAATTCAATCGATACTAGCCATGAATCCGGCAAATGCCAATTACCAAATAAGGACAACCTGCTTAGCAAGTTTTCATATGGGCCCGCGAGCACTCCAACCCATGAACCCATGTGGCAATGTCCCAGTAAGGTGTACACATCAATTGGGGTAGATTCCAGGGGCTGTTACATTGCTTCAGGAGGAAGCAATGCCCTTGTAAAGATATGGGATATTCAGGATTTGATATGCATCTGTATGCAGAGCAAGAATGCAAGCCAAAGGAAATCCTGTCCCTTGCATTTATCACTTCTCCAGTTATTGCAATAGGGGCATTCAGAGTTACAAAACTTGGGCAAAAGTCTGCCAAAAAAGACTTTTCTAGACTTGATCAAAACAAAGAAGTCTTGGCAAAACACCACCAAAACAGCTGTTTGCTGTTGGGCCAACAGAGCCCCAACATGACCAAAACACATTTTTTTTAAAACTCATCCAAAACTTGGTCTTCCCTTTCTTAACTCTGTAGACATCTACTCTACAGTTACCTTGACTATTACAAGTGTGTTTGCCTCTTACATCCCTCCCTCTTTTGTGATCCTCACTCCATTGCCACCATCACTGGCTCAGAACATGGCAAAAGGCAAGAGAAAGCTGAGCTGGATGATCACACTGAATCCCAGCAACCAGTCAAGCATGGGCAGTTGTTCATCAACAAAGTCTGACGCTTAGCCTGCTAAAGCCACCTGACCCATTCAGTGGAAAGAGAGCAGTGTGTGGACAGACTGCCTTGTAAATGTTTGACTCAAACTCTTCAGCAAACTCCACTCAAGAAGCCCAAGAGGAGGGTCAATTGGAGGTGTGCCAAATTACTTTGGAGTGCCATAACTTAGTGGATTCATTCCTCTTCATTGCTCATTAGATCAGTAATAGGAAGCCAAAGCCCTAATACCATGTGATGATCACTAGGCTATCTTTAGCCTGGAGGAGGAGCTGGAACACCCTCATTATGCCACCAATCCTGCACAGTATATCACAGCTGTCCAGAACCAAATCAACTGGTAACCTGTGAGCCTTGTAAATGCTTCTGCTGCTCTGCAAGACTCTAATGTCCTTCTATACATCAGCAAAGTCAACCTGAAGGTTTCTTGGGTTTAAGACCCCCTTAAGTTCTAATAAATTAAATTGATTCAGAAGGTTCAAAGTGAGCACCTGAGACATAGGCATTTATGGAATATTTTGAGAACATATCAAAACACATCTCCACATTTGCCATTGATGGACATACCCCCTTGATGATTGGTGCTAAAGGGCACAAACCCTTCACAAGAGAAAGTGTTACTCCACTCTTATGAAGGAGGATCCCCCCTGAGAGTGGTACTACAACTGATGCTCACTCTGGGGTCTTACACAGTCACCAACTCAGAGTCTAAAGATCTACTGCCCTCTGTGTGCACTGACACTAAGAGATGAGGGGGATTATCTGATAAATTCCAGAAAGAGAAGCTATAGTATGTACAATCATACACAAAGTATATAAGAAAAACTGTGAATCAAAACCAATAACCTCAATATCTCCACAATCAGCAGCTGCTTACAGATGAAACTCAGACTTACAAGCCAATTTCAATATTCCTAACACTCCCTCATAAGCACTGTCATGCACCCATTTCATCCAAATTGGGAATCCTCCCTCAGAAACTGTGATCCTTGAGATCAGACATACTTTCCAATTTTGGCAATCTCATTCCTTCCAAATTCCTTTGTTACTGTGCCCCAAACTGACCTGTACACCTCCACTCAGCACAACTTCTGCCCCTTCACTTGAGGCTTTCTGTGGAACTTCACTCAGTCCAGCTTTTGTCTGCCTGTCAGAGTACACCTATGCTCAGGCTAAAGTGATGTCCTAAACTCAAGTCAATTTCAGAGCTGAGGGATCAACCTCTCAGCATACATGCTATATATACACAGTGTAGACATGATATTAGTTCAGTATCCAGCCCACCTCTATATCCCAGTTTTGGCCCTCAAGACATATCACTGTCATTATGAGTCAGGAATCCCACTATTGACATGTTTTTTTTGATCAGAATTACAGAAACTCATTTTCCAAATGCCCTCCAAACTATGGCATGACTATATCATAAAATGCGCCTAATTCCTACGATTCCAATGGTACCACATATGTCCTAATCTGTGCACTATTGACAGAGATGTGATTACATGGATATTTACTGGATTTGGAAAGTCTGTGTGCAGGGTGATCTGGAAAGGCCTTTGGCACTGTCTGGAACATTGTACAAGTGGCTTAGTCAGCGTGGAGTCCATCCTTGTTCTGGGCCCATCATTCAATTCCAAAAGAAGACAAGTTTTGCTCAAGATAGCCAGATTTCATATTGGCTACAACTTGTTTGCCCCAGATCTCCTCTTCTACCTTGTGGATTTCAGTCAAATTTGGTATCACTGGAAAGCTATTTTCGAGGAGAATCCAGCGCCGTCTGTTACGAAGGACGGGGATCGCTCCTTATGGAAAACGTTGGCAATTACCGAAATTGTGCCACTTGGATCATTCTGGAGATATTTGGAGTATATCAAATCCAGATTTCTCCTATCTGGATGTTCTCCCTTCTGCCCAGGACGTTCTCCTTCAGTTTGGCACTGATTTGGATGAGATCTGGGTCGATTTGGGGCAGAAACATGACTTTCACTAGTAGGATTGCAAGGGTCTGAGTACTTTTATGGTGGAAAGGGCTTGTAGGTCCAAGTTTCCTCTGTAAGTGGCTGCTGATTGTGGAGTCATTGGAAATTATTGGCTGTGATAGCCGGTTTTTCTTATATACCTTGTGTATGCTTATATGTACATTATTGAACTTACAGATATCAGAATTCCCCCTTCTTTCTTTTTGGTTGTGGACTGTGTGCTAGACCTCTCTTGTGCGAGAGCCTTGTGTGATACATACTGAGGTAAAGTCTCTGGTTTGGGGAATTCTTGGTTTGCGCCTGGTGGTTTGTACTGAGCTCCAGAGTGAGCACTGGCTGAAGTTTCCAGGCTCCAAACAGTTCTTACTTGGGTGATCCTCCTTGGAATCAACACTAGGGTGTGGCTAAGCCCCCAGTTTATACTCCAGATCAAGATCAGACAGAGTCTATATCATTTCCATTTCCAGACTGCCAGTGCCAGAGAGCCAAGTCTAAAGTTGTTATTCATGGGTTGCCAGAGCCAGAGAGCTGGACCCTTATTATCATATACCATCATGCACCTGGAATATAGGCTGCTTTTTGCCTTTAGACTGGGCCTCTCTTTTTACTCTGACCCTTGGTATGAGGCAGGGTAGTATACTCACAGAAACCCCCTGAGACTGAGGTTTCTTCCTGCTTACAATGGATAGGGAAACTAAGGCTACTCTACAAGAAGCCAAAGCACAGGAAATCACAAAATAGGATCAAACTGGAATATTGCTCAATTGATAGTGACAATCAAATCAGAAGAGGGGAGGGATTGATGGGCAATAAGGATCATTGCTACATACTGGCTCTACCCATAGAGCATCCCATGACATCACCCTCTCTCTAAGATTCATTGCCTTGACAAAAACTTGAGTCATCAACAAGGGGTTGTTGGACCCATGCCTCAAGGGACTCATACAGTCTGCCTAGGCCTTGGGGTGCTTGCAGGGTCCTGCATTGCATCTATCTCCATTGGGGTGGCAGGGGTGCAGGCAGAGGATGGCACACTAGGTACCATGGTTGGAACTGATGTCATACACATCAGAGTAGGAGTGGGAGAAGTTGTCAGGGCATGTCTGAGACCAGGAGCATATGATGTCTGGGTACTCATGGAGCTCCTATGGATCTACTGGAAGGGTACTCAAGGGGATGGGTCCCTGCTGAATGCCTGAGTAGAAATGTTATAGTGTACAGACTAGGGTATATACACAGGGGGACTTTACCTGAGTAGAAATGAGAAGAAAGCTGCCTTCTCATTCTACTTGAGTCCAACTATATATAACAGGCAGGTAACATGGAGAAAGGAGTTAAACAGGAAAGGGGTGGTTACCCATTATTGCCAATGAAGAAAGATCAGACAAATAAGACAAATGTATCAAGGGTATATGAACAGTGCCCCTTGGCATGGGAACTGGATCCAAGTGGGTCTGATGTTAGTCCAAGGCTAGTCTGACAGTGGTTGTAGTGTAGTTGTGCAAGTATGCCTTGGAGTTGGTTGGTGTGGAGGAGGTGGAGTGCAGGTGGACAGGGTTGGACAAAGTCAGAGGCAAGTGGAGCAGGAGAAGAGGGGCATGGAAAGATGAAAAAGGAAAGAGGGGAGGTCATACCATGACAGAAGTTACAATGGAGGCACTCAGCACAGTCTGAGGTGTGGAGGATCCAGAGAAGTGTGGCATAGCAGCCAGGGTCTGGGGGGTAGTGATCAATGATCTGTGAGACAAAGTGGAGG
>WNFI01561643.1_pt1 | contig 13827 bp, 12 predicted proteins | sample 5400471 | NCBI WGS metagenome assembly WNFI01 (sample SAMN13153348, study PRJNA577476) | soil metagenome | isolation source: 100 cm saprolite on Douglas fir-dominated hillslope | place: USA:California | collected 2013-09-17 | reverse complement strand
GCTAGCTAAATATGTAAGCAATTCCGAGGCTGACCATACGGTCTTCTCCCGCGCGAAACCGCGCGGCGAATCACATCTCTCCAAGCGTTCGGGCGCTGCCCTCGCGGGCTCCGCCGTGCGCTGTGTCTCGCGAGCTCGCCGCTGTCTGCCGCAGCGTTGCGCGCGAGGGCAGCGCCGTAAGGGCGGCGGCTGCGTTCAACTTAGCGCGGCATTCCGGGATGTGATGCAGATCACACCCGCGCGGTGTCCGTCCCGAGCGCCCCGCGCTCAGGCCGCGGGGGCGGCCGGTCCGCGCTTCGCGTCCAGCGCCTCCTCGTCGCACACCACCTCGTTCAGCGCCGTCAGCTCGCGCAGGAGATCCGGATTGCGGCCGCTCGCGGGGCCGTGCGAGTAGTGACGCATGAACACCCGCATCACGTGCTCGACTCCCTCGGGGCGGACGGAGCGCAGATCGTCCTCGAAGTAGGACCCGCGCGCATGATTGCCGGTGATGATCTCGAAGGAGGGGAAGTAGTCGCACAGGGTATGCGCGCGGCAGATCTCCCCGGCCGCCGCCCGCAGCACCGCCTTGCTGTAGGTGTTCGAGACGAGCACGTGACGCCTCTCGTAGGTCGCCACTAGCGGAACCGGTGAGACCGTGAGCAGCAGCTTCGCGCGGGAATTCACGCTGCGCAGCCGCGCAATGAAGCTCTGCATGTCGCTCACGACGTCCGCGACGGTGAAATTCACGAACTCGTAGCGGCTCGGGTCCATCTCGCCGCCCGCAACGCCGGGCGCCAGCGGAAGAATCGCCCCGTCGGCGCGGCTGCGCCACGCCTCCGTCAGGCCGAAGGTGAAGACGAGCACGTCGAGCGTCTCGAGCATGCGGCGCACGGCCGCGAAGTGCTCAGCCCTCGAGGCCTCGAGCGCCTCGGCGCTGGCGAAGCCCTCGGGCTCTATCTGCGGCCGGAACGGGTCGACCAGGCGATGGTCGGGGCGCCTCCAGAGTTCATCGCATGGGCGGAACTGCCCGTAAGCGCGATCGAACAACTGCAGCAGCTGTCGCGCGGTGTAGAGGTTGCCGTAACGGGCGGAGAATACGCCGTAGTTGCGGCGCTGGGCTTCCTCGGCGGTGAGCACCGGGGCCTGCTCCGCCACGAAGTAGGTGAAGCCGTGGCTCTTCAGGGTGCGCGACAGGTGCTGGGCGAAACAACTGCCGGCGGTCGCCACCTGGTCGGTCCTTTCCACCGTGAAGAGCGGCGTCGTCACCGGATCCACGTCGCTCATCGCCGGCGCTTGTACCGCCCGCCGCCAGAACTGGTGGTCGGGCAGCTGAATTCCTCGAGCCCGAGCATGATGACCGGCGAGCCCGGCGCGAGACCGCTCTGCGGCGGCTTGAAATGGTAGTGTCCCTGCGGCGCCGTTGCGTGCTGCGAGAGCCGTTGAGCGATCTGAGGATATACGGGCCACACGCCGCGCGCGGCAAACTCATCCGCGACGAACTCCTCAGCACCCGCGATCGTGCCTACACCCTCCCGTACAAGAATCGCGCGCGCGAGATCGGCCAGAGCGAGGAGCTTCGGATGATTCATGGTGTGCATCCAGGACCCGGTTCGCGACCAGCGCTCGAACGATTCAACGAGCGGCAGAGAGGCGCGGACGCCCTCGGCGAGCAGCAGGGTGCGTGCGGTGTCCCAGTAGTCGTAGTAGCCGAGCGAGGCGAAGACCTCGTCGCGAAAGAGGTCCTTGGTCTGTGCCGGGGAGAGTCCTCGCGTCCACCCATAGAAGGCGAGTGCTGAGTGGTACTGTCCAATGCAGCCGGCGATCCGCCCGTGTGGGTCCTCGACGTAATCAACATCGGGATGAAAGGCCGCAAAGGCGATGCGGGGGATCGTGCGCAGCTTCTGCTGCGCCCCCGGGAATTCCTCGGCGATGAACTGCGTCTCTTCCGCGTACGGGTGAATGAAGATCAAGTCGCTCGCGCCGATCAGCTCTGCCAGCGCCGGCTTCTGAGCCTTGAACCGCTCGAGGTTCTTCGGCAACAGCTCGATGGTCGTCGCGTGCGTATTGCCCGTCATTGCCTGAATCAGCCTGGCCAGCGGCCGGATTTGGCAGTTGCCGAGCAGCAGCACTCTGGCACTTGAGGTCGAAAGATGCGCCCCGGGAGGCAGCTGTCCGTTCTCGCATTCCGTACGGGCGGCGAGCAGGCTCGTGAAGCGCATCCCGGAGATGAATTCGCGTGAGCGCAGCAACAGCTGCGCCAGGTGCTCGTGATCCCGCGCCGTCGTGTGCGAGTCGATCACGGCCTCGGATTCCGGCTCCCTTCCCAGAATGAAGCGGAATCCCCAGATCACGGCTTCGCGCGACAGTGCCATGGCGAACTACCTCACCCGCCGCCGGGCTACTCGACCTTCTTCAGCAGCTGCTCGAGCAGCGCGAAATGTTTCGCCCAGGTGGGCGGGGCGAACTTCGACATCCTGCGCAGCTGCGCTGCCCGCAGCGGACAGTTGGGCTCGGAGAACGATTCGATGCCCTTCATCCAGCCTATGGCGTCGAGCGGATCGAGGTACTCGGGGATGTCGTCGGCGATCTCGCGGAACACCGGCAGGTTGCTCGCGAGCACCGGGACCCCGAGGTTCAGCGCCTCGACCAGCGGCAGCCCGTACCCTTCGGTGAAGGACGGAAAGAGCAGCGCCCGCGCGTGGCGCAGATAGGTCACCAACCCGGCGTCCGAGCAGGTCTCCTCGCGCACGAAGCCGCGCAGCAGATCGCACCTCTCGAGCAGATCGAGGACCTGCTCGCACTCCCAGCCGCGCTGCCCGACGATCACCAGCCGCGGCGCGCGCTCGCCGTGCTGCTCGATGAGGCGCCGCCACACCTGCAGGACCATCCAGTGGTTCTTGCGCGGCTCGATGGTGCCCAGCATCACGAAGTACGGCTCCGCCAGCGGGCGGCGGTCCGACTCCGCGGAGAGCACGGCGCCGGCGATCGGTGCGGCGGTCGCCGGCGGCATGGGCAGTCCGCGGCTGGCCGCGTATTTCGACAGCGCCTGAAGCGTCGCCCTCGAGTTGGTGATCACCGCGGTCGCCGTGCGCAGCACGGTATCGAGCCTTCTCGCGTGCAGCAGCTGTTGCCCCGGACGGCAGTATTCCGGATGTGTGACCGGGATCACATCGTGAACCATGAAGACCGGCCGGAGCCTGCGGCGCCGCAGCCAGCCCACGTACTGAGTCTGCTCCGGCCCGCTGTGGCCGAAGTTCAGCAGCAGCGCGCCCGCGTAATCCCGCTCGGGCCAGCTGAGCATCGTGGCCCGGGCGATGAGTCGCACGATGCGCCAGAGAAGATTGCGCGGCGGCCTCAGCAGCAGTGCGAAGAGCTCCCGGGAGGCTCGCCCGGGAAGGATCATGTTAAATGGGCCCTTGTGGAGAGCCGCGCGTGCGTTCCCCGCGTAGCGCTGGACGTGCGTGAGGCATACGCGATCGATGCCGGTCGGGAGCCTTCCCTTGACCAGCCGCCCGACCAGCCGCGTGACGTCGATGACAGGCGCCGGCCGGGAATCGAAATAGCGCCTCGACTCCGCGTGCATGCACGGGATTACATCAGCCGGGGCTGATGCGAACTGCGACCTACTCGGGAGTTCTGCCTGAAGAGGCGCCGTGGCCGGCGCCAGGGACCTTAGATCCCCGTCGCGGGATCAGTCTCCGACCCGGATCACGAGCGCATCGACCTCCGCCGCGCGCAGCTGCCGGCGTACGCGGTTGAGCTCATCGAGATTGCCGATCGGGCCGATGCGTACCCGGTGCCACACGTCCGCATCGATCGCGACGCGCTGCACCTTGGCGGTGACACCCTGGAGCGCGAGCTGTGCGCGCACCCGCTCGGCGTCGGCCTCGTGGCGGTAGGAGCCCGCCTGCAACACGTACACCCCGGGACGCTCGATCTTCGCCGCTGCCGGGAGGTCACGTTTCACTTCCTTGTCCTTCTCCGGCACGACCACTTCGAAGTTGGGCAGCATGTCGTAGAAGTCGTACTTGTTCCCGGCGCTGCCGCCGGCAGCCGTCGCAGATGCCTCGGCATTGGCCGGCGCGGCGCGATGCGGATCCGGGCGCGGCGCATCGCCCCTCTCACGCGGCTCACTCGGCGCCCTCGCGAGGTAGATGAACGCGAGGGCCGCCACACCGATCCCGCAGAGCAGTCCGTAGCCGAACTCGCGCAGCCTTCTCACGTCCGGCCCGCGGCGCTGGTGGGACTTGTAGTCGCGCGCGGTCAGCTTGCCCATGGCGGATGCGGTCCCTTCACATGCTCTCGGGCGCCGACACCCCGAGCAGCGTCAGCCCGTTGCGCAGCACCTGCTGCACGCCGAGCACGAGTGCGAGGCGTGCATTGCGCAGTGGCGCCGCGGCGACGATGAAGGCTTCGGCGTTGTAATAGGTGTGGAACGCGTTGGCGAGCTCCCGCAGGTAGTGCACGAGCGTGTGCGGTGCCCGGTTCTGCGCGGCCTGCTCGACGATCTCCGGATAGCGGGTGAGGGACTTGAGCACGGCCTGCTCAGGCTCGCTCGCGAGCAGGCCGGTCGCGGCGAGCCCGGCCGCGCGATCGAAGGAGAGGCCCCGGGCGCTGAGCTGCTTCATGACGCTCGCGACCCGCGCGTGCGCATACTGGATGTAGTACACGGGATTCTCGTTGCTGCGCGACTTGGCGAGCTCGAGGTCGAAGTCGAGCGGCTGCTCATGACTTCGCACCAGGTAGAAGAAGCGGCAGGCATCGTTCCCGACCTCCTCCCGCAGCTGACGCAAGGTCACGAACTGCGCCTCGCGCTTACCCATGGGGATCTTCTCGCTGCCGCGGTAGAGGCTCACGAACTGGATGAGGGGCGCCTCCAGGCACTCGCCCGGCTGTCCCATGGCGATGAGGCCGGCGCGCACCCGCGCGACATAGCCGTGATGGTCCGCCCCCAGCACGTCGATGAGGCGCGCGAAGCCGCGCTCGCGCTTGCGCAGGTGATAGGCGATATCGGAGGCGAAGTAGGTCTTCTGGCCGTTCTCGCGCACCACCACGCGATCCTTCTCGTCCCCGAACTCACTCGCCCGGAACCAGGTCGCACCGTCGCGCTGCTCGAGACGCCCCTGGGATGCGAGCACCTCGAGCGCATGATCGATGGCGCCGCTCTCGGCGAAGGTGCGCTCGGAACACCAGTGATCGAAGAGGACGCCGAACTCCCCGAGGTCGTCGCGGATGTCCGCGAGCATCTGCGCGAGCGAGAGCTCGAGCACCTCGCGGAAACCCGCCGCGCCCAAGAGCTCCCGCGCCCGCCCGATGAGCGCATCGATGTAGAGCTCCTTGTCGCCAGCGGGCGCATCGGCCGGGAGCCCCTCGAGAACGCGCGCCGCCGGCCGCCGCAGAGCCTCCCCGGCGAGGCCGCGGAGCTGGTGCGCGAGCGCTCGCACGTAATCGCCGCGGTAGCCGTTCTGCGGGAAGGGCAGCTGCTCGCCGCAGACCTCCAGGTAACGCACCCAGGTGCTCACCGCGAGGATGTCGACCTGCCGCCCGGCGTCATTGATGTAGTACTCGCGCGCGACGTCGAAGCCCGCGGCGGCGAGGAGATTCGCGAGCGTCGCCCCGTAGGCGGCCTGGCGACCGTGACCCACGTGCAGCGGCCCGGTGGGATTGGCGGAGACGAACTCGACCAGCACCCGCTCGCCTGCGCCGAGCCGGCTCTGCCCGTAAGCGGAGCCGAGCTCGTGGATGCGCGCGAGCTCACGGCCGTAGGCCTCGGGCGCCAGGTGGAAGTTGATGAACCCGCCTCCCGCCACCTCGGCCCGCGCCACGAGCGGACTCGCCGGGAGTGCGGCCACGATGGCCGCGGCGAGCTCGCGCGGATTGCGACGCGCGCTCTTCGCCAGGCGCAGCGCCAGGTTGGTGGAGAAGTCGCCGTGCTGCGCATCGCGCGTGCGCTCGATGATCACCGCTTCCCGCGCGGGCATCTCTGCCAGCGCCGTGCCGGTCAGCTTTCCGAGGGAGGTGAGCAGCAGCTGCTCGAGTTCCTGCTTCAAGGGCGTGTCATTCCGCTCGCGCTCGAGATGGGCGCGTCAGTTTACCCGAAGCGATCCTGCGACAGGCCGCCGTGGGGCTTCAGCGCGGCGGCCGGAGGCGAGGAGTAAGCTTGCCTCATGCAGCGGCGAGAGCTCCTGAAGCGCACGGGCGCGCTGATACTCCTGGCGCAGCCGCTGCTGCGCGCCGTGCGCGCGAGCGAGCTGCCGGCGGAAGTGGCCGGCGTGCGCCTGCCGCGCTCGCCGCTGGCGCTCTCGGCGGCCGCCTTCGCGCGCGAGAGCTGCCCGGATTACCTGTTCAATCACTGCATGCGCACCTATCTCTTCGGTGCCCTGCAGCTGCAGCGTGAGCGGCGGACCTATCGGGCCGAGGACGCTTTCATCGCCGCCGCACTCCATGACCTCGGGCTGCTGCCCGCATTCGAGAGCCCGCGCGGCTCGTTCGAGGTCGACGGCGCGGATGCCGCGGAGCGCTGGGTGCGCCAGCACCACGGCTCCGCAGAGGAGGCGGATCGCGTCTGGCACGCGGTGCAGATGCACGATGGCACCTGGGCCCTGACGCTGCGCCAGGGAGCCGAGGCCATGCTGGTCGCGCTCGGCGCCGGAGCGGATGTCGGTGGCCCCGATCCCGGGGATATCGAGCCGCGTCAGCTCGAGGAGGTGCTCGCCGCTTTCCCGCGGCTTGCCTTCAAGCAGCGCTTCACCGGGCTCCTCGTCGCGCACTGCGAGCGCAAGCCCGACTCGCAGCGGCGCACCTGGCTCGAAGGCCTGTGCCGGGCGCATGCCGCGCACCCGCTGCCCGACGATCTCGTCGAGCGGCAGATCGCCGCCGCGCCGTTTGCCGAATAGTGCGCTCGCGCGCGCCCCGTCCTCAGAACAACTCGATCGGATCCACGTCCAGCACCCAGCGCGCCCGGCGCGCACTCGGCAGCTGCTCCACCTGCGGCAGCCACTGATCGAGGAAGGCGTGCAGCCGGGTGCGCTCCGGGCTCTCGATGAGGAGCTGCGCGTGGTGACGGCCGGCGCGCTTCGCCATCGCCGCCGGCACGGGACCGAGGAGCCGCACGCGGCGCGGGGGATGCGAGGCGAGCTTGCGCGCCTCGGTGAGCAGGGTGAGTGCCGCCTGGGCTGTGGTTGCCGAGTCACGCAGCGCCGCCAGGCGGGTGAAGGGCGGCCACGCGGCCTGTGCGCGCTCCTCGAGCGCCGTGCGCGCGAAGCCGTCGTAGCCCTCGGCGAGCAGGCTCAGGAGCAGCGGATGCCCGGGAAATTCCGTCTGGATGAGGACCTCGCCGGGCCGCGCGCCGCGCCCCGCGCGGCCTGCGACCTGCACGATGGTCTGGGCGAGCCGCTCCGGGGCGCGGAAGTCGGTGCTGAAAAGACCCTGATCGGCATTGAGCACCACGACCAGCGTCACGTTCGGAAAATCATGTCCCTTGGTGACCATCTGCGTGCCGACGAGGATCCGGGTCTCGCCCGAGGACATGCGCTCGAGCACCGCCTCGAGGTCCGCACGCCGGCGCACGACGTCCCGGTCGAGCCGCGCGATGCTCACCGTGGGGAAGAGCTCCGCCAGGGTCTCCGCAACACGCTCGGTGCCCTGGCCGACCGGCTTCACGGCGAAGCCGCATTGCGGGCAGCGCTCAGGCAACGGCGCATCGGCTCCGCAGTGATGACAGCGCAACCGCCGCGCGGCGAGGTGCACGGTGAGGCGCGCGTCGCAATCGCCGCACGGCGCGATCCAGCCGCACGCCGTGCACAGCAGCGTCGGCGCATAGCCGCGGCGGTTGAGGAACACCAGCACCTGGCCGCCTTCCTCGAGATGGCGCCCGATGGCGAGCACCGCCGGCGTGGCGATGCCTGAGCGCACGGCGCTCGCGCGCAGGTCGAGGAGCGCCAGGCGCGGCGGCTGCGCCTGGGCGGTGCGCCGCTGGAGGCGCAGGTGCGTGTAGCGCCCCGCCGCGACGTTCTGCAGGGTCTCGAGGGCAGGGGTCGCTGAGCCCAGCACGACGGGCACCGCTGCCTGCCGGGCGCGGACCACGGCGAGGTCACGCGCCGAATAACGGAATCCCCCTTCGTGCTGCTTGAAGGAGGCATCGTGCTCCTCGTCGATCACGATGAGCCCGAGGTCGGGGACCGGGGCGAACACGACCGAGCGCGTGCCGAGCACGATGCGCGCGACCCCGCCGGCGGCATCCCGCCAGGCGGCGAGGCGCTCCTGGTCGGTGAGCGCGGAGTGCAGCACCGCGATCGGCGCGGCGAAGCGCGCGCGGAAACGCCCGATGAGCTGCGGCGTGAGCCCGATCTCGGGCACCAGCACGAGAGAGCGTCCGCCGCGCGCCATGACCTGCTCGATGAGGCGCAGATACACCTCGGTCTTGCCGCTGCCGGTGATGCCGTGGAGCACGAACGCGCCGAACCGCCCGAGCGAGGCCGCCACCGCTTCTACGGCCGCGCTCTGCTCGGGCAGCAGCACCGGGCCTTCGGCGTGAACGCTCGCGGGGGCGCTCGCGCGCGCGAGCGCACGCTCGGTCCGGTGGATGAGACCCCGGGCGGTGAGTGCGCGCGCGGCCTCACGCCACGAGCCGAGCCGCCCGGTGAGTGCCTCGGCGCTCGCCCAGCCGCCCGCCTGCTGCAGGGCCTCGAGCAGGGCGCGCTGTCTCGGTGCGCGGCGCGGCTCCCCCTCCGCGCACGCACGCTCACCGCTCGAGGTCAGCTCCCAGCGCTCCTCGCTCTCCCGAGCAGCGGCGCCGAGGCGCAGCGCCTTGGGCAAAGCCGCCGCCACGACCTCGCCGATCGGGTGGTGGTAGTACTGGGCGGCCCACTCGAGGAGCTCGAGCGCCGCGCTATCCAGGAGCGGGGTGGGATCGAGGACCTCGAGAATCGGCTTCAGGCGCTCCCGGGGGATCTCCGAGGTTGCACCGCTCGCGACCACGAGCCCGATGAGACGCTGCCGGCCGAAGGGCACCCGGACGCGCATTCCGGGCGTCACGGGGCCTTGAGGGGGTGAGGCCGGGGGCAGGTAGTCGAACAGCCGCCGGAGCGGGGTGTCGAGCGCCACCCGAAAGACTTTGGGCGAGGCCATGCCTACATTAAATCAGTGACTTGCGGCACGAGCTTCCGTCAACCGGACGCTGCGCGCGCGCGTTATACAGCCCATGTCCGAGTTTGCTACGCTCGCGTCGCCTTATAGCATGCCGGCCGGATTACTCGGCGACGTGGAGCTGACGGATCCTGAAGCCAAGACCCGATCCCGTGCGCTGAACCAGTTTCTGGCCGGCGTCGAGCTCAAGGCTTTCAAGATCGCGCAGGCGGCGCTGCGGCACGAGGACGACGCGCTCGATGCGGTGCAGGACGCGATGCTGCAGCTCGCCCGGGCCTACGCCGGGCGGCCGGCGGCGGAATGGAAGCCGCTCTTCTACCGCATTCTCGAGAACCGCATCCGCGACATGCAGCGCCGGCGCACGGTGCGCGGGCGGGTGATCGCCTGGCTGCCATTCCGCGGCGAGGATGATGAGGACGAGCCGGACCCGATCGCCCAGGCGGCGAGTCCGGAGCCGCAGCCGCAAAAGCGTCTCGAGATCGATGAGGCCATCACGGCGCTCGAGAAGGCGCTCGCGGAGCTTCCGCGCCGGCAGCAGCAGGCCTTTCTCCTGCGCACGCTCGAGGGGCTGGACGTTGCCGCGACCGCCGCGGCGATGGGCTGCTCGCAGGGCAGTGTCAAGACACATTACTTTCGCGCGCTGCAGGCGCTGCGCGCGCAACTCGGGGACTTCTATCTATGAGCCCGGTGAACGAGCCGCTGACTGAATTCGAGCGTAACGCCCGCAAGGTGCTCGAGGAGAGCGTCGCCCGGATCGATGCGCGTACGCGCTCGCGGTTGAACCAGGCGCGTCATGCGGCCCTCGAGGCAGACACCGCGCACCGCCCGGTGTGGTGGCGCAGTCTCACCCTCATGCCGACCGCGGGCGCGGCGGTGGCCGCGCTGCTGGTGGCGGTGGTGCTGTGGCACCGCGAGCCTGCCGGCGACTCGGCGCTGCCCGAGGTGCACGCCGGCTCGGTCGAGGACCTGGACCTGCTGGCTGACAGCGAAGCGCTCGAACTGATGGAAGGCTGGGACGGCCCGTTCTACGAATGGGCGACGGCGCAGCCTGAGGCCAATGCCGAGAGCGACGGCTGATGCGGGCGCTGCGCACCCGCTGCGCCGTGCTCGGCCTGCTGGCACTCGCCTGCCTCACTGCGCGCGCCGAGGAGCCGCGCAGGAGCTCAGTGCCGGATCCGGATCCGGGCTTCCTCGAATTCCTGGGCAGCATCGATCGTCTGGCCGATGTGAGCCCGGACTATCTCGCGCAGGCGCGGAACGCCACGCTGCTGCTCGCCGCAACGGTGCCGGCGTGGGCCCAGGAAACCCCCGCCGCGCCTGCGCCGGGCAACCCTCCCGCCCCGGTTGCGTGGTCGAGCCTGAGCCCCGAGCAGCAGAAGCTGCTCAAGAATTTCAGCGGCCAGTGGGGGAGCCTCCCCCCCTCACGGCAGCAGGCGCTGGCGCACGGCACCGATCGCTGGCTCGGGATGTCGGGCGAGCAGCGCGATCACGCGCGCGACCGCTTCGAGCACTTTCGCTCGCTGCCACCGGAGCAGCGCCACGCGCTGCGCAGCCGCTGGCAGCAATTCCAGGCGCTGCCCCCGCACGAGCAGGCGGCGGTGCGGGACAACTTCCACCGCTTTCAGCAGCTGCCGCCCGAGCGCCGTCAGCTGCTGCGCCAGCAGTGGCGCAGTGCCACCCCGGGCGAGCGGCAGCAGATGGTCGAGCACGCGCGCTCGCAGCGTGAGAAGGAGCCCTCGCGCGCCGCTCCGCAGCGCGCCCCGCCGCACCACTAAAGCTACCTGGAGCCCGCCGGCTTAGGCGCCGGTTTCGAGGGAACGGGCACGTTGCAGACGTCGATGTGCCCGGCCGGGACCTTGAACCACTCCTCGTGCCGGCTGCGCCGCGCTTCGGCGTAGGCAAGAAAAGTGGGCGTATCCGTGCGCAGCACTTCGAGCTCCGTGCGCTGCGCCGGGGCAACATCCGCCGCGAGCCGCAGCGCGCGGATCGGGGTGCGCTGCGCCGGCTGCTCGTAGAAGCCGAGCGTGCCGGTGCCGCGCGGCAGCACCGACAGCAGCTCCATCCCCGAGACCACGCGCCCGAGGAGCGTCACGTTGCGATCGAGATGGCGCGGGGCCTGACCGATCACGACATAAAGCTCGGTCCCGCCGCCTGAGTCGACGTCGTTGTCGCGCCCGGCCCCCACCATGCCGTAGCAGTGCACGAGCCACGCGCGTCCGATGGCCGGATCGGCGGCCATCGGAAATCCGTCCACGAATCCGACTTCGGGCGCGTAGCTGTCCGGGTCGGGAAATTTCGCGATCGTGAGCCCGCGCAGCGCCCGCTCGAACTCGGCGCCTAGCCTGCGCTGCGCCGCGCCGACGGACTTCTTGGCATCCGGGTCGCCCCACTGCACGACGTAGTTGTCCTGGGCGCGCACGATCCAGAGCCCATCGAAGTAGTGGCCGTGCGCGAGCACCTGCACGTTGGCGACGTGGTGCGGGGCGAACTGCGGCGCCAGCTCGATCACGACCCGCCCGGCCGGAAGCTCGAGGTAGAGCGTGTTTTGCGGGTCGAGCGCGCGCCAATCGGCGGCGGCGGAAGCGGCCAGCACTTCCGCCGCGGTACGCGGCTTGTGCTCGGGCTCGGGCGCCGTTGCGCCCTGGGCCGCCTGCGCCGTGAGCAGCAGGACGATGCAGGAGCGGAGGATCATGAGTCGTGCTCGTCGTAGTGGAAGAGATGCAGCATGCGATGCAGCGCCGGGGCCAGAATGATGCCGGTCGTCACGACGAATACCAGCCCCGAGTAGAGCGCGTACCAGCCCGCGAACAGCTTCCCCGTCGGCGTCACCGGATTATTCACCGGTCCCATGCCTCCGAGCAGCATGCAGGCGTTCTCGAAGGCATCGTGCCACTCGAGGTGCTCGAAATGCTCGTAGCCGAGCATGCCGAGGACGAGGGAGGCGGCGAGCAGGAGCACGGCGACCGCCACGTGCCGCAGCATGCGCACCGCGAACCGCCGTCGCGGCAGCGGGGGGTGCCGGCGCGGCTCATACATGCGCGGCCACCGCCGCCTCGCGGGTGAACCCGTCGGCGCTCCATTCCTCGCTCCCGACGCCGTGGTGAACGAAGAACAGCCCCTCCGGATCGTAGCGGGCCTTGACCGCGCGCAGACGCGGGTAGTGCTCACCCCAGTACGCCCGGCTCCATGCGGCGTTGAAGTAGTTGCTCTCCGAGACGTAGGAGCCGGCGTCCGGCGCCACCTGGCGCAGCTCTGCCGCGGCGCGATCGATCGCGCGCGCGTTCTCATGCGCCGCCGCGAGATTCATGGCCGGGCGCTCCTCACCCGGGTAGGCGCTGCCCTCGCCGTCGGCGATGATGGCGAGCGCAAACGCATCGACCACGGCCGGATTGGTCGCGGTGTCGAGCGCCGCGACGAGGGCGTCGTTCGGCGCGCCCGCGAGCCCCTTGTTGAAATGCAGCTCGATCTCCTTGTGGCGGCTGCCCGCGAACAGCGCCTCCACGAGACGCGGGCGCTGGCCCGCCTGCAGGAGCGAGGCGGGCAGCCAGAGAGACTCGAATCCATGGAGGAAGGCACCCACCTGGCCCTGATCGCCGTCCCACCAGGCGTGGTATCCGGGCTCGCCGGGGCGCTGGTCCTGAATCAGCGAACGGCTCCCCTCGGGGTTCCACCAGCGCCGCGCGAGTTTCGCGCCGGCGCCGAACTCGTCCGTGACCTTGAAGTCCCCGGGCGACGCCCGGACCCAGTCGAAGAATGGCTGCCATACCGCGCGCGTCTGCTGTGTGTCGAGCCCCTGGCAAACCATGGAGAGCTTCAGGGTGTTTTCAGGCTTCACAGCGATCTGTTCGCCCCAGTGCGGGTTGCGGAGATTCTGTGCATAGAAATCGACGCAATGGGTGAGAAGCCTGCGGAACGCCTCGGGCGACTGTGCCTGAATGCTTCCCCAGGCCGCACCGAAGAACTCCGGCAACTCGTGGGTCTTCAACGTGACGCGCGTGATGACTCCCCAGCTGCCACCGCCTCCGCCCCTGATGGCCCAGAAGAGGTCCGGATCGGAGCAGGCGTTCACCGTGCGCACCCGTCCGTCGGCCGTGACGATTTCCGCCTCGAGCAGTCCCGAGGCCGCGGTGCCGAAACCCTTGGAGAAGCTGCCGAAGCCCCCGCTCTGGATGAGCCCGGCGACACCCACCGTCGTGCAGCCGCCGCCCTGCACGTAGCGGCCCGCCTCCTGGGTAACCGCGTGATACAGGTCGATCCACATAGCTCCCGCACCGGCGCTCGCCGCGGGCAGCGGTTGTGCCTTGCCGGCGCAGCCCTCGGGCACGAACGCATCATGCAGCCGCACCTCATTCATCGCGCGCGTCCAGATGAGGAGCGAATCGGGCGCATTGGAGGTGCCGAGATAGCTGTGCCCGCCGCCCTTGACCACGAGGCGCAGCCGGTGCTCGCGCGCGAAGTTGACCCCGGCGACGACATCCGCCGTGTTGCGCGCTTTCACCGCGTAGACGCTCGCGCTCGGGGTCCAGGCATCGAGCCAGCCCGACACCTGGGTGCCGGCGGGCAGATCGCCGATGAAAAAGGGATTATGGATGTTGGCGTGGACGTCGCGGCAGGTCGCGCCGCCTGCATCCCGCTGACAGGCGGCGAAGAGCGGCAGCACCTTCAGCAGATTCCCGCCGACCGAGTCGTTGAGCTTCT
>WNFI01684677.1_pt1 | contig 13828 bp, 9 predicted proteins | sample 5400471 | NCBI WGS metagenome assembly WNFI01 (sample SAMN13153348, study PRJNA577476) | soil metagenome | isolation source: 100 cm saprolite on Douglas fir-dominated hillslope | place: USA:California | collected 2013-09-17 | reverse complement strand
ACGCTGGCGCAATTGGATCGCCGAGACGTTCACCGCGACGCGCGGCGCCTTGAGCTTCTGCTCCACCCAGCCGCGGTGATCGCGCGCCGCGCGCTTCAAGGCCCACTCGCCGACCTGCAGGATCAGGCCGGTTTCCTCCAGCAGCGGTATGAAATGCAGCGGCGGCACGAGACCCTTGTCCGGGCTTTGCCAGCGGATAAGCGCCTCGACGCCGACCACGGCGCGTGTCTCGAGATCAACCTTCGGCTGGTAGTAAAGGACGAATTCTTCCTTCTCGATCGCCTGCCGAAGCTTGTTCTCCAGCGACAGCTTCTCTGCGACCCGCTCGCTCATTTGCTGCTCATAGAAGAGGTACGGCTCACCCGTCTGTTTCGCCTTCTTGAGAGCGGCCTCCGCGTTCTTGAACAGCGAATCGACGTCGCTGCCGTTGTCGGGGTAGAGCGCGGCGCCGATCTTGGCCGAAACCCGCAGCTCAACATCGTTGATTTGGAACGCCTCGGTGAAAGAAGCCTTCAGAATGTGGCGGATCAGCCGCGCCAGTTCGTCTTCCTGCTTGATATCGGCTACCAGAATCACGAAGCGATCCGCACCTATGCGCGCGACATCGTTGGCGTCCGGGACGGCGTGCACGAGGCGCTCGCTGACCTTCTTGAGCAAGGCATCGCCCCCCGGCCGCCCCAGGCTATCGTTGATGACCCGGAACCGATCCAGGTCGACCTTCAGCAGCGCGAAACGCCGCCCGTCACGCTCGGCGCCCGAGATCTGCTGCGCAAGCCGTTGTTCAAGTAGTGCCCGATTGGCGACGCCGGTCAACTCGTCGTAGTACGCGAGGTAGTTGAGCTTCTCGGCCTTTTGCAGATGGTCGAGCGCGAACGAAACGTCGCCCGCAAGCTCGACCAGCAGCTTCATCTCGTCGTCATCGAAGAACCCGGTCTCGGCAGCATACAGCGCGAGCACCCCGATGCCCTCGCCACCGACAATCAGCGGAAGCATGACCAGCGAATGAATGCCGCGCTCCTCACATTCCTTCTTCATCGAGGTATTAGGGTCGCGCTGGATGTCATTCGAGATCATCGGGCGCTTTTCCTCGACCGCGCGCCAGGCGAGACCCTTCCCGGTAGGCTTCGCTTGCTTGGTGGCCAGCGGCGATGTGTCGAAGAACCCCCTCACGTCACCGTCCGACGCCAACGGCTTCACCCGCGCGATTTCATGATCGAGCAGGCCGATCCACGCCATCCGGAACTGCCCCTGCTTAATAGCAATGTGGCAGGCTTCGCGGAACAGCTCATCGCGGTCGCGCACCCTGACGATCAGCGCATTGATTCCGCTCAGCACCGCATGCACTCGCGTCAGCCTCTTGACCTTCTCCTCCTTGTCGATATGTTCGAGGGCGAAGGCGATGTTGCTGGCCACCTCCGACAGCAGCTTCATTTCCTCGTCGTCGAAGAAGCCCACATCCCCGGCATACAAGGCGAGCACTCCGATCGCTTCGCCGCCGACGATCAGCGGAATGACGGCCAGCGAATTGATACCGCGCTCGTCGAGTTCCTTCCTCATCAGCCGCTGCGGGTCGTGCTTGACGTCGTTCGAGACCATCGGTTTCATCTCGCGCACTGCGCGGCCCGAAAGGCCGTGGCCGCCCGGCGTGTTTGCGAGCACCGCCATGGGTGCCGAGGCGAAGAAGTCACGCACGTCGCCGGCGACAGCAACCGGCTTGACGATGCCGGCGTCCGGATCGACCACGCCGATCCACGCCATGCGAAATTCCCCGAGCTCGACGGCGATGCGGCTCGCCTCGCGGAACAACTCGTCGCGGTCACGCATCCGCACCAGTAACGAGTTGATATGGCTGAGAACCGCGTAGACACGGTTCAGACGCTTGATCCTGTCTTCGGCTGCCTTGCGCGCCGTGATATCGCGCGCGATGCCCTGGTGCGTGCCATCGCCGATCGCCCGCACGCTGATCTCCGCCGGAAACGAGCTGCTGTCCTTGCGGTGCATTCTGCGCTCGTACAACCTGTTCTTCGTCTCCTGAAGCTGAGGAATGCGCTGCAGCGCCTGCGCCCTTTCCGCCTCCGGGAATGTGTCGGCGACGTTCATCGAAAGCAGTTCCTCCTCGCTGTAGCCGAGCATCTCGCAATACCGGGAGTTGGCGAGCAGAAACTGCCCCTGCGAATCGGTCACGAAGATGCCATCGGCCGCCTGCTCGATCAGCGTGCGGAACTTGGCCTCGCTCCCGCGCAGGTCGGACTCGGCGCGCACTTGCTGCGTCACGTCCTGCAGCGTGTTGAACCAGCGCCACCCGCTCGCCGCTCCCCCTTCGTCCTTGAGCGGTTCGATGGTCTGGCGCACGCTGATCCATTCGCCGTCGGCTCTGCGCAGCCGGTATTCCACGTCCGCGCGCGCGTGCCTGGCACCTGCCTCTATGGCTTTGGCGCGAAACATCGGCTGATCCTCCGGATGCAGCAGGTCCAGCCACGCGCGCGTCGAACGCGGCAGCTGGGACGGCTCGACCCCAGCGAGCTGCGGCAGCGTTTCCGACCAGCGCTCGAACGAGCCGTCGGGGCCGGTGATCACATGCGCGAGTTTGGCCATCAGCTGGGCGCGGTGCAGCCCGGCCTCGCTCTGCGCAAGCGCCGTCTGAGTGCGCCGGCGCTCGCCGATCTCGAGCTGCAGCTGCGCGGCGTGGCGCTGGATCTCGTCGTAGAGCATCGCGTTCTCGTACAGCAGCGCGAGCTTGCGCGTCATCACGGTGCCGACGCGCGCATCTTCCTCGCCGAACGTTGCCCCGCCGCGGCTGTCGGCGAAGTAGATCCAGCCGTAGACGCGCTCCGCCGAGGCGACCGGCAGGCCGAGCAGGTCGCGCACTGGAGGATGGCCGGGCGGCAATCCCTCGGCCGCCGCCTTGCCGTCCGCGCTGCTCAGGCGCAACGTCCGCTGCCCCGAAAGCAGGGTGCCGAGCAATCCCTCGCGTCCGGCTGCGCCGCTCAAGAGCCCGGCGTCGAAGCCCTTCGCGAACACGAACTGGATCGCCTGCTCGCTCTTGTCGAGCATGCCGACGGCGGCGTAGTCCGAATCGATGAGGTCGCAGGCGGCGGCGAAGAACAGCTCGACCAGGCGCGCGGGATCGCGCTCGGTCATCATTTCCATGCCGACCTCGAGCAAACCCGACAGGCGCGCGGTAACCCGCTGCATGGCGGCGACGTTGTCGGCGAATTTCTTCGACAGCTCGCCGATCGACTGGCGCTCGGAGCGCAGCTTTGCGCTGCCCTTGACGACGTCCTCGAAGCGCGCCCGCACTTCCTCCAGGTCCGTGAGATACAGCGTCATCGAGTCGTCTAACGATGGCGCAGCGGCCGGCTTGGGAGCCGCAGGCAGCGCGGTGCGCCGCACGCCAAGGGCCTGGTTCACGGCATCGAGCACATCCTGCGGCTCTGCCGGTTTCGACAGGACCTTGTGGACGCCGCAGCTCTTGGCGAGGGCCTCGGCCTGCGGCGTGCTGTAGCTCGCCGTGTAGAAAATGACGGGCGTGTCCGCGAGCTCGGCATCGGCCCGCAGCTGCTGCACGAATTCATAGCCGTCCATGGTCGGCATCAGGATGTCGGTCACGACGAGGTGCGGCCGCTCCTTGCGCACCAGCTCCAGCGCCTGGGCGCCGTCGCCCGCCTCGAGCAACACGTGGCCGCCGTAGCCGAGCAGCGTCGTCAGGAACTGGCGGTTGCTCGGGCGATCGTCGACCACCAGGATGGTCGCCATCTCAGGCCGCTCCCCGCGCGCTTAAGCAGGAATCGATTTCCTTCAGCAGTTGCTCGGGCTCGATCGGCCGGAAAATGAACTTGGCGGCACCCAGCGCCAGGCCGCGCTGGCGGTCCGCTTCTGCCGTCATCGTGGAGGTGAGAAATACAAACGGGATGCTGCGTAGTTGCGCATCGGCCTTGATAGCGAGGATGAACTCCCAGCCGCTGTCATCCGGCATGCAGATGTCGGAAATGATCAGGTCAGGCGCTGCCTCCCTCGCCATCGCGAGCGCGGCGCGCATGCCCGTGGCGGTGAGCACGCGATAGCCCGACGGCCGAAACAGGCTTCGCGCCAGCTCGAGGTTGTCCGGCTTGTCGTCGACCACCAGGATCGTGGCGCTTTTCCCGACGGCCGACGCTGCGTCGACGCCCGGTGCGCTCGCCACTGCATTCAAGCTGCCGTGCATCGCAGCCGGCAGGAACGCCTCCACCTGCGGCACGAAGCTTTCGGGCGCGATCGGCTTGGCGATGTAGCCGTCGAAGCCGGCGGCGAGCATCGTTTCGCGGTCGCCGACCATCGCGAGCGCCGTGACCGCGACGAGCGGCAGCTGGTCGAACGCCGTATCCGCGCGCAGCCGGCTCGCGATCTCGCGCCCGCCGATGCCCGGGAGCTGGATGTCGCACAGCACGAGGTCGGCCTCGCCGCTGCGAGCCATCTCCAGGCCCCGCACGCCGTCTCGCGCGGCTACGACGCTGTGGCCGAAGGCGCGCAGCAGGTAGGACATCAGCTCCAGGTTCGCCTCGTTGTCCTCGATGATCAGGATGCGCGCCGGCATGGCTATTGCGCGACCAGGCGCAGCGTGAAGGTGCTGCCTTTGCGGTATTGGCTGCTCAGGCTGATGCTGCCGTCGAGCAGCACCGCAAGCTTCTGGCTCAGATGCAGGCCTAGACCGGTGCCCTCGTAGGATTTTCCGTTTCGCGCATCCAGGCGCGCAAACGCGGCAAAGAGTTTCGCCTGGTCTTCTTCGCGGATGCCGATGCCGGTGTCCGCGACGCTGATCTCGACGACCTCCTTGTCGTCCACCCGCCGCCGGACGACCTGCAGCCGCACGCTGCCGCTATCGGTGAACTTGATCGCGTTATTGACCAGGTTGATCACGATCTGGCTCAGTGCACGCCGGTCCGTCTGTACCAGCACCTCGTCCGCCACCGGAGAGAACGTCAGCGCCAGCCCCTTGGCCTCGGCGCTGGGACGCAGTGCCGCAACCGCCTCCTCGATCACGGTGCGGCACGCCGTCGGCTCGCGGTGCAGCTCGACTTTGCCGGCGTCGATCTTGGCGAGGTCGAGAAGATCGTTGATCAGGGCGAGCAGCGTTCTCCAGCTCGAGGTTCTTTTCTTGCAGCGCGCGCTCGAAGCGCTTGCGCTCGCTGATGTCGCGGACCAGTCTGGCGTAGTGCATCCCGTTTTCAACCAGCAGCACGACAAGGACTAGGCCCGCGGCCAGCATTCCGTAGATCCGACCGGCATACCAGCCGAGGTCATAGCGGCCGGTGTTCAGGATCGCCGCCAGGGCTACATCAAAGATCCACGCGCACATCACGACCATCAGCCAAACGTCGAGCACAGTGTGCTGCTTTCGCGCCCAAAGCAGGAATAGTGCGAGGGCGCTCAGCACCCAGCCGCTTGAGATTGCAATACGCCCAGCGGCGGTAATACGGTTGTCTTGGATGATTGCAGGGAGGTACTGAAGACCCGCCGCGGCGACGACCGTAAGCGCACACACGATGACGAGAACCGCTAAAACGCCGCACAAAATGGGGCCCCAAGCATATCCGCGCGGACGGTCGCTGGTCCCGATTGCGCCGGCTCCCCCATCCCTGATCAGCGTGTAAGCGATTACGACTATCGGAAAGCCGGCGTGCCAAAAAATATACAACCAAGCTGCAGTCTGTGGCCCCGAGTTAAGCAGGCCGGTCGGGGAAAATACGCCCGGAAAAGTGAGGCTCTGCGCAAGAGTAACGAAACTGGTAAACACGTAACCGCTGGCGAGCACAAATATCGTCCGCGAGCGCAGATAACTGAATTGGCTGAACAGCAATGTAGCCGTGACTAGATCGCAGACCACGAGCGCCGATGCGTAGATGGGAATAAAAGCAGGTACCTGCGCCAGCGGAGTCTTCGCGAATGGCGCCGCGACGACAAAGAACACAGCGGAAATCAAGACAACTGCTAGAGCAAACCGGACTTCAGGGCGCCCTGCGGGATTTGTCGACAGGAATTCACGGTGCGCACTGGACGGCGCCTGATCCAAGCCTAAGTTGCGACCGAGTTTGAAGCCCCTCATTTCAATCACAGTCGCCCACAAATTGGGCCTTTGCTCGAGTACAACACTTTTCCTTCCGGCGACGTGGCGATGACCGCGTCGGGCGATTCGTCTAGGTAGGACATGAGCTCCAGGTTCGCCTCGTTGTCCTCGATGATCAGGATGCGCGCGGGCATGGGCTATTCCGAGGCGAGGCGCAGCGTGAAGGTGCTGCCTTTGCGGTATTCGCTGCGCAGGCTGATGCTGCCGCCGAGGAGCCCGGCGAGCTTCTGGCTGAGGTGCAGGCCGAGGCCCGTGCCTTCATAGGACTTCCCGGTTCCGGTATCCAACCGGGCAAAGGCGGCGAACAGCTTCGCCTGGTCCTCCTCGCGGATGCCGACGCCGGTGTCTGCCACGCTGATCTCGACGACGCTCCGGCCTTCCACGCGCCGGCGAGCGATCGCCACGTGCACGCTGCCGCTCTCGGTGAACTTGATCGCGTTGTTCACGAGGTTGATCACGATCTGGCTCAGCGCGCGCCGGTCGGTCTGCAGCCGCACATCGTCCTGCGGCGGGGAGAACGTCAGCTCCAGTCCCTTGGCCTCGGCCATGGGACGCAACGCCGTGACGGCTTCATCCAGTACGCCGGCGCAGCCAGTGGCTTCGCGGTGCAGCTCCACCTTGCCGGCATCGATCTTGGCGAGATCGAGCAGATCGTTGATGAGCGCGAGCAGATGTCTGGCGCTGGTCTGGACCGTCTTCAACTGCTTGTCCTGGTCGGCATTGAGCGGGCCGGGCAGCTTCATCAGAAGCGTACCGGTGAAGCCGATGATCGCGTTGAGGGGCGTGCGCAGCTCGTGGCTCATGGTGGCGAGGAACCGGTCCTTTGCCTGCATCGCTTTCGCCAGCTCGACGTTCTTTTCCTGCAGCGTCTGCTCGAAGCGCTTGCGCTCGGTGATGTCGCGGATCGCGCTCGACACCAGCGTGCCCTCCTCGGTCTCGAGCGGGCTCAGGCTGATCTCGATCGGGAACTCGTGTCCGTCCTTGCGAAGTCCGTAAAGCTCCAGGCCCGCGCCCATCGGGCGCACCTTGGGATCGGTGAAGAAGCGCGTGCGGTGCCCGGGATGCTTATCGCGGAAGCGCTCGGGCAGCAGCATCTCGATCTTCTTGCCGAGCAGCTCGGCGCGCGGCCAGCCGAACAGCGTCTCGGTCTGCGAGTTGACCAGAACGATCTCGCCGCCGCGGTTCATGATGATGATCGCGTCGGGCGCCGATTCCAGCAGTCCCTTGAACTTCTCCTCGGCCTTCTTGCGCTGGCTGATATCGCGGATCGCGCTCGACACCAGCCGCCCTTCCTCGGTCTCGAGCGGGCTCAGGCTGATCTCGATCGGGAACTCGTGTCCGTCCTTGCGAAGTCCGTATAGCTCCAGGCCTGCGCCCATCGGGCGCACCTTGGGATCGGTGAAGAAGCGCGTGCGGTGCCCGGGATGCTTGCCGCGGAAGCGCTCGGGCAGCAGCATCTCGATCTTCTTGCCGAGCAGCTCGGCGCGCGGCCAGCCGAACAGCGTCTCGGTCTGCGAGTTCACCAGCACGATCTCGCCGTCGCGATTCATGATGATGATGGCGTCGGGCGCCGACTCGAGCAGCCCTTTGAATTTCTCCTCGGCTTTCTTGCGGTCGCTGATGTCGCGGATGGCGCTCGACACCAGCCGCCCTTCCTCGGTCTCGAGCGGGCTCAGGCTGATCTCGATCGGGAACTCGCGGCCGTCCTTGCGTCGCCCGTAGAGCTCGAGGCCCACGCCCATCGGACGCACGCGCGCATCGGCGAAGAAGCCGTTGCGATGTCCAGGATGCTTGTCGCGAAACCGCTCGGGCAGCAACAGCTCGATCTTCTGCTGGAGCAGCTCCGCGCGCGGATAACCGAACAGCTTTTCCGTCTGGGAGTTGACCAGGACAATCCTGCCGTCCGGGTCGACGATGATCATCGCGTCGGGCGCCGACTCGAGCAGGCCGCGCATCCTGCGCTCCTGCGTTCTCGCCTGCATGCCGCTGTCCATCAGGCGCCTCGCGAGCGGCCTCACCTGCGATCGCAGCAGCCACGCGCCGCCGCCAACCAGCAAGACCAGCAGACCCGCCGCGAATTCGAGCTGTTGGCGAATCGGCCGGAACACCTCGGCGGCGTCGACCTTCACCACCATGCCCAAACCGAGACTGCCGATCGGGCCGTAGGCCGCGACCACGTTCTGGCCGCGGTAATCGCGCGTGATCGCAGTTCCAGTCTCGCCGCGCAACGCGCGCGTCATAGGCAAAGGCTGGTCCGCGAGGTTGATGAGCGGGGTCGAGAACACTGCGGGCTGCAGCTGCGCCGGAAAGCAGTGGAGCTTGTCGGCACGCCGGACGCAAAGGCCGGTGTCCCAGGTCTCGCCCCTGCCGGGTGTGCGCTGGGTCAGCCGAGTGAGAACCGGCAACGGCTGCTCGGTCATGACCTCGCCCACCTGCCCGCCGGCATCGCGCATCGCCAGGCGGTGCCGTATTACGAAACCATCATCCCAGAGCAACTCCGCCTTGTCGGGCGTTGCCAGAGGGACCGCAAGCGCAGCCGTCTGCACGAAACGTCCGCCGCTGACGACCCGTTGGTCTCCGGCGGTAGCGTAGGCGATCGCGCTGAAACCTTCCTTCAAGAAGCTGTCCACGACCGCCTCGACGTTGGCCAGGTTCGAGCCGTCGTCGCGACCGCTGTGAATCACGCGCAGATTGCGATGCACCGAGGGGCGCGTTGCGGCGATCCGCGCGCTGCCTTCGCGCAGCGCGATCAGGTCCTGGAAAACGTCGACGCGCCTGCCGAGCGAGATGAGCAGGTCGTCGCGCACCAGTGTTTGCACGCGCTCCTGAAGAATGGCGAAGGTGGCAACCCCGGCGATGAACGCAGTGGTCGCAACAACCGCCCCGCCGACGAACGTGATCCGATCATCCTCGCTCTCGAACAACCGCCGGCGGCCCCATTCGAAGCGCCTCGACGCGGCATGCAAGCCGATGGCGAGCGCGATAAGCCCGAGCGCGGTATGCAGGGCGATTCCGGAGAACCAGTAGTCGGGGAACAGCAGCCGGGCGCTCACCAGGAAGCCCGCACAGCCGAGAACACCGATCAACCCGATCCCAAGGATGACGACGCGCAAGGCAGTGCCTGCCCAGGGAATGCTGGCGCGCGGACCGAGGACGAGCACCAGGCCGCCGAGGAGAAATCCCAGTGCCGTCCCCGGCGACATGCGGCCCGGCGTTGCATTGGCGTCGCGCAGCCAGGCGTGGAGTTCAGGCCAGTCGATCCGCAGGTCGAGGCCGAAGGCATGCTCAGCGAGCACCAGCGCGGGTAACGCGATGAGCAGCGCGCCGATCGCCGGTCTCGAAAACGCTGCGAGCAGCGCACAGCCGGAGAGCGCGAAACAAAGCGCGGTGTTGAACGCCATCGGGCTGAAGCCTGGGAGCACGCGCACGATGGTGGCCGCCTGCCACCACCAGGCCATCATTACCGTCGCCCCGAGCACGGCGAGAACAACGCCGATGACGCGCTCAGCCAGCACGCGGCTCTATCGCAAGCAGGAGGCACTCGCCGGCTTCGACAACACGATACCGGGCGTACGCGAACCGCGTGGCCAGGAATTGCCGATTCGGCATTGCCTCCCTCAAACTCGCAGCCGTAACGCCACCCCCCGGTGGTATGCGGAGCGTTCTCTCCTACGGAACGACTGTACGCCGACCGGAGAGGTAAAGATATGGGGAAGGCCTCGCTATTCCGTCGGCGGTTCCCAATTCCCACGACGCCGCGAAGCGCGCTGGTAAAAACACGTCAGGACGTCTTCAGCGAAGCGCTCAGGTAGCGCCGGCCGGCGAGCACCGTGCGCAGCGCCGGCAGCAAATCCTTGCAGAGCGATTGCTTGGCCACATAGCCGTGCGCTCCGGCCTGCAGCGCGCCGATCACATGCGCCGGCGAGGCATGCGCGGAGAGCATCACGATGCGCGTCTCGGGCGCGATCTTGATGATGCGCCGCGCCGCTTCGATGCCGTCGATGCCCAGCATGCCGATATCGAGGATGGCGACGTCCAGGCGGAGTTGTCTCGCGAGCAACACGGCGTCGTTACCGTCGCTCGCGCAGCCGACCACCTTCAAATCGCCTTCGGCTTCGAGCAGCGAGCGCACCGCGTCGAGGATCGAATCGTCGTCGTCGGCGAGCAGCACATGGATGGGTTTCTGCGGCAAGCCGGCAAGGTAAGTTCGGCGCGGCGGCTTGGATAGCGTAACTACCCGACACATTTTGTCGTGGAACTACGATGCGTCAGACTTTGCGCGGCCCGAACGGCCCGCGCGCCACGATGTCGAGCGCGCGCGAGAACACGGCAAAGGGCGGCGCGCTGTCGCCGCGCATCCAGGCCTGCAGTACATCCAGAGTCACGCCGAGCTCCGTGGCCAGAGCTTCCGGGCTGCCAAGGGTCTGTGCCGCGCTGCGCAACGTGCGGGTGTGGGAATTCTCTGGCGGCACGAATCTAGTCGAGCGAAGTGATGCCGTGTCGGATGGCGAACTTGACGAGCGAGGCGAGGTCGTCGAGGTTGAGCTTGCGCATCAGGCGGATGCGGTAGGTTTCCACCGTGCGCGTGGCGAGGCGCAGTTGCGCGCCGACTTCGGCGTTGGATTTGCCGTCGGCGACGAGGCGCAGGATATCGTGCTCGGTGGACGTCAGTTCCTCGAGCGCGCTCGGGGCGCGGCGCCGCAGCGTCTCGAACACCTTGTCGGCGAGGTTGCCGGCGATGTAGCGTTTGCCGGCGGCCACCTCGCGCACGGCTTTCACCAGCTCGTCGCCGCCGGAATGCCGGGTCAGGTAGCCGCGCGCGCCCGCCTGCAGCGCGCGCTCGATCACCACGCTCGAGTCGTGCATCGAAAGCACGATGACTGCGATATCGGGCTTCTTCTGGGCGATGGCGCGCAGCGCCTCGAGGCCCTCGCTCATGCGCACGCCGAGCGCCACGATGACGACGTGCGGCGTCAGCCGCTCGACCGCGGCCAGCGTTTCTGGGCCGTCGTTCATCGCGCCGACCACGCGCAGGTCGTCGTGCTGCTCGAGCAGGCTGTGCAGCCCGTCGCGCACGATGCTGTACCCGTCGGCGATCAGCACCTTGATTGGCGCGCTTTTCTTTTTCACGCGGCGAATCGTAGGGGCGCCGCGCGGCGTTTGAATACCGTGAAACCGCGATGCTTTTGATCGGGTTTCTACGACTGTTGCCGGCCTACTCGAGCGTGGTCATGCCGTTGCGGATGGCAAACTTCACGAGCGCCGGCAGGTCTTCGATGTCGAGCTTCTCCATCAGCCGCAGGCGGTAGGTCTCGACCGAGCGCGGCGAGAGCGCGAGCAGCGCGGCGGTCTCGGCGTTGGATTTGCCCTCGACGATGAGCTGCAGCACCTCGCGCTCGCGCGGCGTCAGCCGGTCGAGCGGCGCCGGCGACGACGGCCCCGGGATCAGCTTGTCGGCCACGCCCTCGCCGAGATAGCGCCGCCCCGCTGCCGCTGCGCGCACGGCTTTCACCACCTCGTCGCCCGCCGACTCCTTGAGCAGGTAGCCGCGCGCCCCGGCGGTGAAGGCCTCCCGCGTGATCTCCGGCGTCGAGTGCATGGACAGGATCACCACCGCTGTCGCGGGGGATGTGGCTACGATGCGCCGCGTCGCCTCGAGGCCGTTGAGCGCCGGCATCGAGATATCCATGACGACGACGTCGGGCCGCAGCGCCGCGACCCTTTCGACGGCGGCGTGACCGTCGTCCGCGGTCGCGACGACCCGGATATCGGTGTGCGATTCCAGCAGCCGCTGCACGCCGTCGCGTAGCACGCCGTGATCGTCGACCAGAAGGACGTTTATGACCATTTGTCTTTAGAGAGCAAAAGCTCGATGCGCGTTCCCGAATCGGGGTCGGACTCTACGCGAAACTCGGCGCCGATCGCGGCGGCGCGCTCGCGCATGATCATCAGGCCCCAGCCGCCCTCCTCGCCCGGCCGCGGCACGGCGTCCAGGTCGAAGCCGCGCCCATCGTCGGCCACGCTAAGCACGATGTCGCCGTCGCGCGGCTCGAGCGCGACGCGCACCTGGCGTGCGCCGGCGTGCTTCAGCACGTTGTTGAGCGCCTCGAGGTAGATGCGCAGCAACGCGTCCTCGACCACCGCGGCCGGTCGGGGCAAATTCTCGTCGGCCTGCACGCTCACCGGGATTGCCGTGCGCGCCTCGAACGCCGCCGCATGCCAGCGCAGCGCCGCGGGCAGGCCGAGCTCGTCGGCCCCGGGCGGCCGCAGGCGCGCCATCACGCTGCGGATCGCCTCGACGCTCTGCTTGGCGAGGCCCGAGGCGCTGGCGATGCGCTGCGCCGTCTCGGCGTCCTGCGGCAGGCGCTGGCGGATCAGCGCCAGCTCGGCGTTCAGCGCGGAGAGCGACTGGCCGACGATGTCGTGCAGCTCCGCGGCGAGCGCACGCCGCTCTTTGTCCTGCAGCTCCATCAGGCGGCGCGAAAGGCGGCCGACCTCGCCGGAGGCGCGGTACGCCTCGAAGGCGGACACGAGCAGCGTACCGGCGAGGAACAGCAGCGTGAACGCGCCCAGGATCACGGCGAAAGCGAGCGCGTCGAAGTGCTGCGCCGAGGCGCGCGACACGCTGCCCGGCGCGAACTGCGCCGCCGCCATGCCGGTGTAGTGCATGCCGTAGATGGCGCTGCCCATGACGAAGGCGCTGCCGGCCTTCTTCCAGAATGCCGAAGTCAAAGACTCCATGCGCAGCTCGAAGGCCGCGAGCAGCGCGATCACCGCCCCGGCGATGGCGATCACGATCGACAGCGCGAACGGCAGCGGCGCGTAGCGGATCGGCGGATCCATGCGCAGCGCGGCCATGCCGGTGTAGTGCATGGCGGCGATGGCGAGGCCGATCAGCAGGCCGCCGCCGGCGAGGAAACGCAGGCCGCGCGCGCCGCGATTGGCGAGCGTCAGCCCGCCGCCCGAGGCCGCCACCGCGATGGCGAGCGAGAGCAGCGTGAGCGCGACGTCATAGGACACTGGCACCGGCGCCTTGAAACCGAGCATGCCGACGAAATGCATCGACCAGATGCCGGTACCGATGGCGAGCGCGCCGAGCGCGATCCAGAGGCGCCGCCCGCGCGCCGGACGATGCGGTGCGACCACCGACGCGAGCTCGAGCGCCACGAACGAGGCCATCGTCGCGACTACGATCGACAGCAGCACCAGCCAGTGATTGTGGCTTCCGGCCATCCCGCGATCTTCTACGCCGGCGCCATCCAGCCCGCAATCCATCAGCAGAAATCGGCGGCCGTGCGCCAGGCCGCGATGGTGAGCGCGCCCTAGGCCGCGCGCGCCGGGCGAAAGCCCATCCGTGTGCGCGCTTCCACAGCGGGCGCAATACACCGCGCCACCGCCTCGAGCAGCTCTTCGGTGTGCAACGGCGTCGTGAGGCACGCGATCGCACCCAGGCGCAGCGCGCGCTCCAATGCCGCCTCGCGTGGCGTGAGGAAGATCACCGGGATCAACGGCACCTCGGCATCGGATTTCGGCGACGAGATGAACTCCAGGCCGTCGATGTTCGGCAGCTCGGTGTCGAGGACGATGGCGTCCGGCGGCTGGCGCAACATGGCTTCGCTCGCTTCCGCGGCGTTCTCGGCGACGATCACGTCGTAGCCGGCGCACACCAGCTGCAGCTTGAGGAGCTGGCGCATGCTCTTCTCGGTGTGCGCGACCAGCACGCGC
>WNFI01023863.1_pt1 | contig 13828 bp, 9 predicted proteins | sample 5400471 | NCBI WGS metagenome assembly WNFI01 (sample SAMN13153348, study PRJNA577476) | soil metagenome | isolation source: 100 cm saprolite on Douglas fir-dominated hillslope | place: USA:California | collected 2013-09-17 | reverse complement strand
CCAAGCTGGTGATCGCCGCCTCGCACAATCCCAGCATCCGCGAGTATTCGACCGACAGCCACTATGCCGTGAAAGTCCGCAGGCATATGGTCGAATTCCACAACACCGACAACTTGGTGGCCAACCCGACCTGGAACATCATCGTGCAGAAGACCGGCTATATCGCCGAGGCCGGCAAGTGCCTGGTCATGGCCGCCGTCATCGAAGGCCGCTCGGTGGTCATCGTGCTGCTGGATTCGCTGGGCAAGTACACGCGCGTCGCGGATGCCAAGCGGATCAAGACCTGGATGGAGGCGAGCGCCAACCAGCGCGTGGCGTCGATGCGCTAGCTGTTTTTGCCGCTTTCCCCGGGCGGCTCGCAAAAATCCGACTTGGACCAAGCCCGCCCGTGCCGAGCACGGAACCTTCTAATTCAATTGGTGACAACGTTGCGGGTGTTATTCACACTTGCCGCTCACTAATGATCGGAGTTTGGCTATGCGGGTACATCTCCTTGTCATCGCGTGCGCATTCTCCTCGTTGGCGGCGCCGGTCTGGGCCGCCGACAGGACCTTGTCGGTGACGATCTACGCCGACGACCTGGCGCTCGTACAGGACCGGCGCGACATCGACGTCAAGGGAGGCCGGCAACGCATCGAATTCCAGGATGTCTCGGCGCAGATCCGGCCGGAAACCGCGTCGCTCACGGCGGGCGACATCAGCATCGTCGAACAGAATTTTGATTTCGATCTTCTGACCCCCGCCAAGCTGATGGAAAAGGCGGTGGGCCACGAGGTCACCATCGTCCGCGTCAATCCGGCCACCGGCGCCGAGACGCGGGAGGAAGCCCTGGTCCTTGCCACCAACGGCGGCGTGGTGCTGAAGATCGGGCAGCGCATCGAGGTGTTGCGCGATGATGGCCTGCCGGTGCGCGTAATCTTCGACAAGGTGCCGGAAAACCTGCGTGCGCGCCCGACCTTGTCGGTCACGGTCATCGGCGGCCGCGCCGCAAACGCTGCTGGTCGCGGGCTCGCCCACCCAAGTGGATGGAGGCGGGAGGCAGCCGAATTATTATCGCGGCCCGCAGCCCCGCCCGACTTTGCAGCAGGCAGGTACCGAGAGCGGCAGCCGCGAGCGGCTGGGCGATTACTACCTCTATCCGCTGGCGGAACGCACCACCATCGCCAACCTGCAAACCAAGCAAGTGAGCTTCCTCGACGTTCACGGCGTGCCTGCCGAGCACGGCTACGAATTTCGCAATCGCTGGCTGGGAACCGCGGAGACGCCGCAAAGCGCCAAAAGCGTCTACAGCTTTTCGACCAGCGCGCACGCCGGTCTCGGCGATCAACTGCCGGCGGGGGTGCTGCGCTTCTACATGCGCGACAAGCGCGGCGATCCGCAGTTCATCGGCGAGAGCCGCATCGATCACACTCCGATGGGATCGACGTTATCGCTTGCCACCGGGGACGCCTTCGATGTGAAAGTGCGTGCCGTGGTCGACAAGCGCACGCGGCTGAGCACCTTCGATTGGCAGTCCGATATGCGGTACGAGCTCAGCAACGCTCTGCCCCGGCCGGTCACCGTCAAGCTGCTGCAAGAGGGCCTGTGGGGCGATTCGCGCATCACCGCCGAGAGTCAGAAGAGCACGCGGCGCAGCGCCGCAACGGCCGAGTGGGCCGTGACCGTGCCCGCCAACGGCAAGGCCAGTCTCACGGCCACCTTCGAAACAAGATATTAGGCGGCGCGATGCGCGGGGCGACCAATCGCGGCCGACACTCGACGCGGCTGCTCCCGGCATCGAGGTTCGCGCTGGCCTGGGTGCTGGCAGCCGCGCCGGCCTGGATACTGGCAGCCACGCCGGCCATGGCCGCCGACACCTTGGCGTCGATGCCATCCGATCTCTCGGTGACGGTGTATCGCGCACCCTATCGTAGCTCGGGATCGATCACCCTCAACGCGCTGGAAGGCTTCGCCCTGATCAGCGAAACCCGCACCGTGCAGCTGCCCGAGGGATTGAGCCGGCTGCGCTTCGAGGGTGTGGCCGACGGCATCGAAGCGTCGAGCGCCATCGTGACGGGTCTGCCCGCGGGTGTCATCGAGAAAAATCGAGAGGGAAAATTGCTGAGTCCGTCGGCTTTGGTTGCCGCCGCAGTCGGCAAACCCGTGACACTGCTGCGGACCGACAAGAAGACCGGCAAGTCCGCACGATTGGCCGGCACGATCCGGTCGGACGCGGGAGGCGGCGTGGTGTTCGAGACCTCCGAGGGGATCGAGGCGCTGCGCTGTTCGGGATTGCCCGAAAGCTTGAGCTTCATGGGCGTCACGGATCTCGCGGCGACACCGACCTTGTCGGTGCTGGTACGGAGCCCCGGGCCGGTGACGCGGATGGTGACTCTGTCGTATCTGGCGCGGGACTTCGATTGGGCGGCGGACTACGTCGCAACGGTGGCGGCCGACGGCAAGACCATGGACCTGGGGGCCTGGGTCACGCTGGCCAATGGCAACGGCGTGGGATTTCCCGGAGCGCAGCTCCAGGTCGTTGCGGGGAGGGTGAACCGCGAGAGCGGCGAGGTGGAACCGCTCGATGTGGGCGGCCCCATCCTCGCGCAATGTTGGCCGCGAGGCTCAACCAGCGATCCACCCCAATACCTGCAGATCGACCGCGCGTCGCCGTTTGGAGCCACGCGGAACGGTGCGAACGCAAAGACCCAAATGTATCCGATGGCGGCGGCCCGCCTCATGGACGTCACGGCCACGGCGAAGAAAGTGGAGCAGGAGCAGCTCGGTGACCTGAAACTCTACCGGGTGCCCGATCGCACCACGGTCGCCAGCCGTCAGTCAAAGCAGGTGCGGCTGTTGGACCGGTCGAGCATACCGATCATGCATGTGTATGGCGCGGACCTGGCGGCCGATGAAGATGCCGCATCGGCTCCGGCACACTTGCTGCTGCGGACCATCAACGACGTCACCCATCATCTGGGCCTGCCGCTGCCGTCGGGGCGGATCGCCGTGTTTGCCGCGAGGGACGGCGCGACCTTGCTCGAGCACGAATCCAATCTGCGCGATCTGGCCGTCGATGAGGAAGTGGAAGTCGACATGGGCGACAGTCCCGACGTTCAGGTGACGGCGGCCAAGGAACAGACCACCATCGACCCCGCACGGACTCATGAATTGCCCCTGGTGCCCGGCGTTCTGCATCTGCGGTCCGCGCAAGTCGAGGCGGTCAATCATGTCGACATCAGCAACGCGCTCGGTGTGGCAATTCAATTCGAATTGCGGTTGCGGTTGCCGGAGGGCGGCCGCGTCGTCCGCGCCGACCATCCCTTGGGAAGCAAGAACGGACGGCCGATTTTCCGGCTGACGATTCCCGCCAATGAGACCGTGACGTTGCGGTATCAGTGGCAGCATAGTACCGGCTGATCGTTTCCTTGGTGAGGCCGGACTTGAACCACGACATCATCCACAGAGTGGACGCTCGACGTTTCCGCGGAAACGTCGCAGGGTGGCCGCGCTTGCCGGCGGTTGCACCATGGTGAGGAATCGCCAGGCGCGGATCAAAAATTATTTTGCCGAAAATCGGCTGTTTGCGGTTCGCAGCATCGTCGCCGGTGTCGTCGCCGGCGTCCTGCTCCTGGCGGTCGCCGGCCGGCTCTTCTATCTACAGGTGTGGAAGCATGACTATTACTCGACCCTGTCGCAGGGCAACCGCATTCGCACGGAGCCGATACCGCCCAGCCGCGGCTTGATCCTGGACCGCCACGGCGTGGTGCTGGCCGACAATCTGCCGGCCTATCAGATCGAGCTGGTGCGCGAACAGGTGGGAGACAACAAGGCCCTCGATGCCACGCTCTCCTTGCTGGTCGAGATCGGATTGCTGCGCGGTGAGGAGCTTGCCAATACCCGTCGCACCATCCTGCTGCACAAGGTGTATGAGAGCGTTCCGATCAAGCTGCAGCTGAACGATGAGGAAATGGCGCGGTTCGCCGTCCACCGGTACCAGTTCACCGGTGTCGATATCCGCACTCGCCTGGCCAGACATTACCCGCTCCGCGAAACGGCGGTTCACGCCATCGGCTACGTCAGCGCCATCAACGAGCAGGACATGAAACAGATCGACACCGACGAGTATGCCGGCACCAGTCTCATCGGAAAGCTCGGCGTAGAAGCCGCGTACGAGCGGCAGCTTCACGGCAAGCGTGGGTCCAGAGAAATTCTCGTCAACGCCGCGGGCAGACCGGTGGAGAAACAGGGAGAGTACACGCCGCAACTCAATGTTCATCCCCCGGTGGCGGGCGAGGATCTGATCCTGGGATTGGACGTGCGTGTGCAGAAAGTTGCGGAAGCCGCGTTGGCCGGCAAGAGAGGATCGGTGGTGGCATTCGATCCCCGAACCGGCGATGTCATCGTGCTCGCGAGCACCCCGGGCTTTGATCCCAATAATTTTGTGCGCGGCCTGTCGGTCTCAGAGTACGACGCGCTGCAAAACAATATCGACAAGCCTCTGCTCAATCGTGCGCTGCGAGGCGCTTATCCGCCGGGGTCCACGGTCAAGCCGCTGTATGCATTGGCCGCCCAGAAATACGGAATCATCTCTCCGCTCCAGACTCAATACTGCCCCGGTTTCTTCACCCTGCGGGGCAGCAGTCATCAATACCGGGACGACAAGAAGCATGGAGCCATCGACATGCGTCATGCCATAGCGGAATCCTGCGACGTGTATTTCTACAGGGTCGCCGAGAAACTCGGCATCGATCACATGGATGAGTTCATGAAAGCCTTTGGCTACGGCTCACTCACGGGCATCGATATCCCCGGTGAGAAGCCGGGGCTGATGGCATCGCCGGAATGGAAGCGGCACACCTTCAAGCGAGCTGCCGATCAGGTGTGGTTCCCGGGCGAGACCATCAGCATGGGGATCGGTCAGGGCGCGATGACGGTCACCCCTCTGCAACAGGCGCATTTCGCCGCCGAGATTGCCGAAAAGGGGCAGCTGATCGCGGTGCCGCGGCTGGTATCCGCGATCCGTGGCGCGGGTTCCAACGTGGTCGCGCCGCGCAATCCCGAGTTCATGAAGCCGCTCAATATCGGGACGCCCGAACAATGGCAGGTCGTCTACGACGGCATGGTGGGCGCGGTGTCGCCGGGCGGTACGGCGTATGCGTCCGGTCTCGGAGCCAAGTTCAAATTTGCCGGCAAGACGGGAACGGCTCAGGTGTTCACCATCAAACAGAACGTCAGCACCCGCGCGAAGATCGCGGATGAACGAAAGCGCGATCATGCGTGGTTCATCGCCTATGCACCGGCCGACGACCCGAAGATCGCGATTTCCGTGCTGGTGGAGAATGCGGGCTTTGGAGCCTCGGCGGCGGCTCCGATTGCGCGCAAGGTTCTCGATGCGTATTTGCTGGGGAATGACGCGCCTGCGGATTTGCGAAAGCCCCTAAGCCCAAGCATGTCGAAAGCAAGCAGCCCCACTACCTAGCCCATCCATGTGACGAAAGGTACCGCTCCGGCAGTCGACCCCGTCATCCGCAGGGTGGACAACGTTTCCGCGGAAACGTCTCCGGGTCCGTGGTCGTCGGTCGCTGCGTAGTCCGCCATAAAAACCACGTCTTGCAGGAACAGGTTGAGCGATCGAATAGAACGGCTTACCCCGTTATTTGGCGCTGTGATGCAGCTCGTAATTGACGGTGATACCCACTTGACGCGGATCGCCGAGTTGCAGAAAGGATTGGACGGGATAGTTCGGGGGGATCAGCCCGAAATTAAAGCCCTGCTGGGCGTAGCGAGCATCGAAGAGATTGCGCACCCACAGGCTCGTGGTCCACGAACCTCGCTTGTAGCCGACCCGGACGTTTTCCAAGTTATAGGCGCTCGAAGCCTGCGCATCGCTGGTGTAATAGTAGAAGCTGCCTATTGCAGAGGCATCCAGACGCGCGAACCAGCCGGCCGGGTGGTGGTATTCCACGGCCGCGGATAGTTTGTAACTGGGTGCGAACGGCTGCGCGCGTCCGTCTATCCCTAAGCCAGCGAATGAACCGGTGACGCCGAGATAACGCGTGCGCAGCACCGACGCGCTGCCGGAGAGCCGCCAACGGCTGTTGAAGTCGTAGGCGGCCTCTCCCTCGAGACCGTAGTTTTCGCCGTTGCTGGCGTTCTGCGTGTAGAACACGTAGTCCAGCGGGTTGCTCGGTTGCAGTTGCTGGGAGAGGTAAACCTGCATGTTTTGACGGCGCATATAGAACAAGTCCGTTTGCAGCTGCAGCGGGCTGCCGGCTGCCGCATACTTGAAGCCCGTCTCGATGCTCCACAGCGACTCGGGACCAAAGGCGCGCTGTTCGGACAAGATCTGCGAGCCGATGTTGAAGCCGCCGCCCTTGTAGCCGCGCGCGAGCGTGACGTACACATGCTGTCCGTCTCCGGTCTTCAATTGCCAAGAAAGATTACCGCCGACCATGTGATTCGTCTGGTTCGGAAACGGAGTTTGGACATCGGCGCTGTCGGCGTACCGAGCCTCGCGCTGTTCCACACGCAGGCCGCCCGACACCGTTGCGCGCGGACCGAGATCTGCATCCAGGGAGCCGTAAAGCGCCACGTTGGTCGCGCTGTATTTGCTGTCGAGACCGCTGCTGCCCGCACCGGGGGTGTAGCCCGGGCCGGCGTCGTAAGCGTTCCATATGAACATTTGGTGGTCCGACTCGGTCAAGCGCAGCACATAGACGCCGGCCAACCAACGCAGCCGGCCGAACAGTGCACGTGAAGGATCTCCGGTCAGCCGCAGATCTTCGGCCAGCGTGCGCCGGTTTCGATTGTCGCTTTGAAAATAATCGTAAGGCGCGAAGCCCGTTGTGGCGGCCCAGTAGGGATCGTTGCCCCAATCACCGTCGAACGAATACGTGATCTTGGAATTGGCTGCGCTCGTGACGCTGCGCAGTTCTCCGACGCCGTCAATGGTATCGACCAGACGCAGCGCCGCGCCGTTGGAAAGCTGCGCATCACGGCCCGGCTGGTTGGAGTAAGTCGTGTAAGTGTTGTAGATCGACCAAGCGTCGTAGCGATTGTTGATATTGACATGCATCAAGGTCAGGTCCGCCCGCAGCGCGTCCGTGAGTTGCCAGCGCAGCTTGCCGCGCAGCGTGCCCTCATCGAATCCATTGGTGGAATTTTCGTTCAAGTACGCGTTGTGGCGGAATCCATTGCTCAAGTACTGTTGCGCAACCAGACGCCAGCCGGCGCTGCCTCCGGCGAAGCCATCGCCGATGGCGAGGCTCGCGGCACGCGTATCGTAGTCGGCGCCCGTGACTTCGCTCATCAACTCGAAATCGTTCCCGGGATCGGCCGTTCGCACACTGATCAATCCCGCCAGGGCGTTGGCGCCGTAAGCCGTGCCTTGCGGACCGCGGAGGACTTCGATCTGCCGAGTGTCGAACAACGTTGCCGGCATGCCGACACCGGAGAAATCGATGTCGTCGATCAGAAAGCCGACCGATGGATTGGGCGCGCCCTGGTACTGTTCGACCTCGCCGATGCCGCGGAGCTGGAAGAAGCGCGGGCGCGAAGTTCCCGCAGCCCAGTTGAGGTCGGGGATCAATCCCAACACATCCTCAAAATGCTGGACGCCGGCGGCTCGCAGCGTGTCGCGATCGATCACGGTCACGCTCTGCGGCAGCTCGGCAACGCTGGTCGAGCGCAGACCGGCCGTCACCACGATCTCCTCGAGCGTGTCCTCGGCCGAGGCAGCCGGCTGCGCCAATAGAATTGAGACCGCCAGCGGCCCACACGAAAGCCATTGAAATTTCATTCACCTGCTCCCTACGCCGGTACTAACCGGATCAGGTTCAACGGGTTCGTCGGTTCACCGACGTCTCAGGCCGGAAGGCCACCCCAAGGTTCGAGTTTCTGACGCATAGACTTCCCGGCCGATCAGGTAGATCACACCCAGCACGGCTGCGACGACGGGGTTCAAATAATGGCTGAAGAGATACAGTCCGGGTAAGAGTGCGATCAACTGTTCCAGGGTATTTTGCTGGACCCGAAAATGCCGCTCAAAAGTTTCGTTGCCGATGATGGCCGGCGCCTTCACCCCGTAGCGCCCGCGCGCTTTGCCGACTCTGAACCCGAACACAATGAATTGCAGAACTGCGAGCGCAGTCACAATGTCTACATAAGCCATGGATGTTCCTCCCGGGTTGAGGGATTCTACACGCCACTGCCGGCGGATTTCCGCCAGGCTATCCACATCGCTATGCAAGAGGCTGGAAGTCCGAAATGAGCTTACCCCGCAAAACCACCCGAAATGGTACCCGCGGCTACGCCCACTTGGTCGAGATCGACGTGCCCGTCGCACGGGTCTGGCGCGCGCTGACGGATCCCGGCCTGATACGCATATGGTCCGGTCAGGAAGCGCAGATCGACCCTCGTAAAGGGGGTTCGTACCAACTGGGTGATCGCAATGCCGGCGGCCGCGAAGCGCACATCGATATTTTCGACGTGAACCGGCGTCTGCGGCTGATTTATCTGAACGGCGCCGATTGGCCGCCCAGCGACAGCGCCGTGGTCGACGACTTCATCCTGGATGTGCGCAAGGGCGCGGGCACGACGTCGCTGCGCTTGCTCGGCTCAGGAGTCCCGGAATCCCCGTCATGGGACAAGAGCTACATGCGCATACGCATGGGCTGGGAACGCCTCATGGCGCGCATCAAGGTGACGCTGGAAAGTCCCCCGGTTCCCAAGAAACCGGAAGTAGTGCCTCCCAAGGATCCGCCCCTGCCCGGCCTCGATTATTGACGGCCTGTTGGCACCGTACCTACCTTTTGATCTAATGCTCGCGCAGCGAGCAACTGTAGGACGGGGCCGCATCGGCCCCGTTAATAGTTGCGCGAAGCGCATGGCAATACGCGTAGCGCCTGGAGACACATCTCATGCTCGGATTTCTCATACGCGCCAGCATCGTCGCGCTCGGTTTATGGTTGGCGACCGTTTGGGTCAACGGCGTCTCGATCGACACCCCGGCCACCTTGATTCTTGCCGGCGTGTTGTTGGGAGTCGTCAATTCCATCGTGCGGCCCATCGCCATATTGCTGACGCTGCCGATGACCATCCTCACTCTCGGCCTGTTCCTGCTGGTGATCAACGCCGGCATGGTGGCGCTGGTGGCGTGGATGCTGCCCGGCATGCATGTCGCGGGATTCTGGTCTGCATTCTGGACCTCGGTGCTCGTGAGCTTGGTGAGTTTCGTGGGCTCATGGTTCGTGGGCGGCAAGGGCAAGGTCGAAGTCATCGTCAGGCGCCGCTGATCGCGCGCGATGGGATTTCCGTAGATCAGATTCCGCCGGCTACTGCGTCTTCGGCTCCGCGAGAGTCTTGGGATCAGTGAGACTGCCGCCCGGAAGCGTCAACATGCTCACGCCGGCGATGATGACCACCATCCCCACGAGCTGCGCTCCGGACAAATGCTCGTGCAGAAACTGCCAGCCGAGGTAGGAGGCGATCGCGGGATTCACGTAGCCGTAAGTCCCGATCAAGGCGGGGGCGGCATTCAGGCTCAGCCAGCCGTAGGCGGTATACGCCAGACAGGAACTGAAGAAGGTCAGGTAAAGGAGAGCCATCAAGCCGGAGGTGTTCGGCGCCCAGTGCGCCGCGTCGCCGTGGACTATTCCTAAGCCGAGCAGCATCAATCCACCCATGAGCATCTGCAGCGCCATGAACATGAGCGAGCTCAATTCGGTATCGATGCTGCGGTAGTACAGGGTACCCAACGACCACGAGAAACAGGCGGTCAGCACGCCGGCCTGCGCCAGCCAGCTCTTGGTGCTCAAGGGTTCCTTGGGTATGAGCATCAGCGCGGCGCCCAGAAATCCGATGACCAATCCCAGGATCGCAGAACGCGTCAGCGGATGTCCGCGGCGCCCGAAAGTGCCGAGACCAGCGATCCAGAACGCCGACGTGCCGTTGAGCAGCGCCGATTGATTCGACGGAAGATATCGCATGGCCCAGGTGTTCAAGCCGTTGCTGACGAACACCATGAAAAAGCCCGCGATGACGACGTGGCGCCACTCGATCAGGCGCGAAGGCCAGAGGCTGCCGCTCCAGATTCTGGCGATGAGCGCGAGCAGCGTGCCCGCCGTGACGAAGCGGATCCCGGAGAACAGCGCCGGGGGCAGATTGGCAACCGCAAGCTTGGTGAATAGAAAGCTCGAGCCCCACACCAGGTAGATGGTGCTCAAGGCCAGCATGAGCTTCGCGGAGTACCGTGGATCGCGCAACGGAGTCGAGCCTAGAGCTCCCCCGGTTAGGGCGCCACCAGCGTACGCCCTGCGCCTGCCGGCGCGCGTCCGCTGACCCGGTTCAGCCAGGAGTACAGCGCGATGATGGTCACCGCGAACACGATGCCGCCCACCCACACGGCGGCAACGGCGAAATCATCGCCCACCAAAGCCAGAGGCGCGGCCTTTCCCGAGAACACCACGACGGCGGCCAGCAGCACTCCGACCAAGCTTTCGCCGACGATCAAACCAGAGGCCATCAAAACCCCGAGCTGGCGCGTGCCTTCGGGATTCGCTGCGCGCGCCGCGCGCCGGTCGTATGCCCATCCGACGATGGCGCCGACGACGATGATCAAGGTGGTTTCCGTCGGAAGGTAGATTCCGAGGCCGACGGCAAGGGGCGGCAGCGATGCGGGGCTGACTTTGCGAACCACGGCGTCCAACACGATGACTCCGACACCGATGAGGCCGCCGCTGCCGATCAAATTCCAGTCGAGGTCATTCTGAATCACGCCGCGCGCCAGAGCCGATATCAGGGTGGCCTGAGGCGCGGCCAGCGCGCGCGCGGGGTCCACCCCCGGTGCGCCGGCGAATCCATAGGCGTGATTCAACAGATCCAGGATGGGCGGAATGACGATGGCGCCGGCCACGACACCCACGATGAGCGCGACCTGCTGCCGCCACGGCGTTGCGTCCACCAATTGTCCGGTCTTCAGATCCTGTAAGTTGTCGTTGGAGATGGTCGCGGCACAGAACACGACCGATGTGACGAACAAGGCGTATGCAACCAGGGCAGGGCCCGCCGAGCTGGGCAGGAACGGCTTCACCACGAACACCAAAGCTAAGGCCGCTCCCAGGACCACGAGGATGCCCACGCCGGACAGGGGGCTGTTGGACGCGCCGATCAGTCCGGCCATGTAGCCGCACACCGCCGCGACGAAGAAACTCATCAACGCGATATAAACGATGCCGCCGATGACGAGCACCACGGTCTGGCTGCCGAGGCCGCTGGCCACGCCGAAACTGGCGAGCAACCACGCGATGGGCACCATGCAGGCTAGCGTCACGATCGCGACGATGCCGATGGGGATGTCGCGCTCGGTGCGCGGCAGCGACACGCCGCCGGCAGTTTTCCGGAGGCGGGACGCCGCAATGGCGGCGCGCAGACCCATGGTCAAGGGCCGAGTCAGCTTGATGAGCGTCCAGACGGAGGCAACGCCGATGGTGCCGGCGCCCACGAAGCGCACCTGATGACTCCAGACGGCGTGACCCACGGCGGCGGCGGCGCCTGCGACCGGGTGCTGGCTGGTGAGAATGGGCACCGCGCCGGCCCAGGCGATCAGCGTGCCCAGCAGCATGGCGACGCCCACCCAAATCCCCACGAGATGACCGACGGCGAACAACGCGAACGACAGGCTGAAATCATAACCGGTGATCGCGTTTCTGCCGCCCACCCGAAAATACTCAGCCACGTCGCTCGCGAACACCCGCGTCGCGATCACGATCGCGAAGACGCTCGACACCGCGGCGCCGATGAGGATCCCGAGGAGCCCGTTGCGGCTGGCTGCCATGTCGGCCTGCGACGGTCCGCTCTCGCCGCCGCCGTGGCCGCCCACCTTCAGCACCTCGGCACAGGCAACACCCTCCGGGTACGGCAGGTCCGAATTGGTGACGAGGGCGCGGCGCAGGGGAATCGAATACATCACGCCGAGCACGCCGCCCAAGGCGCAGATGGCGAAGGAGTAGAGGTAGGGAAAGCCGGTCCACCACCCGATCATGACGAGACCGGGCAGCACGAAGATGATGGCGGACAACGTACCCGCGGCGGACGCGACGGTCTGCACGATGTTATTTTCCTGGATGGTCGTGCCCTTGAAGCCGCGCAGCACCGCCATCGAAATCACAGCCGCCGGTATCGAAGTCGCGAAGGTCAATCCTGCCTTCAGACCGAAATACACGTTCGCCGCCGTAAACACCAGCGTAATCAAAACGCCCAACACCAGCGAGCGCAGCGACAGTTCCGTGCCCGCATCGGCGCTCTTGGGAGTAAGGCTCATCATGGGCCGGCGAACAAGCCCACGTACGCATTGGGGGAGGCGAGGATGACGGTGAGAGCCGGAGCTGTGCCCGTACTCATATCACATCACCCATCAATTTCTTCACAGGACGGCTGAGTATCAGGAGCACGGCGCCCAAACCCACCGAGAAGTAAACGATATGCATGTATTGCCCCGGCATCGCAGCCACGTTGTTGACGTCGAATTCGCCCGCGATCAGTCCCGCGATGAGATTGCCCAGCGACATTGCCAGGAACCACATCCCCATCATTTGTCCCACGAAGCGCTTGGGACTCAATTTCGTGTAGTAGCTCAAGCCCACGGGGCTCAGGCACAGCTCGCCGAAGGTGTGCAGCAGATATGTCATGATCAGCCAGTACGGCAATACCTTCGATCCGGACGCGACGATGGCGGCGGCCGCCGCCATGACCAGAAATCCAGAACCCATCAACATGACGCCGAGGGCGAACTTCGCCGGCGCCGACGGATTGAGATTGCGCCTGGCCAAGGCGATCCACAGCCACGCAAAGAACGGCGCGAATATGAAGATGTATGCGGAATTCAGCGATTGATACCAGCCGGTTGGAACGACGAAGTGTAACCACCCCAGCGTCCGGTCCGTATAACGCTCCGCAAACAGATTCAAGCTGGAGCCGGCCTGCTCGTAGCCCGACCAGAACAAGGCGCTGCCGACGAACAGCACCACGAGCACGATGCCGCGCCGACGTTCTTCGGCGGTGAGGTCCGCGACAATGAAGAAGTACAAAAAATAGAGGACTGCCATGCCGACGATCACATAGGTCGCGGCCTGCGCCAAATTGACCGCGTTCACGGGAATCCAGCCGAAGCTCACCGCCGCCAGCACCAGGGCGGACAGGCCGATCCCCACCCATAAGTAAAGCCACTGCAGCGCCCTGTCCGTGGCGCGCCCGGGCGCGGGGGCGATGTAGGCGCCGGCGGTGCCCAGATGCCGCCGCGTCAAGTAGAACTGCACCACGCCGACGGCCATGAACAATGCCGCCGCCGCGAATCCGGCACGAAGACCGAAATACACTTGAGCCCAGCCGGTGACCAGAGGTCCTAAGAATCCGCCGACATTGATTCCGATGTAGAACACCGTAAACCCGGAATCGAGCCGTGCACCGCCTTCCGGATAGAGGTCCGCGACGATGGCACTCACGTTGGGTTTGAGCAGCCCCACGCCGAGCACGATCACGACCAAGCCGATATAGAATCCGGGCGGACTCGTGGACATCGCCAGCAGCGCATTGCCGAAGGTAATGGCCAATCCGCCCACGAACACGGCGCGCTGCGCACCGATCAGCCGATCCGCGATCCAGCCGCCGGGCAGCGCCGCGAGATACACGCCTGCGGTGTACAGCCCGTAGATCGCCGTGGCCGTCCTGTCGTCGATGCCGAACCCGCCCGTCGACACCGCGGCGACCAGGAACAGCACCAGCACCGCGCGCATGCCGTAGTAGGTGAATCGCTCCCACATCTCCGTGAAGAACAGCGTGGCGAGGCCGC
>WNFI01659023.1_pt1 | contig 13830 bp, 12 predicted proteins | sample 5400471 | NCBI WGS metagenome assembly WNFI01 (sample SAMN13153348, study PRJNA577476) | soil metagenome | isolation source: 100 cm saprolite on Douglas fir-dominated hillslope | place: USA:California | collected 2013-09-17 | reverse complement strand
AGCCATCAAGGCCGAGGAGCAGATGCCGCCCGTGACTGCCATCGCGCAGCGTCTCGTGATTTCTCTGCTGCCGCCGAGCGGACGTGATCCGGGATTTCGTAACTGGAGCGAGCTGGGCACGTGGTACCTGCACCTCACGAGCGGCCGACGTGAAGCCGGGACAGATGTGAAGCGCAAGGTCGCCGAGTTGACGGCCTCGCAGGCGACGCCGCTCGGCAGGATGCAGGCACTGGCGAGCTTCGTGCAGAGCGATATCCGCTACGTCGCCATCGAGCTCGGCATCGGCGGCCTGCAGCCGCACAGCGCCACGGACGTCTTTGCGCACCGCTACGGAGACTGCAAGGACAAGGCGACGCTGCTCAGCACGATGCTGAAGGAAATCGGCATCGACTCGTACTATGTGGTCGTCAACTCGGTGCGCGGCGCGATCAGCGCTGCGACACCGGTCAATCTCGGCTTCAACCACATGATTCTCGCCATCCAGCTGCCCGCGGGTGTCGATGACCCGGCATTGCTCGGGGTCCTTGCGCACGCACAGCTCGGGCGCCTGCTGCTGTTCGATCCGACGAATACCTACGTGCCGTTCGGCAGCCTGGCGGGCGCTCTGCAGGCGGGATACGGCCTGTTGGTGGCTCCGGAGGGAGGCGAGCTGATCAAGCTCCCGCAGCAGCCGCCGGGCTCAAGTGGCGTGCTCGGTTGAGTCACTCATGGCGAGCTCGTTCGCGACCTATCAACTGACCAAAGCGACCATCGACAACCTGCACGCGCCGAGCCTGCCGCTCGAGTGGAACTACACCGTCGAAGTCGAGCACTACGCCAAGCAGAGCGGGGACTTGCTCATGGTGCGACCGCGGGTCCTCGGCAGCAAGACATCGGGGCTGCTCGAGACCCGCGATCCGCGCCGCTACGAGATCGAATTCGAAGGACCCAGGCGCGACACCGATGTCTTCGAGATCACGCTGCCGAGCGGCTACGCGGTCGATGCGCTGCCACCCCCCGTCGATGCGGATCAGAGCTTCGCCGCCTACCACAGCAAGACCAGCCTGACCGGGCGGACCCTGAAATATACGAGAACCTTCGAGATCAAGAGCGTTTCCGTCCCGGCTGCCGAGGCTGAAGAGCTCAAGCAGTTCTACCGCACGATCCTCAACGACGAGCGCGTGCCCGCCGTGCTGACGCGCGCGTCCCGCTAGCGCCAGTCCGGCAGCGGTCCTCTCTCAGCCCGTGATCTCGGCCGCGGCGCGCTGCGCCGAATCCATGGCCTTGTGTGCGTAGGCCATCCAAGCCGCGTCGGTTCCCGCGAAATGGATGCGCCCGAGCGGGGCGATGCTCGAGCGCATCTCGCGCCGCGCCGCAGCCTCGTCGTCGAAGATCGAGTCCATGTCGTAGGCGTAGCCGTGCCCCCAGCGGTTGACGGTGATCGCCGCGATGTCGCGGTCCGCATCGAAGCCGCCCGGGCCGAGGATGCGCGTGAGCTCATCGCGCGCATGCGACTCGAAATCCTCGAAGCGCAGCGCGTAGGCGAGCGCGCGTCCCGAACGCCAGGCGCTGCGCAGGTCCTTCACCGGTCCGTCGGGCCACGGCACGTGCAGCAGGTGCAGGAGGATCGGCTCCCCGGGGCTCGTGGGACAGCGGTAGTCCCCGAGCGTGACCGGGTAATCGAGCTTCATGTGGGTGTAGAACCCGGCGGGATTGTTGAGGTAGTGGATGCCCCGATTGACCCAGGCGTGCCAGCTGCGGATCGCGACGTTGACGTAGACGAGCGGCGCCCTGACCTGATCCGCCACCGCCTTGCGCTGCGCGGCGGGAAGGTCGTGACAGATGTAGGGGAGCATCGCCGAGTAGCCGGCGTAGACCGCGTGCTCCGCGCGCACGCGCGTGAGTTTCGCGCCCTGTGAGTAGAGCACCTCAACTCCCGCCCCCTGATTCGCAAGCGCCACCACGGTCGAGGAGAGGCGCAGCCGCACCCCATGCCCGGGCAGGTCCAGGCGGCCGTAGTCAAAGCGCGCCGTCAGGATATCCTCCATCGTGTGCCCGGGTGCGACCCCGGGGATGAGGCCGCGCACGAAGAGCCGCGCGAGCGAGGCGTTGCCGTCCGGGAAGTGATAGATATAAGGATCACCCTCGAGGATGCCCTCCCTCGGCGTCCGCAGCCCGAGCCCCTCGAACCCCGGGTACTCGCACCCCCAGGCCCAGAGCGCCGACACGGCGCTGCTCCTGCACGCGAACAGATCGAGCGTGCGGCCGTCGAACATCGCGAGCGAGCGCTCATCGAGCCCGAAGTAGCGCCGCAGGTACTCGCGGTAGGAGGTCCCGAGGAGCACTCGCTTCTTCTCGGCGAGGCTTCCTCCGGCCAGCACATCGCGGGTGTTCGTGTACAGGGCGACGAGGCGTTTCTTCTGCTCCTCATCGACGGGGCAATCGGCGATGAAGGCCGCCGCGGGGCGCCCGTTATGCAGGTGTGCCGGCACGTCCGTCGGCAGCGAGCGCACGGGATCGCCGGTGACGAGCCGGTCGACACCGAAGGTCTCGCGCGGAAAGAAGAGCCCGGAGGACAGTCCCATCCCGGGATACAGGTGGAGCTGGAACGCCGTCTCGAAGCGCTCGATGTCGACGCCGAGGCTCGCCACACACGCGCGTGCCACACGTGTCCAGCGGGTCTTCGGCCCCTCCATCGACTCGCTGCCGCCATAACCGAGCAGCAAGCGGCCGTCGACGTTGAATTCATTGCGGCGCGCGTGGCCGCCGAAATCGTCATGGTTGTCGAGGATCAGGATGCGCGCCTTCGGCCGCGCGCGGCGCAGGTAGTGCGCGCTTGCAAGCCCGCCGATGCCGGCGCCGATCACGATGACGTCGTAGCGCTCGGTGACGGGCTGCGCGCCCAGGTCGTAACGCCGCCCGTCGCGCACTCCGTGCGCGATCGCAAAATCCTCCGGCCGGCTGCCGCCGTAGCCGGTCCGGGCCGGCGGATACGCGCCGCTCCCTGAGTCGGCGAAGCCGAGCGCAGACCGAGCACCGCCGGCGACGATGGCACCGGCGACACCATCGATGAAGTCGCGTCGCGTGATGGGTTCGCCCATGCGCGAAGAGTACGGCAGCTGCGGCACAGGTTCAGCTTTTCTTAGCCATCGTTCAGAGATCGCATTTGCTGCGATCTCGGGTCAAGCCAAGACTCAGCGCCATGGAGCACGCGCTCACTCACGCAGTAGACACCGCCCGCGGCGAGGCGGCGGCGACCCCCCTCGCCCGCCTCGCCGCCCGGGCGGTGAGGATCGGACCCTATGCCGTCCTCGTGCTGCTCGTTCCCGGAGGCTCCCTAATCGCCCTGATGCTCGGGCTGTACCGGTCGCTGCGCAGCCCGAGGGGACACGCCGCGACGCTGCGGCGGCCGGTCAGCCGCCTTTTTTCGCACTCGCGTAGCCGGCATACAGGCTGTCAAGCACGGGAGTCATCGCCTTCAGCAAGGCGTCGTCGTCCTGCTGAAGCGTGCGCGCCCCCGCCATGATCGCCGCGAACCCCGGTCCTTCCGCAATGGGGATTCCGCCTACATCGAGGTGATGAATCAGGGCTCCGAGACGGGTTAGACCCGCGTCCCGCTCGAGGCCGAAGCTCGCGAGCAGCACCTCGAAAGTGACCCTGGAACCCACGTGAGTGAACTCGGCGCCGTCGAAATCGAAACCCACGGCCTGCTTCGGACGGTCCTTCACTCGCTTCAGCCAGAGAAACTTCGCCTGCGGGTCGATGAAGCGCCGGATGAGCCAGGCTGAGGCGACACGATCGATCCACAGGTGCTCGCGCGTCGCCCACCGACGTTTGCGGTAGTCCTTGCGATGCCGCGGGCGGATCTTACGGTGAGCGGCGTGCGGCTCATCGGGCGCAAACCGCGCGTTGATCGCCGCCTCCGCCGCGGCGAGCGCCCCTTGCATCTGCTTGCGGGGCGCGCCGGGAAAGAAGTCCCGCGCCACGATCGCCGCCACGGCTCGGGCGATGCTCGCCAGGCGCTGCCGCGCCCCGGGCTCATCGAGACTCGCGAGCTCGCCCGCGAGCGCCTCGAGGCGACCGATCGCCTCGGCGTACTCATGAGCGCGCTCTAACAACCGCACGAGCCCCGCCTGCTGCGCGGACGAGTCTGCGTCGAAGGACAGGAGGTGCACGAGCCCGCCCGCGGCCTTGATCTCGGCAGCTTGCTCCTCGAGAACGGCGCGGCAGAGATCGGAGTTGGGCAGCAGATAAGCGCCGTCGCGCAGCAGCCCCGCGCCGGCGGCCTTGAGGGCGCGCCAGGTGCGCATGCGCAGCGTCGGGTTACGGCCGGGAAGATTGGTGACCAGGAGCAGCCAGGCTCGAGCTTGAGATCTCACTGTAGAATATATTACTTCAATGTCATACCATTAACTAAAAGACTATCCACCAGCGACTGGAGGCCCCATGAAGTGGGTGACCCGCGAGCGCCCGAAGATCGACCGTCTGGCTTGCCCGTGGCTGATCCTGCGTTTCATCGACCGGACCGCCGAATTTAATTTCGTGCCGGCGGCCCGCGTGCTCGCGGCGGCGCAGAGCGCAGGGGCGATCCCCTTCGACGTGCCGGGCGTCGAGCTCACGCACTCGGGCCCCCTGTGCAGCTTCGACGCCTTTCTCGGGAAGTATCACCTTGAAGAGCCGGCGCTCGCGCGCCTCGCCGAGATCGTGCGCGCCGCCGACACCGACACCCTCGACCGATCGGCGCAGGCCCCCGGCCTGCTCGCGATCTCACTCGGTCTCGGCGCCAACATTCCGGATGACCAGGAACTGCTGCGGACCGCCCTGCCCCTCTATGACGCGCTCTACACCTGGTGCCGCGCGCTCGGTGGCGAACGCCACGGCTGGGATCCCGAGAGGGTCCTGAAAGAGATGGACCGATGAATCGGATGACGACACTCATGGCCACCCTCGCAGCCCTTGCGGCCTCGGCAGCGGCGCCGGCCGCTGAGACCGACTGGGCACGGGTCGATCAGGCGATCGGCAAGAAAGGCACCGATCAGCCCGGAGGCGTACGCAAGTACGGCCTGCCACGCTCGGATCTCGCGGTGAGCGTCGGTGGCGTAGCGATCAAGCCAAGCCTCGCTCTGGGCTCATGGGTGGCATTCCAGCGAGCGGGAGACGGCGCCATGCTCATGGGCGACCTCGTCCTCACGGATACCGAGGTCAGCCCGGTTATGCAACGCCTGACGGAAGGCGGAATCGAGATCACGGCCGTCCACAATCACCTGCTGCGCACCTCCTTGCCCGTGTTCTACATGCACATCGGCGGCCAGGGAGATCCGGAAAAGATGGCCCAGACCCTGCGTGCCGCGCTCGCGCTCAGCCGGACTCCGCTGACCGCCGGGTCAGCGGCGCCCGCGGCGCCTCCCGAGCTCGACACCGCCGATATCGAAAGCACCCTCGGCTACAAGGGCGCCGCAAACGCCGGGGTGTATCAGTTCAGCATCCCGCGGGCGGAGGTGATTTCTGCGGGCGGCATGGTGGTACCTCCCTCGATGGGCATCGCGATCGCGATCAACTTTCAGCCGACCGGCGGCGGTCAGGCCGCTGTCACGGGGGACTTCGTTCTGCTCGGGAGCGAGGTAAACCCCGTGCTGAGGAAGCTGCGCGAGCACGGCATCGAAGTGACCGCACTCCACAGTCACATGATCGATGATTCGCCCCACCTTTTCTTTATGCATTTCTGGGCGGTGGATAACGCTCAGAAGCTCGCGCACGGCCTGCGGGCCGCGCTCGACCTGACCAACGCGAAGCGTGGCACCTGATTGCGCTCCGCTGCGCAGTGGCAGCAGCTGTCCGCTCGGAGACAACCAAGGTGGCCGCCACGACCGCGAATGAGCCGGGCCGCATCCGGGCTCTGGTGCACTACTTCCTGCGCCTCGGGACCCTCGGCTTCGGGGGACCGGTCGCACTCGTCGGCCAGATGGAGAGCGAGCTCGTCACGGACCGCGGCTGGCTCACGCGGGAGCAGATGCGTGAGGCGATCGCCGTGTGCCAGTCACTCCCGGGACCGCTCGCCATCCAGGTCGGGATCTTCATCTCTTACCTGCGCGCAGGCGCACGGGGTGCGTGGGCCGGGGGCTGGGCGTTCATCCTGCCGAACTTCCTGATCGTCGTGGCGCTCGGCGCCCTGTACGTCCATTTCGGCGGCCTGAAGCCGGTGACCGCGATCTTCTACGGCGTCAGTCCCGCGGTCATCGCGCTCATCCTGCACTCCTGCTACCGGCTGGCGAAGCTCGGCATGGAAGACGCGCTGCAGTGGGGAGTCGCGATCATCTGCTTCGTGGTCACGATCCTGCTGCAGGCAGAGGTCGCGCTGCTCTTCATCGGCGCGGGCGTCATCGGAGTCCTCTATTACGGCACCTTGTGGCGACGTCCGCCCTCAGGGACGCTGCTGGGCGTGACGGTCCTCGCACCAGTGCCGGTCGCGAGCGCCTCGACCCTGGGCAAACTGCTGCTGTTCTTTCTCAAGGCCGGCGCGCTGACCTTCGGCAGCGGCCTCGTGATCGTGCCGTTTCTGCAGCAAGGGGTCGTGCAGCAGTACGGCTGGCTCAACGAGCGTGATTTCCTGGTCGCGGTCGCCGTCGGCATGATCAGTCCCGGCCCCGTCGTCATCACGGCGACCTTCGTCGGTTACCTGGTGGCCGGCTTCTGGGGTGCACTCGCGGCGACGATCGGCATTTTCCTGCCCTCCTTTATTCTCGTGCTGCTCGTGGCGCCCATCCTCGCGCGGCATCGTGACAACAGAAATGTTCAGGGCTTCATCAAAGGCGCCTACGCCGCGGCGATCGGCACCATCCTCGGGGCGAGTGTTCTGCTCGGGCGCATCGCGATCGGCGACTGGTTCACGGCCTTGATCGCCGCCGCGGCCCTCGTGGCGCTGTTCCGCTGGAAGCTCAGCACGCTGCTGGTCATGGCGATCACCGCGGCGGCGGGGCTGATCGCATTTCCCCTGCTGCACCCGAGCTGGGTGATGGTGAAGTAAGGTCTAGGTGATTGCGACGCTGACCAGCTTGGTGCGCGCGGATGCCCCGCTCTTGATCGACACCGCGGACTTCACGCAGCCAAAGTGCCGGGCCACGAGCTCAACCAGCTCCTTGTTCGCCTTGCCTTCGCGCGCCGGCGCCGAGACCTTCGCCACCCAGTTCCCGTCAGCGAGCTGCACGAGGGAAGCACTGCGGGCATTCGGCTTGACCGTGACCCGGATGACCGTTGCGCCCATGAGTGTCGGACGAGCCAGCCCGGGCTCACGCCCTGCGGTGCGGGCGCCCGCCGGGGACCCAGGGGCGTCCGGTCCGCTCTTCGATATAGCGACGGATCAGGCGCCGCACCACCTGCGAAGGCGTGGCGTCCTCTTCGGCGCACAGGCGCTCGAAGACTGACTTCTTGCGCGGGTCGACGAGTATGGTGAGCCGCGCGGTGCGCTCTTCGAGCTGAACGACCATCGTCTTCATTTACATGAGAGTCACATCATCGGATAATCAAAGAATAATCCGAGCGGTATGAGCAAACAAGACTCCGCATCGACTTCGGTTGGCGGCAGCGCCTCGCTTGCTCCGATCGTCAGCCGAACGCGCCGCAGGCGCCCCGAGTGCGCGGTGCGGCGGTAGCCGATGTTCGCCCCGAACGCCTGGTTCTCGAGTGAGCTGGCGGCAGGCTGCGTGGGCGCATTGCTCCTGCTGAGCGGGCTCGCAATCCTCGTCTCACGCCATCGTCGCGGAACCCAGCTGATCTACGGCGCCTGCGCGCTCGTGTCTGGCGCTCTCGCCATCACCGCGCTGGTAAGCCTCGTCGCCCCCGGTGGACCGCTCGCGGCGATTCAGCTTGCCGTGGGGTTGCCGCTCGGCCGCACGCTGCTCGGCCTCGATCCTCTGAGCGCGGCATTCGCGGTCGTCATCAACGTTGCGACGACGATCGTGAGCGCTTACGCGATCGGCTACGGTGCGCGCGCGCGCGAGCCGCAGCGCGTGGTGCCGTTTTATCCCGCCTTCATCGCCGGGATGAATCTGGTGCTGCTGGCGCGCGACGCCTTCTCCTTCCTGGTCGGATGGGAATTCATGTCGCTCGCCTCCTGGGCACTCGTGGTGAGCGATCACACTTCCAGCGAGAATCGGCGCGCGGCACAGCTCTATCTCGTCATGGCGACGGGCGGTGCGCTCACGTTGCTGTTCGCCTTCGGCGTGCTCGCGGGCACGGCCGGTGGATACACGTTCGAGGAGATCCGGCGCACCACGCACTCGGGCGTCGGCCCCATCGTGCTGTTCCTCGCTCTCCTCGGCGCCGGCTCCAAGGCCGGGCTCGTTCCCCTGCACGCGTGGCTGCCGCTGGCGCATCCGGCGGCGCCCAGTCACGTATCCGCGCTGATGAGCGGCGTCATGACGAAGGTGGCGGTATACGGCTTCGTTCGTCTCGTTTTCGACCTCGCCGGTGCCCCGTCCTGGTGGTGGAGCATCCCCGTGCTGCTGGTTGCGGGCGTCACCACGCTGCTCGGCGTTCTGTATGCACTCATGGAGCACGATCTGAAGCGCTTGCTCGCCTACCACACTGTCGAGAACATTGGGATCATCTTCATCGGCCTGGGGCTCGCGCTTGCGTTCGAGGCGGCGGGGCTCAAGGCCGCGGCCGCACTCGCGCTCACCGCGGCGATCTTCCACGTGTTCAATCACTCGCTCTTCAAGAGCCTGTTGTTCCTCGGCTCCGGCGCGGTGCTGCACGCCACCGGCGAGCGCGACATGGAGCACCTCGGCGGGCTCATCGGGCGCATGCCGGTCACGGCGCTCGCTTTCCTTGCCGGCTGCATCGCAATTTCCGCGCTGCCGCCTTTCAATGGCTTCGCCTCGGAGTGGCTCACCTTCCAGGCGATTCTCCTGAGCCCACAGCTGCCGCAATGGATTCCGCGACTGATCGTGCCGGCGGTGGGAGCGACGCTCGCCTGCTCGGCGGCACTCGCAGCCACCTGCTTCGTTAAAGCGTTTGGCATGACCTTCCTCGGCAGGGTCGTGCCGGGCTTCGTCATGGACGCGCTCAGCCCCGTCATGCACATGCTCCTCGGCACGAGCCTCGCGCCGCAGTCGAGCCAGCCCTGGCTGCGCATCGTCCCGATCGATACGGCGCGCAGCGCGTACGACGGCGCACTGGTGCTCGGCATGATGCTGATCGCGGCCCTGGCCACCGCCTTGATCGTCCGGCGTTTTGCCTCGCACGCCCTGCGCCGCTCGGCTCCCTGGGACTGTGGCTTTCCGGATCCGAGCCCGGCGACGCAATACACCGCCGGGAGCTTCGCGCAGCCGATTCGGCGCGTGTTTGGCAGCGCCGTGTTTCGCGCCCGCGAGCACCTCACCATGCCGAGGCCCGGCGATACCGGCCCGGCGCGGCTGCAGGTCGAGCTGCACGACACGCTGTGGGAATGGCTCTATCTGCCGGTGATCCGCTGCGTCGATGCCCTGTCCGAGCGGCTGAACCAGCTGCAGTTCCTCACCATCCGCCGCTACCTGACGCTGGTGTTTGTCGCGCTGGTGCTGCTGCTCGTCATCGTCGGGAGCTTCCGATGAGGCTCGGCTGGCTCGCACAGCTCGCGCAGATCGTCCTGGTGCTCGCCGCCGCGCCGCTCCTCACCGGCGTGACGCGCAAGATCAGGGCGCGCCTCCTGCGCCGGCGCGGACCGCCGCTGCTTCAGCCGTACCGTGACCTGCTGAAATTGATCCGCAAGGAGGTGGTGGCTGCCGAGAATGCGTCGTGGCTGTTCCTTGCGGCACCGTACGTCATCTTCGCGGCCACATGGGTGGCGGCGGCACTGGTGCCGACGTTTGCCACCGGCCTGCCGCTCGGGGCCGCCGCAGATCTCATCGTCATCGTCGCGCTGCTCGGCACTGCGCGCTTCATGCTGGCGCTCGCGGGACTGGATGTCGGCACCAGCTTCGGTGGCATCGGCGCGAGCCGCGAAATGATGTTCGCCACGCTCGCGGAGCCGGCCATGCTGATGGCCGTCTTCACGCTCTCGCTGTTTGCCGGCTCCACCGAACTCTCCTCGATCTCGGCCAGCATGCTCGCCCCGCACGCCGGACTCAACCTTTCGCTCGCCCTCGCATTGGTCGCGCTCGTGATCGTCGCGATCGGCGAGAACGCCCGCATACCGGTCGACAATCCCGCCACGCACCTGGAGCTGACCATGGTGCACGAGGCGATGATTCTCGAGTACTCCGGGCGCCACCTGGCGGTGATCGAGGCAGCGGCAGCCGTGAAGCTGCTGCTGTACCTGTCGCTCATCGCCTGCGTGTTCACACCCTGGGGCACGGCGACCGCGGACGCCGGCGCGCTCGCCTGGCTCATCGGCCTGGGTGCCTGGGGCGCGAAGCTGCTGCTGTTCGGCTTCCTGCTGACACTCATCGAGACCGCCATTGCCAAGATGCGCGTCTTCCGCGTGCCCGACTTCCTCGGCGTGGCCCTGATGCTCGGGCTGCTGGCCACGATCCTGCTGTTCGTCGCGAGGGCGCCGCATTGACTCCGCTCGACACCGACATCGCTCATCTACTCGCAGGCTCCATGGTCCTGGTGAGCTTCCTGCTGCTCTACCAGGACCGCATGTTCGCGCTGCTCAATTTCTTCGCCCTGCACGCCTGCGCGCTGGCGCTGTCCGTCGGGTGGCAAGCCTACCTGCAGCGCGCGCCGCACCTGTTCATCACGGCCGCGATCGCGTTGCTCTTCAAGGGTGTGATCATTCCGGTCGCCCTGCACCGCATCGTGGTGCGCCTCGGCATCCACCGTACGATCGAGGCCGTGGTGAGCATCGGGCCGACCATGCTGTTCGGCATGGCCCTCGTCGCCCTCGCAATCGTCGTCATGCTGCCGGTGACTGCGACCGAGGGCGCGTTCGTGCGCGAGGACCTGGCGTTCGCACTCGCGGTCGTGCTGCTGGGTCTGCTGATGATGATCACGCGGCGCAACGCGGTGAGCCAGGTCATCGGCTTCATGTCGCTCGAGAACGGCCTGGTGCTGGCCGCGACCGGCGCGCGCGGCATGCCACTGGTGGTCGAGATCAGCGTCGGCTTCTCCATCCTGATCGCCTTTCTGGTTGTCGGGATCTTCCTGTTCCGCATCCGCGAGCGCTTCGACACGGTCGATCTGCAGGCCCTCGACATGTCGCGGGGCGAATCCGTTGGTGGAGAAGCCGCGTGAGCCTCGAGCTCGGCACGGCGGCACTGGCGGCGCTGCTCGCGGTCCCGGCGGGTGGCGCGCTGCTCCTCGCAGCGATCCCGCGCTACCGGCTCTCCGCCGCGCTCAATGTGGCGCTGTGCGCACTCACGCTTGGGAGCGCCTCGACGCTCTACGCGCACCGACCGGCGCCGTCACTGTACCTGCTGGTCGACGACGTCAATACCGTGTTTCTCATCATCGGCGCGCTGGTCGGCTTCACCACCAGCGTGTTCAGCGCCGGCTACATCGCGCACGAGCTCGAGACGCGCCGCCTCAAGCGGCGCGACCTGCGCTTCTATCACGCCATGTATCAGTTGCTGATGTTCGCGATGAATCTTGCCCTGGTCGCCAACAATATCGGCCTCATGTGGGTGGCCATCGAGTTCGCGACACTCACCACGGTCGTGATGGTGGGCCTGTACCGCACCAACGCAGCGCTGGAAGCCGCGTGGAAGTATTTCATCCTGGGATCGGTGGGGATTGCGCTGGCGCTCTTCGGGACGATCCTCGTGTACCTCGCGGCGGAGGAGCGCCTCGGGCAGGGCCTCAGCGCCATGGCATGGGATCACCTGGTGCGGCGCTCGGCAGCCTTCGACCCGGCGCTCCTCAACCTGGCGTTCGTGTTCCTGCTGCTCGGCTATGGCACGAAAGTCGGCCTCGCCCCGGTGCACGCCTGGCTTCCGGACGCGCACGCGGAGGGCCCCACGCCGATCTCCGCCGTGCTCTCGGGCCTGCTGCTCAACGTGGCGCTGTTCGCGTTGCTGCGCTTCAAGCTGATCATGGCCGGCAACCCGCGTGTCCTCTCCCCCGGACCGATGATGGTCACGATGGGCCTGATGTCACTCGTTTTCGCGGGGTTCATGATCTACCGGCGCCGCGATATCAAGCGAATGTTCGCGTACTCCTCGATCGAGCACATGGGCATCATTACGCTCGCGTTCGGGCTCGGCGGACCGCTCGCGAACTTCGCGGGTCTTCTGCACATGACGATGCACAGCCTGACGAAATCGGCGATCTTCTTCGGCGTCGGCTACGTCTCCCAGCTCGAGGGAACGCAGCGCATCGCGGACATCCGCGGTCTCACGGCCAGCCAGCCGCTGCTCGGTTGGCTGCTCGTCATCGGCGTCGCCGCCATTGCGGGCCTGCCGCCCTTCGGCGTGTTCACGAGTGAGTTTCTGCTCGTCACCTCGACCTTCGCACGGCTGCCCTGGCTCGCGGTGCTCCTGGGACTTGGCCTCATGATCGGCTTCAGCGCCATCGCGCTGCGGCTGCACGGCCTGGCGTTCGGCGCGACAGACAGACGGCACCAGTTGCACCCCTGGCGCCTCGCGCCCATGGCGGTGCATCTGGCGCTGGTTGCGGCAGCCGGAATCTATCTGCCCGCCGCCGTCATCTCCTGGTTCCGTCACGTGGCCAGCCTCCTCGGGTAGAGCGCAACATGCTCAAGGCACTGTTCGGGCAGCTTCCCGCCCTCACCACGCACCACGGCTGGCCCCGCGCTCAGGTGGGCGCGAACACGTGGCGCGAAATCGGTGAGGCCCTGCGTGAAGGCAAGCTCGACCTGCTCGGCGAATGGGGCGATGCGGGGGCCGTGCATTGTGCATTGTTCGAGCCTGCGACCCGGGGGGTGCAGATCGCATCGCTGGATGCATCCGCGAGCTCTGCGCCCTCACTGGCGGTGTTCCACCCGCCCGCCTTGCGCCTCGAGCGCGCGATCGCCGAGCTCTTTGGCATCGAGATGGTCGGCTTGCCCGATCGGCGCGCCTGGCTCGACCATGGCCGCTGGCCCCTGCGCGCACCGCTGGCGCAACCGCCTCTTCCTGCGCAGGAATCGCCCGCCTACCGCTTTCTCGAAGCCGAGGGGCCGGGCCTGCACCAGATCCCGGTGGGCCCGGTCCATGCGGGCATCATCGAGCCGGGGCACTTCCGTTTCGCGGCCAGTGGCGAGACGGTGGTGCGGCTCGAGCAGCGTCTCGGCTACACCCACAAGGGCATCGAGAGGATCCTCAGCGGTCAGAGTCTCGAGCAGGCAGCCCGGGTTGCTGCGCGGGTATCGGGCGACAGCACCGTCGCTTACTCATGGGCGTTCGCCCGTGCCGTCGAAGCCGCGCTTGAGTTCTCACCGCCGCCGCGCGCGGTATGGCTGCGCGGCCTCATGGCCGAGCTCGAGCGCATCGCGAATCATCTGGGGGACTTCGGCGCAATCTGCAATGACGCGGCCTTCGCGATGCTGCACGCCGAGTGCGGCATCCTGCGCGAGCAGACGCTGCGCGCCTGCGACCGGGCGTTCGGCCATCGCCTGATGATGGACCGCATCGTTCCCGGTGGGGTGGCGGAGGATCTGCGCTCTGGCGGCGAGCAGGCGATCGGCGCGCTGTGCGAGCAGATGAGGCGCGAGTTCCCCGAGCTGATCGAGCTCTATGACAATACGGCGTCGCTCCAGGACCGCACCGTCGGCACCGGCGTCCTCAATCCGACGCTCGCCGCCGAGTTTGCTGCGCCGGGTTACGTCGGACGCGCCTCCGGGCGCTCGTTCGATGCGCGCGTCTCACTCCCTTACGGCCCCTACGACACGGCGCCCGTCGAAATCGTGCTGCGCCAGGAAGGCGACGTCGACGC
>WNFI01223044.1_pt1 | contig 13831 bp, 14 predicted proteins | sample 5400471 | NCBI WGS metagenome assembly WNFI01 (sample SAMN13153348, study PRJNA577476) | soil metagenome | isolation source: 100 cm saprolite on Douglas fir-dominated hillslope | place: USA:California | collected 2013-09-17 | reverse complement strand
CTACCTGCTTCGAGGCACGATGTTCACTCTTATGATTGTCACGCCATACCCGGTAGGTCTCACACCATGACTTGGACAAATCCTTTACATCGTCTTTCAAGGCACAAGCACAGATATCCAACCTCCATCACTCTTCATCTCTGTGACCGGTCACGTCGCCCATGGCAGCGCCGACCCGAATGCTAGGTTGCTCAACGATCTTCCTCGGATCTTCTCGCAAACCTTCCTCCTTCAACCCGAAGTCCCTGCCGCGATTGGTAAGACGGCCGATCCAAAGTACTACGTCGTTTCGGACACTTTGCGATTTGTTGGATGATAACGATAAGGGCGGCACCAGCTCAAGTATCGCTCCTATAATTTCCCCAGCTTCCTCTCAACACACCTGTACCATACTATTGTAATACACGCACTAATATCAACACTACCCTCGTGAGCTAGCCTTAGCGCTATTGTCGGTTATTTACCCGGCCGCAGTCTCGTCTCGGAAGCATTTTGGGTTGTCCTGGCGCGCTTGTGTTGGTTGCTTCTTAACTCTGTCTCTTTACACCGAGATACACCTATAAGCTTTCTCATTCGCATATACCCCCAGCGCGCATCCAGAGTTATTCTCAAATCGCTCTTAATCTATACCTCTCTAGATGCCACCTCGGGGGAGTCAAGGATATGACTTTTCGACAATATTTTCGCACTATGTGCTCTTTGTCACATTGGTTCTGGCTCTGGTGAGTACATCTACCACTCATTCTCTCTGTCACCCGGTGATTCATGCCAAGGCAACCTTGAACAGGTTGGATGGTTCACGGCTGTTATTGCGCAGATAGTTGCAACTGCACACTGTTAGCAAATTGCCTTAAGACGAAAAGCACTAGCTTCGATTAACCTTATCGTTTCTCCCTAGATGGACACCGAGTTGTCGGACCAGCATGGTTCGCTATCTTGTACGTTCCTTTCTTCCTGTTCATAACACGTGAATACCTCATTCACAGCGGGTGGGCGCTCCTTTTCATTTAAACATGTCTTGCACAGCCTGCAGCTATTCCTCACTGCAGGTGTCGTACATACTCTCGCAACCGATTCGATTGCGATGCATCGCTTTCAGGTCAGTACTTTTGGATGTTTTATGATTTGGTTCTCTGATGACCTGTTCTGTGACTTCTGTCAGATTGCAGTCTTCGCCGCCGTTGCACTTGTCTTGGCAGTTATTATCGTCGATGATACAATTTATGCCAATGCCCCGTCCCTTTCAGCTACTGGAGCAGGGTGGATGCTCATCGCCGCGGCAGACGTGAGTTGCTTTTTTCCCATAAGAGGGAGAACATGAAGGACTGACACGATATTAGATTCTGTGGTGCCTATTCTTCACATCAGAAGAAGATTCGTTACAACTGCATCTCTTCAATTATCTAGGTAACGGTGGCCTCACATCTCCAGGACGGCATCGTCGTCGCACGAATCGATCCGGGAGTCGGGAACGAACGGAGTGTTAAATCAGGACACACCTCTGATGGCTAGGACAGCATTGGGCGACACGAGCGCAGGAAGCATGCAGAGTCCTGCAGAGCAGAGTAAGGTGGGAGAAGGCGAAGGATTCGCATACAAGGCTAAGGCCCTTTATGCCTGTGCGTGTGTTTCACGATTGGATGGGTTCTTAGTAGTTGGCTTATTGACGTGACGTGGAACTGCTTGATTCATCAGACACTGCTTCGCTAGATGACCCGAACGAAATTTCATTCTCGAAAGGTGAAATCCTGGAGATTTTGGACAATGCTGGTACGTATTCTCCCCTCACAGTCTGTGGTCAATTCTGGAGTTTTGTTTCCAACACAGGGAAGTGGTGGCAGGCAAGAAAGGCGGATGGGTCTCGCGGAAGTCAGTGAAGCTTCTCTCCTTGGTTAAGCGTACATTAGCTAACTTCTTGCCTACTCCTGCTCTGCACCACAGTTGCCCCATCAAGTCTGTATTCTCTGGCTTTGCTGGAGGCTCAACGATACTCACCAGTTGTTCATAGATTACCTTCAAATAGTATGATCCAGAAGTATGAAAATATCTATCCCTTATCCACATCCCCATTTCACGACTCCATCATCTTCCTTCCCCGTTCTGGTCCCTGCTCTTCGTCTTCGTCACATCCAGATCAAGGACACCTTCGCGATGCCCTTGTCTATAATCCGCTCCCCACACTAATGGATTGTCCTATGTATTTTGTCCCCGTTGCAAAATTCTCGAGGGCTAGCCCCTTCGTTCGTCATTTTCCCCCTTATGATCTATATCCCATGTCGTTTACGGCCATGAGACCCTTGCAATGTCGGTGAAATGCGTATCTGTCCTTGTTGTTCGATTTATATGCTTCTTATCCGGTGGCTTGTGTTTCTTATATAGATATGCTCGATACAACCTCCTGATCAACGAATCCACTATAATAATGTCTGCCATGGATTTTATCGAGGTGCAACTGGGGATCGAAGTTACAGGTAGTGTTATGAAAGCATCCATAGCATCATGACGTAGAGAGCAAACATAACTCAGATATACTCGATCTCGAGTGTAAGGTCGAAAGGAAGTGTAGAAGAGGTAACGGTGAGCCCGTGTCCATGGGGGACAAATTGGGAGACGGGCTTCTCTAGGTTCGGTCTTGTCGATGCTTCGATAGGAGGCGGAGCCTGGAAGTAGATGGGCTTGCCGGCGTATGACAAGGAAGGCTTCTTCGCTTGACTTGGTGTCCACCGAATATCGACCCGCCAAGAATGTGAGTGGAGAGGAAGTTTACGAAAACACAAAGGGACGTACATATCTTGTTTCTCGGTGAGCCACTCGATCAATTGCTCGACTGTGAAGTCTTTTGGAATGCTAGCAAGTTTGGAGGCACCGCCGCAAACTGGACAATCTGGCCTTTTCTCATGTTGGAATGTATATGAGTATACGCCTTCTGTCCCGATTAACATGAAATAATTATCAAGGTATGGTGCAGAGGTGGTAGCAATCTTGAGAGCCTCGGTACAGCAAGATGCTAAGATAAGAAAGAGAGGCCCATGAGTGAATCGTGAATAGGAAAGGAAAAAAGGGGAATCGATCTCACCTGCGATGATTGCATTTGTTGATGCGATGGCGGGTATGATGTTTTTTACGACACCTTGTGTAGACGACCATGTAACACCTTCGATCTTGAACTCTTTCGCTCGTGCGGAAGCGACTTCATAAAGCCAGGTGATGTGATCCGGATCGTCAGTATCCAACTTGAGATCTGAACAAGGAATAAATGCTTCTGCCCTAAGGTGACAGCTTGACCTAGACGTTACATACCTCCTTTGACCTTCGGCCATTCAAGTACGCTGGCCCATTCTATACAATGCTCGGGAAGTCGAGGGGTGTTGGCGATGGTGCAAATCGGGAAGGCGGTAGGTTTATTCAGCATGTCCAAGCTACATTCATAACACGACGAAACAGTTGGTAGAATGACACGCGTTTGGCCTTTGAAACCTTCTGTTCCGCCGTCGATTAAAGGCTTAAGACTCTCGGGTATGTCTTGGTCTACCATGTTGACTAGGGTAGCGTTAATCCATCGTCGAGCATCGACACTGTCCAGGCCACAGATGACAAGGTTGAATTGCATGTAATAATCCTCATCCTTGTCCTGAATCTTCCCAAAGTACCTTCATACTGGATAGTTGAGTGTATAAGACAGGTTAAGACCAAATAAATGCTTACGGAGTGACTTTGCAACCTGGCACGCGGTTCATGACGTAGGCAGCTGCCACTGTCGCTTTCGGTTGACCAACGTCTTTTTGTCTGTAACCCGCCAAACGCGTCGTCATCATATGTTTGGTCACCAACCAATGAGGAAACAGACACACCTGAATAAGAATTGTCTGTTCAAGTTGCTGATGTCGATTGTGTCCATGTCGATGACATGAATATCCTTGAAGCCTGACACAGCGAGGTTCGCTAAGATCTCACAACCAAGTCCTCCGGCTCCGATGACGAGAATTTTGCAGTTCTCTCTAAGGAAAGTCTTAATCTGAATGTGAAGCCAATGCGTCAGTCTTGTGGAGTTTAAGACGCTAATATCAGTGCGAAAGACATGCCTCGTCTCCAGCAGGGAATGATTCATCTGTCCGGGGGCCAGGTCTGTCGAGTATCTGGTCGACATGGTGATAGCGTCCTTGCCAGTCCGTCGCGATCGACGGTTGTGATTGTACTTCTGTCATCACGAGGCTGGTATCTGAGAAGTCACACGTCCGGAAATTGAGTCATTTCATTTGCGGATCCGGGGCCGATATTCGAGGTGACCAGCCTGAGCTCCCAGCAAAATCGCAACTTTATGCTGGAGTAGCGGGACTCCGCCAAGTATGCGGGCCATAGATAGATTTCTTGAAGCTGACCCGCTTTATTTCCTTGATGCCCGTCACTGGCGTGACGAGAGCGTCACATCTGGGCGTGGTGCGCCACTACTCTACGTATTTCGTCAGGCTAGATCCGCATTCTGTACCAACAACCGCTAACGCACTAATTATAGGGCTTCCGACAAGACCCAACATCGATGGCGTTGAACTATAACATCCCCGAGCGCGATTTGGGATCCCTGTCGGATGCACAGGTCTTTGATGAGAATGGAGACAAGGCAAATGCCTTCTGATCACAACCTTGCACCACAAAAGGCTCAGCTCTGATTCTACAGATATCGTTTGGTGACATTTACAAGGACAAGAGAATAGTTGTCATTTTTATAAGTGAGCAAGCATACCATGACTTCCTTACAGGCGTTTACGTTTACTCAATCTTTTCTTTTTTCAGGACATTTCTTCTGTGGTGTACGTATTGCGTCTCGGAGAAAGAGCATGCCATCTCATGCGTTCCGACCTTGGCGGTTGGCGTAGACCTGCAAAGTGATTCGGCCCACCTCATGACCTTTGCCTGATTCTGAATGATTTAATGGTGCGCTAGGTGTACATCGAAGCCTTAGCTAAGATTAGGAAGGATGCCCTCGAGAATGCAAGTACGGACCTCATCCTAGTGGGATGTGGCGACTATACGCTCCTTAAAGAGTACATCAGTGCGGATCCTAGTCTAACTGGCTGCTTCAATTTATGTCCTGATTACGACAACAGAGTCGACAGGTTTTCACGGCAGAGGCTATGCTGATCCTTCTCGGGAGACCTATAAACTTCTCGGAATGACCTCCAATCTCAACAGAACGCCCAAAGGACAACAGAAAAAGGAATATGTTCCAGAGAATTTTTGGATGAACGCTTTGAAAGGTGCCGGGGTCAGTATCAGTGAGCGATATAGACTTGTATTCTGGGACAGAGCACTGATCCAGGCTTGGATCAGACATTCTTGAAGACTCCTTTCGTTAGTTTAATGGGAAAAGGCGGAAACATATCGCAGTTGGGCGGCGAGCTGATCCTAGGGCCAGGTAAACTCCCTGATCTAGCATTTCATCTTGTGGGGTCAGAAGCTGAGTGCATCATTTTATTCAGGAGGCACCTGCTCTTTTGTGCACCGAATGCAACATACTGAAGATCGTACGTCCATAAGTCCATTTGCTTGGGGGAAGAAACTCTTTGGTGGTAATGATATGTCCCCAATCACTGATCCCTTGATTTAGATACAGATGTGGCAGATCTCATGCATGTAGCAGACGTCGAATATCCGTGAGGGGTTGAAATCATTCCTGTCGTCTCGGATGTGATAGTAGATACAATCACTCTGTTTCATGTGAGATGAATGGCACGTATCCTACTATCCTGTGGCATATGGCTGCAAGGAAAACTGGAAGCAGATACAATACAATATATTGATAGGTAAACATGACGAGGGCGATCTATCATAGCACCAGCCTGACCAAGAACGGAGAGGGGGTGAGGGACTCGCGTCGGGGGTGAACTCAGGGTAGTCGACTTTGTTGGCAGAGTCGAGTTCGTCCCGTGGTTGGGTGCAGTTCCACCAATGTTGCAAAATGCGTGGGCGGAGCTGAGCTCCGAATCACCTCCCGGCCAGGTGTTGGGAGGCCATGCAGCTAGTCATCGAATTACAAGTTGTCTAGCTGTGAAGGGAGCGCGAAGTCGGGTTCCCATATGTACTGCTCAAGCAAGTTCGGGAACGCGCTGCACGATTTTCCTATGCCGCATTCAATATTGAATGCAAAGAACAGCAGAGGATTCAATCCTGACCAATTTGCCTTACCCACATATCGGAGATGTACATGTTCACGTTCCACCGAAAACGCTGAGAAATACACCCCTGCAAGAACTGCAGGGACCTCCAGAATGTACCAAAAAACGGCGAACAAGGCTCAATGTCATTGCTTCATTGGCAAGTGTTCCAATTCAAGTTCAGAATGAATTACACATGACTAAAAGTAAAATTGAGATTAGGGTTGGGGTGGACCTCGGTAGGCGTCCAGAAGCTGTTCACTGAATTGGAGTGGGGATTCTTCATTATATCATCATACTGCTCGGACCCAATCTATAGCAGGACCCATGAATAATCGCATGGAACCAACCAAGCGCTCACCCTAACTCCAACATGACAATTTTACCCATTTTACCTCCATGCGTTTACGTGAATACATGCTGACAAGTTCTTGGAAAGCTCCGGTGATGGGGTCAAGGTCTATATCCGAAGCCGGAACCTCAAGGTTGAGTGACACCACTTCTTTGAGGATGGTCTTAGGAGGGAATTATCGGTTTGACCTCTTCAAAGGAGACAGAAGTGTTGCACACACCATGACTGGCTTAAATACGATGAATTCGTAAGGTTCTGGCCATATTTCGCCATCCGGGTGATGACATTCGTACCATGACGTGTAGAGTTCCCTAGCCAGGCGCGTGATATATTTCAACTTTTCCCCCTCTTCGTGTTTTTTGACCAGGGCGACAACTGTTTCCTTCATGTAAACCCAATCTGGAGGTGAAGTCACGGCTCACCACTAACGAACCGTAAAGATGTTTTGACATACCAGTGCTTGAGAGTGGCTTAGGTTCATTGGCCGCTTTTACGTCATCTAGTGAGACCTCATTTACAATTTTTTCGATAAATCCCATCTCCTTGAGCCTTTCTCGGATTCTAAAGGCCTATCAGTGTCTAGGAAATCAATGATGATGTTGTGTACTCACGCTGCTTTGCGCTGTATACGCAGATCTTCTTTCAGTCTGGACACTCGCCAGTGGCTCCAAGACTCGCACTCCCTTGCATGCTGTAACATGGTCGCTGTCACGTCATGATCTGACCCGATCTCCAAACACCTACATAACACAAGGCTCCCTTCTCGTTTCGTTTTTGATGCACGAATTCACTCCATTCTTTTTCCGTACTGGTCTTTATTACCCTAAGGACGAGATCGAGTTCTTCAGTGAAACAAACTAGTCGATATTCCCCATGCTTCCGCGTATTTTTCGGGCCCTCTGAATGCACATAATCAGCAGTAGAGCTTCAAGCAAAGTTGATCACATACGACGAGTATGTGAAATATGGACGATGAGTTCACGGATAAATTCTGCTCGGTAGCAGTGCTCAGGTCGGTAGCAATCATTTAGGTAGCAGTTCTGATATAGGTGGCAGTGCTCAGATGTAACCTCGGGAATGGTAAAGTGACAATAAGTAGTATTTGGTCTATAGGGCGGTCAGGATGCCGCCAAGGAGGAATCAATTTGTCACGTACAACGTATCACGGCACTTCCCACACCATCGCATCCGAAGGTACCAATCGACTTCCAGAGTGGATATGCAACCACATCTCTAATACTGTTCGTTGCTGCTCCGTCTGAGTACGTAGGCTATGCGTTGACTCACTTGGCAATGGGACCCGAATGCTAAAAGCGCGTATTTCCTCTCCGTGAGGTCGGAATGAATCGGAGGCAATTCGGGCTCATGCATCTCGCGTGATAACTTCCATATGGCTTCAGCGCTGGGGATCAAAAGGAATCCGGCAAACACGCGGGATGATCGAGAAAGGTGCAGAAGGTCACGGGGAGCAACATATGTGCAAATCTACGCGCGAAGTTAGTGGTCACCTCGGGTTGCAGTTCAATCCCGAATGGTGAATAGTGCGTACCTCAAACATGATCTCGAGCGGAAAGTTATCTAATAAGCTCTGCAGTTTTCCCATCTTCTTAGGTATAGAATTTTTTTTCTGTCTCTTCGATTGAGGCAAGGGCGTTTTCGGTTTTTTCATGTTGGGTTGTCGATCCTCCTTCTGACAGTATAGAGGACAATTAGAACGACTACGCGTGAGCGCTTCTCACGTCGAGGCCCAGGACTCACTGGAATCAATGATCGTGTAGTTGAAGCTATCCCATTGCTTCTAGCCACTGATCGGCATAGTTCACGCGAGTGTTGAGAACATTCGCAAGGACGCAACATTCCATACTCACACTTCTTTGAACCCTGACTCTCGCCTTCAGTGAGTGATGAAACCTTGCTTCGTCGAGTGACGCGCATCATTTGAGGTGGAGTCGGAAGCGCTTCAATAGGATTGTGATTTCAGACGGAATGTAATAGTTTCATGGGTATTTGGGAAATGGATGAGGACATGCTCACCTTGGGCAGACTCGTACCCAGTCGTTGTCGCTCCGTGGACACGCCAAATCCCGCAGCTTACGAACGGAACAAGTGTCGCGTTTGTCTTTTCGGAGTAGATGATCGGATTTGATGCTGTGTCCGTAAAACACATATAAATAATGACATGTGATCAAAACAATTCATAACACAACTTAGTTATTTGGCATGCTGCGGCATCCATGGAGTCATGACAACTGGGTACAAGCCTGCACCTTGGGTAGTTGTTTTTGGCCCCTTGGTTTACTGTGACTGTTACTGTTGGAAGTATCGGCTGTTCAGTCCGATAGTTTCTGATGCTGAAACGAACGAATCCGACCACGAGGCGAAGAAACATGACGAACGGAATGATTGATGCATGTTAATCAGAGCCGAGATCAGTATCTAGAAGAGCTAAGCGTGTTGGGGCGGACCCCTAGGAAAAACTGAAACGTTTAATTGGTGCATTCTTTGGGAACGCGGAGCAGTGGAACGTGGAGCTAGCAGAAGATGTCTTGATGGTACTACCTTCTGTTTCTTCACGAACATAGTACAATGTGGAACGATGACATGACGAACGTTCTGCACAGCCTTGTCGCAAGTTCGTCTTGGCGTGGGCATGGTATATAGTCCTTCATTGATGGATTGGTAATAGTATAAACATGAGAATGCGTCTCTTTCTCCTCAGTCCTCTGAGATGGATTCACACTTTTTCCTACGTCGCCATTTCTTAGAACCTCTACGTGGCTATCAGGTTGAAATTCGAATAAGATCGAACAATCCCCGTGTTCCAACACAGCCCTGGCATCCAAGACAACTTGAAGCCGGTCTGCTACGTAATATATGTGATTCCCGCGCACCGGCGCAGATCGATGACTCCAAATGGCAGACGGTCACACTGCATTCATATTCGGAGCGGTAGCGGTGGACCGCCCTGCCAAGTGCCCCTGAGGCCTCGGTCACATAGCGCCCGCACTCGGAACTTACAGTAAGCGTCGGCTAGCGTCGGTGGCAGGAACCCGTAGTCCTGACAACACTTGAATTGCACATCACAGTATGTAGGTAGATGTAGGTGTTCTAATTTGTTACTACCATTTTTATCTTTGAGCTCATGACCCGGCGACGCCACCAGCACGTCCTATGGCCGTCGATCTTCCGGCTTCCGACTACGCATATAAGTGGGCACTCGAGGCATTCCATGGTGCATCTTATCCTCTCTTCGCATTTCTATCCTCAGAGCGAACATCAGCATGAAGTTCTTGTATTACGCGTCTGCCACGCTCGCTGGCCTCAGCTTCGCGTTTGCCAAAACCCACCACGTAGGTCTTAGTATTCCAGGACTGTCTTGTATTGCCAGCTTAATACTGTTGTCAGGTATCCGTTGGGGCTAATGGTCAACTGGCCTACGATCCTCCTTTTATCGTGCGTCCGACATGCCTGTATGATGAGGTATTGTTCTCGCTGACCCCAACTCCTCGCAATAGCACGCGGACAAAGGCGACATTGTCAAGTTCACGTTCAACCCAAAGAACCACACAGGTAGGACCACCTTTGTCTAAACCATATGGCTTCTGATGAGTTCTGGTGGTTCTAGTGACCCAGTCCTCATTCGACGAGCCATGCACGAAGTTGACCGATAGGCATGGTCATTTCGATGGCTTTGATTCAGGTTTCGAACCAATCGACCCCAAACATCCTGTGGAGAAGGTCGTCAAATTCAGAGTCCCATCTAGGGAACCATTATGGTTCTACTGCAGACAGACGGGTCACTGCAGCAAAGGCATGGTGTTCGCCATCAACCCGCAAAGGAGGGGACATACATTCGATGCCTTCAGGAAAAGGGCTCTCGCCACTGCTCCCAAGGTCATTGACGTCATCGTTGGCAAGAACGGTGGTCTTACCTACACCCCGCCCTCCGTGAAAGCGAAACCTGGTGACGAAATCCGCTTCACCTTCGTCTCAAAGAACCATACCGTCACTGAATCTTCCTTCAACCATCCGTGCACCCGCCTCGAACATGGATTCGACACCGGGTTCGAATTCGTTGGAACAAGCAACAATTTCATTACCAGGTCCTTCATAGTCCCCGATACCGAGGATCCCCTCTGGTTTTACTGCCGACAGAAAGTTCCCTTCTCGCACTGCGCAAAGGGCATGGTTTTCGCTATCAACGCGCCCAAGAGAGGCCATACTTTCGACAAGTTCAAGGCGAAGGCCCTGGCTACTGCCAAATGAGCGAATGAGCAAGGCAGTATGATGGAACCCGCCTCTGTGCCATTGAGGGCGGGGTCCTGGGAGGCTGTATTCCTTTTTCGGCTTCAATTCTTTCTCTTTGTTTTAAGATTGCTATCTTAGTCCGATTTCATATGTGTTTCGGACATTTTGCTTTCTTCGTGTTCTGTGTTCTCAGACAGTTATTTTGCAATACATACTTGCACTTGTACTCTGGGATGAGAACCCACTGATCTCTAAGGCGGAGGCAACATCGATAGCAGTGGAGGGGTCTACTGGAAGCTTCCTGCCTTTGATGGGTTCAGCCTCTCCCTAGCGAGCGTCTCTAATCCAACTATAGCAGGGCTGATCCAGCTGACTGTTCACGTGCGTGTATAAGGTCTTAATTTCCGGGAGACTTGGCAATGCCATGCGACCTGCACAACAACTAGGATGAGCGCATGGAATTGATGACGTTATGTGATGGGAGCCTCATGGCTGAGTAAGTACGATTCATGATGCAAGACACATATATTGGAAGTGGCAATATATCATCTCCGCCGTTGTGCATGTGTTCAAGGCCCAGTCCCCATCTATCCCATGCACTACCAGCACTCCCACTTGTCGTCCCTTCATCATAAACATGAAACAAATGTATCGGTAACGACTACATGCCTCCAAATCTCCACCCCCCAGAAAAAAGATGCATTGTTACAGAACAACACGTTTAAAGCCGATATTGTCGCCAAGTGTGCTTTGGAGAAATTTACGGAAGCTAGAGGGGCCAGAGTGAAGAAAGTGGGATTCAAATCGGTTTTATTGAAAGGAATTCGAGTGTGTTACGCTAGTTTTCATTTACCCAAAAGAATTCCCGCACTTCTTGGAGATAGTCTTGGCCTGTTTGGTCTGCATCGGAGCCCTGGGTAATAATGCGGATTGTGAGATTTGACGCCCGCATAAGGTCCACCCTGCTCTCAAGGAAATCTCTGTCAGCTTCATCCCCATACATAATCATCTCCATGTTAGAGGAAGGGGACCAGCACTTCTTCACTATACACATGTGCTGCAAGATTTGCAGTACGATATGCCTTTTTTCCTTGCGATTCCAGCAGCTCTTAGGAAAGGGAACATCCAAACTGAAATGTGACAGCCGGGACAGATTCTGAAGTATTGGAGAAACCTTGTCCGAGGAGGTGACTGTGAGGCATAGGATCCTCGACGCAAAACCTAGGAGTGTAGTTGGGCTGCTATTTTTGAGTTCAAGTCTCCGAAAGGTCGGAGGAGAATTTAATATTCTCCAAAGGGGATGATCTTCCACGATATTCGATCCAGCATCATTCGAGTCTTCACTATATCCTCCATGGCCTTTGCCATATCCCCAATCAACTTCGCAGGTATCCACCTGCGGGAAATCCCCGATTAAACTGTGAGGACCAGCCAGTGCACCAATTGCCAACCTCGTGAGGTTGGGAGCATCTATGAAGTACGTCGAAAGCTCCCTCAGCTCCCCCTCCATCCCAATAGACCGCAATAATGGCAGGACAATGGGAGTCAAGTCATTTGAAGGAGCAAACTCCGTCTCTGATGGCCATATATGAATGTAGAGAACCTCTAATAATGATGCTGATCGAAGGAAACCGGGTATAGAGGGATGATAAGGTGAGAAATAATAGAGATGAGTCAGGAGGGTTGCGGATAAGGGCGTCATCGAAAAAGAATCATGGCCGTCAAGGAATAGGCGTCGAAAGGTAATCCCTTGGAGGAAGTCCAGCCATGTTTGCGCAGTAGACGAGGACTCGTCCGATTGGTGTATGACAAGATCATCCAGATGTTCAATCGGCTGCAGAGATGTGATTGGCATCTCATTTTCTGCCTGTATCCGCAGGGAACGGACACGTCGGATATCAAAGTGGTTCCCTAACTCAGCCAGGGCGGGTGCCTCAGCAATTGAAGCAAGGACCGGATCTGTGAGGTAAGGTATTGAGATATTTAGCCGGAGTGGTGCGTTTTTTGAACGTTGAAGATGCAGGATATTCATATTAGAATCAGGATTACGCTCATCCCAATCACAATGAATGAAAGTCCACTACACAAATAAGTCAGAAATGGACAAACCATTAGTTCGTTTCTCTTCCACATACCAGACAGGGTGTTTCGATGGCGACTTTTCTCCAGATAGAGCATATAGATGTCAACGGGATTAGCATTGACAAGTGTTCGTCACTTCCGACGACCTCAAATGTGGACAAGAATATGGAGGAGAGAAGTTCAGGAGGAAGAGAAACAGCAAGGTTCATCCTGTTCCGAGCACGATTTGAGTAGGCATGGATGAGCGGCACCTTATTTCGGAGAAGAACAACGTGGTTTTTCACAGCGTGAAGTTGATCTTTCATTGAAGACGACAAAGAATCAAGCTTCTCCACTGATGCATGGCTCCTAAAAGGGAGGGGTGAGCACGGGATTCGATTCAACTCGGATGATAATGCGCACAACTTGGAGTGATCCACTGCTTCCAGAGCAGCGTCGCCTTGGATGAGCATTTTTTTCAGTGTTTGCATCAATATATCAAGCTCAGAACGATCCAGAGACTCCATGATCACGAATGTGTGTCAAAATTCTTAGCAGGTTTAGCTCAAATCGAGATCGATTTGAGATCGAGGTGCATGTGAATTAGAGGTGGATACCACAGCTCAGACATAAAACATTGTACGTCAGCCGGGGAGCAAAAGATGAGATGAAACCGTAGGCCCCGAGTGTGCGTCGGAGAACGACGCGTGATCCTTGTTTACTTTCGGACAGAACATTATAGATTATATAAGCGTTCCTTTTCCGTTCTGACTGAGCTACCGCTAGAGTTTGTGCCACAGGTGTGGCGTTACGGAGATCCTAGATGGATAATGAGGACATGTTTTCTACATGTTAAAAAACTTTTAATATCGCTTGGATCCTACCGCTTCGGCACGAAACGCCGGCGCCAGTTTCAAGTGCATCTGTGCTTCCCGGACTGGACTGCCGGTATTCCGAACACCGGCTGGCGTGTAATTCCTCCGGACATTATCTACTATTTACATTCTTTTCTTTTCTT
>WNFI01144923.1_pt1 | contig 13831 bp, 7 predicted proteins | sample 5400471 | NCBI WGS metagenome assembly WNFI01 (sample SAMN13153348, study PRJNA577476) | soil metagenome | isolation source: 100 cm saprolite on Douglas fir-dominated hillslope | place: USA:California | collected 2013-09-17 | reverse complement strand
ACGATTATGCCGAAGTAGATCGTGGTCCATTCCGCTCAAGCTCTCGCTGCTTTCGGAACATTCAGTTCAATCGGCAGGGGAACTTCCTCCTTACTGCTGACGGTTTCACGACAGTTCGGCTGTGGGATCTCACTGGAATTGGGCAGCCTATCGTTCTGCACGTGACCGGCGGACAGTGGACACTAAGCATCGCGCTTAACCTCACCGGCTCTGCTGTCGTGACCGATACCGACGGTAATAGATTTCTTTGGAATCCAGCGTCCAAACAACAAACCACACTCGACGCAGATGATTTCAGCTTCAGCCCTGATGGTTCGACATTGGCTTATATTGATCGAGACAGGAAGGTTAAGTTAAGGAACCTGAGAACGCAGCAAGAACAAACCCTTCCAATCGAGAAATGGATCGCGCCGGACAGGTATATTTACGGCCTCACCTACAGCCCCGACGGGTCGCTCCTGGCGATCCTTGATGATCACGGGACAGTGACGTTGTGGGATCTTGCCGCACAGAAACTGCGCGGCACCCTGGGGAACGACGAAATTGGACCTTCTAATACATTTGATAGCAGTGGCTTTACTGATATGGCATTCAGTCCAGATGGCTCCACCCTGGCACTTTATACAGACACGGTGATTCAGCTTTGGGATATCAAATCGTTGAAACGCTTCGCCAGTGTGTCAGATGTTTCTATAGCGAATGATCTCATATTTAGTCCAGATAGCACTACTGTCGCATGGGTCGATCCGGGTGTCTATCCACAAAATTATCCAACTGACCCGTTTATTTCGTCTATGGTTCACGTCTGGAACTTTCGAACGGACAAATCACCAAAAACCTTGCGCGATCCGCTGGACACGGGCGCGCATACCAATCCACTTAACAACGGTATGTTTAGCGACGGTTGCAGCACCCGGACTCCCGCCTTCAATGCGGACGGGAAGCTGCTGGCTGCCATTAGCAACGATGGCACGCTTCAATTGTGGAACGTGAGCACCGGAAAAATACTGACGACGTTCATGAATGAACGTGACCTGGGTGAATTTGTGACGGGGATAGCTTTCACTGCGGATGGCACTCAGGTCGCCTCGGTCAGTGAGGATGGCACTGTGCGCCTATGGGGCATTAAGAACGGTCAATAATTCTCTCACACTTCAGACATATCTAGAAATGCGTGTTGTCAGTGTCCTCGTCAACTTTTTCTGGCGCGGCGTGCCACGGATCGAGTCGAAGCCACGTTCGGCCTATGCGGAACATGGTTCCTGGTCGAAGCTGCACCCGTTCTGTAATCCGCTCTCCGTTTACAAATGTGCCATTCCGGCTGCCACTGTCTTCAAGATAAAAGGTTTCAGCCGCTATGTCGTAGGTAACGCGGGCGTGCAGCCGCGACACCTGTGAATCATAGTTTAGAATGATGTCACACGTTTCACGCCGCCCAATCGTCACAATAAGATCGCGGCCCTCATTGGGGTAATCCCAGGCAAGCCATTTGCCATCAAACGGCCCGCTCATAAACGAAATCGTGATCTGACCAGCAGAATCGAAACTCATCCAGCTATTCCTTCGAGTTGGGCCGCTTCTGACGGGCTTCAGTGCGCATCCGTCGTGACGCCTCATGCTTCGAGTCAATTTCCAGGGCACGGTTAAGCGTGGTGATTGCTTCATCATAGCGTTCTAACGCGACCAATGCCTCACCCGCGTCGTGCCAGAACCATACATCGGTTGAGTCTTCCTGAATGGCGCGTTGATGGCAGCCGAGCGCTTCAGGCCAGCGGCCCAATGCTGCATAGGCCAATCCTTTACCGTTCCAGGCCCAGGCATACTGGGGATCAAGCTGCACGGCCCGCTCATAAGAGTCGAGCGCCTCGGTGTGGCGATCCAATTTGCGAAGTACCTGTCCCTTCCGCGCCCAGGGAACGGCTGAACCGGGTAATGCGTCAGCAGCCCGTTCGCAGATTTCAAGACCCTCCTGATAATGCCCAAGGATCAAATGCACGTCAAGCACGTTCAGCCAATACCAGATGACGCCGGAATCCTCTTCGACTGCCCGTTCATAGCTCAGGATCGCTTCCTCGTGACGGCCCATCTGCTCAAGCGCCTGCCCGCGACCATTCCAGGCCCAGGCATACTGCGGATTGATCGCCAACGCACGATCATAAGCGCTGACGGCTTCCTTATAGCGACCAAGACGACGCAGCACCTGCCCGCGCTTGGACCAACTTTCTACGTGTTCGTTGTCAATTCGCAGGGCACGGTCCACGACTTCGAGCGACGCGCCGAAACGTTCTAGCGTCAGCAGTTCGCTAGCCTGATCGTAGAAGTGCCATGCGTTGACAGGGTCTTCCTCAGCAGCGTGTTGAAAGCAGCGCAGCGCCTCTTCATGACGGTTCAGGGCGCTTAACGCCTGTCCCTGCCCGTTCCATGCCCAGGCAAGATGCGGATCGAGGGTGACAGCCCGTTCAAAGGCTTTGAGTGCATCTTCCAGCCGACCCATTCGCCGCAGGACCTGGCCCATGCGTGCCCACGCACGTGGGTGATCGGGAACAAGCTGGACGGTGCGTTCGAGCGCAGCCAGAGCATCTTCGTTGCGATGGAGCGCACTCAAGACATCGGCCTGCTGATAGCGGTAGTGAGCATCGTTTGGCGCGATTTCGACGGCTCTCGTGTGTGCCGTGAGCGCTTCCTCATACCGGTCAAGCATTGCCAGTGTCACGCCTGTTTCATTCCAGGCCCAGGCATAATGGGGATCGACCCACACGGCGCGGCTGTAGTAAATGAGCGACTTTTCGAGTTTGCCCAGCCGACGCAGCGCATTCGCCCAGGCCAGCCACCCACCTGCGTTTTGCGGGTCGAGCTTGACGGTACGCTTGAATTGGATAATCGCGTCATCGTAACGTTCCAGCGCAACCAGAATATTGCCCTGATTGTAATGATTCCAGGGGTCATCGGCGTCGCTCTTTTCCGCTTCCTGATACATCGCCAGCGCATCGTCGAGCCTGCCCAGACGTTCGAGGATTGCGCCTTTGGCAGACAGCACACGGCTGAAGCCAGGTTGGAGTTCGAGCGCCCGGTCATAGGCAGCCAGTGCTTCATCATAGCGGCCAAGACCTCGAAAGATTTGGCCCTGCCGTGACCAGAGCACCGCTTGATCGGGGGCCACGCGCAATGCCTGCTGAATAACCGGGAGTGCATCAGCGTAGCGCTCCTGATCGATGAACGCCTCTGCCAGATGTTCCCACGGCCAGGAGCGGGTCGGCATCAGGCGCGTCGCCTGCATAAATGCGGTGGCGGCCTCAGCAGGCTTCCCCTGACTCTTGAGAACTAGCCCCTTACCATCCCAGGCTGGACCATCACCCGGATCGAGTTCAAGCGCCCGGTCATAAGCTGCCAACGCCTCTTCAAAGCGACCCAACACCCGCAGCAACTGTCCCCGCCGGGTGTGGCTCAGCACATGGCGCGTATCCAGAACCAGCGCCGTATCAAGCACATTCAGCGCGGTTTCATGCTGGCCCATGTCGCGTAGCACACCGGCCTGGTAGTAGACGGGCCACACATCTTTGGGGCGCAGAGCCGCCGCTGTCCGGTAAGCTTCGAGCGCCCCCTCATAGTTGTGTTGGCGTTCGAGAATAATGCCTTTGCTGCGCCACGCCCACGCGAATTGCGGATCGACGCCGAGCGCCTTGTCGTAACATTCCAATGCTTCATCATAGCGTCCAAGCAGCCGCAGTGTCCGGCCTTTACTTGTCCACGCCGAAGGCGAATCTGGGCTGACGGTCAGGGCGCGATCATGAGCAGCAAGCGCCTCTTCATAGTAGTTAAGTTCTGTCAAGCTGTACGCTTGATCCATCAGGTCGCGGGCCTGCATGGCGTCTCTGCTGATTTCCACATCAGGCGTTCTGCCGAGAATGCTCTGATACAGCTTCGAGAGTTCGCTGTGCAGCTCCATCCAGTTAGCGGGCCTCGCGTCCGCCTGCTTATCCAGGCAGCGCAGTGTGAGCGCCCGCAAATTGTCGGGGATAATGACCGCTAGATTTGCGGGGAATTCTGGCTGCATCTTGATATGCGCCTCGATCCACTCGTCGAAGGTCCGCAGCCGGAAAAGCTGGCGTCCGGTCAGCATTTCAAACAGAATCGCCCCGAACGCGTAAATATCAGAGCGTTGATCGAGCGCTTCGCCCCGGCACTGCTCAGGCGACATATACGGCGCTGTGCCCACAATGGCCCCAACACGAGTCAGCCGGTTAGGCAGCGCTTTGTCTACTTGCGCAGCGTCAGGCGACTCTTGAGCGCTGTCGAGCGAGTATGCCAGGCCAAAATCGGTAACTTTGGCGATGCCATCATGCCGAACTAGAATGTTGGCGGGCTTGAGATCGCGGTGGACCAGACCGGGAACCTGCTGCACGGCATGTTCCATGCCCAGGCAAATGCCAAGCGCAATTTGCAGCGAATGTTCCAGGTCCAGGCGGCGATGATCGATCCAGCTTTTCAGATCGGGGCCAAGTCCTTCCGGCCCGGCGATATATTCAAGAACGATATGAGGTCGCTCCCGGACACGCTCATTGCCGATGTCTTTGACGAGTTTTGCCTGGACAATGTGGTTATGCTTTTCCAATCGAATCCACGTGCGCGCCTCTTGAATAAAACGCGCCATCGCCCGTTCATTTTCCAGGAAGCGCCCCTGAAACGTCTTGATCGCTACCGGGCTGCGGGTTTCAAGGTCATAGCACAGGTAAATGATGCCCATTCCGCCGCGAACAATATTTCTGACCTCGTAGCGATTTCCCAGAACTTCGCCCCGGCGAAAATCACCCGTGTCCTCGTCTTCCGAGGGTTGGATAAGGACAGGTGACGAAGGGCTGCCATTTTCCTTTAGCATTCCGGGCAGCGAACCGCCGGGCGAAGTCAAAGACGCATCCTGCTTGTTAATTACTTTTATCTTGCGAGGTTCAGGGTCAAAGCCAGCGTCCGTATCCACGAGATCGGGCTGTGTATCCTCCAAACCACGGGCTTCACGGCTAGATCGTTCGAACACAGGCAGGAACGCGCTAACCGACTGCGCGTCTACGGTTTCGTGTGTCGGATGGGATTCGTAGTCGGCTTTGGTGAGCCGCAGTTTGTAAAGTTCAACGAGACGTAACATCACATCTCGCAATTCATCGGGAAGACGATCCGCTGGAATTTCCGCGATGGCCCACAGCGCGACGGCAAGATTCCGAGGTGTTGCCGCTTGCTGCGAAATCTCGATTACCCAGCGCAGATAGTCATGAACGGCGCGGTCAGCAAGCTGTTTGTCAGCGCTGTTATCGGCTTGCTGCGCGGCACGGCGATACGCCATGAGGGTTTTGGCAACATACGACACGCGCAGGTGCTCCTCAGAGAGCGACAGCCCCGCGCAGAGATCGCCTAGCGCGAACGAATCGTTGGGATCGTCGTCGCCGCGCCGCAGTGCCAGCTTGCCGAGAATGTGAACTGCCTCATTGGGATCGGTGACGAATGGATCGGTGCGATCACCCGCCATGCGCCGGGATAATAGCCGTTTCTCGTAATCCGGCGTGAGCGTTATCGGTTGGCGACCTGTCTGCGGTACGGGTTGGAAAAACTTGTTCATACTTCCATTATTCAACGGGTTTTGTCGGATTTCAAGGTTGAACAAATCCACGTTTTGTCACGAAAACAGACAGAATTAATGAACAGCAGATTTGAGGCCTCGCCAGCGACTTGAGGCATTCGGGCAATCCAATCTGTTGGGCGCGGATTCAAGAAATATAGCATAAATCGCGTGATCGAATTTCAAGTCACTTACAATCGTTAACCTGTAGTCTTTTCTCAAGATGTAGATGTTGTAGGCTTCAGTTACTCTGCGTGTGGTCACGTCGAAGCCACGGCCAGCATATAAATAACATGAGGGTGCATCCAGAACGCTAATCACATTGGCAAGGGTTGGCGTGGTCCGATCATCCGGATCAAAGCCAACCGAGAACCCCTCGAATACCTTGTTATTAAAATCGATGCCAATCGTGGGGGTTATGCTCTTCAATACAGCGGGCTTTTTCCAGATAAATGGACTGTATTGTTCGTCCAAAATATAGCCGCGTGGCCCCAGCCGCTTTGAAGTCTCCTCAAACGCGTCCAAAAGTGTAGTCTTCCCTGGAACAGCGCCCAAAAAGCACGGCAATCTGCACTCGGTGAACGGAAAGATGTGAAGTTCTGCGGAGTCGGGATTATTGCGTGTTAACAGGATGAAGCCAGCGCTTACCAGAGCCAATAACGTCGTCAAGAGAAAACTAAATGCCAAGAGTCTTCGCATGATGAGAACCAATGGCCTTACAACAAAGGGGCAGGTTTGGGACCCGCCCCACAGCTTCAACACTACAATTTCAAGCTCCGAGACCGTTGCGTGAGTTACGCCTCACTGGCAGCCGTAAGCTGTTGAGTTGCAAAGGACAGGCGGCCTTCACTGGCACTGGTCAGGACGGTCGATCCTGCCGGGTACAGGTTGTCTAGAATAGCCTGGCTCAGTGGACGGGTCACCAGCCGCTCAATCGTGCGACGCAGCGGGCGTGCTCCATTAGCCGGATCGTAGCCCTGGCCCAGAATAAGCGCTCGCGCGTTCTCATCAAGCTGCAAGGTAAGATGCTGTTTGGCAAGCCGCTCGCGCAATTCCTGCAAATGCAGGTCGAGCACGTCTACCAGCACCTTCTCACTGAGCGCGTTGAAAATGATCACTTCATCGAGACGGTTCAAGAACTCCGGGCGGAAGAAGCGCTTGAGCACGGCATTGTAGTTTGGCGTGCGGATGCCCTCGGTGCGCAGGCCAAGCTGTTTGCCAACTTCGGACGTACCGATATTGCTGGTCATGATCCAGACTGCGTGGCGGGCGTCAATCGTCACACCGCGCGAGTCGGTCAGGCGTCCGTCATCGAAGACCTGAAGGAACAGGTCGAAGACTTCCGGCGCAGCCTTTTCCACTTCGTCGAGCAGCACCACGGAATACGGCTTGCGGCGCAGCGCCTCGGTAAGCTGTCCACCCCTCTGCGAGTCTTTGTATCCAGGCGGCGACCCGATCAGGCGGGCAACAGTGTGTTCATCGTGGAACTCAGACATATCCAGGCGGATCAGCGCGTCCTCATTGCCAAACAGGAATTCGGCTAAAGATTTCGCGAGTTCTGTCTTGCCGACACCGCTCGGTCCGAGGAACAGGAATACACCAACGGGACGGCATGGATCAGCTAATCCAGCACGGTTCGTTTTGATGGCGTCGGCAACGGATGCAATCGCATGATCCTGCCCAATGACGCGGGACTTCAAGTCGGCTTCCATGCGCTGATATTTACGGCGCTCGTCTTCGCTAATCTCGGCAAGCGGAATACCAGTCCATTCCGCCAGGACTTCGGCTACGGATTCGCCCGTCACGACGCGCGACGATTCCCCATCTGCTGAACCGTGGATAACCACGCGGGCGCAGGCTTCGTCCAGCAGATCGAGCGCCTTATCGGGCTGACGACGATCAATCATGTATTTGGCGGAGAGCGTGACGGCAGCTTGCAGCGCATCTGTATTGATCTGAACTTTGTGATGGTCGCTGTAATGGCCCTGAACCTGGGTCAAAATGGTCAGCGTATCCTCAGCAGATGGCTCCTCGATGGTGATGGTACGGAAACGACGTTCGAGCGCTGCATCCTGAGCAATCGCGTTGTGATATTCTTCGTGCGTGGTCGCGCCGATGCACACAATCTCGCCGCGTGACAGGGCGGGCTTCAGAATATTTGCCGCATCAAGGTTACTGTCAATCGTGTCGCCAGCGCCCACGATGGTGTGAATTTCGTCAATGAACAGGATAATGCCGCTAACGTTCCGCGCCTCGTCTACAATGCCTACGAGACGTTCCTCAAACTGACCGCGCAGGCTGGTTCCAGCCACCAACGTGCCGATCTCAATCTGCACGATCCGTCGATCCAGCAGCGACGACGGCGCGGTTCCCTTCACAATATTGTAGGCCAGCCCCTCGATGACGGCGGTTTTGCCAACACCCGCATCACCGATCAGCAGTGGATTGTTCTTCTTGCTGCGGGTCAGGGTGCGTGCCACCGCCCGGATTTCGCGCTCACGACCAATCGCCTCGCCAATCTTGCCACGGCGGGCAAGTTCTGTCAGGTCGCGCCCATATTTATCGAGCAGAGGTGTTGGAGGCCGCGTCGCACGATCTGGCTCGGCCTTTTCGTGATTCTCGTCACCATCAGGAAGCTGCGGATGTTCGCTTTCACCGCGCTTCAATTCTTCAAAAATGCCCTCTACCCACAGCGTTGCATCCATGCCCAACGACATTAGTTTACGAACTGCAACGCCTTCCCCCTCCTGAAGCAGTGCGAGAAGCAGGTGCGGTTCCGTCACAATATCGCTGCCATAATCATCAGCATGAAATACAGCCATTGCCAGCACGCGATAGGCACGCGGCGTAAAGGGCGGTGCATCTTCCGGCTCGTCTTCGCCCTGACCTGCCTCGCGGCGAATTTCATTGCGGACAAGGCGAGGATCGAGGCCAGTCGCCATCAAGAGGCGCTGTGTGATGCCCCCTTCAATCTTCGTCAGTGCGTTGTACAGATGCTCGGTTCCGATGTAATTATGAGATAGCCGGGCTGCCTCATCAATGGCAGCACTCAGCAAGCCTGCAGAACGTTCACGGATTTCTTGTTCGCTTATATCCAGCGGCGATGCCACGGCGATTTTTCCTCTCGCCCAAAATGGGTCTACATTTGGGATTGCCCAACTACTTCTAGTATATCCATTATTAATCGGGGGTATATGACTGTATCTGAATTGTGATGGAATCGGTATGAAGTTCAGTCTGCTGGCGCGGAAACCGTTCTCGCATCGTGTTAACTTTGTTACAACTCGTTGAGGTTCCTGTGCTGGCTTCTGATCATTCGCAGGATATAATTGATTATGTGCATTTGGAAATAGCAACCTTCATGGAAACAATTTAATGGCTGATCCATTGCTAGGGAAACAGTTAGGCGATTACGTAATCCAGGGCCTGCTAGGTCGCGGAGGCATGGCCCGCGTTTATAAGGGCTACGATGATCGGCTCCAGCGTTATGCGGCTGTGAAGGTCATCAACAGCGATTTCAACGCCGCAGATCAGGCTGAGTACACGGAACGTTTCCGGCGCGAGGCACGCGCTATTGCCCGTCTGCATCACCCCAATATCGTCGGGGTGTATCAGTTTGGCGAATATGAGGGTAATTATTACATGGCAATGGTCTTTATCGAAGGCAAAGACCTCCGCCAGATACTCAAAGAATGCGCAGATAACGGTCAGCCATTGCCCATGCCAGAAGTCCTCAACTTTATTCGGGGCATCGGCAGCGCCCTCGACTATGCTCACAGTCGGGGGGTGATTCACCGCGACATCAAACCGTCAAATATCATGCTGGATAACGAGAACCGGGCCATTCTGACCGACTTCGGCCTCGCGCTCAGCACGTCAGAAGGTACACTCGGCGACACATTTGGTAGCGCCCACTACATTGCACCCGAACAGGCAGTTTCTTCGGCCAAAGCGGTTCCGCAGAGCGATCTGTATTCGTTGGGTGTATGCCTGTACGAAATGCTGGCGGGCAAGGTTCCATTCGACGACCCATCGGCAATGAGTGTCGCGCTCAAGCATCTCAACGATGCACCGCCGCCGCCAACGCTCTTTAACCCGACCCTATCGCCTTCGATTGAGCGGGTCATCCTCAAAATTCTGGACAAAGACCCTAACCAACGCTATGCCACCGGCGCTTCACTGACCGAAGCGCTTGAGCGGGCGATGCACTCGGATACGTCCGAGACGACGGTTGTACTGCCAGCCACAAAGAAACTGGAAGACCCAACCCCCGCACCCATCGAGATCGACGCGCGCAAGATCGCGGCACATGTCCACGAGAGCCGCCTGCAAGAGATCAAATCTGCGGAAAAACTAAAGACAGGGGAACTGGAAAAGCCGAAAGCTCCCATTGATCCGGCAAGAGCGACACCGATCCGTAACGTGTCATCAGAACTCGATGCGATTCCTACCTCCATTGGCACGACCTCGCAGGCGACGCCTGCAATGGGCGCTCCCGCTGCACTCGGTCAGACGAATCCGACCACCGCAACAGAACCACTTCCGGCAGCACGCAGCGGATCAAAGATGTTATTAATTCTGATCCCGCTGCTGATTGTACTTATCGTCGCAGCTATCGTGCTGTTTGGCGTGTTGAGAGGCCAGGGCGGAGCGGTACAAACCCCAACGTCGATTGCGCAAGTTGGCATTACAGGTACAGCGGATGTTACTCAGGCGGCGACGGCGATAGTCGTGGCGGCGACTGGCAACGCAACCAGCAGCGCCACCTCAAAGACAGTTCCAGCCGCCGCTACAACGCCCACCAGAGCAACATCGACTGAAACGCCGACGACACCAGCACCCACGGCAACTGTTGCGACAAACACGCCAAGTACCGAGGCCACACTCATCGGGACCAGCGCCATCTTGCCGTCAAATTCGCAGCCAAACATTAAACTCGCCTGGGACGATTATCAGCTTACGCTCTCAAATACAGGCAAAGTACCGATCAACATCTCTAAATTGAAATTTATCCAGCAGGGTGATTCCGAGGCAACAACCCGAAGTTTTGACACGCAATTCTGGTATGTTACAAACTCTCAATATACGCCGGATGCGCTGCCGCCCAGGTTTTGCTTCCAGGTCTATCGCCAGGGCCGGACACTGCCGACTCCCATCCCGGATTGTACGACGGAACCAACCAATTATCGGGCGGCATGGGCGAAGGTCGCAGATGCCCGTACATTCTGGGTCGCCGGCAGCCCGAACGCAACAACATTCGAGGTTGATTTTGGGGATCAAAAGATTGCAACCTGTACGCTCAGCGCGGGACATTGCGAATTTGCCCTACCTTAAGCGTCGTGCGGCGTTTGCTGATTTAAGCAAGACGGCTTGTGTAGGTGCATATGACTGATTCGATTGAAACCCAGCAGCTTGAAGTTCTCGTCCAGATTACACAGCTTATCGCGACGCTTGATCTGGACGAGGTGCTGCTGCATACGCTGGCCCGGATGACTGAAGTTGCAGGGGCATCACAGGCCAGCTTCTTCCTGATCGATGAACGTGAAAATACAGTGCAGCGCTTTATCGCGGCGCGCGATATGGACCCGCAAAAGAAGAGCATGGTGTCCCACAGCGTCCTGGAACATGGTCTGGCTGGGTGGGTGCTCGCCAACGCCGAAGCCGCCATTGTGACCGATACCATGGAAGACAGCCGCTGGCTCATGCTCGACGATAAGGAGCGTGTCCGTTCGGCGTTGTGCGTACCGTTCTTCATCGAAGGGCGCATACGCGGCGTCATGACGTTGGAGCACCCCGAACCGGATCACTTCTCCAATGAGGATTTGCGGTTGGCAAAGGCCGTCGCCAATCAGGCCGCAATTGCCCTTCACAACGCCGAACTGTTTGACCGGGTGCAGACGCAGGAACGACAGCTTGAAGCCGTTCTGGATAGCATCTCAGAAGGATTGATTGCCGTCGATCACGACTGGGGTATCCGGCTATTGAATCCCGCCGCCGAAGCACTATTAGGCGTCTCAGCCGATGCAGCCGTTGGACAACACCTCGATAAAGTATCGCAAAATCCGCTGTTTGCTCGTCTCACCGAGACAATTTCGCAGGCGAACATGACAACGGGCAGGAAACCCTTTGAACTGCGGGATGAGCTTGCGGCAAAGGATTATGTCGTCAATGTGGCGGTGCTACATCAGGGTGATCCCGCCGAGGTTGGCTACGCGATTGCGCTATACGATGTGACCTCTCTTAAAGACCTCAACCGCCTGAAAACCCACATGATCAAGATGGCGTCGCACGATCTGAAAAACCCGCTTGGCGTGCTACTTGGCTACGTTGACCTGGTATGGAGTGATGTGAGCAACAATCATGTGCCGCCGCCGACCTATATTGAGGCCATCTATAAGTCCATCACGCGAATGGAAACGCTCATCGCTTCCCTGCTGGATGCGAACCGTTCTGAGCAGCAGGCTTTTAATAGAGTGGCAATCGATCCCTATGAACTGCTACAGGCATCGCTTGAAGATGCAATGCCACTGGCGGAGCAGCATCATCACGAGATCGTCAAGAACGTCCAGCCGAATTTACATCCGATCAAAGGCGATTTTGTGGAGTTGCGCGAAGCAATGAGCAATCTGCTCAGTAACTCCGTCAAATACACGCCGGATGGCGGAACGATTACCATTAACGTCTATATCGAAGAGGATCGCTTTTATTTTTCGGTAAAAGACACGGGTTATGGCATTCCCGCCGATCAACAATCGCATATCTTCGAATCTTATTTCCGAGCCAACACGCCTGCCACAGCGCATATTAATGGAACTGGTGTAGGGTTAAGCCTGGTCAAAGAGGTGATTGAGCGCCACGGCGGGCATGTCTGGTTTGATAGTCAGGAAGGTCGTGGGAGCACATTTGGCTTCTGGCTCCCCATGTTGGATAGGCAGTTACCCATAACTTCAAGCTGAGTGGTCAAGCTCATCCAGAAAGTTGCGGATTGCCATCGTGGTGGCCTGTGGCTGCTCAAGCATCGGCAGGTGGCCCGCGTTCTCAATGGTCGCCAGCGTCGCCGATGGGACCGCCGCCGCCATTTTCTCCGCCTTCTGCGGCGGGATTATCTGATCTTTATCGCCAGTCAAGATCAGCACAGGAACGTTGATTTCGGGCAGCAGGTCGGTAGAGTCAGGACGTGCCGCCATCCCTTTCAGCGTGCCGATAATGCCACTCGGACGGGTGTTGAGAATAATCGTGCGTATCTGCTCCATCATCGGCTCATCTTCCGGGGTATTCGGTGCGAACAGCCGTGGAGTCATGGCCTGGGCGACAACCTGACTGCCCTCGCCAAACACTTTCTCGGCAGTTTTGTAGCGGCCCTGCCTTGTATCATCCGAATCCGGCGATGCTTGCGAACAGACCAACCCTAGCGCGGCAAAGCGGTCCTTAGCCAGCCGCCAGAGTGCAAATGTCACATAGCCGCCCATGCTGTGACCGATGATTGCAGCTTTTTCGACGCCAAGCGAATCAAGCAGCGCCAGGACATCCCGCGCCATCGTCTCCATGTCATACACGCCTTCGGGAGCGGGGCTTTGACCGTGACCACGCAGATCTGGCGTGATCACGCGATAGTGGTCGCTCAGCCCCTGCTGCTGCGTTTGCCAGATTACGCTGCTGAACGGATAGCCGTGCAGCAGGACAACAGGGAGTCCTTGCCCCTGCTCAGAATAATGCAACGTCACCGGAATACTCATCCAGAAAAACTCCTTAAAAGATAGTTAACAGCGCAGGATTGTAACAGACAATTCGCACAACGTCGCTCATTTACAGGTGGCGACCAACCGCTTTGTCGGCTCATGATGCGCTATACTGTTCACCTTGCTATTGGTCATTGGAGATGGTGCAATGTCCGATTTAGTCAGCCAAATATTACGCGATTGGCAGAATTTCTACCTGCTTACTGGCACCGCCGCCGCTACGCTCATCGGCCTTCAATTCATTGCGGCTTCACTGGGAACCGGCCTCGTGACCTCCAGTACCAAGCTGCTTATAAGCACGTGGGTAACGCCGACCATTATCCATTTTGGCACTGTGTTAGTGATCGCTGTTGTTAGCACTATTCCTGTTCTTAATGCACTTTTACTTGCTGTGCTCCTGGGCATTGGTGGCCTGGCCGGGTTAGGCTATACGAGCGCGGTGGGGATCGGGATGTGGCGGCAAGGACGGAAGACGCCCTTAGCG
>WNFI01144700.1_pt1 | contig 13832 bp, 16 predicted proteins | sample 5400471 | NCBI WGS metagenome assembly WNFI01 (sample SAMN13153348, study PRJNA577476) | soil metagenome | isolation source: 100 cm saprolite on Douglas fir-dominated hillslope | place: USA:California | collected 2013-09-17 | reverse complement strand
TGCGAGGCACCAGTGATAAGGATGACGGGAGCTTTCATTCCGGAGTCACCACGAAATACACCAAATACACGAAAGGGATGTCCGGCACTGCATGGTTCGTTTTTCGTGTCTTTCGTGTGTTTCGTGGTGGCGAACTCTTCAGCACAGCAGCGAGCCGAAGTCCATGAAGTCGGCCGTGAACCCGCCCTGCACGCCCTTGCAGATGACGCTCACCGCGTCGTGCGAGTGCAGCGACTCGAGATGCGAGCAGGCGATCCGGAAATCCCTGATGCGCTTGTCGCGGTCGAACTCCAGGTAGAGCAACCGGGCGGCGTCCTCCACAAACTTGAGGTAGGCGCCGTTGAGCTCGGCGAACGCCTGCTCGTCCTCGCGCTTCACCATCACCTGCGTCTCGGTCTGGAGCGCCTTGAGACAGAGCGCATGCACGTCCTCGATCCAGATCTTTTTGCCTTCGGCTTCCTCGAGGGTCACGCGCGCCTTGCTGCGCTGCGAGTGCGGCACGGTGTAGGCGCCGCGTTTGGCGCGGGCGTGCTCAGAGAGCTCGGCCGAGCAGGGGCAGGCGGAGGAATAGACAAAGTCAAAATGGATGAATCGCCGGTAGTGGCCGTCGCACGTCATCACGCCCTCGAAGGCGACCGAGTAAAACTGCCAGCCCTCCAACCCGCTGCGGAGGCTCCGCCGCATCATCGGGTAGGAAAAGGCGATCTTCAGCCGCGCATCCTTCGTCTCCACCTTGCGCAGGTAGCTTTTCAAGATTTTGCCCATCCACTCGCCGGTGGTGACGCCGTCCTTGTGCTCGTAGAAGGTCCGCATGATGCGGCTCATGTTGATGCCCTTCAGCTCGGCCTCGAGCGACACCGTGCCGGTGACGCTGGTCTCGAGCGTGAGGAGCTTGCCGGCCTTGGTGCGGTAGCGAAGCGGGAGCTTGAAATTGTGGATGCCGACCTGCTGGATCGGCACATGGGCGCCCTGGATGGCCTCGTGGGCCACCTCCATCATGTCGGGCAGCGAGGCGATGTAAGCGGCGCTCGGCCGGAATTTTTTGTCGTAGTTCCGTTTGATGGGGGGTTCCTGCCCGCAACTTGAGCGGTGGAGATACATCTGTTTCATGGGCGCGGTGGGTCAGGCGTGGTCGGGGCCATACTGTCTTGTCATCGCGAGTCCGGCAAAGCCGGACGTGGCGATCCAGCTGGATTGCTTCGTCGTTTCACTCCTCGCAATGACAGGATTGCGTGTCATGTGGTCTCCGGGCCGAAATATTCGGCAAAGTTGCGCGGGGTTTCGTAGAGGCGGACGCAGTGGAGGGTGGCCGGGCGCCTGATGTGCCGGGCGAGCCGGCCCCAGAAGGCGATGGCGAGATTCTCCGTCGAGGGAATGATTTTCATCAGGAAGCCGACTTCGCCGAGACTGCGGTGGTCGCACGGGCCGGCCACGGCGCGCTGCATGATCTGCTTCAGGTCGCCGAGGTCGACCACGTAGCCGGTCACGGGGTCGGGCCGGCCGCGCACGGTGACCTCGAGCACGTAATTATGGCCGTGCACCTGGTTGCAGGGGCCGTATTTCCGGCGGTTCCACGCCGCGGTCTGCGCGGGGTTGTGCAGCCGGTGCGCGGAGTTGAAATGCACCTGCCGGGTGATGAACACCTCGCCCGCGGACGGCGCGGGCTTTTTTCGACTGGAGGTCGGCTGCGGCATGGAGGGTCAAGGCAAGCCAGTTTCCGGCGCGCGTCAACCACTCCGACACCCGGGCAACGGGGTGTCGGAGTGTCGCGCCGAAGCTCCGCCGGGCGGAGCGAAGGCGGACCACCAATTCTCCGCGGCCTGGGCCAAATTAACCATTGCCCGTGCCGCCCAGACGGGCGTTCAATCGCCGTCATGGCCATGCGGTTCAGCATTCTCGGCAGCGGCAGCGCGGGCAACTCCGCCCTGCTCCAGACCGACAACACCCGCGTGCTGGTCGACGCCGGCTTTTCCGCCCGGCGGCTCGCGGAACTGCTCGCCGAGCACGGCGAAAAGCTGGAGAACATCGACGCCATCCTGCTCACCCACGAGCACAGCGACCACGCCGCCGGGCTCAACGGCCTCGCGCGCCACCCGCACATCCGGGTCTTCGCCAACCGCGCGACCGCCACCGCGCTGCAAACCGGCCTGAAATACCGGCCCAATTGGAATCTGTTCGAAACGGGCGCCACCTTCCGCTTCCGCGACCTCGAGGTCAGCAGCTTCGCCGTGCCACACGACGCGCAGGATCCCGTCGGCTTCCTCATCGCCCACGGGGAGGACGACCTGCTCTCGCCGCGCCGCAGCCTCGCCTGGCTGACCGACCTCGGCCACGCCCCGGCGCATGTGCTCGAGCGCATCCGCGAGGCCGATGTGCTCGTGGTCGAGGCCAACCATTGCCCGCAAATGCTGGAGGCCGACACCAAGCGCCCGTGGAGCACCAAGCAGCGCATCAGCGGCCGGCACGGCCATCTCTCCAACGCCGCGGCACGCGAACTGCTCGAAGGCGTCACCAGCCCGCGCTGGCGCCATGTGTTCCTCGCCCATCTCAGCCGCGACTGCAACTCCCTCGCGGCCGTCGAGGCCGCCTGCGGCAGCGTGCTCGCCGCGCGCTCGTGCGGCTTCTCGGTCGTCGCGCCCGGCGCCGGCACCCCCTTCTTCAATTTCTAACATGCCCGCCAACTTCCGCCGCACCAAGATCATCGCCACCCTCGGCCCCGCGACCGAGAGCGAGGAGATGCTCGTCAACCTCATCCAGGCCGGCGTGGACATCATCCGGCTGAACATGGCGCACGCCAAGCACGACTGGACGCGCGAGGTCATCCGCCGCATCCGCCGCGCCAGCCAGACCGCCGGCCGCGAGGTCGCGATCATGATGGACATCAAGGGGCCCGAGATTCGCACCGGCGACCTCGAAGTGCCCATCGAGCTGCGCGTCGGCGAGATTTTTGACTTCACGGTCAAGCCGGGTGCCGAGCGCGAGCGCTCCGAGGAGGTGCGCTCGGTGGACGTCAATTACCGCGACCTCGTCAACGACATCAAGATCGGCGACACCGTGCTGGTGGACAACGGCCTCATCCGGCTCGAGGTGCTCGAGAAGCACGACGCCCACATCCGCTGCCGCGTGCTCACGCCCGGCTCCCTCTCCTCGCGCCGCCACATCAACCTGCCCGGCGTGCACGTCAACCTCCCCTCCTTCACCCAGAAGGACAAGGCCGACACGATCGTCGGCATCGAGGAGGGCGTCGATTTTGTCGCGCTCTCGTTCGTGCGCGAGGCCCACGACATCGACCTGCTGCGGCTCTTCCTGAAGGAGCGGAACTCCCGGGCCCGCATCGTCGCCAAGATCGAGGACCAGTCGGCCATCGACAACCTCGACGACATCATCCGCGCCACCGACGCCCTGATGGTGGCGCGCGGCGACCTCGGCATCGAGGTGCCGCTGCGGGAGCTGCCCGTCATCCAGCGCCGCGCCGTGCGCACCTGCCTCGCCATCGGCCGGCCGGTCATCATCGCCACCCACATGCTCGAGTCCATGATCAGCCAGCCCATGCCGAGCCGGGCGGAGATCACCGACGTGGCCAACGCCGTCTACGAGCAGGCCGACTGCGTGATGCTCTCCGGCGAGACCACCGTCGGCAAATACCCGCTCGAGTGCGTGCAGATTCTCGACAGCATCTCCCGCCGGATCGAGGAGGAACAGGCCGGCGATTTCCCCGAGCCCGCGGTGTTCGTCAGCGAGCGGATGAAGGTGTTCCGCGCCGCCGTGGTGCTCGCCAACGAACTGCCCCGCTCGCTCATCCTCGTGTTCACCCGCCACGGCACCAACGCCGCCGGCCTCGCCGCCCATCGCCCGCCGCGCGCGCCGATCCTCGCCGTCACCGACTCCATCGAGACGCTGCGCCATTTGCGGATGGCGCGCTCGGTCGAGCCTTTCCTGCTCACGCCGTTCGGCGACCCCGAGGCCACGATCGAGCGCGCGACGAGTTCGCTGCTCAAGCTGGGCCGCATCCACGAGGGTGACCGGCTCATCATTGTCTCGGACGTGCAGGCCAAGGACCGCCGCATCGACAGCATCCAGCTTCGCACGGTGCAGTGAGGGTGGAGTCTCACGCTTTTCTTGCCTCCCTGTAGCGGCGGTCTATGACCGCCGTTGTGTCCGGCGCTCACGGAGCGCCGCTGCAGCCGCCCCATGAAGCATCTTCTTGCTCTGTTATTCCTCTCCGCGCTGCCCGTCCAAGCCGCCAACTTTCTCGCGCCCGAAGCCCTCGACCTCCCGGCGCTTGTGCCCGCCCCGCCCGCGCCAGACTCGCTTGTCACCCGCGCCGAACTCGAGGTTGTGCTCCAGTTCCAGGACGCACGCACGCACGCGCAGGCCGCCCGTTGCGTGCAGATCGAGGGCGAGGACCTCTGGCTTTTCGGCGCGGAGGTCGTCGGCCCGTGGTTCACCGCCGCCAACCTGCCGCAGGCCGCGGCCTTCTTTGCCCAGGTGCGCGATGACTTCATTTCAATCAACCGCACGGCGAAGGCGCTTTACCCCCGCCGCCGGCCGCCGTTCGCCGACCCGCGCATCAAGCCTTGCGTGGAGTTCGCCGACACCGGCGCCTATCCCAGCGGCCACGGCATCCAGTCGTCGCTTTGGGCCGCGCTGTTGGACGGGATTTTCCCGGAGCACGCCGCCGATTTCCAGGCCCGCGCGCTGGAAACGCGGCGCTTCAAGCTCGTCTCGGGCATGCATTACCCCAGCGACATCGTGGCCGGCCAGGTCCTCGGCGAGGCGGTCGCCGGCGCGATGCTGAAAAACCCCGCCGTGCGGCAGGTCTTGGAAAAACTCCGCGCCGAGGCCGCGCCCTACCTGAAGAAACCGTCGTCATGATTGTTCTGACCTCTGAAAAATGAATCGGATTTATTCAGAAGCCAGAAAACTATGAATCGAGTTTTCGATTTCCTGGTTTCTGAATAACCCAGCCTTGGCGGGAATAACAATTGCCCCGCGAGCTCCCATGGTTACCAGTCACTCCTGCATGAAACGCCCTGCCTGGCTTCTCCTCGCCGCTTTTTGCACCGTGCTCGCGCAGGTGCCGCCGGTGGCGGGTCCGGTGCAGATCCCGACGGCGCATAAGATCTGCTGCGGCGCTGCAACCACCGATGGCAGTCAACACTCCGGTTCCTGCCCGGCTCAACCGAAGCGCGAATGTCCGGTCTGCTCGCTCGGCTGTGTCAACTGCTGCCTCGCGGTGCTTTCGCCCGCTGATCTGCCTCAGGCCTCACTCTCGCCGGTCGCCCGGCTGGATCACTTGGCGGAAAAGGGCCTGCAACGCGCCGACCCGCCGCAACTGCCGCCGCCGCGCGGGCTGGGCTGAATCGCATCATTGTTATCAACCAAATCATAATTCAAAAAATCATATCATGAAAACTTCACGTATCGTTCTCGTCCTTCTGGTGCTCGCCGCCTTGGCCGCCAGTGGCTCCTCGGCACCCAAGGTCGCGAACGACAGCTGCCCCACTGACAGCCCCGGCTGCAGTGCCTGCGGCGCTTGCTGCGGCCACTAAGCCGTCAGCATTCTGACTCCAAGGCCCGCACCCTCTCCTGTGCGGGCCTTTTTTACGCCCCGGAGACCTCCCCTGACCCCAGGAATAACAGTTGCCCCGGTGGCTCCCACGGCTGCAAGGCTCATCTCACCCTACATGAAACGCCTCGTCTGGCTCATCCCCGCCGCCTTGGCCGCAGAAAATCCAAGGGGTTTTCCCCGCCGCTGCGTATCACGATTATCGCGGGTTAGATCAACCCGACCAACCAAGATACTATCATGAAACCCCTCACAAAATTGATTCTCGTCGCTGTCTTTAGCGGCGTTTCCGGCCTCGTGGCTCTCGCTGGTCCCGGCCCTCAGTATTGGCAGAAACTTCCCACCTCGGCCCCGACCAAGAGCATCGCCAAACCGGCCAACGACGGCTCCGTCCTCTCCTGCGAGCACATGCTAGTGCGCAATACCGGCCCCGGCGCGGATCGGGTGCCCTTCGTGTCCGTTGCCTGCTCGCCCGAAATGCTGCGGACCAACGAACAATGCTGGAGCGAATGCGGTGTCGCCGCTCCCGCTAAGGCTGAACCGGCTGGACTGACCTGTAAGCACATGCTTATCCGCAACACCGGTCCCGGCTCCTCGCGCGTTCCGTTGAAGAGCGTCACCTGCACGCGGGAGATGATGAAAACAAACCCGGAGTGCCAGGCCACCTGCCGTTCGTGACTCCATCCCGATCAGCCACAGAAGATCCAAGGGATTTTCCCCGCTGCCGCGTATAAACCATCGAAAGACACTCAACCCCGCCATAATCATGAATACCCTTTCAAAGATTCTGCTCGCGACTGCCCTCAGCGGCACCGCCATTTCCTATGCCGGCACCAGCCCCCAATCGAACCGTCCCTTGGCGGAAACCGCCACCGCAATCAAGTCTGCCCGCCCGGTCGCCCGGCCGGAAGGTTTGGGCCTGATGTGCAGCCGCATGTTGGTGCCGCGCGTCGGAGCGACGAAACAGTCGCCTTTCACCGTCGTCACCTGCACGCCGGAGACGATGAAGAACGACTGGCGCTGCCAGCAGGCCTGCGCTATTGCAAAAAAGGGTTAATCAACCCACGAATCACCTTTCGCTCCGTGAAGCCCATTTCACCGGGCGAAAGGTCAATTCTCTGACGCCATGAATATAGACCAAGATCCAGAGCTGCGAGAAGTGCTCCATACCTGGCAAGTCTCGCCGCCGCCAGCCCCCGGTTTCAACTCCGCCGTTTGGCGGCACATCGCCGCGCAGGAGGAGCGCGCGGCGGTTGGTGTTTGGGCAACGCTGCGCGAATGGCTTTTCGTGCAGCTGCCCAAGCCCGCCTACGCCGCGGCTTTGCTCACTGTGACGGCCATGATCAGTGTGACCGCGGCCAACACGCGGGCGAATCACCTGCGCGAGCAGTATCGCGTGGACTCGGCCCGCCAATACCTCGCCTCAATTGATCCGCTAGCGATGACCGCGAACGCGTCACACGCGTCCCGATGAAAAAGTTCCTCATTTTGCTCAGCCTGGTCGTCGCGGTTGGCGTGGTTTCCTACTACGTTTGTTTTCATCGCGCGATGGCGTCGGTCGTTGTCGTGACGCCCGACGGCACCGATGCCGAGCTGGCGTGGCTCAGGCGCGAATTCGCGCTCACTCCAGTGCAATACGAAAAAGTCCTTGTGCTGCATCACGCCTACAGCCCGGTTTGCGGTGATCATTGCGCCCGCTACATGGCCGCACATCGCCACTTCGCGGATCTACTGAAAAGCCAGACCACGTGGTCGCCGGAGGCGGGCGCGATTATCGCGGAGCAGGCGCGCATTCAGGGCGAGTGCCATTCCTCAATGCTCAAATACGCCTACGATGTGGCGGCATGCATGTCACCCGAGCAGGGCCGGCGCTATCTTGAAATGGTCAAGATGCAGCTCACCGAAGGCGACCCCGCCGGGATGTTCGCCGCCTCCCGGTGATGGCTGCCGAGACACCGCCCGACGACGGCGAACTGATGTTGCGTCTCCAGGCGGGCGATGACCGCACCCTCGATGTATTGATGGACCGGTGGCAAATACCGCTGCGCCGCTTTCTTTATCGCTCCCTGCATAACGAAGCGGATGCCACGGACCTGGCGCAGGAAACGTTTGTCCGGGTCTATACCCACCGGGGGAAATTCCGCCCCGGCGCGAAGTTTTCGACCTGGCTTTTTTCCATCGCGCTCAATCTCTGTCGCGACGGCCTCCGCCGTCGCAAGGTCCGTCCGGCCATGCCGCTCGATGAAGCCGGCCTCGCAGCGGCCAGCGACCGCATGGCGGACACTTCCGGGGCGGCCCCTGACTCGGATTTGGTTCGGGCCGAAACCGCTCAAACGGTGCGTTCGGCCGTCGAGGCGCTGCCCGAGCCGTTGAAAACAGCGGTCATCCTCTGCGAATACGAAGACCTGTCGCTGGCTGAAGCGGCGGGGGTCGTCGGATGCTCGGCCAAGGCCGTCGAAACCCGGCTCTATCGGGCACGGGCTCTGCTCCGTGAGTCGTTGGCGGCGTTTTTTTGAGAAATCCCAAGGGTTTGGCCGAAAGCCGGCGTATTACTCCCTCGCAACCGTAATCATCAACCCATTCATCACATGATCAGCCTGTCTCGTTCCCTTATTTTCCTCGGCTTCTTTATCGGCGTGGCCCGCCTCGCGGCGGCCGACGCGATGGACACGAAAAGCGACATGAAACCGGAAATCCTCGCATCCTACAGCAAGGTTTCCTCTGCGCTGGCGGCGGATGACCTCACGGCGGCCAAGGCCGCGGCCTCGGCTCTCAGCGAACACGCCGGCATGAGCGCCAACAAGGACATCGCGGCCAAAGCCGATGCGGTCGCCCAGGCGGCGAACATCGAGGCGGCCCGCGGTGCGTTCAAGGGGTTGAGCGTGGCCACCGAACCACTCGCGTCAGGGCAGAAGGATTTGGTCGTGATGTATTGCCCGATGGCTGATTCCGATTGGGTGCAGGTGCAGGGCAAAACGCAGAACCCGTATTTCGGGAAAGCCATGCTGGCCTGCGGCGGTCCGAAGAAAACGAAGTAAACAGCCGGTCGCGTGCCCGTCCCGCTTTCCACGTTTCCCGCCGCTATGTTCAAACGTTTTCTCACGCTCGGCCTTGTCCTGAGTTCCCTCACAGTCGTCGTGTGCGCCGAGGGCTCCCCCTCAACCACGCCTCCGCCGACCGTCGAGATTACGCCTGACTTCGTGGATAAGCTTTTGGTCGAAGCGCGCGAACATAGCCCGGCCATCGCGGCAGCGGGAGCGCGCGCCGAGGCCGCCGCTTCGGCGGTCGATGGCGTGCGCACGTGGGAAGATCCGATGTTCATTGTCGGTCTGTCGCTGCCCACGGCGCGCGGCTTCAAGTCATCCGAGGAGGGCAACCTGATTTACGGCGTGGAGCAGAAGCTCCCGCTTTTCGATCGGCCCAAGCTGGCCCGGCAAGCTGCCGAAGCGGATGCCACGAAGGAAAAACTGACCGTGGCTTCCGAGACGGCGAAGCTGCGGCGTGATTTGCAGCTCACGCTCGCCGGCCTCGCACTGGACGACAGCACCATCGAGTTGACGGAACAGGACCTTGGCTGGCTGGAAGCCACGCTCGCCGCGGTCGATCACCGCTACCAGGTCGGTAAAGCGACCCAGGTGGAGTGGCTGAAGATTCAGACCGAGCGGGCAAAGGCGCTGGATCGCTTGAAAACGCTCAAATTTGAACGCGAGCATCAGCAGGTCGAGGTGAACCGCCTCCTGAATCGCGACCTTCACGCCGTCTGGCCCGTCGTCACCCTGCCTGCGGTCCAAGCCCTGTTGCCTTACAGCGATGAACTGGTGAGCGCCGCGTTGCAGGCCGAGCCCAAATTGAAGGTCATTCAGCAAGAAGCCACGCAGGCGGAGGCAATGTCACGCGTAACCCGCGAGCAGCGCCGGCCGGAAATCGGCATCGGGCTGCAGGGCCGCAGCTACACCGGCGATGCCGGATTTCGCGAGGGCATGGTCACGGTGAATTTTACCCTGCCGTGGCTTAATGCCGGCCGCTACGAGAGCGACTATCAGCGCGACCGCGCCAAGGTGCGCGCCAGCGAGCGCGACGCAGCGGACTACACTCTGACGATCCGCGAGGAACTCCATCATTTCATCGTCGAGCTCGATGCCGCCCGCCGCCAGGCGCTGCTTTATCGGGACGAGCTGATTCCGTTGACCGAGCAGACGCTCTCCAGTGCGAGCAATGCGTGGGCAAACTCGCTCGGCTTGTTTCAAGACGTGCTCGATGCCCGCCGGATGCTGGTTGATCACCGACTGATGCTGGCGCAAGCGCTCGCGGCGCAAGTGCGCACGAACGCCGAAATCTCGCTGCGAACCGGCATCGCCGACTTATCCCCCTTCTTCCGTGCGGAACCGACCGACAAGCCCATGAACATGGCCATGCCCGGAGAATCCAAATGAAACTTAAATCACTTTTCCGGCTTTTAGCTGTCGCGTTCGGCGCGGTGGCGCTGGGCTTGCTGACCGCCTGCTCCAAGTCCGACACGATGGCCGCCCACGACGACGGTGTGGATTACTACACGTGCTCGATGCACCCATCGGTGAAGTCGCATGATCCGAAGGCCAAGTGCCCGATCTGCTCGATGGACCTCACGGCCGTGATGAAAAAAGGGCATGATCACGCCGGGGAAGGCACACCCGCCGGCATGGCCAGCATGTCGAGCGAAACGACGACCACACCCATCATGTCTTCCGATCAGCCGAGCGAGTTCACGATTCCCCTCGATCGTCAGCAACTCATCGGTGTCACCTACGCGAATGTTTCACGCGGACCGCTTCAGTCGGTCATTCGGGCTGTCGGGACGGTGACCGTCGACAAGCAACGCCATTGGGACTACGTCGCGCGCGTTGATGGCTACGTGCAAAGCCTAAAGGTATTCGCGCCGGGTGAAGCCGTGGAAAAAGGTCAGGTGCTGATGGACATCTACAGCCCCGACCTCGTCGCGACGCAAAACGAGTTTATCGACCTCCTGCGGATGCGCGACCAGGCGGACAAGAATGGATCGACGGCGACGAAAGAAAATGCCGAGCGCCTGCTCGCTTCCGCCCGCCAGCGTCTGAGCCGATGGAATCTCACTGAGGCGCAAATCGACGCCATTGCCGAATCGCGCGCAAGCACCGATGTCTTTCAACTCACCTCGCCGTTTCGCGGAGTCGTCGAAGCGGTCGGCGTTGATCAAGGGCGGCGCGTGATGACGGGCGACCATCTGGTGGATGTCGCCGATTTGACCGGCGTGTGGGTGTGGGTCGATTTTTACCAGGAGGAGCTGCCGCAAGTTAAGTCCGGCATGGTGGTATCCATCACATCATCGGCCCTGCCGGGCGAAAAGCTTGCCGGCAAAATCGCCCTCGTCGATCCCTTCCTCAACGAAATGAAGCGCACGGGCCGCGTTCGGATTGATGTCGAGAATCCCGATCTGAAATTGCGGCCCGACATGTATGTGGACGTGGAGCTGACGGTGGACCACGGCGAAGCCCTCACGGTGCCGGTCAACGCCGTGCTCCCTACCGGCAAACATAACATCGTTTTCGTGGACAAAGGTGGCGGGAAACTCGAGCCGCGCTTCATCGAACTCGGCGGCAAGTTTGGCGACGTCTATTCGGTCACGTCCGGTCTCAAGGAAGACGAGCGCATCGTATCGAGCGCCAATTTCCTGATCGACGCCGAGTCGAAAGTGCAGGGTGCGTTGAAATCCTGGTGATGCGCCCGTGAACGAGTCCCCTCCAGTAGCCAGCCCGACGTTCATCGAGCGGGTGATCGAGATCAGCGCCCGCAACCGCTTTCTTGTTTTCATCCTGCTGCTGTTTGGCGTCGCCGGTGGCATTTGGTCGCTCCAGCACACCCCACTCGATGCGATCCCTGATCTCAGCGATGTGCAGGTGATCGTCTACACGGATTGGGAAGGCCGTTCGCCCGATCTGGTGGAGGATCAAATCACCTATCCCATCTCCACGCGCTTTATCGCCGCGCCCAAAGTAAAGTTCGTCCGGGGTGAGTCGATGTTTGGAAAGTCTTTCGTTTACGTCATCTTCGAGGACGGCACGGACATCTATTGGGCGCGCTCGCGCGTCATCGAATATCTCAACTCGGTCCGCGGTTCGCTGCCTGAAGGCGTCAACCCCGTGATCGGGCCCGACGCGACCGGGGTCGGCTGGGTTTACGAATACGCGCTCGTGGATGAAACTGGCAAAAACGACTTGTCCCAGCTGCGCAGTTTTCAGGACTGGCATCTGCGCTATGCGCTCGAATCTGTCAAAGGCGTGGCCGAGGTCGCGCCGGTGGGTGGCTTCGTGAAGCAGTATCAGGTCGATCTCGATCCCAACAAGCTGGTCGCCTATGGCATTCCGCTCGCCGATGTCGTCGCGAAAATCCGCATGTCAAACAACGACGTGGGCGGAAAGATTTTCGAGGTTTCCTCGACGGAGTATTACGTGCGTGGTCGCGGCTACATCAAGAGCCTCGCCGACCTCGAAACGATTCCGCTCAAAGTCGTCAACGGCACGCCGGTTTACGTGAAGAATGTCGGCACTGTTCACCTCGGCGGCGACCTGCGGCGCGGTGTGGCGGAACTCGATGGCCAGGGCGAAGTAGTCGGCGGTATCGTCGTGATGCGCTACGGTGAAAATGCGCTCACCGTTATCGACGGCATCAAGAAGAAACTGAAGGAAATCGAACCTTCGCTGCCACCCGGCGTCAAGGTCGTCCCGACCTACGATCGCAGCGAATTGATCCACTCTTCCATCGCCACGCTTCGCGAGAAACTGATCGAGGAGAGCATCGTGGTCGCGCTCGTCTGCCTCGTTTTTCTCTGGCACGTGCGCTCGGCGCTCGTGGCCATCATCACGCTGCCCGTCGCCATCATCCTCTCGTTTATCCCGATGCACTGGCTCGGGCTCACCTCGAACATCATGTCGCTTGGCGGCATCGCCATCGCCATCGGCGCGATGGTGGACGCTGCGATCATCATGGTCGAGAACGCCCACAAATACCTCGAACACTTTCGCGAAAAGCACGGCCGCGAACCCGATGGCCGCGAACGCGCCGAGGTCATCGTGGCGGCGGCGAAAAGCGTGGGCCGACCGCTGTTCTTCTCGCTGCTCGTGATCACGGTGAGCTTTGTCCCCGTCTTCTCGCTGACCGGGCAGGAAGGCCGCCTCTTTAAGCCGCTCGCGTTCACCAAGACCTTCGCGATGTTCTTCGCCGCCCTGCTCGGCGTCACGCTCGTGCCGGTGCTGATGACGCTCCTCATTCGCGGCAAGATCACGCCGGAAATCAAAAACCCGGTGAACCGTTTTCTCATCTGGGCCTACCAGCCGTTCGTCAATTTTGTACTGCGTTTCCGCTGGCTCACGATTTTCGCGGCGATCGTGATTCTGGCGGCGACCGTTTATCCCTACCGGAAACTCGGCAAGGAATTCATGCCGCCGCTCAACGAGGGCACGATACTCTTCATGCCGACGGCCGTGCCCGGCATGTCGATCAACGAGGCGACGCGCATCCTCCAGCTCCAGGATCGCCTCCTCAAGGAAATCCCCGAGGTCGAACGCGTCTTCGGCAAGGCCGGCCAGTCCGAGACGCCGACCGATCCCGCGCCGCTCTCCATGTTCGAGACGGTGGTGACGCTCAAGTCGCACGAAAAATGGCGCGCTAGGATGACGTGGGAAAAAATTCTCGCCGAGATGAACGTGAAACTGAAGACACCGGGCATGGCCAACATCTTCTGGATGCCGATCCAGACGCGCACGGAAATGTTGACGACCGGTTTCCGTTCTGTCCTTGGCGTCAAGGTGTTCGGCCCCGATCTCGGCGTGATCCAGGACGTCGGCGTCCAGATCGAAAAGGCGCTGACCGATTTCCCCAACACGCGCAGCGTCTTTGCCGAGCGCACTACGGGCGGCTACTTTCTCGATTTCACGGTCCGGCGCGAAGCCGCCGCCCGCTACGGCCTCCTGGTGGGCGATGTGAACGACATCATCGAGACGGCCATCGGAGGAAAGACCATCGCGACCACGGTCGAAGGACGCGAGCGCTACCCGATCAGCGTCCGCTACGCGCGCGATTTCCGCGAAGACCTCGACGCCCTCAAACGTGTGCTGGTGCCGACGCCGGCCGGCGCGCAGGTGCCGATCTCTGTGCTGGCGGACATCGGCTTTCGCACCGGTCCGCCGTCCATCCGCAACGAAAACGGCCAGTTGGTGGGCTTCGTCTTTGTGGATGTCACGACCGATGA
>WNFI01003873.1_pt2 | contig 13833 bp, 18 predicted proteins | sample 5400471 | NCBI WGS metagenome assembly WNFI01 (sample SAMN13153348, study PRJNA577476) | soil metagenome | isolation source: 100 cm saprolite on Douglas fir-dominated hillslope | place: USA:California | collected 2013-09-17 | reverse complement strand
TTGTGCCGGCGACGACGGTCTGGGTCGGCGTGTTGTAGTTGGCGACCCAGGCGTCGCCCACTCCGGCGAGCGCGGTCTCGACTGCCTGTGCGTCCAGGCCGAGGACGGCGACCATCGAGCTGGTGCCGGCAGGGGCGGCTTCGGCCATCGCGGTGCCGCGTTCGACAACGGCTTTGATGACCTTGGGGGCGTCGACGGCGCCCGCGGCGGCGAGAGCTGCGTACTCACCCACCGAGTGGCCGGCGGCCGCGGCTGGTTCGATGCCGCGACGGCGCAGAAGCAGGGTGAGGGCGATCCCGACAAAGCACAGGGATGGCTGGGCGTTCTGGGTCAATCGAAGCTCATCGTCGTCGGCCTCAATGAGCAGGCGCCTGAGGTCGATATCGGCCCCAGACGAGCACTGATCGCAAAGTGCAGCTAGCTCAGGATCGGCGAGGAGCTCGACTCCCATGCCGGGCTGCTGAGAGCCCTGGCCGGGAAAGAGAAATGCGACGGTAGCCGTTATTCCGCCGTCTTGACGACTTCGCGGCCGGCGTAATAGCCGCAGTTCGGGCAGACGGCGTGGGGTCGCTTCGGCCGCTTGCAGTTCGAGCAGGGCTGGATCTGGACGAGCGCGAGCGCGAGATGCGAGCGGCGGCGTCCTTTCTTGGACTTGGATAGCTTGACCTTTGGTAGAGCCATGGGCCCGGAAATCTTACCGGACGTCACCGAGCGGGCGTCAGTGTCCGGCTGTCTGGTCCGCGGTCTCCTCTTCGACGGGCTGGCTGGACTGCAGCGCTTCGACCCCGCGACGAACGGTGGCGAGGGTGCGGCCGAGGTGCGCCTCGAGCTGCTTCAGCTGGTCCATCGCGTACGCCTCTGCCTCACGGATGATCTGGTCAGCCTTCGCCTGGGCGTCCTTCACCACCTGGGAGGAGTGACGCTCGGCCCGGCGCAGGATTTCGTGCTCGGAGGCGGACTCTTCGGCTCGCTCGTTGGCGCGCGACATGATGCGGGCAGCCTCGGCATGGGCCTCGCTGATGATGCGCTGCTGCTCAGAGACCGTCCAGTTGGCCTGCTTGATCTCGTCCGGCAGGTTGAAGCGGACCTGGTCGATGAGCTCCATGAGCTCGTCCTCGTTGACCATGACCTGGGTGGACAGCGGGACATGACGGGCGTTCTGGATCAGATACTCGAAACGGTCAAGCAGCTCGTCGACCTTTATCTGTACTTCTCCTTCAACGCTCTCGCGACCGGCGGCGGCACCAGGTCGGCGACGTTACCGCCATAGCTTGCGATGTCCTTCAAGATACTTGACGAGACGAAAATATGCGTAAAGCTCGACATGAGGAAGACGGTGTGGACGTCGGGCGCCAGCTTCCGGTTCATGAGAGCCTGCTGGAGCTCCGCGTCAAAGTCCGAGTAAGCGCGCAATCCTTTGACGATGGTCCGGGCGCCGCGGGAGCGGGCGAACTCGACCGTAAGTCCCTGGTAGCTCGCGACCTCGACACGTTCGCGATCCTTGACTGACTTTGTGATCAGCTGCAGGCGCTCATCGACGGTGAAAAGCGGCTGGCGTTTCTCGGGGTTCGCCGCGACGGCAACGATGAGCTTGTCGAAGATACCCAGGGCCCGGTCGACAACATCGAGGTGGCCGTTGGTGAAAGGGTCGAAGCTACCGGGGTAAACGGCGATCTTCGAGTTCGCTCTTTGATTGTTGATTTTCTGTGCGCTCATGTTCGGAGCACGGTGACCATCGTGTCGCCATAGCGACGCTGGCGGTCGACTGCGAGCCGCGAGAGCTTGGGCAGCTCCTGGCGCCTGGAGTGTTCGGCCATCACAGTCGCGCCTTCGACCTCTCGGTCGAGGACCATCAGCGCACGGTCCAGGACGACGTCGTCATAAGGTGGATCGAGAAAGACGAATCCCGCGCCCTTTATCGCATCCGGCGATGCCTCGAGCCAATGCACGACATCACTGCGAACGACTTTCGCGCGATCTTTGAGGCCGAGAACGTCCAAATTCTGCCGCAGGATAGCAAGACCGCGCGGCTGGCGGTCGACAAACGTGACGCTGGCCGCGCCGCGGGAAAGCGCCTCGATGCCCAGAGCTCCAGAGCCGGCGAACAAGTCGATCACGTTGGCGCCCTCGATGTCAGGCCCCACCATGTTGAAAATGGCCTGCTTGACCATGCCTTGCGTCGGGCGGATGTTCTTCGGTGTCTTGAGCCGGCGGCCCCTCGCCTCTCCCCCGCTGACACGCAGTCTCGACATCTCTTAGTGGACGCGAATCGATCCGTCGTCGCGCATGACGCCAATCCTTGAGGCTGGGTATGGCGCGGAGCGCATCGCCTCCTCGAACCGTACTGCGCTATCAGGTGGGATGGCGACCAAGAGGCCGCCGCTGGTCTGAGCGTCGCAGAGCATCATCTGGTCCAGGTCGGGTGTGGCGCCCCAATCCACCTGGTCGCGGTAGGCGGCAAAGTTACGGCGGCTGCCACTTGGAAAGAGATCCTTCTCAGCGAGCTCACGGACCCCGTCCATGAAAGGAATGGCCCGCAGCTCGATGTCCGCGCCGCCCTTGATGTTGGCGAGGTGTCCGATTAGCCCGAATCCTGTGACGTCGGTGGCGGCGGTGGCGCCGGCAGCCATCATCGCCTCGGACGCCTGACGGTTGAGCGCCGACATCACGGCGACGGCCTCGCGCTCGAGCGGCGATGGACAGAGGCCGCGCTTGATGGCGGTGGCTACGAGTCCGGACCCAATCGGCTTGGTGATGAACAAGACATCTCCGGCGTGCGCGCCCTCGTGCGTCATCACCTTGTCGGGATGTACCTCGCCGATAACGGCGTAACCGAATTTTGGCTCGGGGTCGTCCACCGAATGTCCTCCTACGACCGGCACGCCGGCTTCGGCAAGCTTGTTCGCTCCGCCGGCGACGATCTTTTCCAAGAGACCAGTGCTCAACTTCTCCCTTGGAAAGGCGGTGATCCCGAGGGCAAACATCGGGCGCGCGCCCATCACGTAGACGTCGCTCACGGCGTTGGCCGCGGCGATGGCTCCAAAGTCGGTCGGGTCGTCGACGATGGGCGTGAAGAAGTCGACCGTCGCCACGAGGGCGCGGTCGGGCGCGATTCGATAGACCGCCGCGTCGTCGCGGGCGGACGTACCGATCAGCACATTGGGGTCAACGATTGCGGGCAGGGCCCCCAGGACCAGCCCCAGCTCCACCGGGCTGAGCTTGCAGGCTCAACCGGCCCCGTGGCTGTACTCCGTCAATCGAAGCGGCGAAAGCTGCTCCATGGACCTAAGAGTAGTGAGCGGTCCTAGCTGATCGAGGTCACCTCGAGGCGGCGCGCGACGGCGTCTCTCAGTAACGGGTGCTTTGCCAGACCCGGGTCTGCCTGCACGATGGCCTCGGCCTCTTGACGCACCTCGTGCAAAAGGTCCGGCTGTTTCAGCGCTTGCATGGCGGCATCGGTCATGCCGTGCTGTCGCGGTCCCATGAGCTCGCCTATCCCACGCATCCGCATGTCTTCTTCGGCGAGCTTGAACCCGTCGCGGATGCGGGTCAGGAGATTCAAACGGTCGAGTACGGGGTCGGACGGATCATCGGTCAGTACGAGGCAGTAGCTCTTCGCGGCGCCGCGCCCGACGCGGCCGCGGAACTGATGGAGCTGAGCGAGCCCGAATCGCTCCGCGCCCTCGATCATCATCACCGAGGCATTGGGAACGTCGACGCCCACTTCGACTACCGCGGTGGCAACGAGGACCTGGGTCTCCCCACTGACGAAACGCTGCATGACGTCGTCCTTCTGTTTGAGACGGCCGTGGATGAGATCCAGACGCAAGTCGGGAAAGATGTCCTTCTTCAGCCTCTCGAATTCAGCCGTGGCTGAACGGACTGCCAGCTGCTCGGACTCTTCGATCAGCGGGCAGATCACAAACACTTGCCGTCCGGCGGCAACTTCGGCACGGACCAGGTTGTAAGCATCAACGCGGTGCTCGGGATCGATGACCTTTGTCTCCACCGGAGTGCGGCCGGGCGGCAGCTCATCCATCACAGAGATGGACATCTCACCGTATAAGGCGAGCGCCAACGTGCGCGGAATTGGTGTCGCGGTCATAGCCAAGAAGTGCGGGCGCCCACGGCCTTTGGCTCGCAGCCGCTCGCGCTGTCGGGTGCCGAAGCGGTGCTGCTCGTCGACCACCGCGAGCCCAAGGCTGACGAACTCGACGTCGTCCTCGATAAGTGCGTGCGTACCCACAACAAGCGCGCAATGACCTGACGCGGCGGATGCACGCACGCGCCGGCGCTCGGCCGCGCTCTGGCTGCCGACTAGGAGCTCGACCTTCAAGTCCGGAGCCGACGTCACCGTTGAGGAGCCGATTCATCGGCACGGTCTTTGCCATGTCCTGAAATGCGTCCCAGGTGGATTTGCGCTGGGCTTTGGTCAGCTCGAAGCCAACGCCTGACTTGAAGGCGTCGATCACCTCCTGCTTGTAAGGGATTGGTGTCGCCGGCTCCGCCGCGATGTTGGCGCGCATCAGCGCAAAAGCGGTTTGGAGCTCGAACAGTTCGGCAAAGGCCATGCGGCGGCTCGCTTTGACGTAGTCATCGTCCTTCTCGGGCTTGTGCCCGAGAAGCACCGCCTCCGCGACCGGGAGCAGGCGATGGTTCTCCCGTACCTCGTCAGGCAGCAGATCTTCCAGCTGGTCGGCGAGGGGAAGCGCCGACTCGACCCAACGCGCGATCCTCTTGGAGCTGAGACCGCCAACGAGGTGGTACTTGGGCATCAGGCCACCCACTCTCGTAGGGGTGGCGTCTTCAAAGGGATCGAGCTTTTCGTAATGAGGGTTCTGCATCTGAAAGTCGGTTCGGAAGCCTTCTTTGACCAGGCCCGCCAGCGCTACCCGATCCCCCTCGTGGAGCTGCCTTGCGACGAACCGCTGGTTGAACCAGGCGACGCTCAATGCGCGGCCACTGTCATCGCGGACCATGGCTTCGGTCAGCTTGATCCGCTTTTGTTTCGAAACCTTCGCCTCGATCGATTGCACAGTGCCGACCACCGTTGCCTGGGTTCCGACAATGAGGCTATCGATGGGCGCGGGCCCGCCATACGTCTCCCAGCCGAAAGGAAGAGTGAGCAGCAGGTCGCGAATCGTCTCGATACCCAGCTTGTCGAGTCGCTCGGCATTGGTCTTGCCAATGTCCGGTAACGCTGACACCGGCCTATCGAGGGCGTGGGGCAGGGCTAGGATGCGCGCTGACACCTTCAGTCCACCCTCACGGTATCTTCGGCAGGTTGGGTATACCCCCGCCTCCCGACTCACCACCCCCCAGCTCGGTGGCGCCCTCCGGCCTGTCACGAGGGCTTCGCACGACGATCGTGGCCGTGGTGGTCGTCGTCATCGTTCTGGTGGGAATCATCGGATATGCAGTGAGCGGGCTCGGCTATGCGGCAACCCGCATCTCAAGCTCGGATCGAACTTTGAACCTGGTGGTGTCGCATCAGAACGAGTTGAATGCCACATTCAAAGACATCGATACCAGGTTCAGCGCGCTCGGCACCAGCTCAACGTTCAACCCACAACAGGCTCGCACCCTGGTCGATCAATTCGTGTCCAGTTCGCAGGCCGCCGGCAAGACGGTTGAAGAGGACGACGCATCCTTGGCGACGGCCGCGGCGCACCTCGATGAGCAACCGTGGTTGACCACGGTCAGCCGGGGCAATCTCGACAAGGAGTCCAAGCGAATTGCCCATGCGCGAAAGGCGCTGGTGAGCGCCAGGACTGTTGCCGCTGATTACGTCCTCGACGGACAGTTCATGCAGTCGTTTCTCGACACCCTGATCGACCTCGACAACCTCAGTAAGGCCAGCGCTACCGGCGACCTCGCCGCCACCAAAACGACGCTGGGATCGCTGAAGGCTCACGTGGACAAAGCACTGCAGCTGTCGACTGGTCCGGGCCTCCCGCCCGAGCTGCGCTCCATGATGTTCGACTTTCAAACTCTCGTCTCCGACTTCGGCAAGCTGATCGACGCCTCAGAGGCGAACGACTCGGCCGCGGTGTCCGCCTATTCCAAATCAGTCAGTGATGACGCCAACAAGTTGAGCAGCTACAGCTTCGACAGTATGAGCGCGAAGATCAACGCCTTTTACAAGCCCATGATCGACGAATACAACCTGGAGATGGCCGCGGCGACCCTCTAGTTTCGGGAGCGTGAAGCCTCCGCTCGGGCGAACCAAACCATCTGACCGGCGAGCAGCAGGACCAGAGGGATCAGAGCCCACGCTCCCACGCGCGGAACTGAGAGCCAACCGGCCGCCAGGATGACCACGACGACCGCGCTCTGCAGCCAGTCTCCAACGAAAAGCCCGATCAGCTCAGCTCCGGCGGCGCTTAGAAATTTCATGCCGGCATGGGACGCCGGATCAGAGTGACGGCGAATCGGGAGGCGGCGAAGTAGATCACGATCAGCCCGGCAATCGAGACAAAATCGAGCGGCCACTTGCCACCCATGCCCTCGGCGGCCCAGAAGGTTCCGAGGCTCGTCAGGATGATTCCGACCGCGTACTTGAGCGTGTTTTCCGGGACTCGGGCGAGCGGCTTTCTCACGATGACGCCCGCCACGGCCACAACGACCAGTGAGACCAGCCCGCCGACGACTGCGACCGGCATGTTGTGGCCGGTACCGCCGACCGCGATCACGATGAAGACGACCTCGAGGCCCTCGAGAAAGACGCCCTTCAACGCCAGTACGAAGCCGACCCAGTCATTCCCTGGAGGCTCGCCTTGCAGCTCACCGACGGTCTGCTGGTAGACACGGTCTTCGTCATGCATCGCCACGACTCCGCCGGAACGCAGCACTGCTTTGTGAAGCCACCGCAGGCCGAACAACAGAAGGAGGGTTCCAACCAGCAGCTTCAAACCTGCTTCCGGGACTCGGGTCACGATCAGCTGGCCGAAGACGATCACGAGCAAGGCCAGCAATGCGAGGGCGGCGGCCGTCCCCAGGAGTGGCGCTCGCCAGCCACGGGTCAAGCCGACCGCGAGCACGATGGTCAGAGCCTCTGTCGCCTCCACGGCCGAACCGAGAAATGCCGCGCCGAAGACGAAGAGCTGCGTGTACACGGCCAGGGAAGGTTATTCGGTTAAATGGCTTTCATGCGCCCGGGGCTGTTTGGGGAGGACACGGTCATCCGCCGCGTCAACCGCGAGAACGTCCTTCCTCTTTTCGGTGGCGTGCGTGCGCTGTTGATGCAGATCGCCCATCCCAAAGTCGCCGCGGGCGTCGATGAGCACTCGGACTTCCGGCGGCGTCCAATTCGCCGGCTGAGGCGCACGTTGCTGATGACCATGGCGATCGTCTTCGGCGATCGCGAGACCGCCATGACTGCGGCCCGCGCGGTCAATCAGGTCCACGCGCGAGTCCGCGGCGACGGGTATCAGGCGCTCGATCCTGATCTGCTGCTGTGGGTGCATGCGACCTTGGTCGACACGGCGCTCGTTACATACGAGACTTTCGTCCAGCGCCTGATCCCATCCGAGAAAGAGGACTTCTATCAGGAGATGAAGCTGCTCGGCGAGATGCTGGGAGTCCCGCGCGACCATTTTCCGGCGCGGCTCGCGGACTTCGAGGCATACGTGGAATCGATGATCGCCGGACCTGTGAAGGTCGATGCTCGATCCCTGGAGCTGGCACGGGAGATAAGGCGACCGAGGCTTCGCCTCTTGCCGGGTGCGGTGATGGTGCCGTTCGATGTCATCACCGCGGGCCTAATGCACCCCACCCTGCGCGAGCAGTTTGGTCTGCCTTGGGGTCGGGGCCAACAACGGGCCTTTCGCATCGCGGTCAGGTCGCTACCGCGGGTCGTCGCTGTTACGCCGCCCTTGCTTCGTGTGTGGCCTCTGCCGGGCCACAACGTGACCTTGAAGGTCGCTACTTCTTGATGTAGACGAGACCTAAGGCTTTCGGACCGGTGTGGGTACCGAGCACGCAACCGATCTGTCCGACGGGGATGTCGAGGTCGGGGAATTCCTTCCGGAGGTCGCCGACCACGCGATCGGCGTCTTCGGGCGCCTGAGCGTGCATCACTGCAACGTACTCGACCGGGAGCTGGGTGCGAAAGAACTCAACCATGCGGGCGATCGCACGGGATCTCGTCCGCACGCGATCGAATGGCTTGATCACAGCATCCTCGACCAGGAACATCGGCTTGATGTCGAGCATGGTGCCGATCATTGCCGCAGCCCGGCTTACCCTGCCACCCATCTCGATGTAGCGAAGCGTGTCGAGAAGGGCCAGGACGCCGCATTTGGGAATCCGCTGCTCGACCGCCGCGGTCGCCTGGGCAACGGTCGGAGATTCCGCCGCGACGCGGCAGAGGAACGCCATCGGCATCGTGACTGTCTGGCTGTCGACGACGTGCACCGGAAATCCTTCCACGGATTGGGCGCCTACCCTCGCGGCCTCGGCGGTCGCCGAAAGTTGTGCGCCGATGTGAATTGAGACACAGCCTTCGTAGTCCTTGGACAGCCGCTCGTAGACCTCGGCAAATTCGCCTGGCGACGGGGCCGACGTGGTGGGCAGCGAGCTCGAGGCGGCGAGGCGGCGGAAGAATTCCTCATCCGTCATGTCGACGCGGTCGCGGAAAGACTCCTTGCCAAAGAGCACCTTGAGCGGGACGACCTCGATGCCGTAGCGGTCGCGCCACTCGTCGGGAAGGTCAGCGGTCGAGTCGGTGACGACCGCAAAATTCCGCTTCATCGCCCGCGGAGTCTAGAGGTTATTCGACCGAGAGGATGAAGGGGTAATGTTGCTGGTCGCCCTGCTGGACCTCGACCTCCAGGCGCGGGTAGTTGGAGCGGATCTCCGATTCCAGCTGGGCCAGCTCGTCGTCGCTGGCTTGCTGCCCGCGATAGACGGTGACCAGCTCGTAGGAGTCCGGACCGAGCTTGCCCAGGGCCTTTTTGACGACCTCGGGGTAGTCGGCGCCGGCGAACTCGAGCTTGTCGTTGATGAGCCCGATCACGTCGCCCTTATGGACCCTGAGTCCGTTGGACCGCGTGTCGCGCACCGCGTGCGTGACCTCGATGGTCTGCACTCGGTCGGCTTCCGCCCTCATGGCCGCGATGTTCTCCGCACCCGATCGCTCGGGACGGAAAGCGACCAGCGCTGCGATGCCTTGTGGAACGCTGTGCGTCTCGACGACATGGACTTTTTTCTTGGTCAAACCTACAACCTGTTTGGCGGCGGGTACCACGTTGCGGTTGTTCGGCAGCAGGATGACCTCTGAATAAGGAACCGACTCGATCGCCATGAGCATGTCCTGCGTGCTCGGGTTCATGATCTGACCACCCTCGACGATGAAGTCGACTCCCAGGCCGCGGAAGATGTCGACCAGGCCTTTGCCCGCGACGACCGCGACCACGCCTACGCCGTTGGGGCGCGTCGCCTTGGTCGCGGGACTCTGGCTCTCGATGATCCGCTTGTGCTGCGTCGACATGTCACCGACGTTGAGCTTCAGCAGCTTTCCGTAATTGCCGGCGAGATTGATTACGCCCGTCGGGTCGTCGGTGTGGACGTGGACCTTGACCAGCTCAGGCTCACCGACGACCAGCACCGAGTTGCCCAGCGATTCGATCTGCTTACGGATGATGTCCGTGTCGAGGTCTGTGCCTTCGATCAGAAACTCGGTGCAGTAGCCCCAGCCGCCTTCGGGGAGCTCCATGTTCACTTGAGAAGCGGGGATCGACGGGCGCCTTGTTTCGGTGATGGCGAAAGCCGGCTCCGACTCTTCGACTGTCTTGAGCATTCCTTCGAGAATCAGCTGCAGACCGAAACCGCCGGCGTCGACCACCCCGGCGTCACGCAGGATCTGGAGCTGGCTCGGCGTCTTCAAAACCGCGGCGCGCGCCCCCGCGGCGGCGGCCGCAATGACCTGGGGAACGCCGGCGTCGGGGCTGCTGGCCGCGGCCGCGGCGGCTCGGCCGGCCTCGCGCGCGACAGTGAGGATGGTGCCCTCGGTGGGTTTGTTGACCGCGCGATAAGCAGCGTTCGCGGCTTCTTCGAGGGCGGCCGCGAGCTCGGCTGGCGTCAGGGAGGTCTTGCCTTCTACCGCGCGTGCGAAACCACGGAAGATCTGGGACAGGATGACGCCGGAGTTGCCGCGCGCACCCATCAAGCTGCCGTGCGACGCGAGCTTGGCGATCTTGCTCACCTCGGCTGCATTCGACTCTTTGATGTCTTCCACCGCAGACTGGAGGGTGAGGAGCATGTTGGTGCCGGTGTCGCCGTCCGGGACCGGGAAGACGTTGAGCCTGTTTACCTCTTCATGGTTGTTGGAGAGCCAGGTCAGGCTGCCCAGCAGGGCGCGTTTGAACACGGGTCCGTCCACGCCGGTCACTCTTCGGGACACCACGACCTAGGGTCGCTCTTCCCGGACGCCCTGCACGTTTACGTTGACCTGCACCACGGGAACCCCCACTGACCGCTCTACCTCGAACTTGACGGTCTCCTGCAGGTTGTGGGCCACCTCGGAGATCCGAACTCCGTACTGGACGATGACGTAGACGTCTATCGCCAGCCCCCCGTCGGCCGGAATCACGTCGACGCCCCTCGCCGCGTTCTCCCGCCTTAACAGCTCCGCAAAGCCGTCGCGCAGCCCGCGGGCGGCCATGCCGCTGATGCCGTAGCACCTCGTTGCCGCGTGGGCGGCGATCGCTCCGACCGCAGACGGAAACACCTCGATGCGGCCCCACTGCCGCGATTGGACCAGCGCCGGGGTGGTTTTGGAGGCCATCGGAAAGCCCATGGTACAATTCGCGTCCGCGGCCCCGCGATCTTGAATTGCCGCGTCGTATCAATCTCCAGCCGGAAGGTGCACCATGGCCATGCGTTGCGCGATCTGCGGCAAAGAGCCGCAGTACGGACATCACGTCAGTCACGCCAAGAACCGGGTCAACCGGAGGTTCATGCCTAACCTACAGATGGGGCGTGTGACGGTGTCTGGCAAGACGTTCCGGGCGCGTGTTTGCACCCGCTGCCTCAGGACTTACTCCGGGGTCTAGCCGAACTCGACTCCGTGGACCTCGCCGAGACGGTCGAGGTCTCGTTTGAGGGCAGCCCACACCCGCTCTTGTGCTTGCTGTTGCGGGACCACGCCTGATTCGTCGTTGACGCCGGCGGCGAGGTCCGGGCGCTCGACCATCTCGGCAAACAGCAGCGTCCAGGCGCGCGGCACGACCTCCTCGACCGCATAGCCCCCGCCACCCAAGGCGAGCCACCGGCCGTCGCACAGCTCGTGGGCGAGCTCGTGGAACGTCCGGCCGACAACCGGCCAGATCCTGGTGCTCGCTGCGACATGCGCGAGTGGATCGAGGTAGTGCGTGTCGCAACCGTCCTGGGTGACAAGCACGGTCGGATTGAATCGCCGTACGAGGGCCGGGACAACCCTCTGGAATCCGTCGAGCCACGGCCGGGAAAGAGGTACCGGCCGCTCTCGTGGAGGCTGATCGTCAGCACGTCCGGGTCGCTCTGGAAGATGCCCTCCACCCCATCGCCATGGTGAACATCGACGTCGATGTAGGCGACACGATGGCCTTTGTCCTTGAGCCATTTGCACGCGACTGCGGCGTCGTTGTAGGTGCAGAAACCGGAAGCCCTGTCGCGATGCGCGTGGTGGAGGCCGCCACTGGGACTGAATGCGTGCAGGGCCGCGCCGCTTTCAATCGCCTCAGCTGCGACGAGGCTGGCCCCGACTACAAGGGATGTGCCCTCATGGAGCAGATCCGAGATGGGGTTGTCCGGGGAAGCGAAGCCGGCGGCATCGATTTCGTGGGGAGAGGCTTCGCGGCGCCGCACCGGATCGCTGAGCTGCCGGACGAGCGCGACGTACTCAGGTGAGTGAACGAGCTCGAGCTCTTTGATGCTGGCTCTTCGGGGTGGCACCAGGTGGGCGCGCTCGATGAGACCGGTCGAGTGGATGAGGTCCATCGCGAGCTTGACACGGCGGGGCTGCAGCGGATGCTCGTCCGACAGGTGGTGCTTCATCAAGTCGTCGCCGTAAACGAGAACCACTTGACCGGGCACGGCCACTTACCCTAACTCCTCAGTGGAACGCGAAGAGCTCTTCGAATCGGTGCCGAATTTCTCGGAAGGACGCCGTCATGACGTGATTGACGCGATCGCTGTGGCCGCGCAGAGAGCGTATGTGCTCGACACAGACGCCGACCCCGACCACAACCGTGCTGTGATTTCGCTGGCGGGGTTTCGGCGAAGGCTGGTCGAGGGTCTTTTGGCGGGGGTCGGTGAGGCGGTGGACCGGATCGACATTCGCGCGCATTCGGGAGTTCATCCGCGAGTCGGAGCCGCCGATGTCGTGCCGATCGTGCCCCTCGGCAGTACTTCCTTGGAGGAGTGCCGCGATCTGGCGCACGAGCTTGCCGAGCTCATCTGGACTGAGCTCAGGGTGCCGGTTTTCTTTTATGGCCACGGCGAGAATCGATCCCTGGCGGACATACGCGCCCGGCGCGCGGTGCCCGACATTGGCGGACCCGCGTTGCATCCGACGGCAGGCGCGGTCTGTGTCGGAGCTCGGGCGGTGCTGGTTGCCTTCAACGTCATGCTCTTCGACACCGACCTTGTGACCGCGCGGGCGCTTGCGCGCTCGCTGCGCGAGTCGTCGGACGGGATGCTCGGCGTGCAGGCTCTCATCTTTGTGTTGCCGGGAAATCGGGTGCAGCTCTCGATGAACCTGTTCCGGCTCGATGAGACGAGCCCGGACGACGTGCTCGCCCAGCTCCAGCGACTCGGCGCGTCGATGGGGGCTGAACAAGTGGTGGGGCTGTGTCCCGCGCGCGCCGCGAACGGCGCTGCTAAGGGACGTCTCCTCGAGGCTCGCCTTGCCGCCGCCGCTGCGCGCGAAGGCGCCAAGAGGTGTGAGCAGCGCGGCGGCGAGGAACTGACCACGTTGGGCCGCCGGCTCGAGCGGGAGGCTGGGGAGCTCGCCGTCCTCGGCGTGGATCAAGACGCGTTGCTGGCAGGCGCTGAACGGGCGGCAGCGCTCGTTGGCGTTCTGCGTGCGGCGAAAGTGGTTGACTCGGAGCTGGAGTCGATGCTCGTAACCGCATCGCGAGGATTCCGCGCTGCGATCAGTGGCGGAACGGAGGCACTGTATCGGGCGCGGGTAGCAGCGCTCGATGCCCGGATCGCTGGTGGCTAGGCGGCTGGAGCTGTGTCAAGCGTGACATTGCACGCTCCGCCATTGATCTCGACTCGGTAGGCATCGCCCTCAGCTGAAAAACCTGGGGATTGAAAGCTCACGCTGCCGATCGCGTGCATCTGCTTGCCGTCGGCACTAAGGTTGACGGCGCCGCCCGCTACCGCGACTGAAGCGGCGCTCCCGTGCGGCCTGTGGATGTGGACATTCAGCGACCCGCCATTGATCGTCACCGGCACGATCCCAGAGGGGTCACCGAGGTAAATGTCGCTACGACTCGCGCCAGTGTTGATGTTGATGGCCCCGACCTGCACACCGGTGAGGTTCAGCTTCGAAGTCGTGGCGCCACTGTTCTCCGTGATGGACCATGCGATGTTCTGGTTGACCTTCACGTCCATTACCAATCGCCGACTTTGAAAGAACGGGAAATTGCCGCCCGACTGTGAGATGCGCACAAGCCCGGTCGATTGGTCAAAGCCGACGTTTGGTTTGGAGCCTGCGTACTCGATATGTGCTCGGTACAGATCGCCCTCGAGCGCGTTGCTGCTGGTAACAGTGAAGTTGGCGGATCCGACATCGATTTCCAGCGAGGCTTGCTCGACACCGGCGGCCGAGCTGTGGGTGTCGAG
>WNFI01679886.1_pt1 | contig 13834 bp, 11 predicted proteins | sample 5400471 | NCBI WGS metagenome assembly WNFI01 (sample SAMN13153348, study PRJNA577476) | soil metagenome | isolation source: 100 cm saprolite on Douglas fir-dominated hillslope | place: USA:California | collected 2013-09-17 | reverse complement strand
GCCGATCAGTCAGTCGCCATCATGGCTTCTTCCTGATGACCGGGACCTTTATTTCAGTCTTCTTCGTTCCGACGATGGGCCTGTTAACGATCAGGGTCTCGGGCTTGGTACCGACGGTGGGGGTGTTGATCGTATCGGTCTTCGTCGTGATTGTCGGCGGATGCAGCGTGTCGGGCGAAGTCGCGATACCAGTCGGCTTGTCGACAACGATGTTGCCTTCTGGCGTCTTGCTGCAGGCGCCGAGTGCCACGATGGCCGCGGCGGCGAAAATGGTGTTGCGTGTGCGCATGAAAGGGTCTCCGGTCGATCGAGTAGTCCAACGTTCGGTTCGCTTATGGGCAACCGCTGGGCCAAGGGGCTCTTCACACAACGCCAGTCGACGGGACCGCATTGCCGACCTCGGCCATACTTCCAATCTTTGTCACCGACCATGCCGCCCACCTCAGTCGTTCCGCTCCGCGTCGGGGGCGTCGTCCTCGCCGTGCTTGGGATCTTCCCCCTTGCGGCGGTCATCAAATACGCGCCGGTGGTCCAGTGGGTGCCGGCCGCTGCCGTCGAGTGGTTGGTGGCGACTCCGGCGCTCATCGCCGTGTGTTTGGCCGTCGCCTATCGATTCGGGAACCAGTCGGACGCTTTTCTCGACCGTGCACGAGCGACTCTGCTTGCACCCTCTGGGCGCGACTTCGCCGCCTGGTCCGCCCTGATCGTGCTTGCCCTGTCGCTCTTCTTTGTTTGGTACAACTCCGGTGGCGTTCCCACGAGCGGTGACGAGATGTCGCTTCAGTTTCAAGTGCGGCTGCTGCTCCACGGCTGGCTGTCAGCATCCGCCGAGCCGCATTTCGAGTTCTTCGGAGGCACCGAGGCGATGGCGGTCGACGGACGATGGTTCTCGCAGTTCCCGATCGGGGGCGCCCTCTTGCTCGCGCCTGGCGCTTTCGTGAAGGCCCCATGGCTCGTGAACCCCGTCCTCGCCGCGTGGACCGCCGTGAGCCTGTATCGTTTCGCCTCGCGGACGATGGATGAGACCACCGCCCGCGCTGCCACTCTGCTCTTCGCGCTCAGTCCGTTCGTCATATTCATCAGCGCAACGCAGATGAACCATTCGGGCGCGTTGGCGCTGCTCATGTTCGCGTTGGCGTCGCTGCCGGAGTGGACGACGTCGACAGATCCGCGGCGAGTCAGGCGAACCGCCGTGTACATCGGATTCGCTATTGGCGCGATCGCGACGATCCGCCCGTACGACGCCGTCCTGTGTGCCGCCGTGATTGGAATCTTTCAGCTCTCGGTGGCGCGCGGCTCGTCTGCTCGATGGCGCTCCTTCCTCTGGCAGGCCGCGGGCGGGCTCGTTCCGCTGTCGATTGTGCTGATCGCGAACTGGCGAACCACAGGGCACCCGTTGCTGTTCGGTTATGACGCGCTCAATGGCGTCTCCCATCGCCCCGGATTCCACGTCGACCCGACAGGCAATGAGTTCACTCCGCTCCAGGGGGTGCATCACATCTCGGCGTATCTCCTGCGTCTGAACTTCGCGTTGTTCGCGAGTCCGATCCCGGCAATGGCGATGATCGTCGTGACGCTGATGTGTGCGCGGTCGGCGACGCGCTGGGACTATCTCCTGCTCGGACTGATCGGCGCCTTGTGCGTCGGGTACGCCTCGTACTGGGCGGAAAGTTTCATGCTCGGGACGCCGCGCTTCTTGTACGTCGCAGTTCCCGCATTCATCCTGTTCGCCGCGCGGATGCCAGACGCACTAGCCACGAGGTGGACCAGCGTGACGATCCGCCGCGCGATCTACCTTCTGGTGCCGGCTTCGATGGCCATCGCCTGGCTGTTGCCGCCCCGAGGGCCGGTATACATCGGCGTGTGGAAAATGGCGGATCTCATTCGCGATCGCGAGCATGCGGCGAATCCGGACATTGGACGAGAGATCGACGCGGCAGGTCTTACTGACGCGCTCGTGTTCGTTCACGACTCCTGGCATGGCCGGCTTTCGGCGCGCCTGCGAGCCATCGGCGCACCGGCCCTGACCGCGGAAAGCATGGCAACGATCGTGGATGCGTGCGCGTTGCAGCGTGCGCTCGATGACGAGGATGCGGTCGCCGGGCCTCCGTCGACTCGTCGCGTTCAGCGCGTGATGGCCAAGGCAATGTCGGCGGGGAAGGCGCTGGGAGTCATGAGCTTACCTTTCCAGATGCGCCTCGCGTTCGTGGACGGCCTGATTCCGGCGGTGTGTGTGCCGCAACTCGTGGCCGACCGCGGTGGAACGACTCCCCTCGAACCCTTTCTACCGTACGAGGGCTGGGACTCTGGCGGCCGCCTCGGAGGACGGGTGGTCTTCGCGCGCGACTATGGGGCCCGCAATAGTCTCTTGCTGGCTCGGTTCGGCGATCGCACCTGGTATCGCTACCGCCCGAGAGTGGGACCGACTGACGGTGCGCCTGTTTTTGTCCCGTACGATGGCTCCCGATAGGCGAGTCCGGCATCACACCTTGCCTCGAGAGAACCAGGGCTGTATTGTTCAGATATGAAGCAACCTGGTTTGACGTCGACGAGGGCTGCAGCGGCGAAGACCGCGACCAACCCGGTATTCGGCCTGCTCGAGGCGGCGCGAGCGCTGGAGTTCAGGCTCGAGGCGGCAATGTCGGACGTCGGGTTGTCGATGGCGAAGTTCGGCGTGCTTCGCACCCTCGCCGCCGCCGCAGAGCCGCTCACGCTCACCGAACTGGCGTCGTGCCAGCAATGTGTGCGATCGAACATCACGCAGCTCGTAGATAGGCTCGAAACAGACGGTTTCGTCCAACGCGTCGACGATTCCAGCGATCGCCGGAGCATTCGAGCTGCGCTGACGCCTTTGGGGCGCGAGAAACAGGCGGCCGGCGAGCGTCAACTCGCCCGGTTCATGAGCAACGTGGCGAGCGCTGTGTCGGCCGAGGATCGCGCGGCGCTTGGCCGACTGCTCGCGGCGCTCAAGTAGTCTTTTATTTGATGCTATACTTCATATATGGACAGTGCAGCCATGAGTATTTCACCGCTGTCCGGGAGAGAACTTTCAATGATCGATCGACGGCAGGCTTCAGGTGGCGACTATGACGATGACGGTGCGGGCCGCCTGGCGAATATCGGCGTGTTCCTCGTCCTGGCGGTGGTCGCGGCTGGCGTCGCGCTCAGCATGCACGCGTAGTTCGCGCATCGTGTCCCGCTTTCTCGGAGCGCCATCGTGGGTCTCGCTCGCCGTTGGGAAGCGCCCACATGCGTGTCGAGCCGATCGAGCTGGTTCGAGGTCGCCCCGCGTATCATGTCGTCTTCACCGTTGACGGCGGCATTCCTCTCTTTCGCGTGCACGACCGGTACGACAGTTGGATCGACGTTGAGACGCTCTCGTCACTCCGCCATGTTCAGCAAGTATCCGAAGGCCGCTACAAACGCAATACGACGTTCGAGATTTTCCCGGAGCGATGCGAGTATCAGAAGGACGACGAACCGGCGCAGCAAAGCGTCAGCCATCCGCTCGATGACGGGTCGTTCATTTATGCGCTGCGCATCGCCGCTGTACGTCCCGGCGAGACGCGGAGCGACGACCGGTACTTCAGACCCGATCGCAATCCCGTCGTCCTGACCGGACTGGGGTTGGACACCGTGCGCGTCGGCGCGGGAACGTTCGTCGCGACGGTCGTCCGCCCATCGATCAAGACCGGCGGCTTCTTCGCGGAGAACACCGATGCTCGCGTCTGGTTCTCCGACGACGCGAACCGATATCCACTCAAGGTGAAGACAAGGTTCGCCAAGTTCTCGGTGACGCTGACGCTCGACTCGGTCGTACGGCCGGACTCGACGAGCTGACGCTCATCGTTGCATCCTCTTCTTGACCGTCCAATCCGCGAGCATCCGTCGCGCCGCCAGCAACCCCGATGCGCCGACGACGCCTGGTCCAGGGTGTGTTCCCGGGCCCGCCATGTATAGCCCGGCGACTGGCGCGGCATAGTGGCCCCAACCGGGGACGGGACGCATGAACAGAATTTGATCGAGCGTCATCTCGCCTCCCGTTACCGCGCCGTCGGTGAGGCCGAACCGCGTTTCCAGATCGCGCGGCGTGAGGACCAGTCGCTCCCGGATCAGGTCGCTGAACCGGGGTATCGTCCGCGAGATCGCGGCTGTCACTCGGTCACCCAACGCGCCCGCCCGAGTCGCATCCCATGGAGCATTGTCGCGTAGCGTGTGTGGGACATACCGCACCTTGGCGACGAGCACGTGCCCGGTCGACGGCGCGAGCTCCGGCCAGCGGAGCGAGGGCACACTGATCTCCAGATGTGGATGTTCGGAGACGCTCCCGTACTTTGCCGCGTCGTACGCTCTCTCGATCGCATCGAGATTCGTCGAAAGACTGATCACGCCGGCAAGGGCCGTCGACGACTCGGCCAGGCCGGGAACGTCGGGAAGCGACTCGAGGGCGTAACATACCAAAGCGGTGCTTCCGCGAAACTTGACGTTCTTCGCGGCGAGGAGAAAATCCGGATCGATCCAGACGGGGTCGATCAAGTGCAGGTAGGTCCGCGCCGCATCCTCCGTCGAGAGCACCAAAGGCGCAGAGATCTCGTCGCCATTGGCGAGCGCCACTCCAGCCACGGCATCATCACGGACGACGATTCGCGACACGTCCGCGTTGGTGCGGACTACGACGCCGTGACGCGCTGCGCTCTGCTGCGCCGCCGTGATGAACGTGCCGGGGTGCGGCACGCCGATGCGCAACCAGGGACGTCCGCGAATCGATCCAGTCATCGCGCCCGCGAGATAGTGCAGCAACACGAACGACGTACCGCCCGAGCGAGGTCCCTGCCGAATGTCCCGCACGGCCGCCGCGCCGATCGCCGCCTTGAGCGGACCGAACGTGAACCAGTCGTCGGCGAGATCCTGCACAGGCATTGGCATCACCCGCAGCAGCTCGCGCATGTTCGCCTTGCCGAGCGATCGAAAGGCGCGACCCAACGCGAAGAGGGACGGGATGTCACCCATCGATTTGCTGTCGACGTCGGTTGGCGGATTCTGATAGAGCGTCTCGAGGAACCCTGCGAGCGCTCTCACGGTCTGGGTGAAGGCGGCCCAACGGCCGGCGTCGGTCGGCGCGTGGACGCGGATCGCACTTGCCGCCGCCGTCACGTTGCCTGCGAGTGATAGAAACCCACCTTCCGGGAGCGCGACCGACGTCGGGATCTCCGGGGCGACGAGTTCCATATCGATGATGCCGAGCTCGCGAAGGACGGAGGGCGGAACCCAACCGGCTTCGAGATCGACCGGCGCCTTGAACCCCGGAGCCACGTCAATCAACGCCTCCAGTCCCGAGGCATCAGGCCCCCGAGCCAGGCACTGGACGCGTCGTCCCGCTTTGCCGAGCACTGAAGCGGCAACGAGAGCGTCGGCCCCTCCGCCGATGACGATGGCGTCAAACCGCTCGGCGGTCATCGGCTTCGGAGAATCTCGAGCGCGGCAAGACGGCCCGACGCTCCCATAATTCCGCCGCCGGGATGGGTGCCCGCGCCACATTGCCAATAATCGCGGATTGGCGTGCGATAGCGTGCATATCCGGCAAAGGGCCGCAGGAAGAAGAGCTGATTCAGCGCCAGCTCTCCCGCGAAGATATTGCCCTCGGTAAGGCCCGTGATGCGCTCGATGTCGACGGGCGTCAGCACCTGCCGGTGCATGATGAGGCTTTTCAGGTTCGGCGCGTAACGCGACAGGGTATCCACCACCGCGTCGCCAAACGCCTCGCGCCTCGCGTCGGTCCAGCCGCCGTTCAGGTTGTAGGGCGCGTATATCGAGACCGCTCCGCGAGCCGCTCGCAGGGCGAGCGCGGAATCGCCCTTCAGGCAGGTGAACTCAGGCAGACCGCTCAGTGCGAGATTCACTTTGCCCGACGAGCCGCGGAACTTGTACCGCTCCACCCCCTCGACGAAGTCGGCAGGCAGCTCCTTTCTTGCTATGAGATCAAGAAAGGTTCGTTTCGGATCAAGGCTCGACACGACGACTGGCGCGTAGATCTCGTCGCCGTTGGCGAGCGCGACGCCGATCGCCCGGCCCTGCTTCACGATCACCTGCGCCACCGCCGCGCTCGTCCGGATTTCGGCGCCACCACTGCGAGCTGCGCTCGCAATGCTTTCACTGATTGCCCCAGTCCCCCCTTTCTGAAAGCCCCACGCCCGGAAGGCGCCGTCGATCTCCCCCATATAATGATGGAGCAGCACGTACGCCGATCCCGGTGACCGCGGGCCCATCATCGTCCCGATGATCCCGCTCGCCGATTTGGTTGCTTTGAGCGGATCGAACTCGTACCACTCGTCGAGATAATCCGCGCTCGACATCGTCATCAACTTGTGGAGCGCGTGGAATGTCTCGCCGCCGAGTTGCCTGAAGTGTGCGCCAAGCCTGAGGAGTCCGCGGAGATCCGACGGCGCCAGCGAGGTCGGGTCTGGCGGCACCATCCCGAGGATCGGTCGCACCGCCATCGCCATGTGGTGCATCAGCTGATTGAAGAGGACTGCCGCCTCCGCATCCTTGGGCGAGTGTCGTTCGAGCTCGCGACGCGTCTCGTCGCGATCGGCCCAGCTGGCGAGATAGTCGCCGTTGTCCATCGGGGTGATCGTGCTTTCTAGTGGGAGCACTAACAGACCGTGGCTTGGCAAACTCAGATCACGGATGATCTCCGGCCGCAGCAGGCTCACGACATATGAGAAGACCGAGAACTTGAATCCGGGAAAGATCTCCTCGGTGACCGCGGCGCCTCCGATGATGTGCCGCCGCTCGAGCACGACGACCTTTCGTCCGGCGCGCGCCAGGTAGGCCGCGGCAACGAGCCCATTGTGTCCCCCGCCGACGATGATCGCGTCATAGCGATTCGACGAGCCGGCGGTCATGCGCGCTTCCGCGGCGGATTGAAGAACGGCAGCTTCGTCACGACCGCAGCGGCGCGTTTGCGGCGATGCTCCACCGTGATCTCGAGGTCGAGGCGATTGCCCTCCTCGTAGTGGGGCGCCTGGACATGCGCGAGTGCGAGATACTTTTTGAGCAGCGGCGACCAGCAGCCGCTCGTCGCGTACCCCACCTGCACTCCGCCGCGATACACGGGTTGGCTCGCGCGCCAGGCGACGTTCGGCAGACGCGGCGGAAGGCGCCGTTCGGCGTGAATCGCTTCGAGCGAATCCCAATCCACCGCCAACCCGACAAAAGCCCACGCCGCCGGTCGGCTGCGCTCGTCGGCGAGCGCGCGTCGGCCGTTATAAGGGCCTTTGCCTTCGGGAACGGCCCAGGCGAGGTTGATCTCGAACGGTGACGATCTCTGGTCTTCGATCAGCGCATGATGGGTCGAGACGTAGTCCACGTCGAGCATGAGGAGTCCGGCTTCGATGCGCGCGATGTCGAGGGCCCAGATGCCGGCCGGCGTGATGCCATGGGGCGTGCCGGCGGCGATCAGGGCGTCCCACACCGGCACCGCATGTTCGGCGTCGACCCATAGCTCGAATCCCAGATCGCCAGTGTAGCCCGTGCGCGACACGGTGACCGGGATTCCACGCACGGTCGTCTGTGTGAACCGGAAATACTTGAGCGGCGCGATGTCTTCAGGTGAGAGCTGCTCGAGGATCGTACGCGACAGCGGCCCCTGAAGCGCCAGCGCGGCGGTGCGTTCAGACACGTCGTCGATGGTGACTTGCAAACCAACCGCGTTCATCGACAACCATCTGAGGTTGGGCTCTGCGCTCGTCAGGCGGAAGGTGCTCTCGGCGAGTCGGCTCACGGTTCCGTCGTCGATGACTTTGCCGCGTGCGTCGCACCACGGGGTGTAGAGCACCTGGCCCACCTGGCACTTCGTCACGTCGCGGGTCACCATGCGATCGAGCAGCCGTTCGGCGTCGCGTCCGGCGATGAGATACTTGTGGAGCGGCGACACATCGAACAGCGCCGCGGAGCTGCGGATCGCGGCGTACTCGAGTTCGGGCGTCGGCTCGTACGAGCTCGCCATCTGGTAGCCCGCCCACCGTCTCCACGTCTGCGCCCGGACCAGGGGGGCAGTGCGGGAATGAAATGGCGTCGTCTTTAGCATAGAGGCCGCCCCCGCCGAGGCGTGGTGGCTTGTTCGTCCTCTCTCCGCGAGATTATCTCGCCCGGGGCCAAAATCAAGCAAATCCGGCCGTTCGCTGCAACGGAGGACGTCATGGACTCAGAACAGAAGGATCTCGACCGAAGAGGTTTCATCAAAACGTCAGCGGCTGCGGGGCTCGGAGTCGCGCTCGGTACGAAGGGCAACCGCCCTGGCCCGCTCTTCGTCTTCGATGGCTCGCCGAACGAGAAGGTTCGGGTCGCGGTCATCGGCGTAAATGGACGCGGGATCGTCCACGCGCAGAACTTCGCCAAGCTCCCGCACTCCGAGGTCGCGTACATCTGCGACGTCGACTCGAAGGTCATCGCCAAAGCGGTGACCGCGGCCGGCCGCAACCAGGCAGCGGCCATCCGCACGGAAGGCGATTTCCGGAAGGTTCTCGACGACAAGACCGTCGACGCCATCTCCATCGCCGCGCCCGATCATTGGCACGCGCCGATGACCCTGATGGCGATGAAGGCTGGCAAACACGTCTACGTCGAGAAGCCGAGCGGCCACAATCCGCGCGAAGACGAGCTTCTGATCGAAGCGGCGGCGAAGTATCGAATGAAGGTGCAGCTTGGTGCGCAGCGCCGCTCAGGTCCGCGCTTTTTCGAGGCCCTCCAGCTAATCAGGGACGGGGCGATCGGGAAACCCTACCAGGCCCGCGCGTGGTACGCCAACACGCGCAACACGATTGGCCAAGGCAAAGTCGTGCCCGTGCCGTCCACCCTCGACTTTGACCTGTGGCAGGGTCCGGCCCCGCGCACCGAATACCGTGACAACATCATTCATTACAACTGGCATTGGTTCACGCGCTGGGGCACTGGTGAGATCTGCAACAATGGCACGCACGAGATCGACGTCGCCCGCTGGTTCCTCGGCGTCGATTATCCGACGACCGTCTATTCGAGCGGCGGTCGCTACCATTTCGAGGATGACTGGGAGTTTCCCGACACACAGGAGGCCATTTGGGTGTTCGAGAGGGGGAAGTCGATCATCTGGCAGGGCCAAAGCTGCAATGGCCTGCCGACCCAGGGTCGCGCGCGTGGCACGAGCATCCTCGGTACCGCCGGTAGCCTGGTGATCGATCAGGACGGCTGGGTACTCACGGACCTCAAGAACACTGTCATCAAGGAGTCGGTCGCCGCGCACAAGGGCGATGCCCTCAACACCACCGGCGACGACGCTCTCACGTCGCTCCATATGGCGAACTGGCTCGACGCGATTCGCGTGGGCACGAAGCTCAACCTCCCCATCGAGGACGGCGCGAAGACCGGCATGATGTGTCACCTCGGGACGATCTCGCAGCAGACGGGGCGAACGCTGCACGTCGACCCCCAGAATGGTCACATCATCGGTGACGATGACGCGGCGAAGAGTTGGTCGCGAAGCTACGCTCCGGGATGGACGCCGACAGCGTGAGCCCCGTCATGCACCTATTCCGTCGTCGGTCAGCCCCAGCAATCGGTAGCGTGCTCATTGCGACTTTCGCCGTGGTGTTCGCACTCGATCCTGCCGATCTGGAAGCACGGCGATCCAAGGTCGGGGACGGGCCGCGCTTCGAGATCTCCGTCGCCAAGTCGGCGCATGCCGATCCGATCACGGGCCGCGCCTATGTCGCGATCAGCCGCGTCGGCGACAGCGTGAACACGCCGATACGACAGACCGGCGAGACGGGCGTCCCGCTGTTCGGCGTCAACGTCGACAATCTCGCCGCCGGCAAAGCGGCGACGATCGACGCCGACGTGTTCGGCCACCCGGCGCAGAGCCTGCGCGACATTCCCGCCGGCGAGTACTGGGTTCAACCGTTCGTGAACGTATACACGAAGTTCGTCCGCGCCGACGGGAACATCGTCTGGTTGCACATGGACCAGTGGGAAGGACAGAACTGGAAAAGCTCACCGGGCAACATCTACGGCAGGCCGGTGAGGGTCCACTTCGACCCAAGATCGACGAGGCCGATCGCGCTCGTCGCCGACCAGGTGATTCCGCCCATCGCGCTGCCCGCCGACAACGACTACGTCAAACGCCTCAAGATCCAGAGTCAGATCCTCACCAAATGGTGGGGCCATCCGATCTTCCTCGGGGCCGTTGTTCTCTTGCCGAAGGATTACGACAAGCACCCCGACGTGAAGTATCCGATCGTGTACGACGAGGGCCACTTCTCGTTGCGCGCCCCCGCTGGATTCATCTCACCTGGCTCGTCCCCGGTCGCTGGCCGAGGTGGAAGAGGCGGAGCGGGCGCGGGATTCAGCAGCTACTGGCTCGGCGACAGCACGCCGCGGATGATCGTCGCGACCCTTCAACATCCATCACCGTATTACGACGATTCGTATGGGGTGAACTCGGAGAACAACGGACCATACGGCGATGCGATCAACGAGGAGCTCCTCCCCGCGATCGAGACCCAGTTTCGCGTCATTCGCCAACCGTGGGCACGCCTGCTCACCGGCGGCTCGACCGGCGGCTGGATCTCGCTCGCCCGCCAGGTGATGTATCCGGATCTCTACGGCGGCACCTGGTCGCTCTGCCCCGACGGCGTGGATTTCCGGTACCACCAGATCGTCAACATTTACGCCGACTCAAACGCCTATTGGCTCAACCAGGGCTGGATGAAGGTCGATCGCCCGGGCGAACGACGGCCTGATGGCAACGTCACCTACGCGATGAAGGACGAGAACTGGTACGAGCTCGTCGTCGGCGATCACTCGCGGTCGGGCGGACAGTGGGACATCTGGGAGGCGACGTATGGGCCGGTCGGCTCCGACGGGTACCCGCAGCGCATATGGGACAAGCGCACCGGCGTCATCGACACCCACGTCGCCTCCTACTGGAAGCAGCACTACGACCTGCGGAACATCCTCGAGACCAACTGGGCGACACTCGGCCCCAAGGTGGCGAACAACATCAACGTCTATGTCGGCGACGCCGACTCGTACTTTCTCAACATGGGCGTTCACTTGCTCGACGCGTTCTTCAAGACGACGACCAATCCCAAATTCGGCGGTGAGGTTGTCTTTCAACCGATGGCGCCGCACTGCTGGGGGCCGAGCCTGACGGACCTGCTCCCGAAAATGGCCGCGCACATGGAGAAGTACGCGACGCCGGGCGCCGACCTGAAATCCTGGCGATACTGACCGCAGTCGACGAAGGCTTGGTCCGCAGCCTAGACTCCATGGGATGCCGAACACGAAGGAAAAGCACGCCGACGGCGAATCGGCGGGGTTTGCCGGACTCGGGCTCGACGACTCCATTCTCAAGACGCTCGCCGAGCTGGGGTACGAAGAGCCGACTCCAATCCAGCGCGAAGCCATTCCGACCCTGCTCTCGGGCCGCGACCTCCTCGGACAGGCCGCCACCGGAACGGGCAAGACCGCCGCGTTCGCGCTGCCGATCGTCCAGCACGTTGCCTCATTGGCCGAAAAGGATCGTCATGCGCCAAGCGCCTTCATTCTCGTCCCGACGCGGGAGCTGGCGATGCAGGTCGCCGAGGCCATTCATAGGTACGGGAAATCGTTGGGTGTCAGGGTCCTTCCTATTTATGGGGGACAGGCGATGCAACAGCAGCTGCGCTCGTTGCGGCGCGGCGTCGACGTCGTCGTCGCCACGCCGGGTCGCGTCCTCGACCACATCCGCCGCAAGAGCATCGACCTGACGCTGGTGAAGACCGTCGTCCTCGATGAGGCCGACGAGATGCTCGACATGGGGTTCGCCGACGACCTGGAGGCGATACTTGGCGCCCTACCCACGAGTCGGCAGACGGCGCTCTTCTCGGCGACCATCCCGCCGCGCATCGCGTCGATCGCCAAGTCGCACCTCAACAACCCCGCGCGCATCACCATCGCACGCGACGTGACCGCGAGCGGCGCCAAGGCCAAGGTTCGCGAAATCGCCTACGTCGTTCAGAAGCAGCACAAGCCTGAAGCGCTCGGCCGCGTCCTCGACATGGAGAGTCCGGCGTCGGCGATCGTCTTCTGCCGCACGCGCACCGAGGTCGATCACCTGACCGAAGTCCTCGGCGCCCGCGGCTACGGCGTCGAATCGTTGCACGGCGGGCATACCCAGGAGCAGCGCGATCGGGTGATGCGCCGCTTCCGCGACGGCACGACGCAACTGCTCACGGCGACCGACGTCGCGGCGCGTGGCCTGGACATCGGACACCTCTCGCACGTCGTCAACTACGACGTGCCGTGGACGGCCGACGCCTACGTGCATCGGGTGGGGCGCACGGGAAGAGCGGGCAAGGAAGGCGTGGCGATCACGCTGCTCGAGCCACGCGAGCAACGGATGCTGCGCAACATCGAAAGCCAAGCAAAGCGGAAGATCACGATCGAGACCGTCCCCACGGTCGTCGATGTGCGTGCGCGGCAGATGGAGCTCACCAGCGCCGGCGTGCGCGACGTGCTCGAGGCAGGAGACTTTGCGGCGTACGGCGTTCTCGTCGACGCGCTGGCCACCGACTACGATCTGCGCGACATCGCCGCGGCGGCGATCAAGTTCGCGCACGAGGCCAAGTCCAACCCGGACGCGTCGTCCGACATCGACATCAGCGCGCCCGTTGCCCGCGACAGCAAAGGGCGTGGAAAGGAGCGCGGCGAACGCGTCAGAACGGCCGACGGCTGGGGTGAACGCATGGCCAGTTACGGCGTCGGCGAAGATCGGCCGCCGCGTCCCGCCAAGTCGCACGTCGTCGAAGCCAAGAAGCCCAGATCGGAGCGCCCTGTCACCCCTGGCAAGGCAGCGAGGCGCGCGCGAGGTGGCCACGATGAAAGTGGAGCCGCCTTCGTTCGCCTCTACGTGCCGCTTGGCAAGCATGCCGGGATCCGCCCCGGTGATCTCGTCGGCGCGATCGCCAACGAGGCCAATATCGATTCGGCCCTCATCGGCTCGATCGAGATCGCCGACAAGTTCAGCCTCGTCGAGGTGCCGGAAACCGAGGCTGACTCGATCATTGAAGCGCTGAGCCGGTCGACGGTCCGGGGGAAGCGAGTCAAGGCCAGGCGCGAGCGGTATTAGCGCTCGTTCCGCCGGCGGCCGCTGGTGGACGAGCCGAGACGGGCGTAGGATTTGGGACACGTCTCCCTCCTACTCGAAGGATGCCTGATGAACGAGCGGCCGCCCGGTACGCCTGAGCTCGAGAACGACGGCAAATCATCGGTTTCGCGGCGCGCGATTCTCTCGGCCGCGGGGGTTGCCGCTGGCGGAGCGGTGCTTGCGGGAGTCATCCCGCGGTTCGTTTCAGGCCAGGCGTCCGCCGCGGTGCCGCGGGCACCGACGCCGCTGAAAGTCCCGGATGATCCGAGCATGGTCCCCGGAGTCGCGAGTGAAGTTCTTGCGCCGCGATCGCCGTTCGAGAATCCAGCGCTTGGCCCCGTCGGTGTCACCACCGGATCGACGTTCACGCCGCTGCAGGATCTCACCGGTACGATCACGCCGTCTGACCTCGTCTTCCAGCGCCACCACAACGGCATCGCGCTCATCGATCCGAACAAGCACACGCTGACGGTTCACGGGCTGGTCGAGCGGCCTCGCTCGTTCACGGTCGACGATCTCAAGCGCTTTCCTGCCGTCACGCGCACCTACTTCATCGAGTGCTCCGGCAACGGACGCGCGGCGTATCGCGCGCCAAAACCGGATATGACGGCGCAGGTGATCGACGGCCTGACGAGCAACTGCGAGTGGACCGGAGTTCCCCTCAAGACCCTC
>WNFI01226926.1_pt2 | contig 13837 bp, 12 predicted proteins | sample 5400471 | NCBI WGS metagenome assembly WNFI01 (sample SAMN13153348, study PRJNA577476) | soil metagenome | isolation source: 100 cm saprolite on Douglas fir-dominated hillslope | place: USA:California | collected 2013-09-17 | reverse complement strand
ACGTCGCGCACCATGTCCTCGACGAACTTGGGATTGTCGTAGGCGCGCTCGGTCACGTATTTCTCGTCCGGGCGCTTGAGGATGCCGTACAGCTCGCAGGATGCCGCGCCCTCGGCGAGGCCGATCAATTCCTCAATCCACATGTGCTCGAGCAACTGCACCTTGATGCTCAGGTGCGAGCGCTGGTTGTGCGCGCCGCGCTCCGAGATGCCCTTCGAGCAGGGGCACAGGCTCGTGACCGGGACCACGACCCGCACCCACATGGTGGTCTCGCCGTGGCTGTACTCGCCGATCAGCGTGGCCTGGTAATCCATCAGGCTCTCGACGCCCGAGACCGGCGCACGCTTGTTCACGAAGTAGGGAAAAGTCATCTCGATGTGGCCGGTGTCGGCATGGAGCCGGGCGGTCATCTCGACGAGCATGGCCGGAAAGGAATCGACCGAAATCTCGCGCTCGTGGTGCAGCACCTCCACGAAGCGCGACATGTGCGTGCCCTTGAAGTTATGGGGCAGGTTCACGTACATGTTGAAGGTCGCGATCGTGTGCTGCTCGCCGGCCGAGCGGTCCTTGACGCGCACCGGATGGCGGATGTCCTTGATGCCGACGCGGTCGATGGCAATGCGGCGCGTGTCCACGCGGCTCTGCACATCCTCGACGCCGAGCTTGCTGCCGTCACGATCGACCACGGCAATGTCCATGGGGCACCTTTTGTGGTTCAGGACGGCCCGGAACGCACCGCCGTAGCCATTCTGGTGGCGGTGCGGCCGGTATTCAAGTTGCGCGCCTGCGGCAGCCACCAGCGCTCGATCGCCGCCACCACGGCGGCCGTGTCGAGCCCGGCATCGGCGAGGCATTGCTCCCTTGTGCCGTGCTCGATGAAGCGGTCGGGCAGTCCGAGGTGCAGGCGCGGCCCGGAGAGGCCCGCGGCATCGAGCAATTCCGCCACCGCGCTCCCCGCGCCGCCGGCAACCGTGTTTTCCTCGAGCGTCACCAGCGCGAGGTGCCGCGGCACCGACTCGCGCAGAAGCGCTTCATCCAGCGGCTTGACGAAGCGCATGTTGACCACCGTGGCGTCCAGCCGCTCGCCGGCAACCAGGGCCGCCGCCAGCATAGGTCCGAATGACAGCAACAACAGCCCGGAGGCGCCGCGGCGGCGCAACTCGGCGCGGCCCACGGGCAGGGCACTCATCGCTGTCTCGACGCGCGCGCCCGGACCCTGGCCGCGCGGGTAGCGCACGGCGGCGGGCCCTTCGCAGCAGCTCGCCGTGTAGAGCATCTGCCGGCACTCGTTTTCGTCGGCGGGCGCCATGATCACGAGGTTCGGAATGCAGCGCAGGAACGTGTAGTCATAGCTGCCGTGATGGGTGGCACCATCGCTGCCCACCACGCCGGCGCGATCGAGCGCAAAGACCACCGGAAGATTCTGCAGCGCCACGTCGTGAATGAGCTGATCGTAGGCGCGCTGCAGAAAGGTCGAATAGATCGCCACCACCGGCCGCAGGCCCTCGCAGGCCAGGCCGGCCGCGAGCGTCACGGCATGCTGCTCGGCGATCGCGACGTCAAAGTAGCGCTCCGGAAAGCGCTTGGAGAATTCCACCAGCCCGGAGCCCTCGCGCATGGCCGGAGTGATGCCGACGATGCGCGAATCGCTCGCCGCCATGTCGCAGAGCCAGTCGCCAAAAATCTGGGAGTAGCTCGGTCCGGCCGCCTTGCCCTTGTGGATCTGGCCGGTGAGCGGATCGAAGGGGCCCGGGCCGTGCCAGGTGATCGGGTCGGCCTCTGCCGGCGCGTAGCCCTTGCCCTTTTGCGTGACCACATGCAGGAACTGCGGTCCGGACAGGCCACGCAGGTTTTTCAGCGTGCGCACCAGCGACTTCAGATCGTGGCCGTCGATCGGGCCGATGTAGTTGAAGCCCATCTCCTCGAACACGGTGCCGGGCAGCCACATGCCCTTGACGTGCTTCTCGGAGCGGCGCGCGAACTCGCGCAGCTGCGGCATCCGGCGCAACACGCGCTTGCCGCTTTCGCGCAGGTGCGCATAGAAGCGTCCCGACAGCACGCGTGCCAGGTACTTGGACATGGCGCCGACGTTCTCGGAGATCGACATGTCGTTGTCGTTGAGGATGACGAGCAGATCGGCCGGCAGGCTCCCGGCATGGTTGAGCGCTTCAAAAGCCATGCCGGCGCTGAGTGCGCCGTCGCCGATCACCGCGATCACGCGGCGGGATTCCCCCTTGGCGGCCGCGGCCAGCGCCATGCCGAGGGCGGCGCTGATCGAGGTGCTGGAATGACCGACTCCGAAGGTGTCGTATTCGCTCTCGCCGCGGTGGGGAAAGGGCGCCAGCCCGCCATGCTGCTTGACGGTGTGCAGCTGCTCGCGACGTCCGGTGAGCACCTTGTGCGGATAGGCCTGGTGCCCGACGTCCCACACCAGCCGGTCGTTCGGCGTGTCAAAGACATAATGCAGGGCGATCGTCAGCTCGATCGTGCCCAGGCCGGCCGCAAAATGGCCACCCCGCGTGCTGACGGTCTCGATCAGGAACTGGCGCAGTTCCCCGGCCAGCTGCTTCAGCTTCTGCTCCGGCAGCGCGCGCAGGTCCGCCGGCGCGGAAATCGTGCGCAGCAGGCTGAAAGCTTCCTGGGGGTCGGCCATGGCGTCAGTTTACTGCAGGCGGCTGGTGCACGCGGCTAGTGCACGCGGCTAGTGCACGCGGTCCACGACATAGTGCGCGAGGGCACGGAGCGGTGCCGCGGCAGCCCCCAGCCCCGCCAGGGCCGCCAGCGCCTGGTCACGGTGTTCGAGTGCCAGCCGGCGGGAGCGTTCGAGGCCGAATACGCTGGGGTAGTTGGGCTTGCCGTGGGCCGCGTCGGCACCGGTATGCTTGCCGAGCAGGGTGGTTTCGCCGGTGACATCGAGGATGTCGTCCTGGATCTGAAAGGCGAGGCCGATTTCCTCCCCGTAGTGGCGCAGGGCGTCGCGGACCGCCTCTCCGGCATCACCGGCGGCGAGCGCGCCGAGCTGCACGCTGGCGCGGATCAGGGCGCCGGTCTTGCGCCGGTGCATCTGCTCCAGACCGGCCGGGTCCGCGGCGCCGCCGGCGGCCTCGAGATCCAGGGCCTGACCGCCGGCCATGCCTTCGGTGCCGATGGCTTCGGCCAGGACGATGAGCATCTGGAGCCTCGTGCGCTCGGGGAGCCGGGGCGTCCCGCGCGCGAGCACGCCAAAGGCGAGGGCCTGCAGGGCATCCCCGGCGAGGATGGCGGTGCCCTCGTCGAAAGCCCGGTGGCAGCTCGGACGGCCACGACGCAGATCGTCGTCATCCATCGCCGGCAGATCGTCGTGAATCAGGCTGTAGGCGTGGATCAGCTCCACCGCGGCGGCCGGAGCATCGAGGCAATCCACCGCGGCCCCGAGGGACGCGCCGGTGATGTAGACCAGCAGCGGGCGCAGCCGCTTGCCGCCGTCGAGCACGCCATAGCGCATGGCGGCGTGCAGCCGCGGCGCCGCGCTGTCGCGCGTGGCGAGCGCGTCCTCGAGGACCCGTTCAATGCGCGCCTGGGCCCTGCGCAACTGCTCCTGGAATCCCCCGTCATCCAGGCCGACGAGCGGCTCAAGAGTCGGCACTGGGATCATCGGCTGCGTTCTGTGCGCTGAAGTCCTCGACGGTCGCGCCGCCGGGGCGCTGCGTCAGGATCTGGACCCGCTGCTGCGCGGCCTGCAGGGCGGTCTGGCAATCGCGCGTCAACTGCACGCCGCGCTCGAAGCCGCGCAGGGCCTCATCGAGCGGCAGGTCACCCGCCTCCATGCGCGCGACCAGCGCCTCGAGCTCAGCGATCGTGGCCTCAAAGCCGGCTTCCTTGGTTTTGGGCACGTCTGCCTCTGTTCATCCTTAAGGGACTGCGCACCCTATTAGCGGAGGCCGCGGCGGTCAACGCGGTTGACGAGCCGCGGGCGAAGGTCGTAGAGTCCGAACTGCTTAGACTGAGTCTAAACTCAACAGGGGCTAGGAGCAGACCATGAATCTCAAGGGTACCAAGACCGAACAGAATCTGAAGGATGCATTTGCCGGCGAATCACAGGCCAATCGCCGCTATCTGTATTTCGCGGGCAAGGCGGACGTGGAAGGCTATAACGACGTGTCGGCCGTGTTCCGCTCGACCGCCGAGGGCGAAACGGGCCACGCCCATGGCCACCTCGAGTACCTGGAAGCCGTGGGTGATCCGGCCACGGGCCTGCCCTTTGGCGAGACCAAGGCCAACCTGAAATCGGCCATCGCGGGCGAAACCCACGAATACACGGACATGTATCCGGGCATGGCCAAGGCAGCTCGCACCGAGGGCTTTAGCGAGATCGCCGACTGGTTCGAGACCCTGGCCAAGGCCGAGCGCTCGCACGCCAATCGCTTCCAGAAGGCGCTCGATACGCTTTGACCAACCGGGAAGGCAATCTCGACGCCCCGACCCGGCATCCGCTGAACTGGCGCGATCCGTCCTTCTATGACGAACGCGCGCTCGAGCAGGAAATCGGGCGCGTGTTCGACATCTGCCACGGCTGCCGGCGCTGCTTCAGCCTCTGCCAGGCGTTTCCGACCATGTTCGATGCCATCGATGCGTCGCCCAGCGGCGAGCTCGATGGTGTCGACAAGCGCGTGTACTGGAAGGTCGTCGATCACTGTTACCTCTGTGACATGTGCTACATGACCAAGTGCCCGTACGTGCCGCCGCACCCCTGGAACGTGGATTTTCCGCACCTGATGCTGCGCGCCAAGGCCGTCAAGGCCCGCAAGGGGGAGAGCTCGTTCCGCGATCGCCTGCTGACCTCAACCGACCGGGTCGGGACGCTCGCGGGCATCCCGGTCGTGGCGCAGCTCGTCAACTACGTGAACTCCACCAGGCTGGGGCGCCAGCTGCTCGATCAGACGCTGGGCGTGCACCCGCAGGCCCCGCTCCCCAAGTACCACTCCAGGAGCGCGCGCCGCCGGTTGCGCGATCTGCCGGTTCCGGCGACGCCCGTACAGGCGACAGCCGGGACGGCCGGCCGCGTGGTGTTGTTCACGACCTGCTACGGCAATCGCAACGAGCCGGACCTGGCGATCGATCTGGCGGCGGTGTATGCGCACAACGGCATCGAAGTCAGGCTCGCTGCGCGCGAGCGCTGCTGCGGCATGCCCAAGCTCGAGGTGGGGGATCTGGAGGCCGTGGCGCGTCTCAAGGAGCAGAACATCCCGCAGCTGCTGCGCCTGGTGGAGCAGGGCTACGACATCGTCGCGCCGATCCCTTCCTGCGTGCTGATGTTCAAGCAGGAATTGCCGCTGATGTTTCCTGCGGACGAAGCCGTGCAGCGGGTCAGGGAGCGCGTCTTCGATCCCTTCGAGTACCTGATGCTGCGCCACCGGGCCGGGCTCCTGCGCACCGACTTCAAGGCGCGGCTGGGCAAGGTGAGCTATCACGTCCCCTGTCATCTGCGCGTGCAGAACATCGGGCTGAAGACGCGCGACGTGCTGCAGCTGGTGCCCGGCACGACGGTCGAGGTGATCGAGCGTTGCTCCGGGCATGACGGCAGCTACGCGGTCAAGAGCGAATTCCGCGCGGCCTCGATGAAGATCGCGGCACCCGTGGTGCAGCGGGTCGCCGCTGCCAATGCCGATTACTATTCGAGCGACTGCCCGATGGCCGGGCACCAGATTCAAAGCGGGCTCGCCGATCCGGGCCGCCAGCCGACGCCGCCCCTGAAGCTGCTGCGCATCGCCTACGGCATCTAGCCGGCCGCCATGGCAGAGCCACTCACCGCGGCCGATCTGCTCTCGCTGGAGCAGTACGCCCGTGCGCGGCCCGCCATCCGCGCCCGCATGATCGCGCATCGCGCCACGCGCCGGCTGCAGGTCGGAGCGCACTGCAGCTGGAGTTTCGAGGATCGCGAGACGGTGCGTTACCAGGTGCAGGAGATGCTGCGCACCGAGCGCGTGTTCGAGCCCGAAGGGATAGCCGGGGAGCTCGCCGCTTACAACCCGCTGATCCCGGGCGGCAGTGATTTCAGGGCCACGATGCTGATCGAATACGACGATCCGGCCGAGCGCTCGCGCCGCCTGGGTGAGTTGCGCGGCATCGAGCGCCGCTGCTGGATGCAGGTGGCCGGTGGCGGACGCGTCTATGCCATCGCCGATGAGGATCTGGAGCGCGAGAACGAAACCAAGACCTCGGCCGTGCACTTCCTGCGCTTTGTCCTCGAGCCGGCGGGCGCCGCGGCACTCAAGGCGGGAGCCGGACTCGCCGCCGGCATCGATCTGCCGGCCTACAGCGCGAGCGTCGATCCCGTGCCGGCCGCGTTCCGCGCCGCGCTCCTGGCCGACCTGGATTGACGCCTGGCGGAACATTCGGCTGGGCGGGTTTTGCTAGAATCCGCGCGCCCCGAACTGAGGTGGTCCCCGCCTGATGGCACAGTCGTACAACGCTTCCGACATCGAGGTCCTGTCCGGACTCGAACCCGTCCGCCGGCGGCCGGGGATGTATACCGACACCACGCGGCCCAATCACCTGGCGCACGAGGTCATCGACAACAGCGTCGATGAGGCGCTGGCGGGCCACTGCCACCAGATCGACCTGACGCTGCACGAGGATGGCTCACTCAGCGTGAGCGATGACGGCCGCGGCATGCCGGTCGATATACACCCGCAGGAGAAGGTGAGCGGCGTCGAGCTGATCCTCACGCGATTGCACGCGGGCGGCAAGTTCAACAATAAGTCCTACAGCTTCGCCGGGGGTCTGCACGGCGTCGGTGTCTCGATCGTGAACGCGCTCTCCAGGCACCTGGAGTGCTGGGTGCGGCGCGGCGGCAAGGAATACAACATCGCCTTCAAGGATGGGCGCCTGTCCTCGAAGCTGGAGGTGATCGGCACCGTCGGCGCGCGCAACACCGGGACCACGGTGCGCTTCTGGCCGGATCCGAAGTTCTTCGATTCCGATCGCTTCGCCGTGCCGGAACTGAAGCGTGTGCTCAAGGCCAAGGCCGTGCTGTGTTCCGGGCTGCGCCTGTCCTACAGCAACGAGGCGAGCGGCGAGCATGAGGAATGGTTCTACACCGGGCACCTGGGCGAGTACCTGACGGAGCTGCTCGAGAAGTACGAGCGCCTGCCCGGCGAACCGGTCACCGGCCGCCACGCTTCCGAGCAGGACGTGGTCGAATGGGCGCTCGCCTGGTCGGGCGATGCGCCGCACCTCATTGCCGAGAGTTACGTCAACCTGATCCCCACCGTCGCCGGCGGCACGCACGTGAACGGCCTGCGTTCGGGCATCGTCGATGCCGTCCGGGAGTTCTGCGAGTTCCGCAACCTCCTGCCGCGCGGCATCAAGCTGGCGGCCGAGGACGTCTGGGACCGCGCCTGCTACGTGCTCTCGATCAAGCTGCGCGACCCGCAGTTTGCCGGCCAGACCAAGGAGAAGCTCAGCTCGCGCGAAGCCGCGGCGCTGGTCGAGACGCACGCGCGCGATGCCATGGGGCTGTGGCTCAACCAGCACCCCGAAGCCGGCGAAGGGATCGCCCAGTTTGCCATCGCCAACGCGCAGGAGCGGCTGCGCGCGGCGCAGCGCGTCAGCCGCAAGCGCGCCGTGAACGGACCGGCGCTGCCGGGCAAGCTCGCCGACTGCACCAGCCAGGATCCGGCCCGCTCGGAGCTGTTTCTCGTCGAAGGCGATTCGGCCGGCGGTTCCGCCAAGCAGGCCCGCTCCAAGGATTTCCAGGCCATCATGCCCTTGCGCGGCAAGATCCTGAACACCTGGGAACTCGAGCCCGGCGAGATCGGCAGCTCGCAGGAGGTGCATGACATCAGCGTCGCGATCGGGGTCGATCCGGGCTCGGCGGACCTGTCCGGCCTGCGCTACCACAAGATCTGCATCCTCGCGGACGCCGACTCGGACGGCCTGCATATCGCGACGCTCCTGTGCGCGCTGTTCCTGCGCCACTTCCGTCCGCTGGTCGCGCACGGCCACGTCTATGTCGCGATGCCGCCGCTGTACCGCGTCGATGCCGGCAAGCAGGTGCTCTATGCGCTGGATGACGCGGAGCGCGATGCGCTCCTGCAGCGGCTCGCGGCCGAGCATACCCGCGCCAAACCCGTCGTCACGCGCTTCAAGGGCCTGGGCGAGATGAATCCGGCGCAGCTGCGCGAATCGACCATCGATCCGCTCACCCGCCGGCTGGTGCAGCTCACGATCGCGGCGCGCGACAACAGCGACTCGCTCATGGACATGCTGCTGGCGAAGAAGCGTGCCGGCGATCGGCGCGAGTGGCTGGAGCAGAGCGGCAACCTGGCGGAGATCGTGCCGTGACGGCCCGCGGCAGGACCGGGCCGGTGCGCGCTTGAAATCCCAGGAACTGAATTTCGAGGGCGTCGAGCAGCGCCCGCTGTCCACCTTCACCGAGAAGGCGTACCGCGATTACTCCATGTACGTCATCCTCGACCGCGCGCTGCCGGCACTGGGCGACGGGCTCAAGCCGGTGCAGCGGCGCATCGTCTACGCGATGAGCGAACTGGGCCTGTCCGCGGCGGCCAAGCACAAGAAGTCGGCGCGCACGGTGGGCGATGTGATCGGCAAGTTTCATCCGCACGGCGATGCCGCCTGCTACGAGGCCATGGTGCACATGGCGCAGGAGTTCTCCTACCGCTACCCGCTGGTGGACGGGCAGGGCAACTGGGGCTCGGCCGACGATCCGAAATCCTTCGCGGCGATGCGCTACACCGAATCGCGCCTGACGCGTTACGCGGACCTGCTGCTCGATGAGCTGGGCGACGGGACGGTCGACTGGGGTCCGAATTTCGACGGCACCCTGGAAGAGCCGCTCCTGCTGCCGGCACGGCTCCCCAACCTGCTGCTCAACGGCGCCTCCGGCATCGCCGTGGGCATGGCGACCGACATCCCGCCGCACAACCTGCGCGAGATCGCCGCGGCCTGCCTGCACCTGCTCGACGAGCCGGAAGCGACGACCCGTGCCCTGCTGAAGCACGTCAAGGGACCGGACCTGCCCACCGGCGCGGAGATCATCTCGAACCGCAGCGAGCTAGTGGAATTCTACAACTCGGGTTCGGGCAGCTACCGCGCGCGCGCGCTGTGGGAGCAGGAAAAGGAGAGCGGCTACATCGTGATCACGCAGCTGCCCTACCAGGTGTCAGGCAGCAAGGTGCAGGAGCAGATTGCGCAACAGATGCGCGAGAAGAAACTGCCCATGATCGAGGACATCCGCGACGAGTCGGACCACGAGAACCCGACCCGGCTGGTGATCGAGCCGCGTTCCAACCGCGTCGATGTCGTGCAGCTGATGGCACACCTGTTCGCGACCACGGACCTGGAGCGCAGCTACCGGGTCAATCTCAATGTCATCGCGCTCGACGGGCGCCCACGGGTCTGTGGCCTGAAGGAACTGCTGGCCGAATGGCTGGAGTTCCGCCGCCGCACGGTACGGCGCCGCCTGGAATTCCGGCTCGACAAGGTGGCGCGCCGCCTGCACCTGCTGGACGGCCTGCTCATCGCGTACCTGAATCTCGACGAGGTGATCCGCATCATCCGGCGCGAGGAAGAGCCGAAACCGGTGCTGATGAAGCGCTTCAAGCTCAGCGCCGAACAGACCGAGGCCATCCTCGAGACCAAGCTCCGTCACCTGGCAAAACTGGAGGAACTCAAGATCCGCGAGGAACAGGAACAGCTGAGCGCGGAGCGCACGGAGCTGGAGGCCCTGCTGGCCAGCAAGGCCAGGCTGACGAAGCTGATGCGCAGCGAGATTGCCGCCGATGCCGCGGAATACGGCGATGAGCGGCGCACCCGCCTGGTCGAACGTGAGGCCGCGCAGGCCATCGAGGCCACCGACCTGCTCGCCAACGAGCCGGTCACGATCGTGCTGTCCACGGGTGGCTGGGTGAGGGCGGCGAAGGGGCACGACATCGATCCGCGCACGCTCACCTACAAGACCGGGGACGCCTTCCAGGCCGCAGCGCGGGGACGCAGCACCCAGGCGGCCCTGTTCGTCGACACCACGGGCCGCGCCTACAGCCTCGCTGCGCACAGCCTGCCCTCCGCCCGCGGAGCCGGCGAGCCGCTGTCCGGGCGGCTCGATCCTCCGGACGGCGCACGCTTTGCCGGCGTGCTGATCGGCGAGCCCGCGGACCTGTGGCTGCTGGCAACCGATGCCGGCTTCGGCTTCACGGTGCGCCTGGCGGAACTGCAGTCCCGCAATCGCGCCGGCAAGGCCGTGATCAACGTGAGCGAGGGCGCCGTGGTGCTGCCGCCGGTGCCGGTGCCGCAGCCCGATGCGCTCGTGGCCGCGCTCAGCAGCGAAGGACGCCTGCTGGTGTTTCCGGTCGCCGAAGTACCGGAACTGCCGCGCGGCAAGGGTAACAAGCTGTTCGGCATTCCCGGCAAACGGGCCCAGGCGCGCGAGGAACTGATGAGTGCGGTGGCCGTGGTCGGCGCCGGACAGGCCCTGCGCGTCTATTCGGGCGAGCGCCAGATGACGCTGAACGCCTCAGATCTCGGGCATTACCGGGGCGAGCGCGCGCAACGCGGCGCCGTGCTGCCGCGTGGCTGGCGTACGGTGGAGCGGATCGAGCCCGTGACGCCCTGAAGCCGCGGCGCCTGGAGCGATCGGCGCGGGTCAGCTCTTGGGCAGCGACAACTTGATCGCCGCCGCCGCCGCTTCCGCCTTCGTCTTCACGCTTTTCGCGCTGGTGACCGCTTCTTCGACATTGCCCGCCGCGAATGCGGCCTGGGCCTTGCTCCACAGTGCCGTGGCCTCCGTCATCCCGGTCTGGGCAGCCGCCAAGTCCACGCCCGCCGCCTGGTGCTTGCTCTTGCCCAGCATCGCGACACGCTTGCTCACCGCAGCGACCAGTGCCGGGACGGTGGCGGCCAGGCTCGTCCATTCACTGCCCATCGCCTTGATGACCGCTTCCTTCTTGAGCGCGGCATCGCCGAGCAGGTTCTGCGCTGCGGTCAGCACGGCCGGTGCGCCGGCCACGACCCCGACGTAGTCCTTCTTGTCGAAGGCAGCCTTCAGTTCGGCGAGCTTGGCCTGCACCGTCGCGAGCTCATCGGGTACGTACTTGGCCGCGTCGGGCGAGGCGCTGGCGATCGCGCTGTCGATGCCCGCGATGGCCTGCTGCGCAGGCTCCATCTGGTTCGAGCAGGCGCCGAGCAGCAGGGCGACGGCGGCAAGGAATCCAACCGTGTGTAGCTTGCGCATGGTCATTGCAATCTCGCTCCCCTGGTCATACTTATATTTCGCACTGGAAACGGACCGCAGGCGGCCCGGCCGTGTACCGTGAGGCCGGCAATACTAGCGCGTCGCTGGCTGGGGCGCCGGGATTACTCACCGGCGCGGTGGCAGGCCACCAGGCTGGCACCGACGGTGCGCAAGCGGGGCACTTCGCTGACGCAGCGTGCTACGGCCAGCGGGCAGCGGCCGCGGAACACGCAGCCGCCAGGCGCCTCGAGAGTGGCTGGCGCTTCTCCCGGCAGGATTGAGGGGCGGTGCGAGCGGCTCGGATCGGGGAGCGGGTTGGCGGCCAGGAGCGCACGGGTGTACGGATGTTGCGGCGCGCCAAACAGGGCGTCGCGCCCGGCCATTTCCATGACCCGCCCGAGATAGAGCACCAGCACCCGCCCGCACAGGTACCTGACGGTGGCCAGATCGTGGGCGATGAACAGCAGCGCCAGGCCGAAGGCGTCGCTCATGTCGCGCAGCAGATTCGCCACCTGCGACTTGATGGACATGTCCAGTGCGGCGACCGGCTCATCGCAGATCAGCAGATCCGGCCCGAGCATCAGCGCCCGCGCGATTCCGACCCGCTGCGCCTGGCCGCCCGAGAGCTGATGGGGGAAGCGCGGCAGCAGTTCGCTGCCGAGTCCGACCCGCCCGAGCATGGCCGTCGCCTCCACACGCCGGGCTTCGCGCCCGAGCTGCGGACGGAACTCGCGCAGGGGCTCGGCCACCAGTTCCGCGACGCTCATGCGCGGATCGAGCGAACCCAGGGGGTCCTGGAAGATGATCTGCAGGCGCTCGCGCAGGCTACGCAGGGCGTTGCCCTCAAGCTGCAGCAGATCGCTGCCCCGGTAACGCACCGAACCGGTGGCCGGTACCAAGCGCAGCAGCGCGCGCGCGATGCTCGATTTGCCACTGCCCGACTCGCCCACCAGGCCGAGCCGCTCGCCGCGCCGACCTGGTGCAGTGGCTGCCGCGTGCGCAGTGCCGGGCGTTCGCGGCAGGCGGGATGGACCAGCGGGCAGCGCGGTGCGAAGGCACAACCCGGCGGCAAATCCGCCAGATCCGGCGGCTGGCCGGGAATCGCCGGCAGCCGCGGCGGCAGCGGCAGATCGAGCCGGGGCAGCGAGCGCAACAAGCCGCTGGTGTAGGGGTGCAAGGGCGCGGCGTACAGCTCCCCGATCGTGCCCTGTTCGACCGCGCGACCGGCGTACATGACGGTCAGCCGCGCGGCCAGCGTGGCGAGCGCCCCGAAATCATGGCTGACGAAGATCGTCGCCACGCCGGTGCGCTCGCGGATCGAGCGCAAGACCTCCAGCACCTGGGCCTGGATCGTGACATCCAGGGCGGTGGTCGGTTCGTCGAGCAGCAGGATCTCCGGTTCGCACATCAGCGCCATCGCGATCGTCACGCGCTGGCGCATGCCGCCAGAGAGCTCGTGCGGGTGCTGGCGCAGGCGCAGGCCGGGTGTGCTGATCTGCACCAGGTCCAGCAGTTCAGCGGCGCGGGCGAGCGCGGCGCGGCGCGTGAGCTTGAGATGATGGCGCGCGCCTTCGCTGAGCTGGCGGGCGATGCTGAGATAGGGGTTCAGCGCGCTGTGCGGTTCCTGGAACACCATGGCGATGCGCCGCCCGCGCAGGGCCGCGAGGCGCGCCGGTGCCGCGCCCCGCAGCTCTTCGCCGCGATAGCGGATGCTGCCCGTGACCTGCGCCGCGCTGCCGCACAGTCCGAGCAGCGCGAGCAGCAGTTGCGTCTTGCCCGAGCCCGATTCGCCCATCACCCCGAGGCATTCGTGTTCTTCGAGATCCAGATCCACTTCGCTCAAGGCGCGCAGCGGAGCGTGCGCGCCCGGGTAGCTCACGCTCAAGCCGCGCACCTGCAGGAGCGAAGCGCGCGCCTGACTCATGAGCGGGGATCGAGCGCGTCACGCAGCGCATCGCCGAGGTAGTTGAGACAGAGAATGATGGTGGCCAGGAAGGCGGCCGGTATGACGAGCAGGTAGGGGTTGGCCTGCATCTCGTTGGCGCCGTCGGCGACCAGCGAGCCGAGCGAGGCGAGCGGCGCCTGCACCCCCAGCCCCAGGAAACTCAGCAGCGCCTCGAACAGGATCACGCTCGGTACCGTGAGCGTGGCGTAGACGACGACCAGGCCGAGCAGATTGGGCACCACATGCCGCCAGATCACCGCCGGCGTGCGCAGCCCCAAGGCAAGCGCCGCCTCGATGTAATTCTGCGCCCGTATGGCCAGCGTCTGGCCGCGCACGATGCGGGCGATATCGAGCCAGGAGACCGCGCCGATGGCGACGAAGACCAGGAGGAAGTTCCGGCCGAACAGCACTTCCAGCACGATGACCAATGGAATGAAGGGCACGGAGTACAGGACATCGACGGTGCGCATCAGCAGACCGTCCGTGCGGCCGCCGATGTAGCCCGCAGCGGTGCCCCAGGCCACGCCGATCACCACGCTGACCAGACTCGCGGCGATACCGACCAGCAGCGAAATCCGGCAGCCCCACATCACGCGCACCAGCAGATCGCGCCCCAGCCCGTCGGTGCCGAACCACTGCCCGCCGCGCAGGCTGGGGCGGGT
>WNFI01353602.1_pt1 | contig 13838 bp, 11 predicted proteins | sample 5400471 | NCBI WGS metagenome assembly WNFI01 (sample SAMN13153348, study PRJNA577476) | soil metagenome | isolation source: 100 cm saprolite on Douglas fir-dominated hillslope | place: USA:California | collected 2013-09-17 | reverse complement strand
GCCTCCGGCCGATCGTGCAGAGAGACCCAGGGCCGTCCCGCGATTGCCACCCCTGCGCCGAGGAACACGATCACACCGCACCACGCGAGCCAGTGCCTGCTCATCGCGACGCCTGGCTCTCGCGCGGGGTGATCAGCCGAAGCCGATAATCACGGTAATCGCCTGGGTTACCCTCGCGGCCATCGCAGGCGGCGAGGACGATGTTGACCATCTCCCGCGCGGTGACGAAGTGCACTCGATAGCGGCTGCTCGCGCCCGCCCATGCGGTGAGCTCGCCGAGGAACCGGCGCAACGGCGCACCGAGCATGGCTCCCTCGTCTCTGGGATCCATGCCGTGGCAGTGGAGCTTGATGAAGATCCAATCGGGCCGATTCGCGACAGAGATGCCGGCGCCGCGCCACAGCCCCAGACGGTGCATCGTCGGCGGGCATAGCGTGGTCAGCGCGCCGTTCTCGATCGAGGGCACCGGCCAGCCGCTAACCCGCCGCGCGAAGTCGAGGCCGAGCGGCCCCTGGATCATGAGCGGGAAGACGCGGGGCGGATGCCCGCGCCGCAGGTCCTGTCCCCGGCGATGCGGCGCACGCCGATCGAGGGGGCCGGCACATTCATAGAGCGCGTTGATCTTGCGCACCTGGGCCGGGTGCGGCGCCGATGGCAAGGTGAGATCGGCGTAGCATCCGGTCTCCTTCAGGATCTGCATTTCCGCGTCGCCCCCGCAGGCCAGGCCACCACCCGAGTTGGCCAGGGTCCAGTTGCCGTGCACGAAGGCGTAACGGGGCGGTCCCTCGCCGTTCCACCGCGAGAGGCAGCCATGGATCGCGAGCACATCCCTGAACTCGACGAGCACTCGGCGCGTGTTCTCGGCGGTGTCGGGCTCGCCGGTCCCATGGTGGAGGTGAACCTCGATCTCGCCCCAGCCCATCCGGCAATGCTCGGCCAGCCGGTCGATGAGGATCTTGTTGTACTGCTCCGCCGGGTAGAAATACGTGTGGCGCAGTGGGAAGTCATCGGCATCACGCCAGGCTCCGACCGCCGCCGGGTACCTCGCGCACCACTGCTCCACCCGGCGTTCCTGCTCGTCGGCCGACGCAAGGGTCTGCGGCGCCTCCGGCACGATGGAGGGCTCGAAGTGATCGGCCAACGCGACCATGAGGTGGACCGTGTCGGTTCTCGGCGCGGGCCGCGCCAGCCGCTGCCAGCCGTAGGCCGGCAGCCAGCCGAGGCAACCGAACGCTTTTACCAGCGCGTTCACGCCGATGCCTTCTCCCAGGTCACGTGCTGCCGTCCGCTGACGTATTTCAGGAACGCGACGACGGTGGCCCAGGCCAGGAGGGATATCACATACGGCACGGCGACGAACGGAATCTTGCGACGGCCGTGGCGCAGCCGCTGCCCGGCCAGCGCCGCCGCGTAGAAGGCGACCTGCCCGAGGAGCGTCCACCGATAGAACGGCCGACCGAGCAGGAAAAGGTTGGAGCCCGCCGCCGTGGCCAGAAAGACGGGCGTCAGGAGACGGAGGCCATGATGCGAGACGGTCTGCATCCAGAGTCGGTTGTGAAACGGGCTCAGCAGCCAGGCCTCGCGGGCGAGCAGCTGGAATTTTCCCGCGATGGTGCGAACCTTCCGCGTGAATTCCTCGTCGGCCGTCGCGGCGGCCCGGTCATAGGCGCGCGCGCCGGGCTCGAACAGCACGCGATAGCCCCGGCGCGCGATCCTCGCGGGGATCAACACATCGTCCAGGATCGTGTCCTCGGCGATGGGCTCGAACAGCTCTCGCCGGATCGCGTAAATGGCGCCGGTGGCGCCGACCGTCGAGTCCAGGCGGGCCTCGTGGCGACGGATGAACTTCTCGTAGCGCCAGTAGAAGCCGATCCCCTCGCCCACCGCCGTGCCATCCGCGTTCTGGGTGAGGATCAGCTCGCCGCTCACGGCGCCGATGCGCGGGTCGGCAAAGGGCGCGACCAGCGCTCGGAGGGCGCCCGCGTCGAACTGCTGGCGCACATCCGCCAGGACCACGATCTCGCCCGCGGCCTTCGGCACGAGGTCGTTCAGGACCGCGGCCTTCCCTCGGCGCGCTTCGAAGGCGATGACGCCGACCCCCGCGTGCTCGTAGGCTCGGGCGACCTCGGCGGTGCCATCCGAGGAACCATCCGAGCCCAGCAGAATCTCGAGCCGGTGGGCGGGATAGTCGAGGGACAGGAGGTTGTCGATCCGACGCGCGATTCTCGCGACTTCGTTGTACCCCACGATCACCACGCTGACCGTCGGCTCGATGGGCCCGGCGTGCCGTGGTCGAGCTCCGAGCCAGGCGCACGCGAACGCGAGGGCGGGGTAGCCGACGTACGTATACGCGAGGAGGACGACGGAGACGACGAAGAGCGACTCGAGGCTCATCCTCGATCCCGGCGCGCGGCACCGCGCGTGAGGTCGACGACGATGTGCTTGTCGCTCGCCGCCGCGAGCACCTCCGCCGTGTCGTCGCCGCCGCTGCCGATGACGAGCACCTGTGCGTGGGTCAGCAATGCCTCCACGCCGGAGCACATCAACGACGCGATGTGCGGGATCTCCTCCTCGATGTACCGACGATTGGCGCCCAGGAGCCGGGCCATCGCGACGTTCCGGTCCAGGATTCTGACGTCGCACCCCTTGCCGATGAGGGTCTCGACGAGGGCGACCATCGGACTTTCCCGCAGGTCATCGGTTCCCGCCTTGAACGCGAGGCCGACGATGCCGATACGCTGCCGGCGCGTCGCGAGCACGGCCTCCACCCCCCGGCGCACCTGGGCGTCGTTCGAGGGCAGGATGGACGACAGCACCGGCAGGGCGACGTCGGCGACGCGGGCCGCGTGGAGCAGCGCTCTCAGGTCTTTGGGCAGACAGGAGCCTCCGAAGGCAAAGCCGGGACGGAGATAGGCGTCCGACACGTTCAGCTTGCGGTCCATCAGGAAGACCCGCATGACCTCGTGCGCGTCGGCGCCCAGCGCGTTGCACGCATCGCCGATTTCGTTGGCGAAGCAGACCTTCAGCGCGTGAAAGGCGTTCGCCGCGTACTTGACCATCTCCGCCGTCCGGATGGTCGTGCTGACGAAGGGCGCGCCGACACCCTCGTAGAGTCGCTGGAGCACGGCCGCGGTGGTCGGCTCACCGCATCCCACGAGGGTCACCGGAGCACGACGACGTGTGGCTCGGTGCGATGACGGAGGGCGGCGCCGATGCGCTCGCCCGTGCGGACGACGGCCTCCACATCGAGCTGTCCGTTGCTATGCCCCGGCGTGCCGACGCAGATGAGCGACACGTCGGACGCGGCGACGGCCTCATCGCTCGACGTCGTCGCCCTGAGGCGTCCGGCGCCCACCACCTCGGCCAGCAGCTCCGCGAGCCCGGGCTCGACCACGGGCGGAGTCGCGGCGTTGACCATGGCGACTTTCTCGGCGCTGATGTCGACACCGACGACCTCGTGGCCGGCCTTCGCCAGGCAGGCCGCGGTCACGGACCCCACGTACCCAAGACCGAAAAGCGCGACACGCATGACCTCAGCTCCTATCGGCCGCCGGCGCCGTCATCCCGCGCGCCGGGCCATCATCGATGTGAGAACGGACGGGAGACACTCGACAGCCCACGGACGACGCGCGGTGGGGCGTCGGCGGTCATACGAGCGCCCAGCGCCGGCTCGAATCGCGTCTCGAACTTGCGGGCCACCGTGGCCCAGGAATACCGCGCCTCCACGAGCTGCCGGCCCGCCATCCCCAGCGCCCGGCGCCGGGCGGGGTCGCGCAGGAGGGACACGACCGCGCGCGCGAATCCGACCGGCGCGTCGGCGCGGACGAAGTGAGTGCCGTCGACGAGCGGAAGGCCCTCGGCGCCCACCGTGGTGGAGACCACGGCCTTGCCCATCGCGAGGCCCTCGAAAATCTTGAGTCGCGTGCCTCCACCCACCCGCAACGGCACGACGTAGACGGCGGCATCGGCGATCCACGGGCGCACGTCGTCCACGGTTCCGGTGATCCGCACACCGGCCGCCTCACCCATCGCCCGCAGCCGCGCCGACGGATCACGGCCGACGACCGCCAGCTCGACGTCGGGGACGGCACGCCGGACCGCCGGAAGGATCTCGCCGATGAAGAACATCATCGCGTCTTCGTTCGGGTACCAGTCCATCGAGCCGATGAAGACGAGACGTCCCGGCGACTCCGGCACGCCGTCGGGCGCGAAGTAGGACGTGTCGACCCCGGTCGGCACCGTGAACACCCGCGCCCCGGGGGCCTCCGCGGCCAGGAGCGCTCGATCGACGTCGGAGACCGCGATCGTCACCGTGGCCTGCGTACACGCGCGGGCCTCGGCCCGCCGCATCTTGCGCCACTCGACCGCGAGGAGCGCCCGCCGCCACGCGCGGGTCTCGATGGCCGCGAGGCGCTTCCAGATCATGTGCTCGACGTTGTGCTCGAACAGGACCACCGGCACCGCGCCGCCCAGGCGAACGTTGGGCGCGGCGACGAGAAAGTCCGCCACGCACACGTCGACGAGGCCCGCGGCGACGAGCCGATCGACTTCCGCGCGCAGCGAGGGCACGCGGCTCTTCCACAGGTCCACGGGAAGCGGCGAGAGCCAGGACCGCGCGAGGGAACCGACGAAGCCCCGGCTCCCTTGCTTGGGAGCGGCGTGCGGGAACGACACGACGCGCTCGCAGTGCGGCAGGCGCGCCGCCAGCGCCGCCGGATCTTCGTCGGGGCGGTGCGTCGTCAGCACGGTCACACGGTGCCGGCGTGACAGCTCGGACAGGATGTGGAAGCTGCGGAGCCGCCCGCCCGTGTGAAGCGGCCAGAGACCGCCGATCTTCACCCACACGATGCGCAACCCGTTCATAGAACGCCCCGCATCACGCCTGGGACGTCCTCGCCGTCGAGGAACACCCGTTGCCAGATTTCGAGGTTCGTGAGGAGCCACAGACGGTCGCCGTGCTCCGCAACACCCGCCCGGTGCTGCTCGGCGAGCCGTCGCACGGCGTCCGGCTCGAACAGCCCCCGCTGCAGCGCGCGCGAGCCGAGCACGAACTCCTGGACGACCGGCCAGAAGGGGCCACGGAGCCAGCGGCCGACGGGCACCGGAAAGCCCATCTTCTTGCGAGTGAGGACCGCCGGCGGCACGACGTCGCGGAGGGCCTCCCGCAGCACGGCCTTCGTCTGCCAGCCACGAAGCTTGAAGCGGCCCGGCATCGCGGCGACATACTCCACGAACTCGTGATCGAGGAACGGCACCCGGCTCTCGACCGACGCCGCCATGCTCATCTGGTCCTGCTTCATCAAGAGCTCGACGAGGTAGGTCTGCAGATCCGCGTGGCTCATCCGATCGAGGGTGCCGCCCGGCGCGTCCGCGAAGTATCGGAGCGCGTCGGCGTGGGGATCGCGCACCTCGAGCAGCATCGGATCGGCGAGGAGCTGCCGCTGCACCGCTGTTGGGAAGACCGAAAAGTTCTCGTAGAAGAGCGCGCGCGGCCCCGACTCGAGGGCGACGAAGGTGCGCCCTGCCCGCCGCCTGACGGGTGCCGGCCAGGAGCCGACCGAGTTGCGAATCGCCGCGCGTAGCGCCGGCGGGACGACGCGGTAGACCCTGCCGGCGCGCTCGTTCCACGCCGTCACACGGTAACGGTTGTAACCGAGGAACAGCTCGTCGGCGCCCTCGCCCGTCAGCACGACCTTCACGTGGTCGCGCGCCAGGCGGGAAACGAAGTAGAGCAGCACGCTCGAGGGGAACGCGATCGGCTCGTCCTCGTGCCAGACGAGCCGCGGCAGCGCGCCGAAGAAGTCCGCCGGAGGGACGACGACCTCCCGGTGCTCGGCGCCCACCGCGCGGGCCACGAGCCGCGCGTAGTCGAGCTCGTTGGCGTCCGCCTCCGGAACACCGACAGAAAACGTGCGGATCGGTTCTTTGACCATGGGGGCCATCAGGCCGGCCAGCCCGCTCGAATCGAGGCCGCCCGAGAGAAAGAGCCCGAGCGGGACGTCGCTCATCAAGTGGCTTCGCACGGCGCTCTCGAGCCGCGTGCGCACCTCCCTCGCCTGCATCGCCGGCGTCGCGGCGTCGTCGAGCTCGGCCGGCAGCCGCCAGTAGCGGCGTTCCTGCAAGCCGTCGCGCGACGACCACGACAGCGTCCGCCCCGGCAGGAGCTTGAACACGCCACGGAAGAACGTCTCGGCACCCGGCACGAAACCGTGGGCGAGAAACTCGGGCAGGACCGCCGTGTTGAAGGCGGGCGCGATGCCGCCGGCCGCGAGAATCGCCTTGATCTCGGACGCGAAGATCAGCTCCCGGTCCGTCGGGGCGAAGTAGAGCGGCTTGATCCCGAGCCGGTCACGCGCGAGGAGCAGCCGCTGCCGCGCCCGGTCCCAGAGCGCGAACGCGAACATGCCCTGGAGCCGCTCCACGCAGCGCTCGCCCTCTTCCTCGTACAGGTGGATGATCGTCTCGGTGTCGCTGCGGGTCCGGTAGTGGTGACCACGACGCTCGAGCCACGGTCGGAGCGCCGCGTGGTTGTAAATCTCGCCGTTGAACACGGCCCAGACGCTCTCGTCCTCGTTCGGCATCGGCTGCGCGCCGCCGTCGACGTCGATGATGGCGAGGCGGCGGTGGCCCAGGCCGACGGGCCCTTCGATCCACAGCCCTTCGCCGTCCGGGCCGCGGTGGTGCAACACGTCCCGCATGCTCTTGAGCCGCGTCTCGTCGACGAATTCCTGCGAATTCAGGCCGACGATGCCGACAATTCCACACATGGCTGCCTCGCCTAGAGAGAGTGCTCGGCCTGGGTCGGCCGGGGACGCAACTCGCACCGCACCATGGCCGTCAGAAATTCTCGGGTCAACGCGTTCGACAAGCCGCGGAGCCGCCTGATCGGCACCGCCTCGAAGCGGTCGACGGCGAAGTCGCAGCGATCCACCAGCTTGCGGAAGCGGCGAACGGTCATCTGGTTCAGACCGCCCCCGACCTCGCAGAACCGCGTCGCGCCGTCAGACTTGAAGTCGGACCGCCAGCGAATGAGGGCCTTCTCCGTGAACACCAGATGGGCCCAGGGAAACAGGGAGAACAAGTGCCCGCCGAGCGGATGAAACCACGGTGGTCCGAACGTGATGAAGACGCGGCCGTCGGGCCGGACGAGGCGGCGCATCGTACGCAGCACGTGCGCGGGGTCCGCGTAATGCTCGAAGCCGTCGATGGACATGATGACGTCCACTTGCTCATCGGTGTCCAGCGTGAAGACGCAGTGGTCGCCCACACCGGCGGTGTCCGCCTCTTTCCGCGCCGCTTCCAGGACGTCCTCGCGGATATCGAGGCCGATCACGCGACGGGCCCCGCGCCGCGCGAATTCGATCGTGTCCGTGCCAACGCCGCACCCGAAATCGAGTACCACCTTGCCGGCGAGCGCATCCCAGATGCCCGGCCCGAGCAGGGTCTCGATCTTGCTTCGATGCCGATACGCGGTGCCGTCGCAGGCGGGCTGGTGAACGGCATAGCGGCTCGCGTAGCGGAGCATGCGGTAGCCGAAGTCGCCGCCGATGAACCCGGTGTTGATCATCAGGGTCGCTCCTTTCCGGGAAGCACCACGGCGTCGCGCTCGCCGATGAGGACCAGCTCCTCCTCGTTCCCGAAGACGAGGCCCACCGGTCCCGGGCCTTCGCCGAGCAGCGGAGACACCGCCGGCGGTGAGGCCAGAGGATCTCGCGTGGGCAGGATCAGCGTGAGGATCCGCAGCGGCAGTCGCGTCACCGCCGAGCAGACCAGCACGGGCGCGGGCTCTCGGCGGCCATAGTCCGGCGAGATCCAACCCTGGATGGGAGCTAGTTCACCCTCCAGGACTTCGGTCTTCAGCGGCGCCGTCGCGAATGCCTGCAGGAGCAGCCCGCGCCCGTCGGCTCCCCGCGCCCGGGTCCAGCCCGACGGTTCCAGCCCCACCTCGATCGGCGCGAACTGGAAGCGGAGCTCCACACGGTGCTCCGCGGCGCCGTCGAGGTCATCGACGATCACCCAGAACCTCGGTTTGACAAAGACCACGCGGCGCCGGTGAGTCACGGGATCGGCGAGGCGGCCGTACGCGTCATGCTCGGCATCCGCGAAGTCGACGGCCGCCGTGGAGAGCCACCTGCGCAACCGCGCGCGCGGCCGCGATCGCCAGACGAATGGGCCGGCCGGCGCGGCCTGCCCGGCGCCGTCCATCACGATCGTGCTGTGCGCCGTGGTACCCCTGAAGAAGCTTCGCCAGGCCGGCTCCCGTGTGTAGCCATACGTGCCGGAATCCGCCAGATACGGCGTCCCGAACGCCGACGCCTGGATGCTGAGCAGATCGGCGTGCCCGTGACCGGCGCTCACCGGGCAGCCGAGCGGCCCCACGTCGAACACGAGGTGATGCGCGTCCTCCGCCCACTCGTTGCGCATCACCGCGTACCCGCCGTCGGCGAACAGCCGTGATGGCGCCGCCGCCGGCGGCCGCGCCGCCAGCGCATCGAAGGTCGCGGCCGCCGCCGGCCCCAGCAGCCACAGTGTCTCGGGCGCCACTCCTCCCGCCGCCCATGCGTAATCCGGGCGACGAAACCATGCGGCGGCCGTCGAGAAAACACCCCGGCCGTCATCGGGCGCTCTGCGGATGAAGGGCAGGAGCCAACCGCCGTCGGCGTCGCCGATCGACGGCACCGACCCGTCGGGACGGCGGACGGCGAGGAGGAAGTCGAGCATGCGCTGGACGCGCTCGCCGACCACCGCGGAGACGGCGATCCCGTTTCGCGCCGCGAGAACCAGGAAGTGGAGGTAGATCTCGATCGTGTAGCGCTGATAGCACGTGGACTGCTCGAAGTAGACCCCGTCGGGAAGGATCTGCCGCTCGCTCTGCTGAACCAGGACCTGCGTCGCGCGCCGGCGCCAGCGTGCCGCCCACCGGCCCTCGGGCAACACCACGCCCGCATAGAAGAGACCGAGCGCTTCGCCGGTGAGATGTGTATTGGGCGAGAAGTAGGAGGACAGATAGCGCTCGACGTGCGCCGCATGCGCCCAGATTCCGCCGAGCATCTCCGCTTCGAGCTGCGGGGAGAGCGCTCGCGATCCCCGGAACAGAACCAGCGTCCAGCACCACGCGATGAGCCGCAGCGCCGCCTCGAGGCTGCTCGCCCAATTGATGCCCATCCCGGGGGGATTCGCATCCAGCCACTGGCGGACGTACCGAGCAAAGGCGTCGCCGTAACGCTCGTCGCCCGTCAGCCGGTAGGCTTGGCCGAGGGCCACGAGCCACTGGTGGCGGTTCAGCTCCCAGACGACCTTGTGGTCACCCACCTCGGCGGCGTCGAGCGCATTCAGCCGGCTCCAGTGCGACAGCGGCGCGCGCCGGCCCGCGATCGGATCGAGGTGCCAGTCCACCGGGTCGCCGAACGACAGGCGCGAGTATCCGAGGAGATCGAACCGGCCGCGGCAGGCAGCATCCGCGGTCCGCACGATCTCGTCCCGCACCGCAGCCATCCGGTCGATCACCCTCGGGGTGGCCTCGCTCACCGCGCCTTCGAAGAACCGGCGTGGGCCGAGAGCGCGAGCGCGCTCGACATCGAACGCCGGTGGTCCGCCGCGGGTCGGCGTGATCGCGCCCGTTCGCTCGAGCCACTTCGACGCCTCCTGGCGCCCTCGGACGCAGATCTCGTCGAGGCCGATCAGACGTGCGCGTCGGGGTTTCATGCGGTGGAGCACCCTAGGGGCGCGGCGCCAGCCGGACGATGAACGCGTCCTCACGCGGGCCGTACGGTCCGATGCCGAGCGTCAGCTCCCAGTTCGAGGCGAAGAGCGCGAACCGCCCGTCTTGCGAGACGTTGGCCCGCGGGCTGTCCCAGAAAGACAGGTACTGACTACGATGATGCGCGAAGCGCCAGACCGTGGAGGCCACCCCATCGGTCTCGACGCAGACGATCTCGCCGTCCCACGCTCGTTGCACCAGGTTGTCGGCCCGGTACACCGCGAGACACACGGGCTGCTTCTCGTCCGCCTGGACGTTGTTCCACGATGGATGGGTATCCTGGCCCCACGAGGGTGGCGTCAGGAGCGGGGTGATCAGCGGCCCCGCGGCTGCCGGATTGCGCATGGGACGAATGGCGAAATCGAGCCCATCGCCCAGCCCGCGCTGGTTGATGACCGTGTCGAAGCCCATCACTTGATGACCGTCGCAATAGTCGGGACCCGTCGAGATGTTGCAGGGGATCACGTCCAGCGTCTCGATGTTCCAGAAGTACACGCCCGCCGTCGACGCGCTGCTCGCGACGATGCGCGCCCACTTGCCGTTCTTCAAGATGCGCGCGTTGTGCATGAACCATCCGGCCTCGCCGTTGTACGTTCCCGTCGGCCCCCACGCCCCACCCACCTGGCCCGTCTGCGTGTTCAGCCATCGGCACCCGAGCGTGCGATCGTAGACGTAGACGTACGTGTCGAGCCCCTGCGCGGTGCCGCCGACGTAGTCCAACAGCCGCTGGTCGCCTTTGGTGACCGAGATGTTGCCCTCGTGCACCGCGGCGCCGGGCAGACACGTTTGCACGTCGTGGACCGTGCTCTGCGTCGCCGTCGAGACGCGATAGGCCACCATTCGATTGCGCTCGGCCCAATCGACCCCGTACAGGACGTCGGGATCCACGAAGCTGAACGAGGGCTCCCCGCCGAAGAACAACAGCAGCCCGCCGGTGGCATTGCTCGGGTCCCCCATGCGGGATGCCGTCATCGTGGCCGGATCGAAGCGATACGGCACCACCTCGCCGCCGCCGCCGATGACGAAGAACTTCGTGCTGTCGGTGTTCCACGCGCTCGTCTCCGCCGAACTCGGCGAGGCCCAGAGACGGCCGACGAAATCCGGACGCGTATTCGCGTCGGTCACTCGCAGCATCTTCGATCCAGAGGTCGGGTCGGTGAACTGGTAGCCGGCCCCGCTCAGCACCGGCAGCGGCGGATATGGACGAACGCTGCGGTCGGACACCGCGGCGTAGGTCAGCGCCGGCGCCTGGGCATGCGCGGGCGGGCACAGGGTCGCAACAAGCAACAGCACCACGAGCCACCCCAGGCGGTACGTCATGCCGCGACTCCCGCGTAGACCGCGGTCCATTGCTCCCGCACGCGCGGCCAACCGCAGGCTTCCACCTCTCGGCGCGCGCGCCGGGCCATGCGCCGCGCGCGATCCGGATCCTCCAGGAGCGCCGCCACGGCCTTGGCCATGGCTGACGGGTCGCCGGCGGGAACGATCAGCCCCGTGTCGCCGTCCCGGACCAGCGCCGCGATGCCACCGGTGGCGGTCGAGACGACGGGGAGTCCGGCCGCGAACGCCTCGAGCACCGACAACGGCTGGTTGTCGACGACCGAGGAGTTGACGAAGATGTCGGACTCGTCGCAGAGAGCCGGCATCGCCGCCGGGTCCACCCGGCCGACGAAACGAATGCCGGGCGTGTTGAGCGACGCGGCCAGCCGGCGCAGCCGCTCTTCTTCGCTTCCGAATCCGGCGATCGTCAGCGTCGCTTCCGGATACCGCCCCGTGAGGAGCGCGAAGGCCTCGAGGGTGTTGTCCACGCGGTAGTAGGGCTCGAGGTTCCGGGTGGACAGCAGCCGCGGGCGCAGCGGCGTCCGGTCGCGATAGCGAAAGCGTCCGGTGTCGACAACGTTCGGCACGACCCGCGCGCGATACCCGTGACGCGCAAAGACGGTTTTCAGGTATTCGGACGGCACGACGATCTCGGCCGCCAGCCGCAGCCAGGGGTGGACGAGACGGCCCCATCGCGCCAGGTGGTCCTCCGCCTCACCGCTGTGGTAGTTCAGCACGACGCGCTTGCCGAAGCGGCGCGCCGCGAGCATCGCCGGCACGGGGGCGAGCAGGAACGACCAGTAGGACGCGGAGAAGACGTGGACGACGTCGGCATGACGGAGCGCCCTCAAGCTCGGCAGATAGAGGGCCTGGTTGAGCGCGGTTCGCACGTACGGGCAGCGGCGCACCCACCGGACGGCTCGGGGAAACCGCGGGTCGATGCGAACGAAGGCGACGTCGTATCCGTCGGCGCGGAGCCCGGCGGCGATGGCCAGCGCCTGGACGGACTGGCCGCCGAGAATCTCCGGACTGGGCGCGACGAGCGCGATCCGCGGACGCATCACGCGACCTGCCTCCTCAGCGCCTCGTCATAGAGCGTCTCGATGCGGGCCACCGTCCGGTCGATGCCGCGCGTCCAGCGAAGACGATCGCGGCCGCGCGCGGCGAGCTGCTTTGCCCGGGCGGGCTCCTGCACGAGCCTGACGATGGCCTTGGCGAGCGCGCTCGGCTCACCGGCAGGCACGAGGAGCCCGGTCACCTCGTCCTCGACGAACGACGCGTTCCCGCCGACGTTCGTGGCCACGACGGGCAGCCCGGTCGCGATCGCTTCGAGCAGACCGTTGGAGCACGCCTCGCTGAGGGAGGGGAGCACGAAGACGTCTAGGCTCCGCAGCGCGAGCTCGGGATGAGCCGTCGATCCGGGAAGCTCGACCACGCCGTCCAGGCCGAGCTGATGAATGCGCCGCTCGAGATCGGGTCGCAGCGGTCCTTCGCCCCAGATCACGCATCGCACCTCGGGGCACGCCTCCCGCACGAGCGCCGCCGCCGCCACGAGATCGGTGAGCCCCTTCTCGGGTCTCAAATTCGCGAGCGTCCCGACCGTGATCCGCCCGGCCTGACGCGTTCGATCCGTGGGAGGCGAGAACCGGGCGAGATCCACGCCGTTGGGGATCACGGCGATTCGTCCGGCGAGCGCGCGGTGAACCCTGAGCCTCTCGGCGACGGCCTCGGAGTTGACCAGGACGCGATCCGCCATTCGGAGCATGAGGTACTGCACGCGACGGTCGAGCCGCGGGCGCAAGTCCCCGAGATCGCGCTGGCTGGCGATGACCGCCGGCACGCCGGCCAGGCGCGCGGCGACGCCGCCGACGACGTTGCTGTAGAAGTCGAACGTGTGGACGAGGTCGATCCGCGCGCGGCGGAGGTAGCGCGCCAGCCCCCAGACACGAGCGAGAAACCCGAGGGACTTGAGCGAGCCCCGGCCACAGCTCCACGCTCGAACGCCGGCGGCCTCGAGTCTCGCGCGCAAGGGGCCTTCGGCGCGAAGGCAACTCACGTGGACGTCCCACGCCGATCGATCCAACCGGGAGGCGAGCTCCACGAACTGCCCTTCGGTCCCGCCGAGACCGAGGGTGTCGCCCATCAGAAGAATCGCGGCCCGGCGCGGGCGCCGGCGCACGATGGGGAGGTCTGAAAGCGTCTCGTTCTCGAGCATTGGGTTTGAGGGTCGGGCCCGGACGGTTGCCGGCGGAACGACGCCGGTGGCGGTTAGCTCGAGCGCTCTCCGGCCGGCACGCCCTGTCGGCCGCTGGTGACGCTGAATGCGCGCGCGAGGCGCCGCCCGTTGAAGAAGCTCGTGAGCAGCATCGTATCGATCCCCACCACGCCCGCCAGGACCAGATACGCCCCGGGGCTGACGACGAGGCCGACGCTCACGAGGACCTTGGAGAGCCCGAATCCGACGATCCAGGCGTCGAAGCTCATGCAGATTCTTCGAAACACTTCGGCATCGAGTCGGCGGATGAGCACGGCACCGATCGGGACACCGACCGCCACCGTGGGGACGATCGAGGGCAGGAGACGAAGGCTGGGTGCCGTGAAGAGTCCGAGGTGATAGTACGCGAGGGCGGTCAGCGTCGACTCGGCGACGCGGATCATGCCGAGCGCCGCGCGAAACTCCTGCTTCACGAGGCCCTGGTTGTTGAACAGGAGCGCGAGCGGCGGGCCCGAGATGGTGGTGAGTGAATAGAGGATGCCG
>WNFI01711257.1_pt1 | contig 13841 bp, 18 predicted proteins | sample 5400471 | NCBI WGS metagenome assembly WNFI01 (sample SAMN13153348, study PRJNA577476) | soil metagenome | isolation source: 100 cm saprolite on Douglas fir-dominated hillslope | place: USA:California | collected 2013-09-17 | reverse complement strand
GATAATGACGGCAAAGATCGTCACTGCGTCCCCGAGATTCCCCAGGATACTGTAGAGCACCCCTGTCCCAATCAGGAGGAGCATCATGGGTTCACGAATTTCTTCCAAGACGATGTCAAAGAATCGAATGGGCTCGGGTCTGTCGATCTCATTGGGCCCGAACTTTTGAAGCTCCACCCTTGCCTCTGCGGCGGTCAAACCTTTCGTTCCTGCAGGAATGATTTCCATCGAATCCTCCTCTTGAATGCTGCCACTTCAGAGATTGCTGGCAAAACGATCGCGGCTGCGCGGACTTCGGACATGTTGTGCCGCGTTCGATCTTCGTGCATTTGGAATTCTTGCGAGGGCGAGCCCCTTGATGGATGCCCCTCCAGCCTGGCGGGGCCGATGAATCTTGAAGTTGCGTGTTTCCGTTACCCTCGCGGAAGCAGGACTAGGATCAGGAAGCCCAGAATCAGAAGAACTAGGATTGCCATCCCGGCCAGCGCAAGGACCCGGGCATCTATTTTCGAAGACCTGCCTGCACTTGGCTGCTGAGGCAGAAATGGAGCGGAAGGTCCCAATGAGTATTGTGCATCTGGCGCATTTTGTTGGAAAGCGTCGGGGATGCCATCCTGGTTTTTGTCGACACTCCGCATGGCCTGGTCATACATGCGGCGCAGATTCTCGGGGATCTCATCCGCACTCTCGTAGGTTTTCCCGTTGATCGTGATCTTCGTCGTCTGAGGCCGTGTCGAAATATGCCCCTTCGCCAGGGCCTGCTCATAGGCAGTTCGGATCTCCGGTGGCATTTCATCGGGACTGGCATATTCTTTACCGTTGTAAATAAACTTGGTTTTGATATTGATATTGATGGGCATAGCAGCCTCCTCCCGGAGAGTAGTACCTGCTCACTAGACATCTGAATTATAGGCCGATTCTAGCCTCCGACCCGTGCCCATTCGTTCCATTATGTGGATGGATTAAATTCGGGATGAAGAAAGGTATTCATTGACATCTCATGAAACCAACTGCGCGCTGAGAACTGATACTGACAGTGACTTGAATCAAGATAGAATCCTTAAGGGAAAAAATCCCGGTGCTGGATCCGGTAAAGATGCATGACTTTTGGCGGATAGTTACTCATTAACAATAGGCGTAAATTGTTTGAATTCCAAACATAAAAAGGAGAAAACATGAGCAGCGTTGAACTAGAGTATGTCAGACTGCGGGACCGAGTGGTTCACCTCGAGGGTCAAGTCAGCTTCCTCTACAAGCACCTGGGCATTACTTTCGTGCCAGAGGCGAATCCGGACGACGATCCCGCTATCATCGAGCAACTCAAAAAGGGCAATTTGCTTCAGGCAATCGCGCTTTATCGAGGTACCCATAAGACCGGCATGGAAGAGGCCCAAAAGGCCGTTGAAGAAATGAAGGCCCGTCTTCAGTTATGAAGCTGCCCCACCCCCATCAGAGCGGTTGAACGGGAATCTGCTGCAATGATGCCCAGCGCCGCAGTAAGGATCGACAGCCCCTGAATCGAGGATCGCTTACAAGCGCCGGATGGCGGTCGTAAGCGATCTCAATGTCGGGGCGAGAGGATTTGAACCTCCGACTTCTTGCACCCCATGCAAGCGCGCTACCGGGCTGCGCCACGCCCCGAATTGCAGGCGGTATTATAGTCTTATTCAAAGATTCTGACAACGCGACCGGATCATCATGCCCGATATAAACCCTGTTCGAGGACATAGTCGTAGACTGCTGGGAGGAGATAATATCGGAACGGAAGACCCTCCAACACCCGCTTGCGCACTTCGCTGGCTGCGATACCCAGAAGTGGCGCGTCCAAGAACTGGATCTTGGAGCTGATGCCGGGGAGCTGGCTTTCAAGATCAGACAGTTCACTCTCAATACCCGGCCGGCTCATTACCCCGATCTTGTGGCAGAGCGCGAGGACATCCTGGGGTTGGTTCCAGTGCGGGAGATCATGTAACGAGTCGCCACCAAGAAGCAGGACGAGGTCCATGTCCAGATGCCGGTCCCGCAGGATTCGGAGAGTGTCGGAACTATAGTGGGGTCCGGGGCGTTCGAACTCGATCGTCGACAGCTCGAACACCGGCTCGTCCTTCAAGGCCAGATTGACCATCGCCAGACGGTCCTCGAGCATACTGATCGGCTGATGGAGCTTGTGGGGAGGCTCCGGCGTGAGCACCCATAGGACCTTGGATAAATGGAGCTGAGCACACGCCTCGAGTGCCAGGATCATGTGACCGAGGTGCGGCGGATCAAACGTGCCGCCAAAAACTCCCAGGCGTCCAGACATGTTCGGTAGTATATCATCGCATCCCGGGGTGCGCCCTCGAAATTTGGCAGCAACGCATGCTTGGGGATTTTTCCAGTCGGACGAACGCCCGGAATTGTCTGCGCTATAATTCAGTGATGGACAAAAATTCCTCACGTGCGGATTATGAAAAGCTGAAATCCGAGATCCATTCCCACAATCACCGATACCATGTCCTGGATGCGCCGATCATCAGTGACGCCGAATATGACAAACTGCTGAATGAACTGAAGCGGCTCGAAGCGGAGCATCCAAATTGGGTGAGCTCGGACTCTCCAACGCAACGCGCGGGTTCCACGCCGGCCGATCGTTTCGAGAAAGTCCGCCATCCCGCTCCGATATTGTCCCTCGCAAATGCCTTCGGGGGAGCGGACGCGCTCGCCTGGTATGACCGCGTCCGAAAGCTGGATGAGCGGGTGGCTTCGGCCAAATTTGTCGTTGAGCCAAAGATAGACGGCTTGTCCGTCGTCCTGCACTACCGCGACGGCCTCTTCGTGCAGGGGGCCACGCGCGGGGATGGTCTGGTGGGGGAGGACATCACGTCCAATTTACGAACCGTGAGGTCCATCCCTTTGCGGATCCCAGTCGATAGCAAGGGCCCAAAACCACCCAAATATTTGGTAGTGCGGGGTGAGGCTTTTCTCCCCATTAAAGCATTTGAAGAGCTCAACCGCCAACTGGAAGAAGCAGGTGAGAAAACATATCTCAATCCCCGCAATACTGCCGCGGGTTCGCTGCGACAGCTGGATCCCACCCTCACAGCTTCGCGCCCGCTGACCCTTTTGGTATATCAGATCGTTCACAGCGAGGGCGGCCCGGTCCCCACGTCGCAATGGGAGCTGCTTGAATTCTTACGGGGACTTGGTTTCCCGGTGACGGACGTCGCCCGGCAGTTCAAGGACATTGGATCTGCGATCACATACACGGAAACATGGAACAAAAGGCGGGATGAGCTTCCCTACGAAGCGGACGGGATGGTGATCAAGATCGACAATCTGAATCTGGCAGCGGAGCTCGGTTTCGTGGGCAAAGACCCAAGGGGCGCGATTGCCTTCAAATTTCCTGCCCGGGAGGTCACCACCCGCCTTTTGGGCATCAATGTGGCGGTCGGTCGGACAGGGGTGTTGACGCCAAATGCGGTTCTGGAGCCGGTCGAGATCGGAGGCGTGGTCGTTGAACGCGCCACGCTGCATAACTTTGATTACATCGCCGAGAAGGATATCCGCCCGGGTGACCGTGTCCTGGTCAAACGCGCCGGCGAAGTGATCCCGTACGTGATCGGTCCGGTGATCGATGCCCGCAAAGGCTCTGAAAAAAAATACGTTCCACCTAAAATCTGTCCGGCCTGTGGCCAACCTGTTGAGCATATGGAAGGCGAGGTCGCCTGGTATTGTGTCAACGCCGCATGTCCGGCCCAGCTCGTGCGGAATATCGAGCATTTCGTTTCGCGCGGGGCGATGGACATTGTCGGGCTTGGGATCAAAATCGTGGAGCAATTGATCGAGGCCGCCTTGGTCAAGGATGTGGCCGATCTGTATTCATTGAAAAAGGCTCAGCTTTTGAAACTCGAAGGTTTTGCTGAAAAGAAAGCTGATAATTTGCTCAAATCGATCGTGGATTCCAAAAATATGCCCCTGGCCCGAGTCATCACGGCCCTTGGGATACGAGGAGTGGGGGAAGTGTCGGCGGCGGATCTGGCCCGCTATTTTGGAAATTTGGATGCATTTTCTAAGGCCGGCGTCGATGATCTGCAGCAAATCGGTGGCGTGGGTCCGAATATTGCCGAGGGGGTCCTAGATTGGTTTGCGCGTCCGGCCAATCGGAAGATCCTGAAGAAGCTGCACGCAGCCGGCGTCTGGCCAATCCAGGAAGGGAATGAAGACCGCGAAGAGGGACCCTTTAGCGGAATGACCTTCGTGATCACAGGCACCCTGCCGGGAATGAGCCGCGAGGGCGCCAAAGAATTCATCGAAAAACTTGGCGGGAAGGTGACCGACAGCATCAGCCAGAAGACCAGCTACCTGGTCCTTGGGGCCGAACCCGGCTCAAAATTCGAAAAGGCAAAGTCCCTGGGTGTAAAGATCATTGGGGAGAAGGAATTGAAAAAGCTGGGCAAGCTGTGAAGCAACTACTCATCAAAGCCTTCACCGGGATCAATGCCTTCCTGATCCAGATCAGCCACGGAATGATCGGGACTCGGCTTGGAACTCAGAGGGTCCTGCTGCTCAGAACGAGGGGCCGTAAGACAGGCAAGGCCCACACTACTCCGATCGCCTATTTCGATCATGAGGGGAGTTATTTGCTGGTAGGTTCCAATTGGGGTCGGGATTATCAGGCTGATTGGTTTTTGAACTTAGTCGATCACCCCGCTGCAAAGATCGAGCTCAGAGGCGAGACGATTGCAGTCGTAGCCCATTCTGCAGGCGGCGAGGAATATGCACGTCTGTGGAGATATGCCACCCAAAGGCATCCTCCTTATCTCGCTTATCAACAGATGACCCGCCGGCCGATTCCGGTCGTGGTGCTGCAACCAGTTGCAAAATAGGGCACCGGGTGCAGGAGTTTTACTCCAATTCCAGCGGCGTCCAGCGCTGCACAGGCCTTCAGTATCCCAGGCCGTACACGCACCTTGAGTTTCCCGATTCTCAAATACTTGCGAAGAACAAATCCATTTGACATGCTGCAACTCCTCAGCTAGACTTCTGCACTGTCAGAAGCGGCCGGCCCAGTCCCAGAATCCCAATTTATGTTCCGGATCTTGGGAATGAATACAATCGAGGTGGGGGTGAGGAAGAGTGCCAGGAGTCTTCGATGGATTTTGATCATGATGACACCGTCATACGGCGCATTCACGCGTTTACCGATCGCGTTTCCATGCTCAAGGAGCGCGACATGTATTTTTATAATCAGCCCATTGAAGAAATTCTCGGCGGGGCCAAAGTGCGGGTCGGTGGACGGGAGATGGGGATGTATGCGTCATACAGCTACCTGGGTTTGCTTGGGCATCCGCGCATCAATCAAGCAGCCAAACAGGCGATCGACAAATTCGGAACGGGCACCAACGGTGTGCGCACATTGGCCGGCAGTTTGACGATCCATGAGGAGCTCGAGGAGACGATCTCGCAATTCAAGCATACAGAGGCGGCGGTTACTTTTACATCCGGCTATGTCACCAATCTGACGGTGATCTCGACGCTCATGGGCCGCGGGGATTACGTCTTATCGGATAAGTTAAACCATGCTTCCATCGCGGATGGTTGCCTGATGTCCGGGGCAGAATTCCGCCGCTTCAAACACAACGATATGGAAGATTTGGACAGACGCCTCGAACAGCTCCCAGGCGGTGTATCCAAATTAGTCATCACGGACGCTGTTTTTTCGATGGACGGGGATCTGATCGATCTCCCCAGGGTGGCCGAGATTTGCAAGAAGCACGGCGCGTATCTCATGGTGGATGAAGCTCACTCGGTCGGGATGCTTGGGAAGACCGGGCGGGGGATCGAGGAGCACTTTGGCCTTGAGAACGTGATTGATATCAAGATGGGAACTCTCAGCAAAACCATTCCGTCGGTGGGGGGCTACATTGCTGGGCAGAAGGATCTGATCACATACCTGCGCAATGCCAGCCGCGCATATCTTTTTTCTGCTGCAATTCCGCCGGCGCAGGTCGCGGCCGCCAATGAATCCTTCAAGGTAATTTTGGACGAACCGTGGCGGATCCAGAAATTGCGACAGAACACTGACCTCTTTATCAACGGCATTAAATCTGCGGGTTTCGACACGATGCGTACCACCACGGCAATCGTTCCGATCCTGTGCGGTTCGGATGAACAGGCTTTTACGATGACGCGGGCCGCCCAGCGGAATGATGTGTTCGTACTGCCGGTGGTATCTCCGGCGGTCCCGGAGGGCGTCGCCCGGCTAAGGGCCACGATCACCACCGCGCACGAGCCGGATGAGATCGAAAGAGCCATGGATGTCCTAGCCTCTGCGGGGAAAGAGATCGGGATCCTATGACAGCCAGGCCGCCTGAGGTGGTACTCGAGGAGACGTTTCCCAGCCTGCGCCTTGACCCTGCTCTAGCCCCTCTGGACTAGGTTTGATGGATCCCGCGCCTGGGATCTCGTTTCGACCGATTCCCAGATCCGCGCGGAGAGATGGTCCGAAACCCGGTGAAACCCCTGTGTTAGACTCACAGCATGTCCTCCATGATTCTTAAATCTGGACGCGAAAAGGCCCTGTTGCGGCGCCATCCGTGGATTTTCTCCGGCGCCGTGGAGCGTGTTGAGGGGCAACCTGCGCTCGGGGCGACTGTGGATGTCCTTTCCTCAGATGGTGAATTTATGGCGCGCGCCGCGTACTCGCCGCACTCGCAGATCCGGGCCCGGGTTTGGAGCTTTGAGGATGAGGCGATTGACCTAGATTTCTTCCGAAAGAAAATACGATCGTCCATCCGCGCCCGCGAGATATGGAAGGTGCAGGACGAAACGAACGCATTTCGTTTGATCCATGCCGAATCAGACGGCTTACCCGGGCTGATCGTTGATCGATACGAGCGGATCCTCGTTCTGCAATCTCTGACCGCTGGTTCTGAATTTTGGAAGGAAACCCTTGCCGACCTGTTGCTCGAAGAGACGGGCTTACAATCCATGTATGAGCGCTCCGACGCGGATGTCCGCGAACTCGAGGGATTGGCGCCCGTGGCCGGCGCCCTGCGAGGGAAGATCTCAGATCCGCGTCTTGTCATCACTGAATTTGGTTTGAAATATTGGGTTGATATTGCGCACGGGCAAAAGACCGGATTTTATCTCGACCAGCGCCGAAATCGCTACAGGGTGGGGCAGTTGGCCCAGGGCCGCGAGGTTCTCAATTGCTTTTGCTACAGCGGGGGATTCACGATCCAAGCACTGGCGGGCGGTGCGACAACTTAGAAAATTTCGGGACCAGGATCGTTCATTCGATTTGATCATCCTGGACCCCCCAAAATTCGCGTCGACCACTTCGCAGGTTGAAAAGGCGGCCCGCGGCTACAAGGATATCAATCTGCTGGCCTTCAAATTGTTGCGCCCAGGCGGCATCCTCGTAACGTTTTCCTGTTCGGGCGGGGTGGATGCCGCGCTCTTCCAGAAGATTGTGGCATCCGCGGCTCTCGATGCGGGAGTGGAGGCGACGATCTTGGAACATCCCGGACAGGGATCTGACCATCCGGTCGCACTCAACTTCCCGGAGGGAACCTATCTCAAAGGATTGATTTGCCTGAAGAAATGATCATTTTGCTCATGAGGGAGCTTTGCGGGCTTCCGCGCGCAGGCGGCTGCAGCTCATGGGATGTCCTCTCTGAGCGTATTGATCTGGTGCCTGGGTGCTCGGAGGCGCAGGTCAAGCAAAAAGATTTCATGTTTCCCGAGACGCGTTGATCAGATTTGGAGCAAAGTGGTTGTGGATACAAATAATCTGGGTAAAATTCAAATGCGCAGCAGCCCGGGGTGCAATCAGTGAGACGCATGTATCGAACCACTGCAGGCAATTGCCTATGACCGGACTATCAAAAAGGAATCCACTATGAAGAACTACACCTATCTGATCGTCGGCGGTGGGATGACGGCCGATGCCGCAGTGCGGGGCATCCGCGAGCTCGATCCGGATGGCTCGATCGGGATGGTCGGAATGGAAACCGATCTACCCTACGCACGTCCACCGCTCACAAAGGGGATGTGGAAAGGGCGCCCCTTTGAAAAGATATGGCGCGGCACGGACCAGCTGAATGTCGAATTCAGCCTCGGCCGCCGCGCAATTTCCCTCAACACCGCGACGAAACACCTTCAAGACGACCAGGGTGAGGAATACAGCTATAAGAAGCTGCTCCTGGCAACCGGTGCATCCCCCAATCGTTTGCCAATCGGTGGGGACGATATTATTTATTACCGCACCCTGCAGGATTATCTCCATCTCCGCAAGCTGACGGAAACTCGAGGGCATTTTCTCGTGATCGGTGCAGGTTTCATTGGCTCGGAGATCGCTGCCGCCATGACCATGCTCGGGAAGCGGGTTACGATGGTGTTTATGGAAAATTCGATCGGGGAACCAATCTATCCTCCAGATCTCTCGAGCCACCTGAATGATTTTTACCGCAAGAAGGGCGTCGAAATCCTCCCCGCGGATGCGATCAGCAGTCTTGAGAATGTGGGGGAGGCCTTCAAAGTCCAAACCCGGGCGGGCAAGTCTCTCGATGTCGATGCAGTGATCGCCGGGGTCGGGGTTCGGCCAAATGTGGACCTCGCGGTCTCTGCGGGCCTGAAAGTCGGGGACGGCATCCTGGTCGACGAGCAGCTGAACACCTCCGCGCCCGATGTCAGCGCTGCGGGGGATGTGGCCAGGTTCCCGCATCACGGCCTGGGAAAACTGATGCGGGTCGAGCATGAAGATAACGCCTTGATGATGGGAAAACAGGCTGGGCGCAACATGGCGGGCGCCCGGGAACCCTATTTGCACACGCCGCTCTTTTATTCGGACCTGTTCGAGCTCGGCTACGAAGCGGTGGGAGAATTGAGCAGTCGCTTGAATATGGTTGCGGACTGGCAGGTGCCGCATGAGAAGGGTGTGATCTACTATCTGGATTCTGGACGCGTGCGCGGGGTTCTACTCTGGAATATTTGGGAGAAAGTCGATGCCGCCCGGGCTCTCCTCCTGGAGCCGGGGCCGTTTGACGCTGAGAACCTGAAAGGTCTCATCAAAGATTAACAAACCAGGCGGCTCCGGCCGCCTGGTTTGTTAATCTTTGACTGTTCGGGATCCCGTCTGATCCTCAGCGTCCCTTCTTGCCCTTGTCCACGATTTTTTTATCATCGTCTCCGAGCGAGGCGATTGCTCTCAACAAACCAAAGATTAATACTCCCAGCTTGAGTCCGTCTCCCGTCGTCAGGGTTGCATTGTTTCCGTCCTTAGTTTCGCGCCGGGTCAGAATCAGTGCGGCGAGCACGCCGGTGGCCGCCCCGATGGCTGCTCCGATCAGCACGGTCCGTGTTTTGTTTTCCATCCTGAAAGAGTTCCTTTCCTAAATTCTTCCCAGATAGGCTGTTACCAGCTTTGATATCTGTTGGATCAAGAGGATTGGTTTTTTCGCCATTCCGTCAATTTGCCTGGCAATTCCATTGATGCGGTAGACAAATCGCTGCGCCTGATAGGTGTACGTGGGGATCAGGCCCGTCAGCTGAGAAATGAGATAGATCAATGCGCAGAAGATGGTCAGCGCAACCGAGCCCAGGAGGAGCACCGGCAGTGTCAGCCAAATGGTCGAGATCGCCGCCCAGCGCCCCAATTCGCTGTTCGCCTTCAGGCTTGTGAAATACACCAGCCCGGAGACCGATACAAAGAGGAGGCATGCCAGGACAATGGGGAGCAGGATCTGCGTCCAGACCTGTTTGCGATGTAATTGGTAGGAAGGATGATCTCGAAGGTGCCGCGGCAGCGGATGTTTCATCGCATCTATTTTAGCATGGATAAAAAAATCTTTGCGAAAGCTCTGCCTTCGCAAAGATCACTGTACAGGGACCCGGAGGCTTTACTCTCCGGCCGGTTCCGACCCGAACCAAGCTTCTAACGGCGGTTCCGCAGGAAAGTCGGGATATCCAGATCGTCGCTGTGAATGCTGGGTGGCGTCGCCGACTTGGTATCGGGAGCGGGCTTCAAATCTGCGCTCACATTGATCGACTCGTTGGAGCGGATGTACGGGACTGAATTTTGCATCGTCTCGGAGCGCACCCTCTGCTTATCGTTGCGTGGGTTGAGCCGTTCCAGCGCCCGTCTCGGGACACCGCTCCGCTCAAATCCGGTCGCAATGACTGTGACGCGTACTTCGTCGCCCATATCCGGGTCGATCACAGCCCCAAAGATCATATTGACATCCGGATGCGCCGTTTCACGAATGATGGCCGCAGCCTGATTGACCTCGAAGAGGGTGAGATTCGGTCCGCCGGTCACGTTGAAGAGGACGCCGCGCGCCCCATCAATGGTGATGTCGAGCAGTTGGCTGGAAATGGCCTGCTCCGCCGCATTTTTGGCCCGGTCTTCACCGTTTCCACGTCCGACAGCCATAAGAGCCGCACCGCCCTCTGACATGATCGCGCGTACATCGGCAAAGTCAAGATTGATCAACCCGGGAACGGTGATGAGTTCGGAGATGCCCTGGATGCCCTGGCGAAGGACGTCGTCCGCCATCCGGAAGGCATCCTGCCGACTCGATTTCTTGTCGGCCAGTTGAAGCAAGCGGTCATTCGGGATCGAAATCAGGGTGTGGGCGTGCTCTTTCATTTTTGCAACCCCGGCCTCGGCCGACTGCGATCGCCTGCCCCCCTCAAACGTGAAGGGGCGGGTCACTACACCGATGGTCAAGGCGCCGCACTCCTTTGCGACCTGGGCAACGACTGGCGCGGCCCCGGTTCCAGTGCCGCCTCCCATCCCCGCTGTGACAAAGACCATGTCCGCGCCTTTGAGAACATTGTAAAGCTCGTCACCACTTTCCTCGGCTGCTTTGCGTCCGATTTCTGGATCCCCGCCCGCACCCAGCCCACGTGTCAATTTATCACCCAGACGCACCCGGACCGGCGCCTTGGACAGGGTCAGGGCCTGCGCGTCGGTATTGGTGGCAATAAACTCGACACCTTCAATGCCCTCATCGATCATCCGATTGACGGCGTTTTGTCCGCCTCCGCCCACGCCGATCACCTTGATGCGGGCAAATGTTTCGATGGATTGATGTTTTTTCGTTGGATCCATTTGTTCCTCCGTGTCTCAATACAGTGTAGTAATCCGATGCTTTCGGAGAACATGATGTGATTTTAACATCACGCTCCCGCTTTGAGGAGAGTAGAAATGACCGTTTTAATCTTCTGCTATGGCAGTAGCCTTTTTACCCAATCTCTGACTTGATCGAGATTCATACTCTTCTCTCCTTTCGAACGACGCGATTTGCGAGATTTGCCGATGGATAGATCGTGCTCGTGCATGGTTAACGCCCAGTGCAAAAGTCCGACACTTGTGGCGTAGGCCGGGGAATTCAATCGATCGACCAGGCCAGTCAGGTTCTCAGGTTGGGCAGTGCGCACCGGCATACCCAGCACCTCGCTGGCCACCCGCTTGATGCCGGGCAGCGCGCTGGTACCTCCGGTGAGGACCATGCCGGCCGGAAGCAGGCCGTCATAACCAGAGCGCTTGATCTCCTGCATGATCAGGGCAAAAGTTTCTGCGGTCCGGGCCTCGATAATATGCGCAAGATCCTGTCGGTTTGGGTGATGTGGTTTCCGCCAACCGCCAGGACCATCGTGTGCCATACATCCCCATCCACATAAATGGCGAGATCGGTCGTGCCCCCGCCGATATCGCAGACGGCCACGCCCATCTGACGCTCCTGTTCGGTCAGGACTACTTCTGCAGAGGCGAGTGGGTTCAGCACGAAGCCCTGGATCTCAACGCCAGCCGCGCTGACACATTGGCGCAGGTTATCGACCGTGGCAATGGCTGCAGTGATGATGTGCGCTTCCACCTCGAGCCGCGATCCACGCATACCGACCGGCGTGCGGATTCCTTCCTGCCCGTCCACCGTAAAACTGCGCTGGACGATATGGATGATCTCACGGTCATGCGGAATTGCAACCGCCCGGGCCTGGTCGAGGCCGCGGGATACATCTGAACGATCGATGAGCCCACCCGGGACTGCGACTGCACCGCGACTATTGACAGACGAGACATGTGCTCCGGCCAGGCTTACCAGTGCGGACGTGATCTCAAGTCCCGAGGTTTGTTCGGCCTTCTCGACCGAATGCGTGATCGCAGTGGTGGCGGCAGCAAGATCGACGATGACACCCTTTCGGATCCCTTCCGATGGTTCAATGCCCACTCCAATGATGCGGACGGATTTCTCGTCTTGTACCCGTCCCACGAGAGTACAGACTTTGGTCGTGCCCCACCAGCGCCTGATAAACCTGAATTTTTTGAAGCATGTCCTTTGAAGTACTCCCAAAGTACGCCTTCCAGCCTCGGCTGTCTGACCAACCCAGCCCGTTAACCGGATCGTAGATCAGGGAACTCCCGGATGGCACACTGGGCGCGAGGGTCTTGATCGCTTTGACCAGATCCGCGGAGATGTAGGGAATCGGCGCGAGCGGATCGCTTTGCAAGGGCTCCCCGACTGCCGGCTGGCCCAGGGCGGAGACCACAATCAAATTGTCCACTCGATCGCGTGGCCGGAGCGCGACCCCGGAATCGTCGATCCAGGTATAGGCTCCGCCCAACTCCCAGATGATCACTGGCTGCCGTTCGGTGACGGCAACCGAAACCACGTTGAGCAGTCGCAACTGAACATCTGCCGAGGCGAGTTCCGGAAAATTGAGGCGCAAGCGAGTCTCCAAATCTGAGGGGATCAAGGTGAATATGGGTTGGCCAGTGATGCTCAACACGGCATTGATATCCGCAGAGGGGATGTGCTGGTTCCCACTCACGAGCGGCTCTATGACCTGAAAGGTCGGAAGACTCCAGGCAAGATATAGCGCTCCCCCCAGCAGAATGCAGAGGAAGAGCGAAGCAAGCCGCCAGCCAACCTGCGGGCGTGGCACGCTGACCGAAGGCCTATGCACCTGGATCCCAGGCAGTGTGAGCGATGCCTGAAAACGCCGGCGCGCATGAGCCTGAGCTCCGTGAAGAGTCGCACCCTGCATCAAACCTTCCCGCGAGGTCACCGGGGGCAGCGGACGGAAGGCAAGCTCTGAGGAGTGCGTCAGCCTCTTTTGAGATTGCTGCCGCCGGCGCATGCGCACGATCTCAGCACGGGAGCGTTCACGCTTTTCAGTCATGCATGCTTCCTGTACGAGTAGGAGGTGCGCTCGCGGTCTGTCTTGCGCTGCATCGCGAGTTCGATCAATCGATCGACCAGTTGGGAATAACTCAAACCGCTCGCTTCCCAAAGCTTCGGATACATGCTGATCTTGGTAAAGCCCGGAATGGTGTTGAGCTCGTTGAGGTAGACCTGCCCGGTGTCCTTGTCGATGAAGAAATCCACGCGCGCCATCCCGGCGGCATCGATTCCTCGAAATGCCCTCACCGCCAGATCCTGGATGAGGGCGGTGGTTTCGCGGGGCAGGGGAGCCGGGATGATCAATCCCGAAGTGCCGTCCAGGTATTTTGATTCATAGGAATAAAACTCCCGGCTGGGGAGTACCTCGCCCGGGACCGAGGCTCGGGCATCATCATTGCCCAGGACACTTACCTCGATCTCGCGGGCATTTGCCACACCCCGCTCGACCAGCACGCGCCGATCATACTGCGCGGCTTCCATGAGGCCTTCCTGCAGATCGGCCCGGCTGCGGCATTTCGTCACACCCACCGATGAACCGAGATTGGCCGGTTTGGTAAAAATTGGATAGGGACTGACCTTCTCCGCTCTCTCGATCACGGAATGAATATCCTTTTCAATTTGCGAACGCGGCCTATGTCGGTGCGGGCGTGACTGGCTCTGCGGTGGGCATGG
>WNFI01464940.1_pt1 | contig 13841 bp, 15 predicted proteins | sample 5400471 | NCBI WGS metagenome assembly WNFI01 (sample SAMN13153348, study PRJNA577476) | soil metagenome | isolation source: 100 cm saprolite on Douglas fir-dominated hillslope | place: USA:California | collected 2013-09-17 | reverse complement strand
AACACGATCTCCACGAGCAATTTGCCGGGCCCCGGCACATGGTTTATGCGGCAGCCCTGGAGATGCACCCGCTGGATATCGAAGACAGGACGGGAGATCTAAAGACGGAAGGGGGTATCGGTTTTTGTAATATTACCAAGTGCTGTACGACGGTATGTCCCGAAAAAATAACCATCACGGACAATGCCATCATTCCGTTGAAGGAGCGAGTGGCTGACCGGTTTTATGATCCACTCATGAAGGTTTTTCGGTTTTTTAAGAAATAATGGGCTTCCATTTCTGAAGACGCTGCGATGAGTAAATACACTACCTTGGTACTCCATGAACTACGTCTGGCGTACTCATCAGCAAAATAAGCTTTCCATGGGGTTACTAGCGGTAACCCTGTTCCTTGGCTTATTTCCCTTTTCGAGCTATTCCACCAAGACGGTTTCACAGGAAAAGCAAGTCGCGAAGACCGAGCTGGTCGTTTCGATTAAGGCAAATGGCAAAAGGGCAGCCTCCTATTCAAAGGCTTCTGCGCAATTTGTTCAGCGCCATATCCCGTGCGACATATGTCAACCCGAAACCCTGATCCTGCGATTTCACAATCAACTTTTTAAGACCCGGTTAGACTATCCATTGAGGCAAGTGTATTGCCCTCAGCGGGGTCCCCGGTTTTTTCAGCGGAAGACTTTTCCTCAGAATTCAAACGAGGACTTGTCCATTTCCAGTAGAGGATAATTCTCTTCCTCTATAGCCAACACGTTTGGCGATTTTCACTTTCCTCTAAAGAATCCATCTATTGCTGATAAAGCATCAGTCCTTCATTTTATTCACAGAACATGAAAAAATTCAGAAAATTCCTGAGGCTTTTAGGCCTGGTGCTTCTTATCGCCTTGGCATTAATGGGTATTAGTCTTACGGGCGTACTTCCAATTGGTCCGAATTACCGGGAACGATATATGGACAATGAGATCAAGATCGAACGAGTTGAAAAAAAGGAAGGCGAAGCAATGGAGACAAATCTGAATGATATAGAATAAAAATAATCTTCGCGCCTTCGTGTCTTTGTGGCAAAAAACCACCACTTTTCCAGAGCAATATGGATACCATAAAAATCGCAACCGCACAATTTGAACACCGAAGTGGCGACACGAGCTATAACCTATCCATTATAGACGCCCTATCACAAAAAGCGGCAGAGGAGGGGGCCCAGGCTGTTGCTTTTCACGAATGCGCGATCACGGGTTATACTTTTGCGCGGCATCTTTCCAAAGAACAGTTGCTTGGGCTGGCAGAATTTATTCCGGAAGGGAAAAGTATTTCAGCACTCACGTCGATTGCCCGGAAGCATGGCATTACTGTCCTGGCGGGACTCTTTGAAAAAGACAAAGAAGATCGTATCTTCAAAGCGTATGTGGGTGTCGATAAAAACGGGCTCATCGCCAACCATAGGAAGTTACACCCGTTCATTAATCCCCACCTCACGGCCGGTGACCGGTACACGGTCTTTGAGCTAGGCGGATGGAAATGTGGCATTCTGATTTGTTATGACAACAATATCATTGAGAATGTGAGGGCGACTGCGTTGTTAGGGGCGCAAGTGATTTTTATGCCGCACGTAACGATGTGTACACCGTCGACCCGGCCTGGTGCAGGCTTTGTTGATCCACAGCTTTGGCAAAATCGGGAAACTGACCCGACGTCGCTGCGTTTGGAATTTGACGGAATGAAGGGGAGAGCGTGGTTATTGAAATGGCTTCCGGCAAGGGCCTACGACAATGGTATATATGCTGTTTTCTCCAATCCAATCGGAATGGACGACGATCAGCTAAAAAACGGATGTTCCATGATCATTGATCCGTTCGGAGATATAGTAGCGGAATGTAGAAAACTGGGAGACGATGTGGTAACCGCGACGCTCACTCCGGAAAAACTAACGCAGTCCGGAGGATATCGGTACACGAAAGCGAGGCGGCCCGATCTTTATAAGGATATCCTTGGACAACGCCATCGGACAGAACAAAACGTGAGTTGTCTAACTCCGGAAAAAAAATAAACCAAGGCTTTCAATATATCATAGATGAAAAGGAGAACCTTCATTTTGCTTTCCGGTGTGAGCACCTTTTCTTTAGCGATTCCCTGGGTAAGTTGTCAAACCAAGGCATCGAACCCGGATCCTGTGCTTTCACAACCCCAATTCCTGGCGCGCATCTGGGATGAGAGTGAAATCCACAATATTGGACTGGCCTACCGGAAACAAGTGCCCGATGAGGCAGGTGAAGCGGAACTGGTGAAACTGCTTTTAACCGATAACACCGGCAAATCCATTTCAGGGACAACAGAAAGTTCATTCCTCGGCTCATGGCTTGACCGGAAAATAGAAAATGATTTCAAGATTGGCCAGACGGTTGTTGTAAAGGGATGGATTCTTTCGATAACAGAAGCGCGACAATGTGCGGTATATTCCCTTACCCGGCCCTGAATCGCTTTATTCAAAGCCGATTCAAAAAACGGGACGTTGAATAAAAATTCCGTCTCTATCGTTCAGAATTTGAGTTTTAGCTCACTGGTTAAAAAGTACCATTTTACTAGTACTTTTTAACCAATCGAATCAACCTGCACCTCATTTATTTGGCTGTTTTCGCAGTTTTTGAGTTTCCTTCATTCGGCCGTTATATCCGCCGCCATTTCCCTTAGCCAGACTTAATTAGCTTTATCGTTGCGCCATGCGGTGTCCGCATAAGCAGATCGGGGGATCGTTGGCCTATCTAAAGTTACGTACAGTGATAAAAACAAGTATGGCGAGAATTAAAAACATGATGGTCATGTCGGGAAGGCTATGCACATGCGGAAGCTGGATAGAACATTGGAAAAAATACAGTGGTCAGACGGTAGCGTGTTGCGTCGAAGTATCGTGCACCGGCAAAGATTTGATGGGCGTTCATGTTCAAAAAGCCAATGCCGAAGACGGCGACTGGTACATTATACCCCTTTGCCAGGCACACAGTGAAATCCAGGGAGAAATTGAAGTTTCGGATAACTATAAATTAGTTTCCGCCGATACGTTGGAAACCTGCGAAAGACTGCGGCATGATGCTAGCTCCCCGCCTCCACCCCCTCCTTCCGAATGACCCAGAAATTATTGAAGCCTTCGCCGGTTTGAATGTCCAGCATGCCGAGTGAAAGCATTTCAAGAATAGCCAGGAAATTAAAAATGAGGGCTACACGCGTCGGAGCTTTTTCAAATAACTCGGTAAAAGCCATGCGGGGACGGCCTACCAACTGACCCATTATAAATTCCTTCTGCCCTTCAACAGTATAAGGGTACTGGATCACCTCATGAACGGGGCGGTTCTTCTCCTCTTCATGGCGTTTCAGTACTTTTTCAAAGACCATAAGCAGCTTGAAGAGGTCCACATCCTGAAGTTCGGCCTCCACATTCGAGCTTTCGGCAAGTTGCTTCAACTCCTTCATGATGTTGCCGCGTTTCTCCTTCTGCAACTCCACCTCCTCCAGCTGGTGGAAATCGCCGATAACCGACTTGTACTTTTTGTATTCCAGCAAATGACGGATAAGATCTTCACGAGGATCGATCTCATTGCCTTGTTCATCAAGTTGCGGGCGCGGCAGTAGCATTTTGGATTTGATACGCATCAGTGTGGCGGCCACCAGGATGAATTCGCTGGCGAGTTCAACATTGAGGCTCTCCAACTGTTGGAGATAGGCCAGAAAGTCGTTAGTGATCTTGGAGATCGGTATATCGTAGATATCGAGTTCGTCGCGTTCAATGAAGAAAAGAAGGAGGTCAAAGGGCCCTTCAAATAGCGGCAGATGGATTTCGAAGTTTTCTTTTTGCATAAATCTGGGTGCGAAATTATATCAGGATTCTATGATTTTCAGAAATGTCAGGATTTATTTATAATAACCGGCCTAACCGCTGAAATAGCCGCCCTGCCAGTCTGTCGGTGACACTGAGGATGGAGCGAGCCGGTAATCGGCAAGTGGCCTTTGGAACCGAAACCACCTGCTGTGGCTTACTGAGGTGAGCTAAATTCCTTAGATTTGTGTTCCAGTTTATCGAAAAATAAATTGGACCAGGCCCAATTGGTACAGCTTTGCGACGAACTGCGGCAATTTATCATCGACAACGTTTCCATTTACGGAGGTCATTTTGGTGCCAACCTGGGTGTGGTAGAATTGACGGTGGCCATTCATTACGTCTTTGATACGCCGTACGATCAACTCGTATGGGATGTGGGTCACCAGGCTTACGGACACAAAATCCTTACCGGCCGCAGGGACAACTTTCAGTCAAACCGGATCTATCAGGGCATTTCCGGATTCCCCAAGAGATCGGAGAGCGAATATGATGCTTTTGGAGGCGGTCATTCCTCGACCTCGGTCTCCGCTGCGCTGGGGATGGCGGAAGCATCCAAATACAAAGGCCTTGAAAAAAAGCAACACATCGCCGTGATTGGCGACGGCGCCTTAACCGGCGGGATGGCCTTCGAAGGGCTCAATCATGCCGGCGTTTCCGATACCAATCTCCTGATTGTTCTCAACGACAATTGCATGTCGATCGATCCGAATGTAGGAGCGTTGAAAGATTATCTCACCGACATTACGACCAGCAAAACGTACAACAAACTTAAAAATGATGTCTGGAACCTGCTCGGTAAATTCTCCCACTTTGGTAAGAATGCTCAGGACATTGTTTCGAAAATCGAAACGGGGATAAAATCAACCGTGTTGAGTCAAAGCAATCTGTTCGAGTCCTTACACTTACGATATTTTGGACCGGTGGATGGCCATGATGTAGACCACCTGGTAGCGATACTCAACGACCTGAAGGAAATCAAGGGACCGAAGATCCTTCATTGTGTCACCATCAAAGGTAAAGGGTACGGACCAGCAGAAAAAGGGAATGCCACTACCTGGCACGCACCGGGGACGTTTGATAAGATCAGTGGTGAGATCCATAAAAAAATTTACGACACGCCTCAGGCCCCCAAATACCAGGATGTCTTTGGCAACACGTTGGTCGAGCTGGCCAGGATAAACGACAAAATTATCGGCATTACGCCCGCTATGCCCTCGGGCTCTTCGATGAACATCATGATGAAGGAAATGCCGGATCGTGCATTTGATGTAGGTATTGCGGAACAACATGCCGTAACTTTTTCCGCGGGTCTGGCCACCCAGGGACTGGTTCCTTTCTGCAACATTTATAGTTCGTTTATGCAGCGTGGCTATGACCAGGTCATCCATGACGTCTGCGTTCAGAACCTGCCTGTTAATTTCTGTTTGGATAGAGCGGGTTTTGCGGGTGCCGATGGCCCCACCCACCACGGAGCGTACGACCTGGTGTATTTCCGCTGTCTGCCGAACATGATTGTATCGGCCCCAATGAACGAATCCGAATTGAGAAACCTGATGTATTCAGCGCAATTGCCCAGGACCCAGGGAGCTTTTTCAATTCGGTACCCTCGCGGCCAAGGTGTGTTGTCCAATTGGAGGACGCCGTTTGAAGAAATCAAGATCGGGGCAGGACGAAGAATCAGGGACGGAGAGGAGGTAGCGATTCTGACGATTGGGACCATTGGAAATTATGCGGTGGAGGCCTGCGCGAAATTGGTTGCGGCCGGCGTTTATCCTGCTCACTATGACATGCGGTTTGTGAAGCCCCTGGATGAAGCGCTGCTTCATGAGATTTTTTTCAACTACAAAAAAATACTGACCGTGGAGGACGGTTGCGTACAGGGCGGCTTTGGCAGCGCCGTGTTGGAATTCATGGCGGACCACGGCTACACGGCAGAAGTGAAACGATTGGGTATTCCTGATCGAGTCGTTGAGCATGGTGAGCAAAGTGAACTTCATCGCGAATGCGGATTTGATCCTGAAGGAATCCGGAGCGCCGTCATTTCCATGCACGAGCCCGTGGCAAGGCGTTAGCCATGAGCCCGGTTTATCATCAGGAGAGAGGGAAAGGCCATCCTTTGATTTTGATTCATGGCTTTTGTGAGACGCACGAGATCTGGGATGGCATGGCAGACAAGCTTTCAGATGCCTTCCGCGTATTGCTACCCGACTTACCGGGTTTTGGCAACAGCCCGCTTCCCCCCGTACCCTTTACCGTCCGTGACATTGGGCTGGCTATGCTGGGTTGGCTGGACGATCTTCAGTTGAACAGGCCTGTCGTTGTTGGACACTCCCTTGGCGGCTACGTGACTATGGCCATGGTTGACCACCAGCCAAGCCGGTTTCCGGGGTTCGGCCTTTTTCACTCCACGGCCTTCGCCGATTCAGAGGAGAAAAAAGAGAACAGAAACAAAGTGATCGAATTCGTCAGCCGCAATGGCGTCCAGCCCTTTATCGACACCTTTGTTCCCGGCCTTTTCCATCGGAAAGGAAACCCTCACGTGATGGAAATCCATCAAATCGCCTCCGGGACTCAGTTTGAAACCCTCATCGCCTATACCACTGCCATGCGTGACCGTCCGGAGCAGCTGGCGCTACTGGAAACCTTCCCCAAACCTATCCTGGTGATCGCTGGCGAGCACGATGCCTCTATTCCCTACGAGCAGTCGTCGGCACAGACCAGCCTGATGAAGTTCCCCCTGTTTTACGGGCTAAAAGATGCCGGCCATATGGGGATGTTTGAAAACGAACCGAAGTCGATAAAAATCGTTAAAGATTTCACGAACTTTGCATTGGGATTTGGGAGTTGAGTGAGGCTGTTTCCTGAATTTTTACTTAATTGGGGGGTAAATTGATTGAATTCCATTAATTTTGAGATAGGTGGTTGTTGACGTAGGGATAAGTGTTACAGTTTATTATATTTGTTATCCTAATAAATAACGATAAAGAACATCATTATGAACGACATCGTCGAGCAAGACCCGGCCCAGTTTGCATCCTGGAACAATTTGGCGGCCAATTTGGCCTACATTTGCTGGGCTGCGGGCATACTGATAGCGCTAGGGTACTTTGTGAAGCTCTCCACTACCTCGGACAGCAAGGCGCGCTATGATTTCATCAACAAAAATGAAATTAATGTGTTGTGGATTGCTGCTATCGTGATGATCATAGGGGCCGGTTTCTATTTTAATTCAACGATTAGCAAACTGAGCACGCTGTGGGTATTTGTGAGGATATTTGTTACCTCCATGATGGGTTTGATTGTGGCGCTGATTGCTCAAAATCTTCTCCGGTTTTACTACCCTTTCTTTGTTGAAAAACGCTTAAAGTTGCTTCGCTACAAGCCCCGGATTTCCCCCAAGACCGGCAAGCCCATGAAACTCCTTAGCGAAGAGGAAGAGGATGCTTACCTGGACGAGGGGATGCAGGCGGAAGAGAATGTTTTTTCCGTCGACTATGATGTTTGGAAAGATGAAGAGACAGGATATATCAAGATTGAGAAATATGCCGGCCACTTGCATGCTATCCAGTGCCCGGAATGCAATTACCAGACCTTCAAAGTTGTTAAAGAGGAAATTATCAAACAGCCGACCGCCACCGAGGAAGGAGAGCTTTTGAAACATTATCAGTGCAGCTATTGCGGCTACAAAGCAAAGAAAACAGTTCACCTCAGGCAATCCGCCAAAGTGGAGCAATCCGCGACGGCCGCAGCATAAAAGTAATTTTGGATAGGATCCAGAAAAAAAAGGCCCCATTTGGGGCCTTTTTTCGTCTTAGTATTCAATTAATTGCTGCGGGAGTTTGATTTGATCTGCGTAGAATTTCATCCTCGAATGGGCGCAGTCGAGCAGCGAAATTTTATCGATGGTCCCCAATTTATGATTGACAAAGACTTCGATGTAGGAATTTCCCAACAAGTATAAATTTACTTTATGGCCGTAATAACGAATGGCCATGATGAAGGTACCGCGCTCGTATAGCGTCTTGATCTTTTTTTCCAACGGGTAGTCATGGAAATCCAACCACGAAATCATATATTAAACTTAGACAAAAAATAAAGTTGTTCAAATAGTTTTACTTCAATTTCTCTTTCAGGAATTCAATGCTTCTGCTCCACGCCAGTTTGGCAGCCGCCTCGTTGTATCGCGTCGGGGCCGTGTCGTTATGGAAGGCGTGCTGTGCACCCTCATAGGTAAAAAGCTGATACGATGTCCCGGCTTTTTTTAACGCTTCTTCGTACGCAGGAATGCCTGCATTGATGCGTTCGTCCATGCCGGCATAGTGAAGTTGAAGTGCGGCTTTGATCCTTGGAACATCGGCCGCGTCGGGCTGCCGGCCATAGAATGGGATGGCCGCCTTTAAGTCCGGAACATGAACAGCCAGTTGGTTGGCCATGCCGCCTCCCCAACAGAATCCGATGCATCCCCATTTTCCATTACAGTCATTTCGGCTCTTGAAGTAATCAAATCCTTTAATAAAGTTGGAGAGGTTCTTCACAGCGTCGAGTTTGCCGATCAGGTCCCTGGCCTTATCCTCATCGGCGGGTGTTCCACCCAGGGGAGAAAGTGCGTCAGGTGCCATTGCCAGAAATCCTTGCAGCGCCATTCTTCGCGTGACGTCTTCGATATGAGGATTCAACCCCCGGTTCTCATGGATCACGATCACAGCAGGGTATTTCTTGTTTTCCTTTGGCCGGGCCAGGTACCCTTTCATCTCTGTGCCATCTCCAGCGTACGCGATACGTTCCGTGATCAGGCGGTCATCCTGTTGGTGAATGGTTTCAGCTTTTGCATAATTCACCTCCAGCAAGGATACGGTGGCAAGTGCCGCGGCGGTGCTCCCCGTCAGGGAGGTCAACCGTTTTAAGAACTCTTCCCGGGTCAACGGTTTGTGAGTGTACTCATCAAATAAGGAAATAATGCGCTGGTCCATGGTGTTGCGGTTTGGATTCTAAAACGAGTTACATTTTTTGTCGGCGAAAATGAAGATGATTTATGTAAATGGAGGGATAGCAGGTGTACTGGATTACCTCGTTCATGAATGGGCTAACAAGGCAGTCGGTATAGCAAATTATGGAGGCGTGTCGGCAAGAACAAGAAGAGCCCAACAGTCTCAAGAGCGACCTCGACGCGTTAAAGAAGTCTTGAGTCTATAATCTTGGGTCTTGAGTTGGGTTACAGGATGGTTCGGGGTTAGATGCCCACCAGGGACTCAAGACTACTTACTCAAGACTACTGCCGGGTGAAAGACGGGGCTCGAACCCGCGACCTCCAGAATCACAATCTGGCGTTCTAACCAACTGAACTACATTCACCATTTTAAGGAGGGCAAAGTTAGCCAGCTCCGACTAAATTGCAAAAAATGATTTTGCCATCAATTCCTCTCAAATTCCAGGCGAAGCCCCTGATTGCGGTCATCGAATTGACCTTCGGCATAGGCTACGTGACCTGAGACAACGGTATGTGTAACGGCTGATCTAAACGTGACACCTTCGAATGGGGACCACGCACATTTCGATTGGATGTTATCCTTTTTCACTACCCAGGGCTTGTTGAGATCAACCAGCACCAGGTCGGCAAAATAGCCCTCCCGGATAAAGCCACGCTTTTGAATTTGAAATGCGATGGCCGGGTTATGACACATTTTCTGCACGATATTTTTCAGGCTCAATTTTCCAAACCGGTAAAATTCGAGCATGGCGGGAAGACTGTGCTGGACCAGCGGTCCGCCCGAGGGCGCATTGAAATAGGAATTCTCCTTTTCTTCCAGCGTATGGGGTGCATGATCGGTAGCGATCACATCAAGGTGATTATCCAATACCGCATTTAAGATAGCCTTCTGATCGGCTGCCGTTTTGATAGCAGGGTTCCATTTGATCAGCATCCCAAGCCTTTCATAATCCTGGTCGTTGAACCACAAATGATGCACGCACGCTTCCGCAGTGATCTTCTTCTTTTCCAGTGGTGTCGTGTGATCAAACAGTGAAATTTCTCTTTCGGTGGAAATATGAAGGACATGTAACCGGGTGCCATATTTTTTAGCAAGGCCAACCGCAAAGGAGGAGGACTGGTAACAGGCCGCTTCGCTGCGGATAAGAGGATGGTAAGACACGGGCATATCTTCGCCGTATTTCTCCCTGAATTCAGCCGTATTTTTCCGGATCGTCGGCTCATCTTCACAATGTGTCGCAATCAATGACGGAAACCGTGAGAAAAATCCTTCCAGTGTTTTACCATCATCCACAAGCAAGTTGCCTGTCGAGGATCCCATAAATATTTTAAGACCGCAAATCCTGTTGACATCCGCTTTAAGGACCTCTTCCAGGTTATCATTCGACGCGCCGATATAAAAGGAATAATTAGCCAGTGACGTAGCGGCTGCTATCTGGTATTTTTCTTCCAGCAGTTCGCGGGTGAACGCGGGCGGTACCGTGTTAGGCATTTCCATGAAACTGGTAACACCGCCCGCCACGGCAGCCCTGGACTCGGTTAGAATAGTTCCCTTGTGAGTTAGTCCAGGTTCACGAAAGTGAACCTGGTCGTCGATTACACCGGGCAACAGAATATGGCCTTTGGCATCGACAACCCGATCGGCCGTCTGTGATTGTAAATCAGTTCCGATTTTTTCGATATAGTGGCCTTTCGTGAGTACGTCTCCTTCAAAGACCTTACCTTCGTTGACAATTCTCGCGTTGAGGATAAGAATAGAGTTCATAGTGGGTAAAGATAATTTAGAATTCAATGCAATCCGATAATGTCTCCGGGCCCTGGTCCGGATTTAAATTAAATAAGCAACTGCTCGACGGGATTGCGGATGCCGGTTTTGAGGTACCTACCGAAATCCAACAACGGTGTATTCCCCTGATCCTGGGAGGCCAGCAAGTCATTGGCATTGCCCAAACCGGTACCGGAAAAACAGCAGCGTACCTGTTGCCGGTTCTTATGCAAATGAAATACGCTCAGGGCGCTGCTCCCCGCGTGCTGATTCTTGGGCCCACTAAGGAACTGGTTATCCAATTGGCAGAACATGCGGTGATCCTCGCAAAACATACCGGTCTCAGGATAACTGCTATTTACGGAGGAGTGGGTCCCAAAAGCCAAATTGAGGCCATCCGTCAGGGCGTCGATATTTTGGTGGCTACGCCGGGACGGTTCACGGAATTGTACCTGAAAAACGAGATTCCCGTGAAACAGCTTAAGACGCTGATCCTGGATGAGGCCGACCGCATGATGGACATGGGTTTTATGCGTCAACTCAGAAAGATTTTTGAAGTCATTCCCTCCAAACGCCAAAACTTATTGTTCTCTGCAACCTTTTCTGAGAAAGTGGAAAAGCTTTCACAGGAATTCCTGGAGTTCCCGGTTCGGGTGGAAGTTTCCCCCCCTGCCACGACGGCCAAGCAAGTAGAACAGGAACTATATCCTATTCCAAACCTGAAAACGAAAATCCATTTTCTCGAGTATCTCCTTCAGAACAAAGAGGAGTTCAACCGGGTCATGGTCTTCACCCGAACGAAGGAATCAGCGGATAGTGTTTTTAAGTTTGTTGAGCGTAAATCGCTCGGACCTGCCAGGGTTATCCATTCCAACAAAGGCCAGAACAGCAGGATCAATGCGGTGAACGAATTTAAAGGCGGTCAACTCCGGGTACTGGTGTCTACCGACGTTGCCTCGCGGGGTATTGATGTGATCAAAGTCTCTCATGTGATCAACTTTGATGTCCCTAATTTGATTGAAGATTATGTGCACCGCATCGGCAGGACGGGAAGGGCCTTTCAGGAAGGCAAAGCGATCACGCTGGTCACAAAAGCGGAAGAGTACTACATCAAAAAAATAGAAAAACTGATCCGCGAGAAAATTCCCGTAAAACCATTGCCGGCGGAAATCAAAATTGAAGATACTCCTTTTGCCGAAGCGCAGATCATGGCGAGGGAGATAGACAGACAGAAACGACTTGAATACCCTGAGTTTAAGGGTGCGTTTCATGAGAAGAAATAATCAGAATTTACAGAATTTGAGAATTAGCAGAATTTGGTGATCGAAATGGCAAGGCATTGGCTAGCCCAGTTTATTCTGTTAATTCTAAAATTCTGATCACCCGTTCATGGAGATCAAGAACTCCTGATTATTTCTCGTGCCCTTCATCTTACTGAGCACAAATTCCATCGCTTCGTTGGAGTTCATGTCGGCCATGAACTTGCGTAGAATCCACACGCGCTGTAATTCATCTTCTTTCATCAACAATTCTTCGCGTCGGGTGCCGGAAGCCGGAACATCTATGGCAGGATAAATGCGCTTGTTCGACAATTTGCGATCGAGCTGCAATTCCATGTTGCCGGTTCCTTTGAATTCTTCGAAGATTACTTCGTCCATTTTTGAGCCGGTATCGATCAGCGCGGTGGCGATGATCGTCAACGATCCTCCGTTTTCCACGTTACGCGCGGCACCAAAGAAACGCTTGGGTTTATGCAAGGCATTGGCATCCACACCACCGGAGAGTATTTTTCCTGAGGAGGGGACAACGGTATTGTAAGCCCGGGCTAACCGGGTGATGGAATCCAATAGAATCACGACGTCATGACCGCATTCCACCATTCGTTTTGCTTTTTCCAAAACAATGGAGGCTACTTTCACGTGTCGTTCAGCCTGTTCATCGAACGTGGATGCGATAACTTCCGCTTTTACACTGCGCGCCATGTCGGTTACTTCTTCCGGACGTTCGTCGATCAGCAGTACGATTAAATAAACCTCGGGATGGTTTTCGGCGATGGCATTGGCGATGTGTTTCAGCAAGACCGTTTTACCCGTTTTGGGTTGCGCTACAATCATTCCACGCTGGCCTTTCCCAATGGGGGCGAACAAATCCAGAATGCGGGTTGACATATTATCCGGAGTTGTGCTGAGCCTCAGCTTTTCTTCAGGGAAGAGGGGCGTGAGGTATTCAAATGCTACGCGGTCCCGGATTTCTTCGGTGGTCTTGCCATTTACGCTTTCCACTTTCAGTAAGGCGAAATACTTTTCACCTTCCTTAGGAGGGCGAATCTGCCCACGCACCGTATCGCCCGTCCTCAAACCAAATAATTTAATCTGGGAAGGCGATACATAAATATCATCCGGGCTGGCGAGGTAATTATAGTCTGATGAACGGAGGAAACCGTAGCCGTCTTGCATGATCTCCAGGACTCCTTCGTTCGTGATGGCGCCATCGAATTCCTTGATGTTGGTTTCGCGCTTAGGTCCCTGCGGTTGTTGGCGGTCCTCTTTGAAATCGGATCGGTCTTCCTGCATGGCAGGCCGTTCTTCTTCGGGCTGCTGGACGTTGGCTTCAAATTCAGGGGCGGCACTTTTGGCCGGTTCATCAAAGCGGGCAACATTGCTTTCCATATCGATATCGATCGACCGCAGCATCTCTTCGCTGGATAGATTTTTCTCAGGTTGCGTATCGGCAGGAGGGGCAACATTCTCGCGCCGGCGAGGCCGCATTTTGCGTTCCGGCTCTGACTGACCAGGATCAGTTTCTCTTTTTGGTGATGTCACGGGTTCATGGCTGGCTTGCTGATCAAGGATCTTATAGACGAGTTCTTGCTTGGCAAGTTTTTTGGCGTTTTTCACGCCCATTTCTTCAGCTAAGTCTTTTAATTCGGACAATAGCTTAACGTTCAGGTAGTAAATTGTGTACATGAGGGGTTAAAAAAGATAGGTTGAAAAAGTAAGTGTTTAAGATAAAGTTCGCTTGGGGAAGGGAGTCTTCAGTGCAAAGGCCTGAAACATGTAATCGTTGATTTCTAAAAATTTGAAGCTCGAAAGTACTGGATTTATCTATTCAGAGGGCCGGGAAGCCGAATTGACAGTGCAAGTATACTCCAAAATTGAATATTAATCAAATTGAATACGAAAAAAATGTGATGAGGGTTCAGTAATTTTGATGATTATAAAAGG
>WNFI01351048.1_pt1 | contig 13841 bp, 12 predicted proteins | sample 5400471 | NCBI WGS metagenome assembly WNFI01 (sample SAMN13153348, study PRJNA577476) | soil metagenome | isolation source: 100 cm saprolite on Douglas fir-dominated hillslope | place: USA:California | collected 2013-09-17 | reverse complement strand
GAGCCGCACCGGCGACTTCTCGAAAGCGAAACGGGCGCTTGCGAATTCCTGAAAGTTTTTACCAGTCTCCGTCTGATGTTGCCAGTTTTTTCCCAACCACGCGAGACGCTATCCCTTACTATGAATGCTCGCAAGACTCAGGAGAAAGTCATTCATACATTGGGCATTGACGTTGGAACGGGCGGTACACGGGCCCTGATCATGAATGACCAGGGTCACGTAGTCGCATCTGCTACCGAAGAGCATGCTCCCTTTGCTTCTCCGGAGATTGGCTGGGCCGAACAGCAACCAGAAGACTGGTGGCGAGCCTGTTGCGTCGCGGTTCCGCAGGCGATCAAGAAAGCCGGACTCCACGCCGAGGATATCGCCTGTATTGGCCTTTCCGGCCAGATGCACGGGGCCGTCATGCTGGATGATCAGGGTCGCGTCGTGCGTCCGGCATTAATCTGGTGCGATGTGCGAACCGAGGCGCAGGGCAGGGAACTAACGCAGAAGATCGGCACGGAGCGGCTGATCCAAGCCACATGCAATCCCGCGCTGGCCAACTTCACGCTCACCAAATTTCTGTGGGTGCGGCAGAACGAGCCGCACAACTGGAAGCGCGTGCGCTCGATCATGCTGCCCAAAGATTACGTCCGATGGAAGATGACGGGCGAGCGCGCCACCGACATGGCCGATGCCTCCGGAACTCTGCTGCTTGACGTTGCCCATCGCCGCTGGTCGAAGCTGATGACCGACGCCGCTGAAATCGACGAACGCCTGCTGCCCGCTCTGTTTGAATCGCCGGATGTGTGCGGCAAAGTTTCTTCACAAGGAGCGGTCGCCACAGGCTTGCGGCAGGGAACTCCGGTGGTAGCTGGTGCCGGCGACCAGGCTGCAGGCGCAATCGGCATGGGAATCGTGGCTCCGGGAGCAGTCAGCGCCACGATCGGCACCTCGGGAGTTGTGTTCGCGGCGACGGATCGTCCCGCGCTCGAGCTTCAAGGACGGCTTCACACCTTCTGCCACGCCATCCCGGGCCGCTGGCACGTGATGGGCGTGACCCAGGCCGCCGGACTTTCCTTGCGCTGGTTCCGCGATCAGTTCGGTGCGGACGCCAACAGTGATAAGGACGGCGACGGCGATAAAACAAACGGGCGCGATCCCTACGAGCGTCTCACCGACGAAGCGGCAAAGGTTCCTCCCGGATGTCACGGCCTTCTCTGGACTCCGTATCTCATGGGCGAGCGCACTCCGCATCTCGATCCCAATGCTCGCGCTGCGCTGGTCGGCCTGACCGCAACTCACACTCGTGCGCACGTGATTCGCGCAATTCTCGAAGGCGTTGCATTTAGTCTGCGAGATACGTTCACACTGTTCGGCGAGATGAAAGTCGAGGTGAACAAGATTCGTCTGGGTGGCGGAGGCACGCGCTCTCCGCTTTGGCGTCAAATTCAGGCTGACGTTTACGGCTCTGAAGTGGAGATTGTCGAAGCCGAGGAAGGCGCGGCGTACGGCGCTGCAATTCTGGCCGGAGTCGGTGCGGGAACGTGGAAGTCGGTAGATGAAGCCTGTTCAGCCGTAGTGCGAGTCGCGAAAACGGTTAAGCCACAGCCGGACGCGGTCGCTGTGATGAACGCAAGCTATGCCGCCTATAGGAAAGTTTATCCCGCAACGAAGAGCATCTTTGCGTAAGTGGTCCTCAGTCAAAACTCGGTTCGCACTGAGACCTGGGGAACTGCTTTTCCTCAACTAACAGCTTTACTTCGAAACTGCCGCAGCCCGGCTGCCAGCAGCAGCACGTCAAACAGCGTCAACGCGACCAAGACTGCCAGCAATGAAAGATGAGGGAACTGCGGAACAAGAGTTCCGCGCAATCCTTCACTCGCATACACCAGAGGATTTATCAGCACGGCTTTTTGCAAAATGGGGAAATTGTTCAGCGCGCTCCAGGGATAATATGTGCACCCAAAAAAGATCATCGGGGTCAAGACCATGCTGAACATCAACCCGATGTGTTGCTGATTGACGCTGCATCCCAACGCGAGTCCGCCGCAGGCCGAGAACAACGCCACCAGCACGGTAACGCAGGCAAAAGTCAAAGGCGAGTGCAGATTGAAACTGACGCCTGGCCGCAGGATTAACCACGCCGCCGGGATGACCACTAATCCCGCGATCAACGCCTGCAACGTGCCTGCGAGAACTTTCTCGACCGCCACCCAGTGAATTTCCATCGGAGCCAGCAAGCGGTCTTCAATCTCTCGCGTGAACTGAAATTCCGCGATCAGCGGCATCGCCACGGCCCAAATTCCTGTAAACACCATGCTAATCGCCATGATACCGGGCAGCAGCAGGCTTTTATACGATTCCGGCATGTAGCCGCTGCGAACCATCACGCGGCCGAAGATGAAGACGAACATCAACGGCTGCAAAAAGGTCTGAAACATTAAGACCATCGCGTTGCGACGGGCAACGTGAGCATCGCGCGCCAGCATGGCGAGAAAAGTCTTCCAGTTCACTCCCGCAAACTCCTTCCAGTATGGTGCAGAAAAAGATTTTCCAGGCTGGGCTCGGAGATGTGCACGTCGCGCAATTCCACGCCAGCCGCCGAAGCCAGGCTGGCAATTTCAGCGATCAGCGACCCTCCGCGGTCGGCATACAAATCTGCGCCGTTCTGGTCATCATTCTGACCAGCGCCTTGACTGCCGCTCTGGCCGCTGTTTTGGATACTGACGCGCACCTCGGTCACGCCCGTCAGCGACTGAAGCCGCTGCATTAGTTTGCCCGAATGCTGCCCGAAGCGCAGGCGCAGCAGGAACCCGGCCGGTACCGAAGCCGTCAGTTCGGCGGGCGTGACCAGGGCGATGTTGCGTCCGTGATCGATAATGGCCAGGCGGTGCGCCAGCGCATCGGCCTCTTCCATGTTGTGCGTAGTCAGCAGAATTGTTTTTCCGGTCTGGTTGTATTCGCGGATAATCTCCCACAGCAGCAATTTCGTTTGCGGATCCAGGCCGGCGCTGGGCTCATCGAGAAAAAGCACCTGCGGGTCGTGCATCATGGCGCGAGCAATCGAAAGCCGCTGCATCATCCCACCCGAAAATCCGCGCACCATCTGGTCGGCGCGGTCGCGAAGTTTGAAACGGTCCAGCAGTCCCTCCCGACCTGTTCCTTCCACACTTCATGATCGCCAATCCATGCCTGGCCGCCGGTCGGCTGAACGCGCGTGGTGAGAATGCCGACGGTCGTCGACTTGCCCGCGCCATTCGGTCCCAGCAGGCCGAAAACCTCACCCGGAGAAATATCGAGCGAAAGAGCATCGAGCGCAACGATCTCCGGCTTCGGCAGCTTTTTCTGTTTACCCCGAGCCGTGGGCGCCGCGAAGCCCCCCGCGCCAAACGGAGGCGCAGAATGATAGACCTTGCGCAGATCACGAGTCCGAATACCAATCATGCTCGAAAGCTCCCAGTTCTCTGCCGCGGATTCAATGCAAGAACTGCCGCCCAGTATAATCGACAATCTCCTGAGTTATGCGAACCTGGTTTACGTTGTGGATCGAGCTATTTGTAACCGCGATGATGTTCGCGCAGATTGCGCCGCCCAGATCTCGAGCGCCGCAAGATTCAGTTCCGCAATTCGAGGACATCGCCCAGAAAGCTGGCCTGATCGTCCCGCACATTTCTTCGCCCGACAAGAAATACATTGTCGAGTCCATGAGCGGTGGAGTTGGCCTGATTGACTGCGATAACGACGGCAAGCTGGACATCATCACGGTCAATGGCTCAACCGTCGAGCGCTACCGGCACGGCGGCGACCCGCTGATCACGCTCTACCATCAGGATACTGATCTCAATAAGACTGATCCCAATAAGGCTGATCTTAATAAGGCTGATCTTAATAAAAACGATCCAAAGTTCACCGACATCACTAAGGCGTCGGGCCTCACGCGCAAAGGTTGGGGCATGGGCGTAGCCGTGGCCGACTACGACAATGATGGCTTGCCGGACATCTACGTCACCGGTTTCGGCGGCAACGCGCTGTATCACAATCTGGGGAACTGCAAATTTGAAGACGTCACCGACAAGGCCGGAGTTGGCGCGGGAGGCTTCAGCACAGGCGCAGCCTGGGCCGACTACGATCGCGACGGGAAAGTTGATCTCTTCGTCTCGCGTTATGTGCACGTGGATATCGACAATTTGCCGCAGTTCGGTAACGATCCGCGGTTCTGCCGCTTCAAGGGCGTGCTGGTGCAATGCGGTCCGTGGGGCTTGCCGGGCGAGTCCGACTTGCTATTCCACAACAAGGGCGACGGCACGTTTGAAGAAGTTTCGAAAAAAGCCGGAGTGGACGATCCGCATCACTACTACGGTCTAGGCGTGACCTGGGGAGACTATGACAACGACGGCTGGCCCGATCTCTACGTGGCCAACGATGCGGGCCCGAATTTTCTCTATCGCAACAAGCACGATGGAACCTTCGAAGACGTTGGACTGCTTTCGGGATCGGCTCTGAGCGGCGACGGCGCGCAGCAGGGCTCCATGGGCGTGGACTGGGGCGACTACCTGCACGAGGGCCGTCTATCGATGATCGTGACTAATTTTGTCGAGCAAGGTTCCACGCTCTATCACAATCTCGGGAAAGACTCGTTCGCCGATGTGAGTATCCGCGCCAAAGTCATGAAGCCAACGTACCCATTCGTAGGATGGGGAACGAAGTTCTTCGATATGGACAACGACGGGTGGCTCGATCTTTTTGTGGCCAACGGCCACGTCTATCCTCAGGTGGATTCGCTTCCTGGCGGGACGCCCTACCGCCAGCCCATGATCCTCTTCCGCAACCATCGCGACGGAACCTTCGACGACGTTTCGTCGGCGCTCGCGAATATTCCGGCGCAATCGCGGCGCGGCGCGGCATTCGGCGACATCAACAACGACGGCAACGTCGACATCGTCGTGCTCAACGTCGGCGAACCGCCCTCCCTTCTGCTGAACCGGAATGACAGCCCCAATCACCGTGTCTTGTTCAAGCTGGTAGGCACAAAAAGCAATAAAGCGGCAATCGGCGCGCGGGTCACGGTGAAGGCGGGCGCGTTGGTGCAATTCGACGAAGTACGTGGCGGCGGAAGTTACATTTCGCAAAACGATTTGCGGCTGCACTTCGGTCTGGGAGCAAGCGACAAGATGAACGAAGTGACCATCCGCTGGCCAAATGGCGAAACAGAAATTTTGCGGAATGTCCCGGCGGATTTCATTTACACAATCGTCGAGGGGACGGGGATTCAACAGAAGGTGCGTCTTGCCAAGTGACCGTCATCTTGAGGCTGACATTCACGCCAATATGCAGAATTTCACCAGGGGGCCAGCCGGGGAGAAGGGGCTGTATTAACTGCCGGCGTCCGGCTTCCGGTCGACTCGGTGCTTGCGGCGCCCTACCACGGGATGGAACGTTGCTGTGGATTCCGGCCCGGAAAATAAAGCTTGGTGGCGTGGTTGCTATGAGCGTTGAATAGATCGCTCCTAAGCTGAAAATCGAGGTATCCCCCTCCCCCCTCGATCTTTGGGATCATCGTGTTAGCAAGGAATTCCCCGCAAAATCCGGATGTCAAAGAGCTTAGATATCAAAATCCGTGAAACAAAGGACTTGGGGGCGCACCAGTTGGCTTCTGCCAACCGTCACGGCCTCGACCATGATTGCGCAAGTTACGGGCTGTGGACAAGGTTGGATGTCACGACGGCCTGTGAATTTCAGCCTAAAGCCCACTTCTCGCAAAAGTGGCGAGAAGTGGGGCACACGGCGCGGTCTCTGGGTGTCTGCTTGGTGCGCCGCTGACTGGCTACTGGTTTATTGTGTTGTACTTGATAGCATCCGGGTGTGCCCACAACATCAAGAACTGTCCTTAACTTTGCCACACAACTCGGGTTTTGAGCGTAATGGGGATTTATCGATAGTTGAGGGTCGGCGGCTAATTCGACGGTCGCTTCAGATTACTTCAACAATGGTCAAATCCAACATTGTAGAGTCACAACCAAAGTCTCCATGATTGGCGTCAACAAGAAAATACAAAACCTGACCCGGTGAAACGCTGACACTCGGAAGGCTAAAACTCTGTGCGCCGCCATTCGGAACGGCACCCGATGCCAACCGTTTTGCACCTTGTTCGATGAACCAGAGTATGCCATTCCCACAAACCGGATCGATGTCCGTGAATGATCCAGTAACGCTCACATCTGCAAACACTGGACTCTTCCAAGCGACGATTGCGAGCTTAGCGGGCGCAGGATGCATCCACACTGCGTGAGGAGGGATCGTAACAGTGAGGTTAAAGACTTGCGTTTTGTTGGTGAAATTAACCCCTACAAGTGGAACGTCCTGCGGTAAAATGAAATCCCTCCAGCACGTCACGCCTATAATCGGTACTTCTCGGATGCCTCCTCCGCAGGGAGCCACATAAGTTGGCAGCAAGCTGTAATTGAACGGAATGTGCGCCTCGGATGCAGTCTCCATAAAGTACCACACTCCACTGGAACCTTGATTGAATGAGATTTCATTGTTAGTTGCGCGCACATCTTTGGACAGATTCCACGTCATCTGAGCGTGCGCGGTCAGACTCATCGCAAACACGAAGACCAGCCATATCGCTTTTCGCATTGTAAACTCCTTATCTTTCTGAGGAACGCTGAGGATCGAGTCCTGTCAGTCGGACTGCATTTAGGCGAGCAAGAATGGTTCGGTTCGGCTGAGTGGCAGCATAGTACGCTTCGGCGGGAGGGTAGTCAAAGAAAATGACCATCGCAGCGAATCGCTGTTTTGGGCTCATGGGCAGTTCGGCAGAATTATGCGCAAGGATGCAAGGCTGTTGTAATCAGAGTTTTCACCGATTGCCATTACGATTCCCACATGTATATTTCTTTGACCACCTTCCACGCTGAGCCATGCTTCTCCATGACGACGTAAGAACCTGAGGCACAGAGTCCGCCGCACCAGTTGCTGACATAGAACAGCACCTGCTTGCCGTCAGGACTGAAGCCTACCCGCGATAGAGCCATGTGCCCTTGTGCTCCCGGATACTGCCTGTAATACACCGTCCAAGAGCTGGGATCATCCTTCAGAATCGAGCCGATCTTCTCTGCCGACACGAGTTGATAATGCAGAGGCAAATGGAAGCGAGGCGCGAGTTGTGCCTGTTTTGCATTAGCTCGGTGAAAATTGCTGATTGTGACCGCCCGAAGTGATGGTGCTTGCTTTCGCAAATAGTTTTCTATAATCCCGCCCGGCGGCATGTCGTCGGGATCGAGGCGATCATCTAGGTCGTCCTTGTCAGATTCTGTACAGTTCACAATTACGATTTGTGAGATTGGTTTCCCGCCTCGATCCTCGCCAATAGCGCCCACAAACGACTGGCCTATGTATGCGGAAAAGACTTCATATTCGGCTTCAGTCACGTCCGCATTCCCGACGGATGGATTTTGCGCAGTGACTCCGAGTGGCAGCAGACAGCAGATAGCGATTCCGATTCGCAATGCCGAGCAGGTGGTCATGATGAAGATTATGTGCGGGTTAGCGTAAGAACGCTAGGTTGCTGGTCGAAAACAGGTATTTTCACTTACCTCGCTTTACATACGCACGCGCGCCAGCGGATCGACTCCCGTCGCCTTGATCTGCGGCGCCAAAGATTCCAGAGTCTCGAGGAATACCAGCACATCGGGCACCTTGTCCGATCGGACGCTGACTGCATTGAGCCATTTTCCTTGCCGCTTGATCTGCAGATTGCTGCCCACCAGCTCGGCCTTGGTGATCTGCGATATCGGGATGGAAGCGCCCTTCCAGGTAACAGCTGTTGCCGAGAGTCCGATGCCGCCGAACTGCACTGTCTCGCCTCGCTGTACCCTGGCTTTCGTATTCTGCACCATCGGAGGCATGATGCGGGAGAGAACGATCCCTATGGCCTCATCCGCCTTGCGAAAATTCGATGTGACCTTCAGCTTCTTGCGATCATGACCGATCAGTTCCAGCGTGAGCTGTGCGCGGCTTGACTTGCTCGACATGGCGAGCACAGCACCTATCAGTCCAAAGTGCGCGTACACATTGATTGGAACAACGCGGTAGCGCGTCTCCATAATCTGGCTCCAGGCAATTTCCTGCTGGCCCAGTACGGATTCCCGCCGCACGCCGGAATCGTTGATGATCAGAACGGACTTACCGAGGACAACCCACAAGGCAGCAACTATGAATATCAGTCCGATAGAAACCCACAACAGATTTGGATGTGCTGAGACGCGTGGGTCATCCTGCGAGGCCCAGAGTCCAGCCACCAATCCGAGTACCGCCAAAGCCAAAACGATACGGGCCGTGTAAGCGGCTCCGAACCGACGCTCCCCATACGCCATTGCTGCTGTCGCCATAAACGCTCCAAGATGGCTGCTGTTCTAAACGCAGCCGCGATTTGCTCGGCCTATCGTAGGCGCAAGAACTCGACTCGCCCTAATTACTTCTGTAACGTCGGGATGGGGACCCTTGTTCGGCTGTATGGCGATACAGCTATCGAGGCAGGCAGCGTTTTGTTAATAGGCCTTGAATCAAGATTGGTCCACCCAAAAATTCCGTGCGAGTGTCTTACTCAATCCCCAGTTGCTTCTGAATCTGCTCCAGCGGCACGCCCTTCGTCTCCGGAACCATGGTCTTCACCCAGATAAGTTGCAAAACCATCATGCCGGCAAAGAACGAGAAAACGTAACCGGGCGGAAATGCGGAAACCATCCTCGGAAAAAAGGTTGTGAGCAGGGCGGCGAACATCCAGTGCGTGAAGCTGCCGAGGGTCTGACCTTCCGCGCGATGACGATTGGGAAATATTTCGGAGATAAAAACCCAAATGACTGCACCTTGGCCGATCGCGTGGGCGGCGATGAACGCAAAGATGCAAACCGGCACAATCGAAAAATGATTTGTAAAGAAAGCCCATGCGACCAAGCCGAGCGAAGCAATATATCCGAACGAGCCAATATAAAGAAGAGTACGCCGGCCCAGGCGGTCAATCAGCCAGAGGCCGACGAAAGTGAAAACCAGATTAGTCACGCCAATGCCGATCGATTGCAGCAGCGCGGCTTTTGCGCCCAGGCCGGTAAGTTCAAAGATGCGAGGAGCGAAGTACAAAATTGCATTGATGCCGGAAAGTTGGTTGAAGAAGGCAATCAGGATGGCGAGCAGGATCGGTTTGCTGAGACGTCTGGTCCAGAAATTCCCGGACGATGCTTTCTCGGACGATGCCGCGATGATCGCATCCGCCTCGTCTGCGATTGCGGCTTTCGAAGCGTCTGGTTCAATCCGTTGCAAGACTTGCAGGCCGGCCTCGCGGTCGCCTTTTCTGCTTAGCAGCCAACGGGGGCTCTCGGGAAGGCCAAAGCACAACACTGCGTAGAGCAACGACGGAAACGCGGCCACGCCCAGCATCCACCGCCAGGCGTTCTCGCCGATGCCTGCGAGCAACGCATTCGAGACGAAAGCGATCAGGATGCCAAAAACAATATTGAACTGGAACATGCCGGCCAGCCGTCCGCGATGCTTGGGCGGTGCGATCTCCGAAATGTACATCGGAGCAACCACCGTAGAGATGCCGATGCCTAACCCGCCTATGAAGCGCGCGACGATAAACTCGGCAACGTTGGGCGCCAAACCCGAGCCCACTGCTCCGACAAAGTAAAGCACTCCGATCCAAAGCAGCGTAGCTTTGCGTCCGAAGCGGTCAGCTGGCCAGCCTCCGAGCAGGGAACCGACGACGGTGCCATAAAGGGCCGAGCCCATGGCGATGCCGTGCAGTCCCGGACTCAGGGCCCAGAGCGACTGAATTGTTTTTTCGGCGCCAGAGATAACAACGGTGTCGAAACCGAAGAGAAATCCGGCGAGTGCCGACGTGAGCGACCAGAAGAAGATGCGACCATTCATAAGGGAGTACCGAGTTAAGACTTCAGACTTCAGACTTCAGACCTCGGACCTCAAACTACGGACCTCAGACCTTCGCGCTCGGCGTTGCCTGAGGTCTGACGTCCGACGTCCGGTTTCAGCTAGTCCGAGATCCTGCCTCCAGCGGAAACCCTTTCTCGCGCCAATCGCGAATTCCGCCGTCCATCGAAATCACATTCTTGTAGCCCATCTTCTGCAGATTGTCCGCAGCCAGCGCCGAGCGGAAGCCTCCGCCGCAGTAAAGCACTAACTCGGTGTTGAGCTCGGGTACCCGCGCCTCGATGTCGCGTTCGATAACGCCTTTGCCCAGGTGAAGCGCGCCGGGGAGATGATCCTTGGCAAACTCACTCTCCTCGCGCACATCCACCAGCGTGAGCTTCTCTCCGCGCTCCAGCCTGGCTTTCACTTCGTCTACAGTCGTCTCCCGCACGCGCGTCTTCGCGTCGTCCACAATCTTCAAAAATCGAGGGGGATGTTTCGGGGCCATGCGATCTCCTTCTCCATTCATCTGGCGATAGACATCGTACCAAGTACTACTCGATCGCGTATCGTGTCGAGCCAAATCTCGGTTAGCATGAGCGGGTGAGGGCGAAGGGAGCAATTCGAAAAATCGGCCTGGCGCGCGCAATGTCGAAGCTGGGATACTGCTCGCGATCGCGCGCTGCAGAGTTGATTCGCGCCGGCCGCGTGAGTCTGAACGGAAAGACTCGGCGCGATCCCGAGACACCAGTTTCTGGGCAACACGATCAGATTGCGATCGATGGCAGCGTGGTCGAGCCGCAAGAGCAAATCTATCTCATGATGAACAAGCCGCGTGGCCTGGTGACGACGGCTTCCGACGAAAAAGGGCGGGAGACGGTATATGCGGCGCTGCGCGTGGCGTTTCGCGGAGAAGAACAACCTGCAGCTCTTCCCTGGGTCGCCCCCGTGGGCCGTCTGGACAAGGCCAGCGAAGGCTTGTTGTTATTGACTAATGACTCCGAGTGGGGCGCGCTCATGGCGGCGCCGCAGACGCATTTGGACAAGACTTACCACGTGCAGGTCGGAGCAGTTACGGATGAAACGTTTGTGCAGGCACTGGTTCGAGGCGTCGAAGCGAAAGATGGGGAAGTACTTCGAGCGAAGCAGGCTCGCCGCTTGCGTGCGGGGCAGAAAAATTGCTGGCTCGAGATCATTCTCGACGAAGGGAAGAATCGCCAGATCCGGAGGATGATGGAAGGCATGGGTGTCGAAGTGTTGCGTCTGCTGCGCACGGCGATTGGGCCGCTGCAATTGGGCGAACTCGCGAAAGGCGCATACCGTGCTCTGTCTAAGGATGAGAAGCGAATGCTCGATCGTGCCGTACGAGGGAGCACTCGTTGAGCCCGCTCAATTTTCTCTCTGCGGTTGCCATGGCCAACCAAATCCGTGAGCGGAAAATCTCTCCCGTCGAACTTGTTGACGCCCACCTGGCCCAGATCACGAAACTGAATCCGAAATTAAATGCGTTTGTAGAGGTTGACGCAGAGCGGGCGCAACAGGCCGCCCGGGACGCCGAGGTCGCGGTCATTCATGGAAAGAAGCTGGGCCCGCTACATGGCGTCCCGGTCAGCATCAAGAGCTCTCTGGAAGTTGCGGGAATGCACTGCGAGTCGGGCACCCGGCTTCGCGCTGGATTCGTGGCCGCTCGGGACGCCCCGCTGGTGGCGCGTTTGCGGGCGTCCGGCGCGATCGTGCTGGGCGTGACCAACACGCCCGAACTTCTCATGGCGTGGGAAACCGACAATTTGCTCTATGGCCGCACCAACAGCCCGTGGGATCTGGAGCGCACGCCCGGCGGTTCAAGTGGTGGCGAAGCGTCGGCGATTTCCGCGGGCATGTCAGCAGGCGGCGTGGGCAGCGACGGTGGAGGATCGATCCGCGTGCCCGCCCACTTCAGCGGCATCTGCGGGCTGAAACCCACGCCTGGCCGAATTCCCGCGACCGGACACTTCCCAGTGTCCGCGGGGCCGTTCGCATTGATCGGTGTTGTTGGACCCATGGCGCGAACCGTTGCCGACCTAAAAATTCTGTTCGAGGTGCTGCAGGGACCGGACGTCGGCGACACGTGTGCAGCCCCGGTTCCGTTGCGCTGGCCGGGCGACGATGAAATTAAAAAACTCAGAATAGGATATTTCGAAGACGACGGCCGCACGCCAGTGACTGCCGAAACGCGCGCGGCGGTACGCACAGCCGCCGAAGCCTTACGCGGCGCTGGATTTCAAGTGGAACGCTTTCAGCCGGAAGGCCTCGAAGCAGCGCGTCAATTGTGGTTTAAATATTTCGTCGTCGCGGGCGGTATGCTTCTGCGACCGATGTTCAAAAACCGCGAGTCCGATCTCAGTCCAATCTTGAAACAATTTATGGAATGGTCTGCGGCCGAACCCGCTCATACCGGCGAGACCTTACTGGATGCATGGATTGAGCGCGATGCCCTGCGTGCGCAATTTCTTGCTCAGATGCGGCAGTATCCCATTCTGGTATGCCCTGCGGCTGCGATTCCGGCATTCCGCCACGGCGAGCGCAGCTGGATGCTTGAAGGCAAGACAGTCGAGTATCTGGACGCATGGAGCTACACGGAATTCTTCAACCTGTTAGGCAATCCCGGTGTCGTGGTTCCGGTGGGTAGCTCGCCTAAGGGGTTGCCCATTGGCGTGCAGATTGTTGGAAGGCCATGGGAAGAAGAGCAAGTGCTAGCGGTAGCAGAAGTGCTCGAAAATGAATGCGGACCGTGGCGACGGCCGCCGATTAGCTGAAGCTCCCGCCTGCGGTGACCTGGAGCCTGTTTTTAAATAGCCTAAGAAAGCACGCTTCCCCTTGTTGCCGTAGTCACGACGACTCCTTGCGAAAATCGCGACGACTCGCTTTGAAAGGGCGCGGCTGGAACAGGCTGCGGAAAAAGTCTGGGGTGGTATCGAGTTTGCCGATGACGTTGCACAGGGGAATCTGATAGAAAGCAGGCATGCGTGGAAACGATGAACAGCAGAGTTCGGTATTCAGCTACGTGAGTGCGGAGCAGCGGATTGCGTCGGACCACCCCCTGCGGCGAATCCGGGCGATGACGGATGCGGCGTTGCGCGAGTTGTCGCCGGAGTTTGACCGGTTGTATGCGGCGGGAGGGCGGCCGTCGATTGCGCCGGAGAGGCTGTTGCGGGCGCTGTTGCTGCAGATTCTGTATAGCCGGCGCAGTGAGCGCATGCTGATGGAGGAGATGAACTACAACCTGCTGTTCCGCTGGTTCGTGGGGCTGGAGATGGACGATGGGGTGTGGGACGTGACCGTGTTCACCAAGAATCGGGAACGGCTGGTGGCGGCCGAGATCTCGCAGAAGTTTCTGGCGGCGGTGCTGAAGCAGGGGCAAGGGTTGCTGAGTGATGAGCACTTCACGGTGGACGGGACGCTAATCGAAGCGTGGGCGAGCCGGAGGAGTTTCGCGAAGAAGCCGGATCCCCCGGAGCGGGGCACGGGAGCGCGGGGGAAGAAGCTGCTGCGGGACACGCACGCCTCGAAGACGGATGCAGAAGCGCGGCTGTTTCGGCGCAGCCGGGCCGGGGAAGCGAAGCCTTCGTACCTGGGGCACGCGATCACGGAAAACCGCAACGGGTTGGTGGTCGCGGCGTGCGTGACGCAGTCGAGCACGAAAGCGGAGCGGGAAGCGGCGCTGGAGATGCTGGACCACATGGGGCGGCGGGCGGCCTGCATCACCTTGGGAGCCGACAAGGGATATCAGGAAGAACAGTTTATCGTCGGCTTGCGGCAGCGGCAGGTGGTGCCCCACGTGGCCGAGTATGCGGTGCAGTCGAAGCACTGGCCGAACTGGCTGCGAACGGAAGAGCGCGCCAGTGGCGGATTTGAGCAGAGTCAGAAAAAGCGCAAGCGGGTGGAGCAAG
>WNFI01431415.1_pt1 | contig 13843 bp, 15 predicted proteins | sample 5400471 | NCBI WGS metagenome assembly WNFI01 (sample SAMN13153348, study PRJNA577476) | soil metagenome | isolation source: 100 cm saprolite on Douglas fir-dominated hillslope | place: USA:California | collected 2013-09-17 | reverse complement strand
TAGACGTCGACTGCAGATTGTAAACCCCTAGTCCATCCCTGCCCCGTGGTCGAGTGGAAGATCTGTCGAAGGCCGCTTGCGGTTACTTTTTGGGGATAGGCCCGCTTCCCGAATCTTGTAAATCAGCGCACGGTAACTGATGTTCAGCGCCAGCGCCGCTTTTCGGCGGTTCCATTTGTTTTCACGCAGGGCATTGAGGATCAGGTTTCCTTCCATCCGGCGAATCGCTTGCTTGGCAATTCGCTTCAGCGGGATGGTGCCGTCATGATCCGCGCGGTAAGGAGCTGTGGAAAAGCGTTTCGGCGGCCTCTCCAACTCAGAGGTATCGAGCGAACCCAGAATCGCGTACCGCGCGACCACATTCTCGAGTTCGCGAATGTTTCCTCGCCATTCCCGGGTCGATAGGCTTTCGATATTTTCTTCGGAGAAGGCCGGGGTATTCCGCTCAAAGCGGGCGTTCAGTTGTCCCAGAAAGTAGTCCGCCAGAAGCGCGACGTCTTCGCGCCGTTCGCGCAAACTCGGCAAATTAATACTGATCACATTGATTCGGTAGAACAAATCATGCCGGAAGCGTCCGGCCTCGATCTCCGTCCGCAAATCTCGATTAGTGGCGCAGATGACCCTGATTTCGGCCTGTCTTTCCTGCTTGTCTCCGATGCGGCTGAAGTGTCCATCCTGAAGCAACTGTAAAACCTTGGCTTGCATGCTTAAATCCAGATCCGCGATCTCATCCAGAAAAAGTGTTCCGCGGTGCGCCATTTCCACATAGCCTGGCTTTGATGCGCGCGCATCCGTAAATGATCCCTTTTCGTAACCGAACAGCTCGCTCTCCAGAAGGGCTCCCGGGATGGCGGCGCAGTTCACCTTAACGAACTCGCCGGAGGACGTAGCCGAACGGGAGTGAATGTACTGCGCGAGCAGCCCCTTTCCCGTTCCGTTCTCTCCTTGAATCAAGATCGGGACGTCGGTCCCCAACACCTTCTGCACTTTTTGCCGAACGGAAATCATGGCCGCGGATCGGCCAAACAGAATCTCTTCAGGAGGCAACCCGCCTACTTTCGAGCCTGATCCCCCGCTGGTGCGTTCGGATACAGCCATCCTGATCCCTTCGCGCGTACGAGTGGGAACTTCCCACCGCTCTCAATGCACACAAAGAACCAAATCTGAATTCGCGCTTCGGGGAGAGAAAGAGGCTCTAACAATTTCCTGCTTCTTTCGTAATCTATTGAAGATAAACACTTTAAGTGAAGATGCGGTTGAGGATCTCACTGCCAAGCAGGTCGATCATGGACTCGGCAAAGATTCCTCGGTCTGCGGAAAATGATTTCGCAAAGGAGACAAACTCTTCCCCGTTAGACTCTCCAGGGGAATTGTGCAACAGGAGCAGCGCAGGCGCGTCAATAATTTGTTGAATCCCCTCTACCTCGTCGGAAATATGAACGATTCCAAGAGGTCCGCGCGGGCCTTCTCGTCCGACGCTACGACTCGCAAGATATCGCTGACCGAGAGCATGCCCAGGAACCCCTGCCGCTCATCCAGCACGATCAGATGGAAGATGGTGTTCTGCTCCATCAACCGCAAGCAGTCTTCCAGTGTCATCTCCGGCGTTACCGTGATGAGCTCGCGCGTCATGATGTCCGCGGCTTTCATCCAGGCGGGGCACTTGTTCTCGGCGGCTACTTTGTCGGAGACATCGCTGTGAGATATCACTCCGCTCAGTTTTCCGGCCGCATTCAGCACTCCCACTGAGCGCACCTGCTTCTCACGCAGATATTGCGCGGCTTGATGCACGCTCATCTCTTCCGTAATGGAGAAAACTTCCTTGCGGGAACCGATAAGATCCGAAACTTTCATTGGACCCTCCGCGGGACATTCTGGCGGGATAGTAGGCCCAACGCACCCTGGATTGCAACAGGAATTCGAGAGATTTCACCCCAGGAAAAATGCAGAACGGAAAGGGAGAGAAGAGAGACTCGCGAACCGTCCAGTTGGCTGGGGTATGCGGCAGCCCTGGAATTGTGGCTCAAGCCCGGGCAGCTTCACCGCGAATAATATCGTATCGCTCGATCACCGCGGCAACGCCCATGCGTTCACTGCCGTCTTCCGTCCGGCGTTCCACACGAACCACTTTGCCCGCGGCTCGGACAAAAACCTCTGAACCGTGCGTTATCTCGGCAGGAAGCGTGAGCGTGATGTCCAGTTGTGAACCGGATTCCATGTTCTGATCCACAACAAAGTAGAGACCGCGAGTGGAAATATCGCGCGTCCTGCCCTGTCGCAAATCCAGCGCCCGTTCCGCGGGAACGCGGATAATGACCGGCAAGGTTAAGTCATATCGTCGTCTCGTACGGCGTTCCGTCATTCCCTCATCCCCCACCAGGTGGCGGATACCTTGAATCGCCCGCGTTTCCCTCAAGAAATGCTGTTACTCGAATGGCGCAACGTCGGCTGGTAGCGCTAGTCGTGCCGCGTTCCTGCCGCCGAAGCCGACACCTCCACGGTAGTTGTGGAAGCTGCTCTCCTCGTCCGCGGCGTGTCCAGGTTGAATTGCCGCATCTTGTAGAGCAGCGCCTTGTAACTGATTCCCAGCATTTTGGCGGCATCCTTGCGGCACCAGCGCGTTTTCTCCAGCGCGTCGGCGATGGCTTCCATCTCAGCTTCGTCTTTTAAGCCACGCACCAAGGCCTTCAGCCCCAGCTCCTTGGGCGGCGCGGGTTCCTCTCGCGGCGAAGTGCGATGACGTGTCGAGGACATCTCGACCAATTCGCGCAAGCTGCCTTCATCGTCTTCCAGAATCACGTAGCGCTTTACGAAATTCTCCAGTTCGCGCAGGTTGCCCGGCCAGGGATAGTTCAGTGCCGCATCCAAAAGATATTTCGAAGGTCCCGGCGGCGTCTTGCCGAATTTCTCGCTGTACTTCGTAAGGAAATGACGGAACAGCAGCGGAATCTCAGCCGTCCGCTCACGCAGCGGCGGCACATTGATGGACAAAACGTTCAACCGGTAATACAAATCCTCGCGGAAGCGTCCCGTTTTCATCGCTTCGTGAACATCCACGTTGGTGGCCGCCAGCACGCGCACGTCGGTTTCCACCAGGTGCCGCCCGCCCAGCCGTGAATACTGGTGGTCCTGCAAGACGTGAAGAAGTTTGGCCTGCAAGTGCGTGCTCATTTCCGCGATTTCATCCAGGAAGATGGTGCCTTTGTTGGCCATCTCAAATTTGCCGGGTTTGCTGCGCACCGCGCCGGTGAAGGCGCCCTGGTCGAATCCGAAAAGCTCCGATTCCAGCAGTTCACCCGGCAACGCCGCGCAATTCACTTTCACGAAGGGCTGGTTGCGCCGTTTCGAACGCAAGTGAATCATGCGCGCCACAACTTCCTTGCCCACGCCGCTCTCACCACAGATAAAAACCGGCACGTCAACTGGCGCGATCTGCAGGATCTGCTGGCGGATGCGCACCATCTGCGGGCTGGCGGCCAGAAAGCTCAAATCCTCCGTCACCTGGTCGCAGTAATCGCGGAGCGCCTGATTCTCCGTGGCCAGCTGCTTTTTTTGCCGCGACTTCAGCATCGCCGCGTCCAATTCCGTTTTCTCGAAGGGTTTGGTCAGATAATCGTGCGCCCCAATCCGGATGGCTTCTACGACGGTGCCCACTTCGTTCGAACACGAGAGCATGATGACGTTGAAGCTGCGGTCGACTTGCATCAATTCCTTCAACGTCTCGATGCCGTTCATCTCCGGCATCAATACATCCAGGATGATGAAGTCCGGCCGCTCTCCCTTGTTCACCCTCTGGAGCGCTTCCTTCCCGGAGCTGACGGCTTCCACATCGAATCCGTCAACTTCCAGCAGCGTCTGCAAGTATTTTCGAATACTGGGTTCGTCATCCACGACAAGAATTTTCTCTTTCACGGCCATTGGCCTTTCCCTTTCCAGCAGCAAATTCGAGTGTCTTAGCCCTGATCCATGGGCAACAAAAACGTAAATCTGCTTCCCGGCCGCGACTCGCTCTCCACCCAGATTTTCCCGCGATGCGCCTGAATGAGCCGCTTGGCGATCGCCAGCCCCAAACCCATTCCCGATGTGTTCCTGTCTACGCGTACAAAATCCTCAAAAATCTCCTGATGATGTTCCGCGGCGATGCCTGGACCTGAGTCCGTTACGCTGACTTCCACGCTGTTCGGGCGTGGCAACCGGAACCTGCGCCGCTCTTCCACTGGAGCCAGCGCAGCCACACGGCGTTCCCAGAAATGGGGCGCCGCACGCAGTGTGACCGTGCCTCCGCTCGGCGTGTGCTTCAGCGCGTTATCCAGCAGATTCGCGGCTGCCTGCTGCACCTTCTGATAATCGAATCGGAACGTCGGGATGGACGGGTCAAAGCTGGCATCCAATCTGACCCCTTTGCGTTGAAACGCTTCCGACCAGCGCTTGGAAAGCTCATCGAGACAATCCCGCAGATCGTTCTCGCGAAGCTGCAACACCAGTTTCCCGCTTTCCAGCGCAGAGTAGTTCAGGAACATCGACACCAAACGCACCAGGCGTTCGCAACTATCCTTCGACTCTTCCAGAATGTCCCTTTGCTTGTCCGTCAGCCGGCCGAGAGAGCCGGCCAGGAGGAGATCGTAATATCCCTTTATCACCGCGAGCGGCGTTTTCAGCTCGTGGGCGGCTGACGCCAGGAATACCGTCTTCTGCCGGTTCACTTCCTGCAATTTTAGGTAGGCGGCCAGGAGATTCCGGTAAGTAATTTCGCGCTCCTGCAGGAGCTCTTGTACCGTGAGTTGTGTGGCAGGATCCGGCGCCGTCTGCTCCTCCAGTTTATTTTCAATCTCCACTACGAGCCAGTCCGGCTCGGGCATCCACTGGATGCGCACGCTGGACTGGGCTTCTCCGCGCTGGATCTGCAAGTTGACCTCATGTTTGCCCTTTTCAAACTCACCAAGAACATGCCGCGCATCCAACCGCAGAAGATCATCAAACAGATTTAAACCTTGCGTTACCGTGTAGCCATTAAATTCCAGGCTCTGCTTTGCGCGCGTATTCACAAGTAGTAAATTCCCGTTTCTTTCCGCCACAACTAGCGGTTTTTCGATAGTGTCAAGCAGCGCACCAACAAAACCGAGAGGAAAAACTGCCCGATTCTTCTCCACCGACAATGGAGGTATAACAATCCGTCCGGCCATTAATCGATTCCGTTCCTGAACGCTGAGTGGTAAAAATTTTCCCTAGGTGGCATCGTTACAGAGCGGCTCGAAAGAGTCAATGGCAAAAGCGTTCCATTTGCACAATTGAGGAAAGGAAGTGGATTTCCCGAACCCTGCGCGAGTCTCAACAGATGGATATTTTCACAGCCTGGCTGCAATCGGCTGGTAATAAAGCACTTATTAGACGTTTCCCCTGCGGCCTCTGGCAATCCAGATGCTCGCATTCCACAGGTTTGCATTCGTACTAGGGCCTTGGTACTAACCCAGAGAAATCCCTTGACGATCGACACTCTCAAGAAGGGGCAGCTCGTGGAATTTTCCTCGGCCCGACGCTCGCCGCGCATCCGATTGCAAGTGCCCGTCTTCGTCAGGGGGACTGATGTGTCCGGCGCGGAATTCATCGAACTCACCAAGACACTCAACATCAGCGCCACGGGCGCTTGTATTGCCTCCGCCCACATCCTGAGGCCTGACCAAACAGTTCATTTGACCATTCCGGCCCCATCGCCCGCCTCTTCCAGCCTTGTTCCCAGCGAGACCCCTCCGATCTTAGCGAAGGTCTTGCGGCAGCAGGCTGCGGGTGAAATGCGACTTTTTGGCTTGGAATTCCTCCGCCCACTGGAATAAATTTCGACCGTTTACCCGATCATCCTTTCTCCTCTGGGTAATTTTGTTACATCTCTCTCTCCCTCATTTACAGCTTAATATTTCTTGCAATATATATCCCGCTTTTATAATAAGATACGCGCGCAGTCAGGGAGGTACGACTCCAGCGTGGATTGGCCTGGGTCCAGTACGAATGGACTCTTGGTTGCTCCACACAGATATAGAAAACTAGATTCGCTTTCCCCAAACCCGCGGGGATAGGCAGAAGTTAGGTTGATCTTGGAAATGCCCAGCCCCGGCGTTCCTGCGCCCCTGCGCTTGCCTGTCGAGGATTCTTATTTCGAGCTGTTAGCGGACACGCTCGAGAGCCTCGATGTGCCTGCGCGCGGCCAGTTCTTGCAGCGATATTTCCGTGCGATCGCTCACCTCGATCTGCGCGAAAGCCAAAGTGTACAAATTTGGGATGAGATGCTTGCGCGCCGGCGCGAGCTTACCGATCTCCTCGGCCGCCAAGTTTCCCTAAAAACCGCGCTTACGGATGTCCTGTCGTCCTCGGGTCTTCTTCGCGTTCCCATCCTCATCGAGTATGACGAACTCAAGAGGCTGGAACTCAATGCCGTGACCGATCCCCTGACGGGTCTCTACAACCGAAGGCTCTTCTCTGAAACATTCGATAAAGAACTCAATCGTGCGCGTCGCTATGGCCAGCCTGTGGGACTGGTTACCCTCGACCTGCACCGCTTCAAGGAAGTAAATGACAAGCATGGCCATCCACGCGGTGATGACGTATTGCGCGCTGCCGCGGCCACCTTGAAGAAAGCCTTGCGCACTTCCGACTCCGCTTTCCGGATCGGCGGCGATGAGTTCGCTTTATTGCTCCCGCAAACGGATTCCCCGCAGGCGCTCGCGTTGTGCCGCCGCGTCCAAACAGTATTTGCCGAGATGCTCCAACCGCTGCAGCTTACCGTCACCGTCGGCATGGATCACGGCGTCGCGATCTTCCCCCAAGATGCCGAACAGCCTGATCAGTTGATTCGCATCGCGGATGAACGTCTCTATCAGCTAAAACACACCAACCACGCCAAGGCCGCCAGCGACTCCGCGGGGACCGAGGCTCCCTCTCCTCTTGACGCGCCGGCTGCTCCCGCTCCAGAGCGCGCTGCCCACACAACACCGCCGATTTCGATCGAATCAAGGCGCGCACCTGAAAAAACCGAATCAACTATCGCGGCGGCTGCTTCTGCAACCTCTGCGGCGATCTCCGGCGAACTGGCTGCGGCTCCTTCGCGGGTCTTCGCCGTCCAGCGCAAGGCCGAGCGCGTCTCCATGACCGGCACCAATGCCTACGCTGTGCTTGGCGACCAAGGTGCCCGGCGGGCCCGCGTCCTCGATCTGGGCTTTGGCGGCGTCGCCATCGAACTGGATTCGTCCGAGGATCTTCCGGCGAGTGTTTTAGCGGTTCTACACGTGCCTATTCTTCCGCCCGTTCGCGTGAGCCTGAAGCCCGTATGGAGTCAGCAGACCACTCAGGGCAGCTTCCGTGTCGGATGCGCCTTCGTTTCCTGATTATCTCCGCAAATTCTGCGAACTACTTCGGCCCGTCCGCAAAAAAGAACCTGGAACTCTCAGCTTCATCTGTTGCGGCCTGATACAATACCGCCGCATCCCTCCCCTTGCAAAGGAGCAGCCATGATCGAGCCCAAGGCCAGCCGCCCTCATTGGCCCGATGCCTTTCAAAATCCCTCGAAAGACTTAAGCGGACTCAAGCCCTGGAACTGGGGTCTCGAACGCCTCGAAAAATCTCACAATTATTGGATTTCCACCACGCGCCCCGATGGCCGCCCTCATCTCATGATCGTTTGGGGCGTCTGGTGGCAGGACGCTTTCTGGTTCAGCACCGGCCCGCGTACACGCAAAGCAAGAAACATCGCCGCGGACCCTCATGTTGTGATCGGCACAGAAAAAGCCGACGAAGCCGTCATCCTGGAAGGAACTGCGGAAGAAATCAAAGATCGTTCCGCCTGGAAGCAACTCGCTCAAATCTACAACAGCAAGTACGGTGGCGACGTCTACCCGATTCTCGAATCATGCGGGGGCAATGTCTATCGTGTCGTGCCTCGACTAGCTTTCGGCCAGGACGAACATGCAGAGAACGTTGTCGACGAAGTTACGCGCTGGCACTTACGGGAATAGTCCGGCTCAGCGGTGTCCAGAGGGCAAATTTGGTTGGCAATGCAAACCAGTTTGCGGCTCGCTTAATTTTGCTTTGCATTGCAGACTAATCTGCAATGCGGACCAGATTTTGCAAAAGCGTATTTTTTTTCTTTTAGTTACGCAGTTTCTTGCAGAACTGTCGACCTGGGACGAGGGATGGCCCGCGTTGCCATTTTGCGAAATTTGACACTTCGCGTATGATTAAGAATTGGCTCGCGACCTAGCGACGCGGCTGTAATACCCCGACCCCGGTCCGATCCGATTAGATCCTTGTCGAGGTGCCGTGCAGATCGGACGCGACAGAATGGAGCATCATGAAACCCGGTATCCACCCCGACTATCACACCGTCACCGTGCACTGCGCCTGCGGCCACAATTTCACAACACGCTCGACCATCAAGGGCGACACGCTGCGCGTGGAAATCTGCTCGAACTGCCATCCCTTCTTCACGGGCAAACAGAAGTTGATTGACACCGCCGGCCGCGTCGAGCGCTTCACCAAGAAGTACGCCGACGCCGCTGCCAAAACCGCGGCTGCAAAGAAGTAGTACTCCTTCTTTGCGTAGGCGCCTGCCGCGGCTCGCCCATTTTTGCATTCCTTATGTGTACCGATTCTTCTCAGTGCGCTCTGTGTCCTCTCCGCGCTCTGTGTTAGATTCATCTTCGTGGCTACGCAATCCCGCATGTTTGATGGCGCGCGCCCGGGCGAACTCGTCGAATCCGCCCCGCCGCGCGTCACTCTGCGCAACGCCTTCGCGCACCCCTTTGACTCCGCCATCGCTGCCGCTCGCACCTGTTATGCGCCGCGTCTCATCGGCCCCGAGGAAATCACGGACAAGCAGCGCGTCAACATTGGCGCCGCCACCTTCTACAGCGGCCATCATACCGTCTACCAGCACGCCCATTTCGAATTCGGCCTGGAAAACATCAGCCGCCAATTTGTCTGGTCCTTCCTCCACGCGCATCCCTTCTATAATTCCGAACAGCAGAGCCAGCGCTACGTTCGTCTGGACCGCGCGCAAGCCTACGTCCCGCCCGCGTCGCTCTTCTTCGATGAAAAAAGCAAGGAACTCTACGAAGCCGCCATCGCCCGGGCCTGGAACTACTATCGCGAGCTTTCTTCTCTTCTCGTCGGCGACGCGCGCGCCATTCTCAACGACATCTGGCACATCGGCCCCATGTCCCACCCCAGGCGCCTCCAGAAAATCGAGCGCTCCGCCGAAAAGCGCGCCATCGAAATCGCCCGCTACGTCTTGCCCGTCGCCGCCTTCACCACCATGGTGCACACCCTCTCCGGCATCGTGCTCCATCGCCTATGGCGCATGAGCGCCGCCTCGGACACGCCCAGCGAAGCCCGCGCAGTCATCGGAGCGATGGTCGCGCACGTAAAGGAAATCGACGCGCAGTTCTTCGATCGCTTCGGTACCGAACCTCTTGAAGAACTTCCCGAGTGGGCGGATCGCTCCGCGATCGCACCCGACAATGTCACGGAGCTCAATTCCTCCGTCGGCCAAGCCTTCGCCCGCGAATTCGATGCCAAACTTGCAGGCAAGATTTCCCGCCTCGTCGACTACTCGCCGAACGCCCTCCGCGTCATGGCCGAATCCTATCGCGCCGTCGTTGGGCTTACGGAGTCCCAATGCAGCGACCTCGATGCCGTCGACCGGCTGCTCAATCCCGCGCGCAACCTCTATCGCCTGGAAACGCTTAACGTTGGCGTCCACGCGCCGATCATGCGCGCGCTCCAGCACGCCAACTACACCTTTGCCAAAAAAATCAGCCACACCGCCGACAGCCAGGACCAGCGCCATCGCATGGTCCCATGCACGACGCCTGGTCCGCGAAAAACCAGCTCCTCGATCGTGGCGTGCCAGCGGAAATCGCTCTCTATCTCCTGCCCAACGCCAAATCCATTCGCCTCTACGAATCCGGCTCGCTCCTCCATCTCCTCCACAAATGGACCATGCGCACCTGCTTCAACGCCCAGGAAGAAATCTACCAAGCCTCCATGGATGAAATCGCCCAGCTACGGGAAGTCCACCCCGAACTCACTCGCTACATCGGCCCCCCGTGCCACATCCGCGCTGGCATCACCACTCCCATCTGCACTGAAGGCTCCCACTTCTGCGGCGTCAAAGTCTGGCTCGACTTCCCCAACATCACCCGCCGCATCTAGTGTCATGTTCCGCAACTCAAGGAAAGTTGGCATCGTCCTTCGCGCCAAGCGGCTCGACTTAGAGCTTGTACGTAATTAGGCAGTGGCATTTGACTTTTAGTACAGGATTCTCAAAGAGCGTCAGCTGGCGTAAAATTGTGTAATGGTCACTACCAACCGTACGTCCTCTTTCCACTTTTCCTTCTCTGTTCAAGCGTTTCTCGTTGTCACATTGCTGAACTTCTGTTTCGCTGGAGTTTCCCGCGGACAAGGACCAGCGGTTCCGATAGACGGGCGCAATAACATAATGGAAATCGTCCACCGTTACGGACAGGACCGTCGCCCCACTCAAGCCACACCGCCGAAACAGTCAATTGAGGAACCAGCGGGCGCCGTTGCGTCTCCCGAAGCACAGGAAAGCAGCTATCGCTTCCAAATGGCGGCCGCTCTTTTTGAACAGAGATTCGACAATCTGGAGCAGGCAGCGCGGGAAGCGCGTACCGGCAAAGCGAGATTCCAGGGCGGTATCTGGAAATTGTGGACGTTCTATGAGGCAGTCGAAACACCATACATGCGCCAGAAAGCCACGGAGGCCGATTGGACCGCGTACTTCGCGAGCCTAAACAAATGGATCTCTGCATATCCGGAATCACCCACTCCGCAAGTCGCTCTCGCAATGGGGTACATAAACTACGCGTGGAAAGCAAGGGGCCACGGATACTCCGACACCGTGGACGACACCAGTTGGGATCTACTCGCGGTGAGAGTCGCTAAGGCGAAATCTGCTTTGATACAGGCGTCTCGGTTAAAAGAAAAATGCCCTAATTGGTATGAGGCCATGCAGTCGGTTGCAATCGCTGAGGGCTGGGAGAAATCTCAAGCAAGGGAACTCCTTGAGCAGGCAGTCGCCTTTGAACCGGGCTATTATCACTACTACCGTGAATACGCGAACTTCCTCCTTCCCAAATGGTATGGCGATGAAGGCGAAGTTGAAGCCTTCGCCGAGGAGGTATCCAATCGCGTCGGCGGCCAGGATGGACTGTTCCTCTACTTCGAGATAGCTAGCGTTGGTACCTGCCAGTGCGATTCTGGTAGAGGTACCCTTTCCAATTTGTCCTGGCCGAAAATCAAACAGGGCTATGCTGCTCTCAATAAACTCTATGGACTAACTAGTCTCAAGAACAATCGTTACGCTTACATGGCCTATGCGGCCGACGACAGGCCTGCCGCAAAACAAGTTTTCCCGCTAATCGGCGACGGTTTCGATCCCTCTGTGTGGAGAAGCAAAGACTCGTTCGAGGCTGCCAGGGCTTGGGCCACAACACCATAATCGCGCGCTTGCTCGCCCTGGGATCGCTGCACTCCAGCTTGGCAGCACCGAGCCATTGCTAGCTGGAAACACCTGAACCTTGGGTCAGGTCCGCTTCAATAAGCAACCAGCTAGTCTGGACTTCTCTAAGCGAGGCGGTACTCTGGTGCGCTCGGGAGATTCTAATGAGAATTCAAAATACGGTCCTTTCTTCTGCGGTTGCGTTTTCATTCGTGCTCTTGCTGCAACCGGGTAGCGGACCGCTGGCACAAGACGTCGCAGCCGCCGCCCGCGCTAATCGAGCCAACCACGCCAAGACCGAATCAGAAAAAGCCGATAGCGCGTGGTACAGCCCAACTCGTGTTACCCTGCGCGCCCAAGAGCAAGGTACCTCAGCGGTGATGATCTACGAGATCAGCGGCAACCAGGATCTGAAGATCACCATGAATACGACAGAAAACGGCAAGCAGCAGACCGGCGAGATCATGCTGATCAATGGGCAGCGCCAATGGATGCTGGCGAAGAACCTGCCCCTGGAGAAGGGTTATGAGATCGATGCGTTGGACGTCCCCGTTTTGAGTCTTAAGCTCGTGCTGGAACTTCTCCGTGCGGCGGTCCCTGGCGGGCCTAGTCAAATAAAGGAGAAAACAACCTTCAATGTCCACGAGGAAATACGCTCGATAGCCGTGAATACAGCTTCTGCAAGCGGCGGCCTCGAAGCTCCATGGAGCCTGCAAGCCACGATTGAGCCGACCGCGGCTGACCAGTCCTCGTTTGAACTGACAGCAAAGCACATGGAAACCATGCACGTGAGCGGAACGTGGCAAAAAGAGGCCACACCACTGGCGTTCAGCGACGAAATGCCGCTCGACGGCTGGCAAATCTTAGGCATAGGGCCGATAAAAACGACCAACGGGAATGAAACCATTCTTGATTACGGTGCGCAGATTTCCAATAAGCACCCCAAAACGCTGGGCGAACTCCGTAAGGTCGCGACGAAATGAGGCCGATCATCTATTCATCTTCAAGTATGCAACGGTCCGGTGCGCCGTAGCCTCAGCCGTCGCCTCAAGCCAACGCAGCGACCGGCCATCTTCTTTTCGCGACCAAAACGGGCTAGCATACTTCTGCGTCTGAAGCACAGGTGTACGGTTCGCTATGCTACTCAGCTCTGCCCGCTCCATCGCCTCAGTCCTCGCGGTGATTTCGCTCTTAACTCGTTCCGCGTTTGCCTTCGATACCCCCTTGTCCGACCAAGCCGTCCGCGAAGCTTATTTCCTCGGCCAGCGTCACGATGCGTCCTTGCTGAACAAATACATCAAGCTTCTCCCACCGTCCAAGACCGGCCCTCACATCTCGTCCATCGCGTTCCTCACCCCGTTCGCCCAACTCGTCCAGCTCTCCGATCGGAATGTGGGTTCGTACAGCGCACAGCAGGCCCAGCTCGAACGCCGTGGGCGGGAAGAGTTCGTGCGCATTATCATTCAGATCCAGCTGACCCCTACCTACGGCGCATCCCTCGCTCCTGAAGCCAGTTCACGCGCCAGCTCACCACCAACTCACATCCCGCGCCGTAGAGATTTCTGGCGAGACTTTCAGGTCCAGATTTATGACGGCGGCCAGTCGCTCACACCCCATGACTCTCACGGCCGGGCAAACTACGGTTGCGGGCGCTCTGGTCCCTGTGCTCTTACAGGCGCCACGGTCGAATTCGAGTTCTCCGCCGGCGCCTTCACCTCCGATACCGCGGTCATCCAGGTCACTCCCCCCGAAGGCGACCCCGTCTCCCTCGATTTTGATCTCACCCTCCTCCGCTGACGGTTTCTCCTTCCATTGGCTCCCGACCTTCGCCTGGTTCTCCCTCTTCATTTCCTTTGCGAGGTGTCCGCCTTCGCCTTATACTCCCCGTGAGGTTCGTTTCATGCGGCATCCCATGCGCATCTTTACCTCTCTCCTTTTGTCTCTCTGTCTGACTTTTCTCTCTGGCGCTGCCTTTGATTCACCTCTTTCAGATAGCGCCATCCGCGAAGCCTATTTCCTTGGCCAGCGCCATGATGACAAGACCCGCGTGACACTCGAGCTATATTCCCGACGTCTTCCAGTCCCGGCGAAGGGTCCTCACGTCGCCGAAATTGGTCTCTATACGCCCTACGCCCAGATCGTTCAGCAAACCTCGGAAAAGATGATCGCTTCCAGCGCGCAGCAGGCAGCGGAGGATTTCCACAAGCAAAAGGAGACAATTCAAGTCCGCCTGCTCATCCTGCTCACGCCGACCTATTCGTACACCATTGCCTCGCGAGAGCCGGGCAACAAACAGGGATTCCAGTTTCGTTCCAACGATTTCTGGCGGGATTT